>Ga0265298_10000395_pt1 | contig 65390 bp, 54 predicted proteins | sample AusTroGonzalo_MG_3_FD_193486 | JGI IMG/M metagenome (GOLD analysis project Ga0265298, IMG submission 193486) | Bovine rumen microbial communities from tropical cattle in Woodstock, Queensland, Australia - Gonzalo_01 | ecosystem: Host-associated > Mammals > Digestive system > Stomach > Rumen ... | reverse complement strand
GTGAGTACGAAGGCCGCATAGGCGGCATTGACGTAACCATCCGTGAGCTGAGCGGTCTGGTGGACAACTCATCATATCCAGGCATCACTGTCGATATCCAGGCACAGGTTATGTGGCCAAAAGGCGCCGCAGGACCGATGCCGGTAATTGTGGATTACTCATACATGCTGGGCCTGCCCATGACCTGGGGCGGTCAAGTAAGCTGGCAGCAGCAGGTGCTGGAGCGTGGCTGGGCCGCTGCCCAGATCCTGCCCAACTCCGTCCAGCCTGACTCCGGCCACGGACTTACAAGCGGCATAATAGGCCTGTGCAACAAAGGGCAGTACCGCAAGCCTGATGACTGGGGTGTGCTGCGTGCATGGGGCTGGGGTGTCTCCAGGCTGGTGGACTATCTGGAGACCGACCGCATGTTCGATGCCCGCAAGGTGGCCATAGAGGGCGTGTCGCGTTACGGCAAGGCAGCACTGGTCACAATGGCTTTCGATGAGCGCATAGCCACGGCCATGGTATGCTCATCGGGCCGTGCCGGAGCCCCTGCCTGGCGCCGTGACTGCGGCGAGACTCTTGACAACACCTGTGCCTGGGACTCCTACCACTGGGTGGCCGGCAACATGATACGCTACTCAAGCGTGGAGAGCAGCTGGGATGCGCTGCCAGTTGACCAGCATGAGCTGATAGGCATCTGCGCCCCCCGTCCCATATTCATATCGGTAGGTGCGGTATCGGAACCCGAGCAGTGGGTTGACATAAACGGATCGTTCATAAGCGCCGCCAAGGCATCGGAGATATATGAGTTCCTTGGGCTCAAGGGCATAGGGACAGATCTGTTTCCCGGCGTTAACAAACTGCTGGACGGCGATATAAGTTTTCGTCAGCACCCCGGCGGTCATGAGGCCGGAGCCAACTGGCCATATTTTCTGGACTTCTTCCAAAAATACGTTGTAAACAAATAACACCAGACCATCATGCGTATAAGAACCATCATGACAGCAATCTGTCTGTCCGCATTCGCCATACTAAGCGCCCAGACCACGGTAACCGCACCCGAGGCTCCTTTCAGTTTTGAGCCGCTGCAGATGCACAGTTTCCCTGCCAAGGATTACCCGATAACCAGATACGGGGCAAAAAAAGGCAATGTCAAGGCCAATACACAGGCGTTTGCCCGCGCCATGGCTGCTTGCCACAAGGCCGGTGGCGGACGTGTGGTCGTACCCGAAGGAGAGTGGATAACCGGTCCCATACATTTTGAGAGCGGTTGCAATCTCTATCTGTCCGATGGTGCCACAGTGGTTTTTGATGATGACCCGGAGCTTTACCTGCCCGCTGTCAGGACATCGTGGGAGGGAGCTGAATGCATGGGCCTGTCACCGCTGGTCTATGCTTACGGCTGTGAGAACATAGCCATAAGCGGTAGCGGAACGCTGGCTCCCAAAATGGATCTGTGGCGCACGTGGTTTGACCGTCCGCAGTCACACATAGACGCCACACGCCAGCTCTACGCCATGTTGTCAACCGGAGTGCCTGTAGAGTACCGCCACATGGAGGCTCCCGGAGTCCGGATGCGTCCTGCGCTGATACACTTCAACCGATGCATCAACGTCCAGTTGGACGGGTTCCATATACGTGAAAGCCCATTCTGGACCATCCACCTCTTTATGTGCCGCGATGTGTGGGCGCACAATCTTGATGTCTATGCGCACGGCCACAACAATGACGGCATAGACTTGGAGATGACACAGCACGCCATAGTAGAGGAGTGCCGTTTTGACCAGGGCGATGACGGAGTGGTCATCAAGGCCGGCCGCAACCAGGACGGATGGCGGCTTAACACACCATCCAGTGATATCGTGATAAGGAACTGCAATATAGTGAACGGCCACACCGTGCTTGGAATAGGCAGCGAGATGTCGGGCGGCGTCAGACGCGTCTATATGCATGACTGCAGTTCATCATCCGAGGTCTATAGGCTTTTCTACATCAAGACCAACCACCGCCGCGGCGGATTCATTGAGGATATCACGGTCGATAACGTATCGGCCTCAAGCATGATGCGCGTCTTTGCCATCGATACCGATGTGCTCTACCAGTGGCGTGACATAGTACCCACCTTTGAAACCGCCATAACCCGCATCAAAGGTATAACCGTACGCAACATAAACGTCCGTCAGGCCGATGCCATATATGAGATAAACGGCGATGAGCGCCAACCCATAGAGGATGTCACTCTGGAGAACATACATGTAGAAGAGATAAGCCAGTTCAAGAGCCAGGCAACAGCAGTGCGTAACCTTGACGTGAGGAATGTCACGTATGACCGCATGACATCATCGCAGCGTCAGGTAAACGTCCCGGGTATAGCTCCGGGCAAGTGATACCGGTTAAGGGAGCGGGAGCAACCCCTCCCAGCGCACGCGCCAGCGTCCGTCCTTAGGGAAACCTGGATTCTTTTGCCGGCAGCCGTCATATCCGGCGCACATCATGGCTACTGCGGTAAGCAGGCCTCCGTTGCCTGGCAGGTAACAGCGCAGGCTGCTGTTCTGCCAGTTGTGACCGTTAATGAGGTATGTATTGGTGGGCACATCCATTAGCAGGGCATCTATCGCAGCATCGGGGCGTCCCAGGCGTGTGGCACACATGGCGGTGAGCGGAAAATCCCAGCCCCAGGTACGCTCCCAGTGCCACTCTTCCATAACCTTGGTCAGGGTGGCGTTCATCACTTCCGGGTTTACAAGGTCTGTGGCCGGAAGCATTCCGTATGCGCCCAGCATGGCGGGATGGTCCGATGTAAGGTCAGCGTTCTGCCAGGTATCAGGGGCAGACTCGGCTGCCAGATATACTCCGTCAAGGCTTGCCAGAGGTGACAGACCGGCCAGGACATCGTCCGCACGGGCATCTGGTGTCAGGCCGGAACTGATACGCCAGCGCCTTGCTATGTTGAGTCCGTATTTCCAGTAGGCAAGTTCAAACGGCGGATTGACCGTGACATTGGGCTTTAAGGTCTCCTGAGCCGGGATGCAGCCGCGCAGCACATATCGGCCGGTACGGTCCATTACCGCAAAATCAGTCATAAAACGGGCGGTGCTGTCTATCAGGCCTGTATATTGTGACACATCACGCCCGGCACGGCGCAGCAGTTCGGCCAGATAGATTATGTGAGGCTGCTGCCATATAAGATATGTGCCTATGTCCGATGGGGTGTCCATGCCGCTGGGGTCTGTCATTTTCATCCAGCGGATGCCGTCAAATCCCTGTCTGCGGGCTATACCCAGTGCCTGAGGTGCAGCCTCACGGTACCATGGCATGGTGCGTTCAAGCATCTCGGGATGTCCCCACAGAGCAAAATGGGCCTGATGCCACCATATCATCTCCATATGGAACTTACCGAACCATGAATTATATGTAAGTCCTGTCTCCTGCGGAGGAGTTGGGGCAGCGCACTGTACGGCAGTGAGATATTGTGACAGCACTATGCGTCGTTCCAGTTCTGCGGCACGGACATCGGTACACTTGCTGAAATCAACTGCGGCACCTGAGTTCCAATAATCATGCCACCATGCTGCAGCATCCTTCTCTATCTGATCCGGATGCTCTGCCTTGACACTCCCGGAAGGAGAGAATGCGGCAGTCAGGACGCAGCAATTTTCTCTAGGCTGCAGCACTACGGTGTTTCCGTTGACCCATGGTGCCATTGTTCCGCCAAAGAACAGATCTACGTAATACTCCGTACTGTCAACGGTCCTTTTTATCAGGGCATGTCCCATATCCCGAGATCTGTTAAAATCCATGGATAAGATACGGGTTGAATGCCAGCTCTCCTGATGCCAGTTACAGGCGTCATCGGTGTGGGCTCCGGTGGGGTATGGAAACCTTATGGCTATGGGCAGGCGGGCCTTGGTGCTTATGCAGAATCCCACAATATCGGCATCGGGACTTACCGCGGTTGTGACCTTTACATCGCTTTCCCGGTATTTGAATGATGACCTTATCACTCCGTTCCACAGGTCAAGCGTCTGGTTTATTCCGGTTACATCGGCAGGGTCCAGGTCCTGGAATCCGATGCATCCCAGATGCAGACGATGCGGGTTGGAGCGTACGTAATGGGCTGCCTCGGCGTTGGTCTGACAGGCGTAAAGCTCATCGCGGCCACGACCCAGGTTGTGTGGCTCAAGGCAGTCATCCAGCGTATAGTCATGGGTGTTGGGGAAACTGTGCCATCCCCAATGCGACATGGTGCCCAACGGTATGCCGTTTGAGTAGATTTCAGGCCAGGTCTGCATGCCTGTGGCATCGACAGTTACCGCAAAACCTCCGTTACCTACGGTCAGCGCTCCAAGCGTATCTATGGAAGTAATGTGTACTGAGTTGCGGCGCACCAGCGCTTCGCGGTCAATCCTGCCGTTGCATGAAATGAACAACAGCATGCAGAATACCAAGGGCAGCCATCTGCGTATCATCTGTTCTGTATGGGATATTCAAAGTCATCAAACATGGCCATACCTCCATCGGCATGGGTGTTGTAGCAGAACAGGCCTACGCGGGTGCCTTTCCAGAACCCGCTTCGCTGGCTGAACTCCGTGCCTACCGGCTTCAGTGAACTGCGGTCCGCTCCGGCCATGAAGCGGAACTTGTTGGTCTGGGCATCGTATTCAAGGGCCAGACAGATGGTGCTGCCCACCTCAAAGTCATCAATATAGGTGGTGCGGTAGCCGCCGTCCTGATACAGGCAGAGCTTGCCGTCACGCTCTGTCACTCCGATGGCGTAGAATGACTGACCCATCGATGTCAGGCCTGCGCGGGCATCGGCTAGCTGGCTTACATCGACCGTTACAGAAATCAGGCTCTTCCAGCCCATAATCTTCTGGGTGATGATGTTGTGCGCCATCATAAGGCTGGTGGAGCGCTGTGCCTTGATTGTGAGGCGTCCGGGATTCTCGGTAAGGCTCCAGTATTCATTGTGTGGGTTATGGCAGAATTGCCACTGCGGGTTCAGGGTGCTGCTTTCAAAGTTATCCGATGTCTGGGGCAGGTGAGGACCTTTGGATTTCTTTACCTTGGGTACGGTCCATGAGGTTACGGGATTGCCTACGCCGTTGCCGTCAAGGTCCACTCCCATAAGCGGCCAGCCGTCCTCCCAGCGCACGGGTTGCAGATGCACCACGCGGCCCATGGGGTTGGTCTCCTGGAAATGGTAGAACCACCATTCGCCCTCCGGGGTATCCACCAGTGCGCCCTGGTGAGGGCCGTTTATGTTTGTGGGGCCTTGCTCCAGCACCACCTTGCGCTCATACGGGCCGTACAGGTCCTTGGAGCGGAGCACTGTCTGCCAGCCCTGGCCTACACCGCCTTCTGGTATGATAAGATAGTACCAGCCGTCCTTGCGCAGGAACTTTGTGCCCTCGGCCACCGGTCCGGTATAGATGGTGTCGCCGTCATCAAGCAGTTGCTTTCCGTCGGCACTCATGCGGTGCAGAATGATGGGCCCGGCTCCGTGGGCGCTTCGGCCCAGATAGGCGTTGCCCTTGTCATCCCAGACAGGACAGGGATCCTCCCACTTGGGTACATCCTTTACGTGGCAGAGCGGCTCCCAGGGGCCTTCGGGCTTCTTGGCGCTGGTCATGAACAGACCCTCATCGGGGGTGCAGAAATAGACCCAGAACCGGCCGCCGTGATAGCGGATGGAGGGAGCCCATGAGCCGCCGGAATAATGGCGGTTATCATCCCATCCCGGCAGGTCAAAACGGCTGTAGAGCTGTGTCAGGACTGTCCAGTTTACCAGGTCATCGGACTCCAGTATCTGCATTCCCAGGAAATGGAAATCGGACGCCACCATGTAATATTTCTTACCTACGCGGATTACGTCAGGGTCGGAATAATCGGCGTTCAGGACAGGGTTGATGTAGGTGCCGTTGCCCTGGTCGCCCCACAGGTACTGAACAGGGTTTTGTGCTGTAGCGGAAACTGCCACCAGTGCTGATATGGCCAGAAAGGCCTTCCTTATAATTGATTGGACCATATGATTGAACTTTCGGTGTATGGCAAAAATAATAAAAAGCATTAACTTCGCGCTGCTATGAAAGAGTATCTTTTTACAACCAGTCTTGAGACCCGTGACTACGAATGTGACCTGCAGGGCGTGGTCAACAATGCCAATTATCAGCACTATCTGGAGTATACCCGCCACAAGTGGCTGCAGAGCCGCGGCCAGTCATTCCAGCAGTGGCATGAGAAGGGCATCGATGCAATGGTGTCTGAGATCAACATCAAATACAAGAGCCCGCTGCACGGGCAGGAAGAGTTCCTGTCTTGCCTTAACCTGCATCGGGAGGGAGCCAGGTTCATATTTGAGCAGGATATATATCGTAGGAAAGACCTCAAGCTCTGCATTCAGGCTACGGTTACTGTTGTCAGTGTTGTGAACGGTCGCCTGAGCAAAGGCGATGAGATTGCATTCCTTCTTGAAGATGTTCAGTAAGGAGAATATAACCACTGTCTTTATGGACGTTGATGACACGCTCTTGGATTTCAAGGAGTGTGCCAGAGAGAACGTGCGCAATTGTTGCAGTAAGAATGGCATTCAATACTCTGACCATCTGTTTGAGTTCTTTCTTAGTCGCAACATCGTTCTCTGGAAACGCATCGAGGACGGGCTCCTGACTGTTGATGAGCTTCATCAGACCCGTTGGGCGGGCATATTTCATGACCTGGGTATTGAGGCCGACGGCCCTGCATTCGAGCTGGATTTCATCGCAGGACTAAGGGATACGCATGTTCCCGTATCGGGAGCACATGAGGTGATGAAGTATCTTCACGATAGGTATAAAGTCTATGTGGTGAGCAACGCCTCAAATCTGCAGCAATCCACCCGCCTGGGTAAGGCCGGGCTGATGCAGTATGTTGACGGTGTTTTCGGCTCATTGGACATAGGATTCAATAAACCGTCACGCGACTATTTTGACTACTGTTTTGGCCAGCTTAACGGCACGCGTCCCGACCAGACCGTAATCATAGGCGATTCCCTTAATGCCGATATCAGCGGTGGCATAGCCTATGGCCTCCACACCATCTGGTTCAACATAAGAAATGTAGAGCCATCGGACTCAGTTGTTCCCGATTACACAATCCACTCTCTTTCTGAGATTCCTGCAATTCTCTGAGGGGCACAAAGGGGACGGTTCTTTTTGTGCCCTTTCCCAGGAGAACTTTTAGGGTATCAATATCTGAAACTACGCGCTTCGCGCTATCCCTCCCACGCCTAAGGCGCGGGCCCCTCCCGTTCACAACGACACGGGCGTCGATGGTTTCCGATACCGATACCCCAAAAGTTCCGTGCACCTTGGATTATTATCAAAGGGGCACAAAAAGAACCGTCCCCTTTGTGCCCCTTTGGGTCATTCTGCGATGAGTGCAGAATAATAATTATAGAAATCAGTCCACTTGTAGTAGGGATAGTTGTCGGTGTCAAGCGGCAACTGTACCTCGAAGCCATTCTGCAGGCACTTGACCAGAATCTCTGGGTTCTTCTTGCTCTTGTAGAATATGAACTGCAGGTTTGCGGCCTTGCCTATCTGCCAGCTCTGGAAATAGTACTTGAGCTGGTTGGGATCGGTTACACCGCCTTTGGGCATGTTGATGCCCATCAGGATGGTGAGAGGTCCAAGGTTTGTGTCGTGTCCGAAACGCAGGGATGCAATGTCATCACAATCACCTTCTATAACCAGTTTTGCCTGGTCCAGTATGTCCTGAACGATTGGTTTCATGACGTTTATGTCCCTGTACCAGTTGCGGTATGAACTCAGGTTGGAACTTTCCCAGTTGGCAGTCAGTTCATCGGGTGAGAACAATCCTACCAGAAGCTCCTCATGGCCGATGCTTGGAAGTGATGTGTAAAGGTTCTTCAGGTTGCTGTAGATACGGCGTGAACTACGGGAAAGCCCTTCTGTGCTGGTGAACAGACGTGCCACAATCTCATCGTTCGATGCCACTTGCTGTGTCTCGGGAGTGAATCCGCTCATATCCATCTCCAGTCTGGCACGGGGAACGCTCTGGCGGTATGGGTTCTCATCGGCATCGGGTTTAACACCGTGAAGGGTGGCTTTTGACGCCTGTTCATAGATGTCAATCTTGGGGTTGCATTGTACCATTGCCTGGCAGAATGCGGCCATACTGATGATGCATCGGCCTGTAGTGGATGATATGGCTCTGATTGTGCCGCCCTTTTTGAATACCTCGGGGAAACTCTCGTACATCTTGCGTGCTATGCCCTGATGCTGGTCCCATCCCACGCGGGTAAGTTCTCCCATACCGGCCATGAATTCCGGATACAGGGCTTTGTACTGGCGGTAGAATTTCTCACCTTCAGCGTTGAGCAGGTGCTTGTCGTGGGCCTCGGTAAAAATGGTGTCCAGCTCCAGATAGAGTGAATTGTTCCAATAATAGCGTGAACCGTGACGTGCGTAATGGCTGATATAGAACGGCTTGTAGCCTTTGGGAGCCTTTGTTAGGGCAGGCGCATCGAAAGTGTATGGGTAATCGGTTCCATACGATTTCTGCGGATTGGCCTTGACCTCATCCAGCACATTCATACGCTGGGCGTATGAAACGGCACTGATGCACAGTGCAATAAGTAAAAGAATCCTTTTCATATATAGGTTAGTTTTGGTTAGCGGTTTCTGCAAATGTAATAATAAGCAGCGAAAAAATGTTATCTTCGCATAATAATTACTTAACCTATGACAATAGAAAATGAACGCATAAGCGCCGTGATAGACCTGCACGGAGCCGAACTTGTCAGCCTTAAGAGGCAAGGCAGTGACGAGGAACTGATATGGACTGCCGATAAAGAATACTGGGGACGTCATGCGCCGATGCTTTTCCCCATAGTGGGAAAGGTGTGGAACGGAGAGTACAGGGTAGGGGACAAAACATACAACCTGCCGCAGCACGGTTTTGCCCGTGACCGCGATTTCAAGGTACTGTGTCATGATAAGGAGAGCATAGTGCTCTGCCTTGAGTCCGATGAGGAATCCCTCAAGGTCTATCCGTATCCCTTCCGCATTGAGGCTACGTATCGCCTGGAGGAGAACACTCTTGTAGTGGAGTGGCGCATAAAGAATCCCGGTTCAGAACCCATGTATTTCCAGATTGGGGCGCATCCCGGTTTTAACTACCGTGATTTCCGGAAGGATGATTTAATACATGGTTATTTCCGCCTTACATCAGGTGAGGAACCTGTGAGTCAGCTGATTGTAGGTCAGCTCACGCCCGATGGTTATCGTAGTGACAGCGCCGGTATGATGGAACTGGATGGTGACGCAATGCTTCCCGTCACTCCCGGACTATTTGCAAACGATGCTTTGGTGCTTGAGGAGCATCAGATAGACCAGGTAATATTATATGATAAGGAGTGCAATCCCTATATTGCAGTAGAAACGCAGGATGCTCCGGTATGGGGCCTCTGGTCACCGCCCGCCAAGAACGCCCCCTTTGTCTGCATAGAACCCTGGATGGGACGCTGCGACTATCAGGGCTACAACGGCGATATTTCCGGCCGGGATTATATAAACAAACTTGGGGCAGGAAAAACTGCATGTTTTTCTTTCCGTATTACCGCAATTTGAATATTACGATTGTTGTTTCCATTTGCAGTAGCCGGACTATAGGGTTTTAAAGCATTAGCGGAGGGCGTAAAGCGGAGAACCTTGGAGGATCCCGTTAAGAACGGCGCATGTCTGAGGCATGTTAGGCCCCGTAGGGGACTAAAAATGCCGAGTTCGACGTTTAGGGTCCGGAGGGGTTCGGAGTAGCCCGGAGGTGCTGCTTTAAAACCCTATAGTCCGGCGGAGTAATTAAGAAACAGTAAAGCTCCAGCAGCGGCGCCGCCGGTGGGTATAGTGCTCAAAGTGCTTCCAGATGTTCTGGACGTTGGCGTTGTCCTCAAGCATGGGGCCGGTCTGACAGTCTATGCCGCCGTGTGACTGTATGGCCTTTATGCCTTCGCGCAGAATGATGCACTCCACACCTTTCTTCTGGTCTTCGGGACGTACCCCAATCATATAAAAGTCTATGTGACGGTGGTCATTAAGGTCACTCAGAACCTTAAGTGCTGAGAAAAGCCCCAACTTACCATGACTGGCACGGATTCCACGGCTGATAGAAGGAGCAATGAATCCGAATCCCACCAGATCACCCTGCTGGTTCTGCACCATAAGCGAATATTCCGGACGGCCTACAAGCGCTATCAGGTGCTCCATATTCTCAATCTGCTTGTCAGACAATGGAACAACTCCATGCAGCTTGGCAAACGCTATGTTGATTATCTCCATAGCCTTGCGGATATACGGGCGTACCTCCTTCATGTTACGGAACTTCTTGATTGAATAACCGTAACGCTTTTCGGATATTTCGGCAATCTGGTCCATTTTGGGCGGAACCTGGTCAGGTACAATCACCTTGGTCTCGGTCCAGTCCCATTTCTTGGTCAGACAAAGCCGTTTCATGTGATCTATGTAGTATGGGTAGTTGTAGAGCGTGATGTACATGTCAAGCTGGTCAAATCCGTCAACAAGCATGCCCTGCTTGTCCAGATTGGAGAATCCCAGCGGACCCACTACCTCGCTCATGCCCAGTTCACGGGCCCAGTTTACGACCGTGGCAAAGAGTGCTTCTGATACCTCATAGTCATCGATAAAGTCAAAACGTGTAAAACGCAGTTGTTTTACATTGTCTTTTTCATTGGCGGCACGGTTCAGAATGGCACCTATACGGCCCACAATCCTGCCGTCGCGGTATGCCAGCCAAAGCCGGCTGTCTGCATAGCTGTAGGCCCCATTCTTGGCGGGGTTGAAGGTGTCCATCTCATCACCTATAAGTACCGGTACGTACATGTCGCACTCCCTGTACAGGTCTATCGGGAACCTGAACAGCTTCTTCTTGTCCTTGTCTGAAAGGACCTCCTTTATTTGAACCATTATGTGAATTTACCAGCAGAAACCAAGTCCCAGCAGATTTCTTGACTTACCCAGGTCATCCGATACAGGCTTGTCTATATTCAGCATGTACCTGTATTGGTAACGGTAGCTGAGAACCACTCTCCACATGCGTACTGCAACACCTACCTCAGGAGCCAGGGCATGCATGAGATGATATTCCTGGTTATACTCATTATCCTTACCGGTCAGTGCTATCTTGGTATAATATCCGCCGGTGGCATAGCTGAACGGGGTCATCATCAGCCAGACCTTCGGGATATACTCTTTTTTGCCTTGCGTATATAATCTAAGTGTCCATCCTGCGCTTATCATTGCCTGGTACATGGGCTTCTCCGGCACAAGACCTTCTACCGTTATGGGATCAACGTTTCCGGATAGGATGTCTATGCAGCCCTTATCAAATCCGAAAGCAAAATAACCGCCTGTCTTATCGGGCTTAAGACCGGCATACATGAGTCCGATGGAGCAGTCGTTGTCAAAAACGTATGACAATGAACGAGTTTTATTATCTTTCTTGTATCTCTTTAGATTGATTGCTGCAAGATTTATACCGGCTTGTGCAGATTGCGGATTGTTCTGGGCAATGGCGTGCTCATACAGGTCACGTGCCTCTTCATAACGCTTGGTGTCAAAATAGACCTGTGCAACCTCCATGTCATGCCTGCTTACTCTGGTATAGTTCTCATTTGCATCGTTGTAAAGCAGACGCACTACATCACAGTTGGGATTTTCCCTAAGAATGTTCAAATAGATCATTCTGGCGTTATAGTAATCTTCATTCTCTGAATATTCTGCGGCTCTTTCAGTCCATGCCATAAGGGTGTCGCAACGTTGAATGTATTCATCCAGATGATTGGGCGTGTCGGAAAATTCAGGGCATTGCATTGCCACGCGGAACTTATCTATGGCCGCATCATACATGCCTTCGGACATAAGGCTTATACCTTCTTCTGTTGCGGTATAGAAAAGGCTGCGCAGCTTGGAGTAGGGGTCTGATACCATGAATTCCAGTTTCTCCTTATCATTGAGGTTGAGCGGAATATAGTGTTTCTTGAATCCTTCAGCCACGATGGAAAGCTGACGTCCCTTGAATGACGTACCCTCCTCCTTGGTCTTGAAGACTATGCTATAGACTTTCTCAGGGCCTTCAGTGGTCATGGTCAGATCCAGGTTGGCATCTACGTTTGATGAGAATATCAGGTCAAACGGCTCCTGACACCTAAGTATGACTTGTGCTTCGTGGCGGTCACCGCACGGATATACGCTGAGTTCCGGCGTTATGTTTGTTATTGTCAGGTTCTTGAGTTTGCTCTCATTCTGAGCGGTCAGGTTCATGGAGACAACCAATACGGCTGCTGCCAAAATGATTCTATTTTTTTTCATTTTATTCAAATGTTTTTTAAGACTGGGTTATGTAAAATATCAGATGCTGAACATATCGAGTGAGAATACCTCGTCACGCGGCAACGGCTTGCCGTTGTACTTGTCGGGCTGCCATGTGCGGACCTGGATGCTGGGGTTCATCTCATCCTCAAAGTTTATCATAAGGAACAGATAGCCTACATCTGAATAGTTCGATGAATTCCAGTGCTGTTTGAGAGTGACACCGAATATGTCATCACGTTTGGGATGACGCATGACCTCTATTTCATCGAATATCAGGTTTATGTAGCTGTTGTTCTTGAAACATTTCTTGAGGTTGTTGATATATTCCTCCTTGGTGGATTTCTGATATTGTATCTGCTCGTTGTTTAGAGACTGGGCGGTAAGGTCCTGTTTCTTCTTGTCAATCTTGACGACTTTACCGGTAATGATAAGGGCATTGTCGCTGAATACGTTGTTTATATAGTCTATGTCCTTGCGGTTATAAGCTGTACGGAAATTCTCCACAAAGTCTATTATGGCCTGGCGACGGTGGAAATCCTTGACGCTTATCTGTGCGTTGATGACATCCAGATAGCGGTGCTCCTCAAGAGCAATCATGATGTTGTCAATCTGTCCCTGTTCGTTAAAACATACCACAAGTTCCTGCTCACAGTTGTCGTCATCGGCTGCAAGCAATGTGATGGGGATGTTGCGTACCTGGACGGTACCGTTCTGCATGGAGATACCTTTCTCCGTAACCTGTGATACCGGGCACATCATTGCGCTTGATGCCCATAACTCGTCCAGGCACTTTCGGCCATCCTTAGTGAACATCTGTTCGCCCTCCTTCTCAAGCTTGATTTTGGACTTACCGGCTATCACTGTTGAGTTCAGTGTGGATAGCATTAGTGAGGCACTGTTCTCAATGCCTGCCTTGAGTGCGGCATCGGATATGCCGTCTGATACTGTGAAACGTACAACATCCAGTTGTGCACTGGCTGTAACGGTGCAGAGTAAGATTACTGCCGCGATAATGGTTCTCAATATTCTCATAATAGTCAGTTATTTTTCTTGAAACAGATTCTTGATGTTATGTTGTGGAATGAATGTTGAAAGGTCAGCATTGAAGGTGACCCGCCCCCCGGATTCCAGCTGGTTGGGGGTGAAACGTACCGTCAGTATGTGGAGGTAGTTATAGACAGGGTGGTACATGGCCAGCAGACATTGGCAGTTGTCTCCGTTACGTCCCATGGTTCCGGTGTAGAAACGCACTCCCTGCTTTTGGAAATATCCAAGCAGAAGATCCATTGATACATTTATGTTACTGTTTTGTTTGCTGTATGTGTGAGGCTTTATGTTAGCTCTTTTGCTGCCCATGTTCTCCTGGCTGACAGCGCACATGAGGATGTTCTGCATGGTCTGTTCAGGCCATCTGCTGTCATACAGCAACTTGCGGTCCTGTGTAAAGAATACATCATTCTTAAGTGAATCTATCATATAGCATTCACCTCCCTGGACCAGGAGTCCTTGTGGAGTCTTCTGCGGATCGTTGAGGTCAGGAATCACCGGACTGAAATGCGTGGTGTTCTCTGCGAGCTCCTTCAGGAGCAGTTCCTCATGTTCCTTCTTGTCATACGGGAACAGCAGGTCACGGCTGGCAGGAATGTATATGTGGAGTGTGGAGCTGGCCTTGTCACGCATGAACATGTCTATCTCATTGCCTCCGGTGGTGATGGATAGGGAACTGAGCGTGTTTATTACATCAAGGGCCTGGCCGAGCTGCCTGAAACTGCCGGTGCCTAAAGGATAACCGTTCAACACCATGCGTACACCATACTCCTTGAGCAGTGCGGATTGTGACGCTGTGGTCTTGCGGAGCAGTAACTCAACCCATAGCCTTTCCACAAAGCTGATGATGACAGGGTCGTATGCATTGCGGACGGCATCGGAAAACAGGCGTGCGCCCAGTTGTACTGTTACGCCGTCTTCTGCCTCAGTGTAGAACAGTATGGTGCCGCTCAATTCCGTGCATTGGAACCGTCCGGCTTTGGGTATGTTGTTTACAGGCATGGCCTCAAGCATCCTGTTTATGCGTTCAGGTGTCTTGATTTCAATGCCGTCCTGAGCCTGAAGGCCGGTAGAACATACAAGTGCCAGAAGAACCGTTATGAATCTTATTAATTTTGTCATCACTTAAATGTTTGGGAAACCGTAAAGAGCCAGGACATCACGCCAGATATTGTTCTTGAGATAGAAGTAGTTGCGTCTTACCTGCTGTGCCATATCAATGTCACGTCCTACTCCGATTCCCCAGAAGAATGCCGTGCTCAGTTCATTGACGGCCTCAACAGAACCGGCGTCAATGGCCTGGAACAGTGAATGTATGTACTGGTTATAGTCAGCGGTGATACCGAGTCCGCTTTTATATGCAAGTGCTATCTGCCAATACGCATCGGCATAGCCTTTATCTGCCGATTTTCTGAAGTATTCCAGTGACTGGGTCAGGTTTCGTGACTTGATAACGCCTTCCTTGTAGGCCATGCCCAGACAATACATGGAGTATGCATCGTCCTGGGAAGCGCCTTGTTCATATTGTGCCGCAATTTCTTCGGGGTCTGAACCTGAGCTGGCCAGAATATCGCCGTTCAGGCCATATACATATGGATTGTAGGCCATCATCAATGCGCTGATCTGCTTGTCTGACAGCTCGCGGAAGCGCTTGCGCTGCATACGCATAGGATAGTGCTTCTCATCTATAGACAGGTTATAATATACAGGAATGAGCCAGGCACTCGCCCTAAGGCATCCCGAGTCAGCCAGTTTCTGCATCTGGACAACCGCTTTGGACAGGCGGTCAGTCTCATCAGCTTTCTTTCCCATGCCGGCGCCGTAGTAGCTCATGTAGGCCAGCGGAAAAAGTTTGGACTGGTCATTTGCGGATTCTTCTTCCAGTCTTGTGTACATGGCTCTGTAAAGGGCATTCTCCTGAATGTTGCTGGTATATGTATATGGCTTGTAGGCATCAGGTACGCGGAAAAGGTGGAAACTCTTTTCTTCTATTATCAGGTCGCGTGTGCCGTCGGCCGTGGTGTGTCTTTCGCTTACTATGTAATTGCAGGCCAGAACGTTTTCTGTCACGCTCTTGAGTGAGAAATTGATTGATGTCTGGAACTTTTCACCTGATGTCTTGCGGCCGGCATAGTTGAGCAGTGTGCTGCCGATGCGGCTGGCTATGTTTCCGAACGGGATTACAAGTGACAGACCATCCATGATGTCACGTCCGATGGATGCTACATTAGGCTTCTGCTTTTTCTTAAGTGAGAAAGAAAAGTCAAAACTTTCTTCCGAAAAATCTCCTCTTGTGGCACTGCCTTTGAGCTCATTTGCGTCAAAGTTTGCGCCGTCACTTGACCAGATACTCTTGATTGCGTTCCAGGATGTTTTGAACAGTCCGTTTTTCTTGTCAATGAACAACCCTGATTCATTATTTAGCATGACGCTAAGACTATTGCCCATCTGGTCTATGTCCAGAATTATGAAATCACGTCCTGTCTCGGCATTGAACACTGATGACACCCATTTGCCGGTCAGGTCACTTCTGGATGAGAAAGTACGTTTAGGAGAAACCTGTGCGTTATACTGTACATCGCGCTTGAGTCCAAGGTCATTGATAACGTCCGGGTGCGGGCTGAAAAGAAACGGCTCGTTACAGTCCTGACTGTTTTCATTGGCCGAGGCTTTCTCAATAAGTTTCTCAGCTTCCTGCTGTATCTCTTGTGTTATCTCGGGCTCCGGTTCCGGTTCGGTAGATGCGGTCTGGACAGTCGCCGCACTTGTGCTGAAATCCACAGCGGTAATGTCAAACAGCGAGACATTCTGGCCGTTCACTGGTTCTGGAGCGGCATCGGGTTCATTGGCAGGTGCATCTTCCGGTTCAGTTTCAGGTTCGGGTTCAGGCTCTTTGGTGTTGGCCGATGCTACGAGTGCCGAAAGGTCAAACAATGATGTTGCAGTAGTTGTAATGGTTGCGGTCGTAGCCTGCTGAACGGGGACTGTTGCGGCTTTGGCCTGCTCCTTGACCTGTTCCTTAGCGGCGGTTTCGGCCATCAGCCTGTCAAATTTCTCTTTCTCCTGGTCTTCAAAGCTTTTGGCTCCCACTTTCTCCTCAAGCTGCTTCATCCTGGGCTTTATCTCAGCAAGTTTTTTGTCATCCATCTCCAGGCTGGCGTATGTGCGGTACATGACCAGAGCAAGCTCGTTCTCTCCTCCGTCATCATAAATCTGTGCCATGCGCAGATATGTGTCCGGCAGTTTGGGGTACATGGCAGTTATTTCTTCGCAAATGGCGATAGCCTCTGCGTCCTTTCCGCTTTCATGCAGCTGGGTTATCTGGTAGTACTTGCGCAGAAGCTGGCCGCGGGTCATCTGCGCGTCAGCATTACCTGCTGAAAGAATCATTATCAGGGCCGAAACAAGAATTAGCCTTTTCATGACATTGTTATTTAAGCGTTGACCAGATGATGGACCGTTTGTCATAGCCGAATGGCTTGAACTTGTCGGGGAACTCACGAATCAACTGCCTGGACATTTCCTTGGCCGATGCGTGCAGCACCTGATTCTTGTTTCTGCTGGCAGGAGCCAGATACTGGAACTTGTCTATGCCGTATTTGAATAATTCGTTTCCTGATGACACCTCATTGACCGTGACATTAAGGGATGAGAGGTATTTGTTGATAGACCATTTTTCGGCTGATACGCTCTCCTGGTCAAGCTTGGTTGCCACTGCAGCATCAAGTATGAGGTCTGCCTTGGATTTGTCCGATACGATGACCAGATCCTTGCGCTCGCCTATGAGCTCACGTACGGACTTGTCGGTCACGGAATCAAAAGGATTCACATTTATGAAGATGTAATTGGTGGGATCAAACAGTTTTACGCTGGTCTGTGCGGTGCCAATCTTGTCTGCCCCTGATGTAAGCTGTTTGAACGCGTATGTCTCGGGCAGGTCATAGAGTCCGTCCTTGTCTATAGAGAACGAAATGGTCTGCAGCGGTTCTTCGGTAGCTTTGACAATGGAGAATGTGGCCGCGCCGTTGTCATCAGTAATGAAAGAGCCGTCTGTTGTACCTTCATAGTCAATTACTACTCCCACTTTCTTTACGGGAACACCGTTCTGGTCAACCGTGACCTGGAATGTGGCGGGTACTCTCTCACCTGCTACTGCCGGGATTTCGGTTACCGGGCATGTCAGTTTGAGGTTGTCATAAACATGTATGTAGCTGTTGTAGATGCTTGTAAAGAGGTCAACATTCTCAAAATCATGTTTGACCATATGCTGGGTATATATTAACGGATGGATGAGGTTCAGTGCCTGGGTATAGGTTTTGGCAGCGTTGAACAGCAGTCCCTCTTTCTGATATGACATGCCTAACTCCCAAATGGTCTGCGCTTGTGTGCAGATGCTGTCCTGAAGGGATTCAATCCTGTCCTGATAGTCTTTTTCTGTTATGCTGTAGTAGCACCAGTATTCCTCATCGTCTTCCCATTCGCCCTGAAGCTTCAGTGCCGGGGTGTCCAAGACTCTCTCTATGAATACATCATCGAATGATGAGTTATATGCGCCTTTGAGAATCAGGTCACCCAGCAGGGAGTTGGCGTCAACAGCCAGGTGAAGCGATGCAAGTATTTTTTTCTCAGCCTCTTTCTTTCCGCTTTCCTTGTATTTGTCATTAAAGAACAACTGGGACACAATGATAGATGATGTCTGTTGCGTTGCTGCAGTAGCAGAACTCTCGTTTTGGTCGCCCTCAGGGTTCATGGAGCGCTTGGATACGCTGGCTATACCTACGTAGGTGTTCTTGACAGTAGGGGCTTTGGTAATCCACGCCGGTTGCTTGCTAGCTGAGTTCTGTGAGTGTGCTGTGAGAGTTGAAGATGACATCAGGGCAAAGGCCATGAATGTCAGAATTATGGATTTTGTTCTTTTCATTTAACTGTCCTTTTGTTTTATTGCGGATGCAAAAATAATCTAAAAAATGCAAACGGAAAAATAATGTACGCGCATTAATGCACAAAAAAAGACATCCTGTTTCAATGGACAGGATGTCTAAGTAATATTTTCTTACAATTATTTATCAGAATGAGGCGCTCAATCCTATCATGAACGGGTAGGTCTTGACAGGCTCGTCATTGTTAAAGAGGCTGTTGAACGAGTAGCGGGCTATTATTCCGAAGTCACTGATTCCGACGCGTGCCACGGCATTCAGACCAAGCGGATTCAGGTTGGTTCCCTTTACTATTTTTTCACCTTTCTTCTGACCGTAATAGTCAACCTTGGACACATCGCCGAAACGGTATTCCAGTTCAGGACCTATTGCAATGAACGGTCCGCGCCTGGATGCCGAACTAATTTCCAGACAAAGCGGTACACGTATGCTCCAGTAGCGCAGATAACCCTGCTTGACTTCCTTTCCGTCAATAATTGCATTGTCCAGTTTGAGTGACCTTGTACCGTCGGCATTTGGACTGTAATTCAGGTAATAGCCGTTGTCCAGCCAGTATCGTGAGCGTGTGAGATAGAATGCCGTGTTTATTCCAACGTTCTTGGTCATGTGATAGCCCCACTGGCCGAGTGCTATGCCGAACTCGAATCCCTTACCGGTTTTCTGGGGTAGTCCCTCTGTCAATACGGGAGGACGGTCAGTGCAGAGCAGGTTTACGCCAAAATAGAAGTCAGGAGTGTGTCCGGGACCGTAATACCGGTAACTTTTGCTTACATTGCTCTTGTTCTTGGGGTTGTCGGACTTTTTTTCGGTCTTATTGCCGTTCTCATCAACCACCTCATAGTATTCGGCTCCCATCAGGCCATCCACAAAGTTGTGTGCGAACCTGCGTGCCCAACCTTCGCTTCGGCCTACCTTGCCGTATTCGTCATACTCGTAATGTTTCTCGGACTGTGCCAATGTGGGCAATGCAACCAATGCTGCAATTGCCGCAATCAGAAATTTTTTTCCCATTTTCAGTAATTCTTTTGCCTAATAGACGAAAAAGGTCCGGATTTGTTGGTCCGAACCTTGGATTTTTTTCATTTTTTTTCTGAAAGGTGCTCCAGAGCCTCTCTGTAGCCGTCAAATCCGTGTCCTTTGATGACCTTGCAGGCGTAGAGTGACACGAATGACCGCCGGCGGAATTCCTCCCGGGAATCAACGTCACTCAAATGAACTTCAACCGTAGGAATTGCCACAGCCTTCAGTGCATCGAGTATGGCTACACTTGTGTGCGTATATGCGGCGGGGTTGATCACTATGCCGTCAAACACTCCGTAAGCCTGTTGTATGCAATCTACAATGGCACCCTCGTGATTGGATTGGAAACATTCAACTTCCAGTCCCAAGGCTGCTGCCGATTCCCTGATGAATGCCAGGAGCGCATTGTAGTCACGGCTACCGTAGATGGCGGGTTCACGCAGTCCCAGCATATTCAGGTTTGGGCCGTTAATTACCAGAATCTTTTTCATGCCGCTAAGTTAGATGATTTCCTGATAAGTGCCAAAGTATTTGAACTGCTCGCCGCAGTGGTCCAGCTCGCTTATCAGGGATGCGAACTTCTTGTCATATATGGAGAGCTCAATGTCAAAATAGAACATGAACTCAAAGTCACGGCCAGGGATAGGACGGCTTTCAAGCTTGACCAGGTTGGCGCCTGTGGCGTTGAACTTGGACAGCACGCTGAAAAGGGTTCCAGGTTTGTGGCTCATGACCATCATGATACTTGTACGGTTGGCACCCGGATAGATGCGTGCATCCTTGGCTATGCAGATAAAGCGGGTGTGGTTGCTGTCAAAGTTCTGTATGTCCTGTGCCAGAACCTCCATGTTATACAGGTCTATGCAGCTCTTTGATGATATTGAAGCCGATGTGCGTGTGGGGTCTTTTGATACCCTCTGTGCTGCCATGGCGGTGTTGTCGAAAGGAATTATTTCCACTCCCTTGAGCGTGCTCAGATAGTGGGAGCACTGGTTAATGGCCTGGGGATGGGAGTAAATGGTCTTGATATCCTTAAGTTTTGCACCCTTTGCACCCAGCAGCTGATGGTCAATCCTTACGCGTGTGCTGCGTACTATATGCACGTTGTAGCGTATGAGCAGGTCATAGATTTCATTTACCGAACCTGCGGTAGAGTTCTCTATGGGCAGTATCCCGTATTCGCACAGGCCGTCTGTAACCATGCGGATTACACCCTCGAATGTGTTGTTGAACATTATTTCGGGAACTTCAAAGAGCTTCTCGGCTGCAATCTGGGAGTATGCTCCCTCGCGTCCCTGGCAGGCTACTACGGCACGCTTGGGGAACGGGGCGGGGTCAGCGTTTATCAGGCTTGATATGGCTTTGTAGAGTGGTGAGTCCTTCTCCTTGTACATAGCCTCGTATGCCTTGCTTATGTCAAACATGGAGCGGTACAGCACGCGACCGAAATCTTCCAGGTCCTCCGGAAGTTGCTTCGATATGCGTGCCAGCACCTCGCGTTCACGCGAACTGCTGCTCACGGGTACATCGTGGCTGCGTTTGAATTCGCCAATCTCATTCACCACGTTCATGCGCTCAGCAAATAGACGGCATATCTCATCGTCAATGTTGTCAATCTGTTTCCGATAATCTGTCAGTTCCATATAGTATAAGGTTTGATTCAATTAATATGTTGTTCAACGTGTCCTCCAAGTGCATTGAAATCATCAAAGAAAGCCGGGTAAGACTTGGCTGTGCACTCCGCATCGGCAATGGTTATATTCACGTTCTTGACCGATGCCAGTACGGCCGCAGCCATAGCCATGCGATGGTCTCCGTTGGGGTTGTATGATGAACCGTGTGCCGGACCACCGGTAACGGTCAGGGTATTGTCTGTGGCATAAGCACAAATTCCGGCTGCTGACAGCATTTCCAGAATTGACCTGACCCTGTCGCTCTCCTTGATGCGGAGACGTCTTATGTTGTGGAATACCGTGGTACCCTGTGCCGCTGCTGCCGCCACAGCCATTACGGGAACCAGGTCCGGGATGTCGGAGCAGTCAACGTTGCCTGCGCTGAGACCTGACGGCATAGCCGTGATGCCGTCCTTGCCGGTAATGATGTTGGCCCCCATACCGCGCAACACGTCAACTATGCGGCGGTCACCCTGGGCGGAGCTGTCATAATCCAGTCCTGTGCAGGTTATGCTTTTGCTGCCTGTCACGCCTGCCACTATCCAGAATGCCGCGGCTGACCAGTCTCCCTCTACGGCAATCCTGGAGGATGGCGTGGAGTAACACTGTCCACCCGGAATGCGGTATCCGTTTTCAGTCTTTTGTACCTGGATCCCGAACCGGCTGAGCGCGTTAACGGTAAGTTCTATATATGAAGCGCTTTCGGTCTTTCCGGTAACGGTGATGGCGCTTTCAGCTCCGGTAACAGGCAGAGCCATAAGCAGGCCTGATATGAACTGGGACGATACGCCTCCGTCTATGATGTAGTTTCCTGCAGGCAGTATTCCCTGACAGCTAAGGGGCATCCGGCCGTTTTCGGACATTCTTATTCCGTGAGCTGTCATCTCTTCATAAAGAGGGGAGAGCGGACGCTCCGGCAGGCGGCCCTGGCCGGTGAATACGGCATCCGCACCCAATGCTGCTGCAACAGGCAGCAGGAAACGCAGTGTGGAACCGCTTTCCCCGCAGTCCAGCAAACAGCCTTTCTTTATGTTTCTTATAGGAGTTACGTTGAAACGGCCGTCTGTGTATGTGATGTCTGCACCAAGCGTGTTCAGACAGGCTGCGGTTGCCTCCATGTCACGGTTCACGCTTCGGCACACAATGGAGCACGGCTCATTTGCCAGTGCGGCGCAGATGAGCATCCGGTGCGCTACCGATTTGGACGGCGGCACCTGTACGCTGCCTGACAGGGTTCCGCTGACTTCAAGTGTCATAGCCCTACTTTTTTCATTAGTTCAAGAACCTGCGTGGCAGGCATTTTCTGAAGGATGCAGTGGCCGACGGATTCCGGCAGGACCAGTGTGATGTCTGTTCCGCTGCGTTTCTTGTCTGAGAGTATTACATCGTACAGTTCCCGGGCGGAATAGGGACAGGTTGTGTCAAAACCGTATGCATCTAAAATGCCGGTTATCGTGGCGGTCAGGTTTGTCAGGCCGTACTCAGCACCCACCTTGGCGGCAATCACCATTCCGCGTGCCACGGCACTTCCGTGGGTGATGCTGAATCCGCTGAGTTTCTCTATGGCGTGTCCGAATGTATGTCCGAAATTGAGCAGGCCTCGCATGCCCTTGTCAAACTCATCCTGTTCCACTACGTCGCGCTTGATGCTTATGCATCGGGCTATCACCTGCTCCAGGTCAAAGGTGCCCGGGCGCGAAGTGACCTGTGCAAGCTCCTTGTCAAGGATGAAACCGTATTTGAGAACCTCGGCAAATCCGTCACGCATCACATCGGGGTCAAGAGAGGAAAGCGTATCGGTATCAAGATAAACCAGTGCGGGCTGGTGAAACGCTCCTATCAGATTCTTGCCGGCGCTGATATCGACGGCGGTCTTTCCGCCAACCGATGAGTCAACAGCTGCCAGCAGGGTGGTGGGCACCTGTATGTAAGGTATGCCGCGCAGGTATATGGCTGCTGCAAATCCGGCCATATCGCCAACCACACCGCCTCCCAGAGCCAGTACCAGATCGGTACGGGTTACCTGGGCCTGGACCATGGTTCCTATGAATGCCGTCACATTGTCAAGCGTCTTGCTTTGCTCTCCGTTCCCGATTATATGGCATACTGTGCTGAACCCCTCTTTCTCAAGTGATTCCTTAACTGTATTTCCGTATAGGGGATATACCTTGTCATCACTGAGTATCGCTATCTTACAGGGCCTGAAAAGGTCTTTTACAGCCTGGCCTATTGCGGACAGACCGTCCTTTCGGAGCAGGATGTCATACTTGCCGGAGGCGTTGACGGTGATTCGGGTAGGGGTTTCCATAACTCAATTCTTTTCTGATAATTCCTTGGCTATACGTCCGTCACGCAGCAGTGCGCACAATGCCTTGGCATCATCGGCCTCCATGGCATCGGCGTACTGCGTGAGGTTGTTTATCAAGGTGTGTATCTCGCGAAGCAGGTTGTCCTTGTTTTCAAGGAACAGCTCTGTCCACATGTTCTCGTTAAGCCATGCCACACGCGTCAAGTCACGGAAACTGCCTGCGCTGTAGCCTTTGTGCTGTTGGGCCGACGGACTCTTGATGTATGCGTTTGACACCACGTGCGCCAACTGTGAGGTGAATGCTATCATGCTGTCATGCTGCTCAGGGGTAGTGAAAACCACGCGCTTGAGCTGCATGGGTCCCAACAGGGTCTTTATGTTGTCCAACAGCTGAATGTCATCATGAGTGGGTGGAATGATGATCATGGAAGCATTCTGGAACATGGTGGCACGTGAGTTCTTGTAACCGGAGAGATGTGTGCCGGCCATGGGGTGACCGCCTGCGTAGGTGAATCCATATTTAGCGGCCGCTTTCATTCCGCACTCCACCACCTTGCGCTTGGTTCCGCAGTCATCAATCACCACAGTTCTTTTGGCTATCTCCGGAGCATGTTTCTCAATCCATCCGCATGCGGCATCAGGGGTGACTGCTATATGTATAAGGTCACATTTCTTTATGTTCCTGTTGTCAAGTACGGCGTCAAGCGTACCTTCAAGTTCTGCAAAACGGCTTACTGACTCGTTCAGGTCAAAACCATAGACAGTCCATCCGGCCTCCTTGTATGTCTTGGCCAGTGATCCTCCTATCAGACCCAATCCTACTACTCCGACTGTCTTCATATTGTCACGTTGATGTTCCAAAAATACTTCTTTTTCTTTTGGTGTTGTCCTTTTAAACTATCTCTTTCAGTGCCTTGACCTTCCGTGCCACCTCATCAAACTGTGCCGGGGTGAGTGACTGGGCACCGTCGCAAAGAGCGTGGGTGGGGTCGTTGTGCACCTCTATTATAAGACCGTCCGCTCCGGCTGCGACAGCTGCCAGGCTCATTGACGGAACCAGGCGTGATTTGCCTGTAGCGTGGCTTGGGTCAACAATGATAGGCAAATGTGAGAGCTCTTTTATTACAGGTATGGCTGAAAGGTCAAGCACGTTGCGGGTGTAAGTGTCATAGCTGCGTATGCCGCGCTCGCAAAGTATTATGTTCTCATTGCCGCCGGCCATGATGTACTCGGCACTCATGAGCCACTCCTTGATGGTGCTTGACAGACCGCGCTTAAGCAGGATAGGTTTCTTGGTGCGGCCAAGTGTCTTGAGCAGTTCAAAGTTCTGCATGTTGCGTGCGCCTACCTGGATCAGGTCAACATCCTCAAACAGGTCCAGATGTTTCTCGCTCATTATCTCAGTGACTATGGGCAGGCCGGTAGCCTTGCGCGCCTTGCGCAGCAGTTTCAGACCGTCGGCTCCCATTCCCTGAAAATCGTAGGGCGAAGTGCGTGGCTTGAATGCACCGCCGCGCAGAAGTGTAGCGCCCGATGCCTTCACGGCCTGTGCAATGCCTACAATCTGCTCTTCGGACTCGACCGAGCAGGGACCGGCTATCATGGCAAAGTTGCCGCCGCCAATCCTGACCTTGTTTTCACCCTGGCCGATCTCAACTATTGTATCGGCGGGGTGGAATCGGCGGTTGGCGCATTTGAAAGGTTCGCTTATGCGGGTTACAGACTCTATTATGTCCAGTCCGCTCAGCAGGTCAGGGTCAATCCGGCTGGTATCACCAATCAGACCTATTACGGTCTGGAACTGTCCTTCACTTATGTGTACGTCAACTCCCTGGCCTTTGATCCAGTTGATAAGGTTCTTTTTCTGAGTCTCTGAGACTCCGGCTTTAAGTACTGCTATCATATCGTTAGGTTTTTACATCAAAAAAAGAACCCGAATCATTGATCCGGGCTCTCTGTTATCTTGTTTGTCTGTACGCATACAACAAATTACCCGGCAAACTGTCTGGTAAACCAAAAGTAAAAGTAATATGCGCCTGTTGCTTTCATTCCGAGGGCAAAGGTATATAACATTTCAACATATTGTCATCGGCATCACCATTTTTTTTGTTTCAATATGTATTTTTGTGAGTTCATATATTATATAGGAATGACAGACAACGACAGGAAAGTAATACTTATTACGGGAGCCAGCAGCGGGATTGGTTATGATGCGGCGCGAAGGCTGTCCGGGCAGGGGCATAAGGTTTACGGCGCGGCACGGAGGGTTGAACTGATTGAACCGCTCCGTGAGTGCGGGGTCATACCGGTGCGTATGGATGTGACCGATGACGAGTCAATGGACTTAGGCGTTCAGGGCATAATAGAGGCCGAGGGGCGTATTGATGTCTTGGTCAATAATGCCGGATACGGGTATATGGGTGCCATTGAGAATGTGACAATTGACGAAGCCAGGCGGCAGCTGGAGGTGAACCTGTTCGGTCTGGCACGCCTGACTCAACTGGTGCTGCCATGTATGCGCAAACAGCATTCCGGCCGTATTATCAACATATCCTCTGTTGCGGGTAAGGCGGTTATCATGTTCGGAGGGTGGTATAATGTCTCCAAATATTCCGTGGAGGCTTTGAGCGATGCCCTGCGCATGGAGGTTAAGCCGTTCGGGATAAATGTGAGCATAATAGAGCCGGGAGGCATCAAGACTGACTGGGGACTGATTGCCGCCGATAACCTGGAGATATCTTCAGGAGATTCTGCATATCGGGATTCAGGCATGAGAATGGCGGCGCTGCTCAGGAAAGGTTATACATCCAATCTGCTTTCCGATCCTGAACGTGTAGCCAAGGCCATCGCCCGCGCAGTGAATGCAAAACGTCCCCGAATCCGATACCGCCTGGGTGCCGGCTCAGGCCTTATAGTCATTCTGCACGCTCTCCTGCCTGCCAGATGGTGGGATTGGATAATGCGCAGTACATGTAAATCATGATACCGGTTTGGAATGCTTGCAACGTTTTTGTATCTTTGGCAAATAAAGAGTTTATAGAATGGCACAGACAACAGCAGATGACAAGAAGATAATCTTCTCCATGGTGGGCGTAAGCAAGGCCTTCCAGAACAACAGACAGGTACTTAAGGATATTTACCTTTCATTCTTTTACGGAGCCAAGATTGGCATCATAGGTCTTAACGGTTCGGGTAAATCAACCCTGCTCAAGATAATAGCCGGCATAGAGAAGAGCTATCAGGGACAGGTGGTGTTCAGTCCGGGCTACAGCGTGGGCTATCTGCCTCAGGAGCCTCAGTTGGATCCTGACAAGACCGTCAAGGAGGTAGTCATGGAGGGCGTTCAGCAGATATATGACACACTTAAGGAGTATGATGAGGTAAACCATAAGTTTGAACTCCCGGAATATTATGAGGATCAGGACAAGATGGACGCTCTGATGGCACGTCAGGCAGAGCTGCAGGATATGATAGACGCTACCGATGCATGGAACATAGACAACCGTCTGGAACAGGCAATGGACGCTCTGCGTTGTCCGCCCGAGGACCAGAAGACTGGTGTGCTGTCGGGTGGTGAGCGCCGCCGCGTGGCCTTGTGCCGCCTGCTCCTACAGCAGCCCGATATCCTGTTGCTCGATGAGCCTACCAACCATCTGGATGCCGAGAGCATACAATGGCTGGAGCAGCATTTGAACCAGTATGCAGGAACAGTCATCGCAGTAACCCATGACCGTTATTTCCTGGACAATGTGGCCGGCTGGATTCTGGAACTGGACCGAGGCGAAGGCATTCCATGGAGGGGCAACTATTCAAGCTGGCTGGAGCAGAAATCGCAGCGGTTGGCCCTGGAGGAGAAACAGGCATCAAAGCGCCGCAAGACTCTGGAACGTGAGCTGGAGTGGGTGCGAATGGCTCCCAAGGCCCGTCAGGCAAAGGGTAAGGCCCGTCTGAACTCATACGACAAACTCATGAACGAGGACGTCAAGGATAAGGAGGAGAAACTGGAAATTTTCATTCCCAACGGACCGCGTCTGGGCAATAAGGTGATTGAGGCACACGGGGTAGCCAAGGCATTCGGTGACAAGCTGCTGTTTGACGACCTGAATTTCTCTCTTCCGCCAAACGGCATCGTGGGCGTTATAGGACCTAACGGTGCAGGTAAGACCACTCTGTTCCGCCTTATCATGGGTCTGGAGAAAGTTGATGCCGGTACGTTTGAGATAGGTGAGACCGTGAAGATTGCTTACGTTGACCAGCAGCACAAGGATATCGATCCTGAAAAGAGTGTATATCAGGTTGTAAGCGGAGGTAACGAATTGATTCGCATGGGAGGACGTGACATCAATGCCCGTGCCTATCTGGGACGGTTCAACTTTACAGGCGCTGACCAGGAGAAGAAATGCGGCGTTCTGTCAGGCGGTGAGCGTAACCGCTTACAGTTGGCTATGGCGCTCAAGGAAGAGGGCAATGTGCTGTTGCTGGATGAGCCCACCAACGATATCGACGTAAACACACTTCGTGCCCTTGAGGAGGGTCTTGATGACTTTGCAGGTTGCGCCGTTGTGGTAAGCCATGACCGCTGGTTCCTGGACCGCATCTGTACCCATATCCTCTCATTCGAGGGTGACAGCAAGGTTGTGTTCTATGAGGGCTCGTACTCTGAATACGAGGATTATAAAATTAAACAGCTTGGATATCAGGAACCCAAGCGTATACATTACCGCAAACTTCAATGAAAACACTACCATTGGGGACGGTTCCGTTTGGTAGCATTTTCGGGAAATTGAAAAAATGTTACCAAACGGAACCGTCCCCAATGGTAGTGTTTTGAAAAAATATCAGGATATGAAAAGAGTTTTATTGTTACTGTTATTGGTTCCGGTGCTGGCTTGCTGCCAGAACGATCCGTTTGTTGTCAAGACTACCAACGGTAAGGTGAGAGGATTTGATGAGGAGGGTACTATGGCGTTCAAGGGCATTCCGTATGCTCATGCGGAGCGTTGCATGCCGCCGGCTCCGGTAGAAAAATGGGATACTGTATTGGATTGCACCCAATGGGGACCGCAGTCACTGCAGAGCGGGCGCATACAGCCGGGCAGCAGTGAGGACTGCTGTGTGCTGAATGTATGGACTACCGATACCAAAGGAAAGAAACCGGTTATGTTCTGGTGCCATGGAGGCGGATTTGACTCGGGTACATCGGCTTGGAATCCGGGCATGTGCCTGGCCAAGAAGGATGTGGTTGTTGTCAGCCTGAACCATCGTCTCAATATCATAGGATTCCTGGATCTGTCTGCTACAGGTGATCCCAAATACAAGTATTCCGGAAATGTGGGAATGATGGATGCCGTCAAGGCTCTGGAATGGGTTCGTGACAATATCTCAAAATTTGGCGGCGATCCCGATAACGTGACCATTTTCGGTGAGTCCGGAGGTGGCGGCAAGGTGGGCACCCTTATGTGCATGCCTTCTGCCAAGGGATTGTTCCACAAGGCTATAATCATGAGCGGTACAATCCTTAACGTGAACAACAAGCCTATGACCGAAGAGCTTGGCCTGGCTGTGCTTGACCAGCTGGGTATTCCTCATAATGAACCTGACCGCATTAAGGATGTGCCGTACGACAAGCTCTATCAGGCAGGCCAACGCGCTCTTTCAGCCAGTGTAGGCACACGTACTCCCGGTACACCTATCATGTGGGGATTCGGTCCTGTACCGGACGGTGATGTCCTGCTGCAGCAGCCTTTCCAGCCCGATTTCGCTGAAATGTCAAAGGATATACCTCTTGTGATAGGCTCCACGTTCAATGAACTGCAGCGCGGCAGCTACAACCGTGTGATGACTCTCGATGAGGCCAAGGATGCCGTTCGCGCCACATTCGGTGATGAGACCGATGCATACGCCGCTGCGCTTGCCAAGGCATGGCCCGATTACATTCCGCAGGATCTGCCCTCAATAGACTGGCTGTTCCGTGCCAAGACCGTTATCACGGCCGATGCGGCATCGGCATCCATGAATGCTCCTGTGTACAATTACATGTTCACATGGAAATCACCGTCAACGCATATATCTGCTCACGGGGCGGAGCTGAACTTCTGCTTCAATACTTTGCATCACGCAGGCCGTGACTTGCCGGATCCGTCTCAGTCAGACCTGCGCTTAGCAGACCGCATGGCACAGTCATGGGCCAATTTCGCACATACCGGCAACCCCAACGTTGAGGGCCTGCCAGAGTGGCATCCTTATACAAAAGAGAACGGCGAGTGTTTCATGTTCGGTCCGGAGATAGAGATAAGGAACAACTTTGACCGTGAACTTCAGCAGATCATAGACCGTCACTGTTTCAAGAAACTGGATGCTTTCCGAGAAACCGGCTCACTTAAATGATTGGGTTTACGGAAAAACTTTTTTACATTTGCCGATATGGTACAAACCAATTAATCCTTTTACAATATGAGAAAAATATTCAATTCTTTGCTTGCGCTGTCAGTGTTGGCAGCAGTAGGGTGTTCCGGGTCATCGTCTTCTTCATCGTTGAAGGTTGACGTATTGGGTGACAGCGATATCTATGATGAGGGTGACCTTACTGAGATTGCCTGTGATTTCAAGGTCTATCCGCTTAAGGCTGACAGTCCTATGGATGGAATTGGCGGTATCAAGTTCTGGGGCAACAAGGCGTTTGCCCGTTCCAATGATGACAAGAAACTGCTCTGCTTTGACAACTACAGGCTCTATGCCGTGCTCAACAAACTGGGCCGCGGTCCCGGCGAATACATCTATCTGAGCGATTTCTCTTATGATGAAAAAGAAGACCTTATTTACATAGGCAATGATTCGCTTGTATGTATCTATGACGCAAAGACGCTGGATTTCATCCGTAAACAGTTTGTCACCTTTGACATACAGAATATCCTGAATGTAGGTGACAAGATGCTGTATTACGGTTTAGACATTGATGAGTCCAGAAAACGTGCGTCACAGACCGGTTACAATGCTACGGAGTCCGTGATCCTGACAGACAGGGCGGAGTGGGATATAAAGAACCACTCTACAGTACTGAACCAGCACAGTTATTATCATAGGACCCTATTCGGTTTTCCTCAGATTTTCTATGTCAATCCCAAGAACATGTCATTCTGCCTGCCGGGTTATGTAAACAGGATTGTCACTTTTGACAATGACTCGACTACCGATGTATATCGTTTCAGGCTTGAATCAAATGACAATAAGGTGTTGTCCAAATATGAGAATGAGGAAGCCTTTGTCGGTTTGAGCGATAAGGAACTTTCAGAAGACTATATTGAATTGTTGATAAATGGTCCGTTTCTGGAAAACATCTATAACATTATAGTTGACAAAGGTACCGTCAGTTTCAGGGTGAATTATTATCCTAAAGGACTGTCCGGTGATGATGGCGGCGGTTTCCTGTATTGGGTGCACAACGAGTCAGGTACCAAGGCATACAAGACATTGCGGATACCGGGCCTGAGCAAGGATGTTAATCCTACCGGCGCACATGATAACCGTAATGTGGCAATCATTGAAAATCTGGGGGAGGATGGGATTGATCCCGATGTGGAGATGTCACCGCTGGCCAAGCAGATTATAGATGAACTCAAGAAGCAGAACGATGAAAATCCCGTTCTGATAGAGTTCCGCTTCAAATAAAGAACCGTTTGAATTCGGATTCAAAGTTAGGTGTAAGGATGTCCTTTCCCAGGGCATCCTTAATTTCCTGCATGGTCCAGAACCGGCCGCCGTCAAGTTCATCGGCATTGGGGTTTACAGGGCCGTCATAGACGGTGCGGAATACGTTGACCAGTTCTTTTTCTACCTTGCTCTCGAAAACGTAACGGCCCATGGGGATGGGGTCCGGAACGCTGATGCCTAGCTCCTCCTTCACTTCACGCTGGAAAGCCTGCTCTACGGTTTCTCCGTAACTTATATGACCGCCCACGGCAGTGTCCCACTTGCCGGGCTGTATGGGCTTCCAGTCCGGGCGGCGTTGCAGATAGAGCTCCCCTTTGGAGTTGAAAAGATGCAGATGGACAACGGGGTGGAGCACTTTCCGGCCGTCATGAGCCTCACCGCGCAGGATCTTGCCCAGCACGTTTCCATCCTCATCGACTATGGGGAAAAGTTCGTTGTTGTTATCAGAATTCATACGGATCGGCATCTTGTAGTACAGGGAACTTGGCGCGGAAACGTGCCAGCTGGTCCATATCGAGGTCGGCGCAGAGCATTTGGGGCTGTTCATCGGTCTGGATGAGAGTCTCTCCGTAGGGAGTTATTATAGCGCTGTGGCCGGGATAGAATCCCAGTTCATCACTGCCGCTGCGGTTTACGCCTATGGCAAAGCATTGGTTTTCTATGGCGCGTGCCCTCAACAGGATGTCCCATGCCTTAATCCTTTTGTCCGGCCAGTTGGCGGGATATAGCACCGCGTCATAGTCATCACGGTTGCGGCTGAATATGGGAAACCTCAGGTCATAGCATATAAGCAGGAGAATCCTCAGGCCACGGAAAGTTATCACAACCCTTCTGTCACCGCGTGAATAGTGCTCCGCTTCACCTGAGTATGTGAAAAGATGATGCTTGTCATAATAGGCCAGACTGCCGTCCGGCATTGCAAAGCAGAAACGGTTATAGACTTTTCCGTTTTCTGCTATGGGTAATGTTCCGCAGACTGCGGCGTTCAGCTCGGATGACTTGTCCCGGAGCCAGTTCACTATCAGGCCATCCATAGTCTGTACCACATCTGACGGGTCAATGTACTGCCCGGTGGCAAACATCTCCGGCAGGATATAGATGTCAGCCCCGCATCCGCCGCCTATAAGGTTGTCTGCATCTGTAAGGTTTTGCTGCCAGTCATCTTTTTCCGGCGCGTTCTGTACTATAGCAATTTTCATTCAGAAACAATTTGGGTGCAAAAGTAATGCCTATTCCTGAGAATCCGGCTGCTCAAAGGATTGTATTTGTTGCTCTGTGGCCTGGGAAATGACATCCTCGAATCCTGTGAGAGCGGCAAACGGCGAGAACTGTGCCGCACGGTTGTAGAGCGGCATGGGCTTGCGTGTGGCCGATGTGTGATGCGGCAGATCAATTATCTTTTCGTATCTCTTGTCCATAGTCGTTTCAGGCCTTATGTCCGCCCACCTGTCTGTTGCGTTCACGGGCAGTGGATCCCTCCTCAAAGTTCATTCCTCTAAGTATGGAGTTCTTGCCGTATTTCTCGCGGATTGCCAGTACGGCCTCCTGCCGGCGGCGTTCACGGCCGTCAGTGGGGGCATTTTCTCCGAACAGGTCCAGCTGGCGGGGTTCCGCATCCTGCTCATTGATTACGTTCTGGGCCGTCACGTTGAGTCTGCGTACTGTCAGTTTGGGGTTGACAATGCGGTTGTACAGCTTTGTGACAGCTTTAAGTATATATTCCGATGATGACGTGTGTCCGTTCAGGTCAACTGAACCGTGGGCCGGTTTGGGAACCTTGCGGCCGTAGTAATCTGTTGTTACGGGGCCGTCATATTGGGTGTCAGGCTGCTCAAGATTATGCGAATCATAGCTGATGTAGAGTGTTATGCGGTCTGTTACCAGACGTTTGCTGACCAGGTCGAACACCAGGGCATCGGTCATCTCCTTGGCTATCAGACGACCCTTCTTGAAATCATACGGTTCTGAGAGTACCTGCCCGGAACTGATGCTGTTTACCTGTGGCTTATAGGCTTTTATCTCTGCCATAGTGCAGGGTTCCCAGCCCCAGGCATGGTCAATAATGAGTTCTGCGTTTACTCCGAATATATTGTAAAGCTGTTCTTCCCACTGCGGATGGGTGGAGTAAAGTGCCACATCGCCCATGGTGCGCATGCCGTAACTCTCCAGTTTGGCCGCAATGCCTCGGCCTATCCGCCAGAAATCGGTGAGCGGCCTATGCTCCCATAGTTGCCTGCGATAACTCATTTCATCCAGTTCCGCTATTCGCACGCCGTCCTTATCGGGTTCTACGTGCTTGGCCACGATGTCCATAGCCACCTTTGCCAGATAGAGGTTGCTGCCTATGCCTGCCGTGGCGGTAATTCCGGTTTGGGCTAGAACGTCACGTATCATCTGCCTTGTCAGTTCATGGGCGGTGCAATTACGCATCTTGAGGTAGTCTGTCAGGTCTATGAAAACCTCATCTATGGAATAGACGTGAATGTCCTCTGGGGCCACATATTTCAGGTAGATGGAATATATCCGGCTGCTTACCTTCATATAGAGTGCCATCTGGGGCGGGGCGGTTATGTAGCCTAATGCAACCGTCGGGTCTGACTGGACTTTCGTGTTGTCGGTTTCTGGTTCACCAAGTTTGAACCCGGGAGCGTTACGGCGCCGTTCTTCGTTTATTTGCCTAACACGCTGTACTACTTCAAACAGCCTTGCGCGGCCACCTATACCATATGTCTTGAGCGATGGCGAAACAGCCAGGCATATGGTCTTGTCAGTGCGTGAGGCATCTGCCACCACAAGATTCGTGGTAAGCGGATCAAGCTTACGTTCCGTGCACTCTACCGATGCGTAGAACGATTTAAGGTCTATGGCCGCGTATGTCCTGCCTTTGTCTGACATACTACAAAAATAAGATTTTAGAATCAAAAACACATAGTAAAAAAAACAAATTTAAGCTTCGCTTGAATATAGTCTTCGCCTCGGGATAAAAAACAAACAAGTTCCTTTTTTCTCCGCTCGGCTTGCACTATATTTGCCATAACCAAACTTTTTTGCAGAATGAGAACAAATGGAATTATTGCGGCTGTAATGGCTGTAGTTATATCGGGTGCGGTAAACGCACAGACAGTGAGCGGTTCAGTGGATGACGGCTTCCAGGTAAAGGCCGGCAACGTTACAATGACTGTAAGCGCCAAGGAGGGCGGCAAGATCATGTCATACAAGTATGATGACAAGGAGATGCTTTCTCAGCTGCGTATGCAGAACCAGTACGGAAGTACGTTCTGGACCAGCCCCCAGAAAGAGTGGAACTGGCCTCCTGTAACTGAGTTTGACAGGGCTGCCTACACAGATGAGTCCGATGCTGCCAAGCGTTCCCAGTCACTGCTGCTGACCAGTCAAGTGGGGCGTAAACTGCCGTTCCAGATACAGAAACTGTACACACCGGACCCCAAGGGCAAGTTCATAAAGGTATCATACACCATAATCAACAAGGGTGAAGAGACCCGCAAGGTGGCTCCGTGGGAGATTTCCCGCGTTGTGGCCGATGAGGAGGGCCTGATTTTCTTTGATGCTCCGGTAGAGGGCATTACCCCGGCAAACCTTATCCCGTTCAAGGGTGAGGCCGGCGCATCATGGTACAACTTTGAGACAGGCGCTCAGAACCGCAAGATAAACTCCGACGGCAAGGGATGGCTGGCATACGCCGCCAACGGTCTGCTCATGATCAAGAAGTTCGATGACCTGACACCGTCACAGCCAGCCCCTGATGAGGCTGAAATACAAGTCTATGTGAATCAGGGCAAGACCTACATTGAACTGGAGAGCCAGGGCGAGTACAAGACCCTTGCCCCGGGACAGAGCCTGACCTGGGTGGTTGACTGGTATCTGATACCGCTCAAGGACAAGGCCGTTCCTTCCAAGACCCTTCTTGACCTGGTACGCAACACCATTAAGTAATTATTCCAGCGTTTCGCGCTTGAGGCTCTCGATGTAGCGGTCTATGCGGCGCAGCTCATCGGGAATTCGGATGTTCTGCGGACACTCCCTTTCGCAGCGGCGGCATGCTATGCAGTGGTCTGCCTGACGTACTGTGGGGATGGCCTCGTTATAGGCCAGCAGATATTTGCGGCGGGCACGGGCATAGTGCTCCTGTTCCTTGCTCTTTACATATGTCCCGGCAGTGATGTTGTCGTTGTAGAACTTGAATATGCCGGGTATGTTGATGCCGTAAGGGCATGGCATGCAGTAGTTGCAGGCTGTACACTTTACAAGCGGATAATCCTCCATGAGGGTTGCAACTTCAAGCAGGAACTTCTTCTCCTCATCATCCAGGGGCTGGAAATCAAGGAATGACTCAAGATTGTCCTGCAGATGCTCCATATAGGTCATACCGCTAAGGGCACACAGCACACGCGGGAAACTTCCTACATAACGGAAAGCCCATGAGGCTATGGAGCGCTCAGGTTCACGCTCCTTGAGGCGGTCGGCTATCTGAGCCGGAACGTCTGACAGGGCACCTCCGCGCAGTGGTTCCATAATGACTATGGGTATCTCACGCTTGTCAAGTTCCTCATATAGGTAATCAGCGCGGGTGTTACGGCCGTTTGGGTGCTCCCAGTCAACATAGTTCATTTGGATCTGTACAAAGTCCCAATGGTACTTGTCATGCAGCGCCATCATCTCATCAAAGCCGTCCTTGTGGCCGTGGAATGAGAATCCTAACTTGCGGATATGGCCCTCCTCACGCTCCTTGCAGAGGAACTCCATAATTCCCGTGTTCTCAAAACGGTTGCGGAAATCGTTGCCGTCCTGGATGGAGTGGAGCAGATAATAGTCAATATGGTCTGTCTTGAATATGCTTAATGAGTTGCGGTACATGGTTTGGCAACCTTCAAAGGTGGAGTTGCCGAATACCGACAGTTTTGTAGCCAGGATCCATTTGTCACGCGGGTGACGGTTCAGGGCCTCGGCAGTGGCGCGCTCACTGTCACCGCCCAGATATACGGGCGATGTATCGAAGTAGTTCACTCCGTGCTCCAGAGCATAGTCAACCAGACGGTTAACCTCCTCCTGGTCAATCACGTTACGGCCCTGCTCGTTACGTTTCTGCGGCCAACGCATGCATCCGTAACCCAGTACTCCTATGCCGGGATAATGCTGCAGCATCTCTCCGTGCAGGTCCTTGTTTGATGTCGATGCCTTGCCGGCTTTCTTTGCTACATCGGGAGTACAGGCATCAAGGGCTACTGCAGCCGCACCTGCTCCCATATATTTAAGGAATTCTCTTCTTTTCATAGTTTTCAGGCATTGTGGTGAATAGAAAGGCCGCTTACGGTTATTGCGCTGATGGGGCGTGACGGGCAGAGATTCTCACAAGCGCCGCAGCCTATGCAACGGTCCTCGGATACTGATGGAATCTGGTTGCGTGAGCCCGGCTGGCGTATCATGCGTATGGCGCCCGACGGGCAGTGATATGAGCAGTTACCGCAGCTGTCCTTACCCTGTGCGGGGAGGCAGAGGTCCAGATTGACCTTGGCAACACCTATGCGGATGGTCTGTTTCTGCTCCACTGTTACAGGCTTGATGGCACCGGCTGGACATACCTGGCTGCATGCGGTGCACTCAGGGCGGCAATAGCCGTTGGCGTAACTCATGTAGGGTTGCAGCAGATGCTCCAGGTCCGATGAGGGACGCAGCACGTGATTGGGGCAGGCACTTACACAGAGTTGGCAGGCGGTGCAGTGGTTGTAGAATGATTTCACACTGCCTGCGCCGAACGGAACCAGCCGCTCCGAACGCTCGGGGTCTTTTTTGTCAATCACCTCGGCAAAACCTCCGTGCATGTGGTCCTGAGCATGGGCTGCTGCACTTGCTGCAACTACGGCTCCGGTCACCAGGAATGCGCGTCGGCCCTCATCCACACTCTCTTTTGCGGGAGCGGGAGCAGCCTTCCTGGCTGCATAACTGAAACTTATGGCATTGTCCTGACAGGTCTCTATGCAATCAAAGCAATCCACACAGCGGCTGTAGTCAATCTTATGGTTCTTGGTGTCTATGCAACCGGCCTTGCAACCACGTCCGCACTTGCCGCAGTTTATGCACTTGCTCTCATCAATTACCGGACGCATAAGTGAGAACCGGCTGAAAAGGCTTAATGTGGTGCCTACAGGGCATATTGTGTTGCAGTATTCACGGCCCCACATCCAGGCGCATACTGTAATTATTACAAGTGTGAGCAGAGCTGTTATGAGCAGTGTGGCTGTAACTGATCCTGAGCAGGCTGCCACTATTGACTGTACTATGCGCCCGTATGCGCTGTAGGGGGCTATGAGTGCTATGAGCATCTGGCCGCTTGCAATGATTGAAACGATTGAGAGCACCAATACTCCGTAACGTACCCATTTGTGTTCACTAAGGAACTTGAACTTGTGGGTTTTCTTCTTTTTGAAGAGTTTCTCACCCTTTTTGCGTATCCAGATAACAATATCCTGGAATACTCCTAATGGGCAGATTACTGAGCAATAGATGCGTCCCAATAAAAAAGTGATGAGCAGCAGACCTATCACTACACCAAGATTCAGGGCAAGAAGCGAAGGCAGGAACTGGAGTTTTGCCATCCATCCCCACCAGTTGTGGCCAATCCCGATAAACAGCAGCGTGATTCCTATGAAGAACACGGCTGCAAGTAAGATTCTGGTTTTACGTAACATATTTGGTTTGTTGGTTCTGCAAATATAGCAAAATTGCAACCCGGTTGCATCAGGAGGTCAGTACTTTTGCATCGGAAATCAATAAAAACTGCATATATGGTACACGAACATCATCACCATCACGAGAACGAATGCTGCGGGCACGAGCATCATCATGAGCATGAGCACCATCATCATGAAGAGGAAGAGGAGGGGAAAGGCCGCATCATTAAGGTCATTGCCGCATCAGTTTTACTGATAGTCGCTATAATCATAGAGCACAGGACCGCATGGCAGGATTGGCAGTATCTGCTGCTGTTTCTTGTTCCTTATCTTATTGTAGGTTGGGAAACATTGAAAGAGGCTGCTGAAGGACTGCTTGAAGGCGAAGCCCTGAGTGAGGATTTCCTTATGAGTATTGCCACCATAGGTGCATTGGTAATAGGATTTATGCCGGGAGCCGAGACCCAGTTTGCTGAAGCCGTCTTTGTAATGCTGTTCTTCCAGATAGGTGAAATGTTTGAGGAGGTAGCCGAAGGCCGCAGCCGCAAGTCCATATCGCACCTTATGGACATACGTCCCGATACGGCGCATGTAGAGCGTGACGGAGAACTCTTTTCCGTTGCTCCCGATACCGTAAAGCCGGGTGAGATAATCGTTATCCGCCCGGGAGAGAAGGTCCCCATGGACGGTGTGGTTATAGAAGGTACGTCCAGTCTTGACACCGTAGCACTTACGGGTGAGAGCATGCCCCGCAACGTCAACAAAGGTGACGAGATCCTTTCCGGATGCGTGAATCTGAACGGTTTGCTCAGAGTGAAAACCACTAAGGCTTTCGCAGAGTCAACGGTTTCAAAGATCCTTGACCTTGTTGAGAATGCAGCCGGGAGCAAGAGCCGCAGCGAGAGTTTCATTACCAGGTTTGCACGTGTCTATACGCCTATTGTTGTTGGTCTGGCAGTACTTGTGGCTGTAATTCCGGGCATTATTACAGGTGACTGGGCATCATGGATTTACCGCGGTCTGCTGTTCCTGGTTGTTTCATGCCCATGTGCTCTGGTAATCTCCGTGCCTCTGACATTCTTCGGCGGTCTGGGCGGTGCATCACGTAAGGGAATCTTAATCAAGGGCTCCAACTTATTTGACAAACTTGCCGGCGTAAAGACGGTTGTGTTCGATAAGACCGGAACGCTTACTGAAGGCGTGTTTGAGGTTACAGCTGTGCATCCGCAGGAGATTGATGACAACGAGCTTCTGCATCTGGCAGCACATGTGGAACGTCACTCAACACATCCCATTGCAATGGCACTGCGCAATGCCTATCCCAATGAGAAGGACGACTGCCTGATAGCCGATGTTGAGGAGACTGCAGGTCACGGAATCCTTGCAACCGTAAACGGCAGGCGCGTAGCTGTGGGTAACAGCAAACTGATGGAGAAAGTGGGGGCAGAGTGGCGTCCGTGCCATCAAGCCGGAACCATCATCCATGTGGCAATAGATGGCGTTTATGCCGGCCACATAGTGATATCGGACCGCATAAAGGAGGATTCGGCAATGGGTATAGCAAATCTCAAGGATGCCGGTGTGAGCAGGACCGTGATGCTTACCGGTGACCAGGAGACAGTTGCCGCTGCAGTAGCAGGTAAGGTGGGGGTGGATGAGTATCATGCGCAACTGCTTCCGGCCGATAAGGTTACTGAGGTTGAGAAACTGCTTGCGGAAGGTACACTTGCGTTTGTAGGCGACGGAATAAACGATGCCCCGGTACTTACCCGTGCGGACATCGGAATAGCAATGGGAGCACTCGGCTCTGATGCTGCAATTGAGGCCGCCGATGTCGTACTGATGGATGACAAACCTTCCAAGATTGCACTGGCCATTAAGATAGCCCGCCGCACAATCCGCATAGCCAAAGAGAACATCTGGTTTGCCATAGGAATAAAAGTGCTGGTACTGCTGCTTGCCATACCCGGTTTTGCCACAATGTGGATGGCTGTATTTGCCGATGTAGGCGTCACCGTCCTGGCTGTCCTGAACGCCATGCGTGCCCTGCGAGCAAAAATTTTTTGCTAACTTTGCAGCCGATATGGGAAAATTTAAGACATTTCTTGAGAGAAAGGATATTGTAATATCCGGTAAGAGGTACGGAGTTGATGCCTTGGGAGCTATGGCACAGGGACTCTTTGCGTCACTGCTCATAGGCACAATCATTGCTACATTGGGAGAACAGATCGGTGTGCAGTGGCTTGTGGATATAGGCGGATTTGCCAAGAGTATGGCCGGTCCGGCAATGGCGGCTTCAATAGCATACGCTCTGGGTACGCCTAATCTGGTCCTTTTCTCCATGCTGGCTGTAGGTGCCGCCGCCAACAAATTGGGTGGCGCGGGCGGACCGTTAGCTGTATATGTGGTAACCATATTCGCATCCGAATTCGGCAAGGCCGTATCTAAAGAGACCAAGATAGATATTCTTGTAACACCCCTTGTTACGATTGCTGTGGGTATAGGTCTTTCTTATTGGTGGGCTCCGGGCATCGGTGCCGCTGCCAGCAGTTTAGGTGATGTCATTATGTGGGCTACAACCAAACAGCCGTTCCTGATGGGTATTCTGGTATCGGTCATAGTTGGTATGGCACTCACATTGCCTATCAGTTCTGCTGCAATTTGTGCGGCACTGAGTCTTACAGGTCTGGCCGGCGGAGCTGCATTGGCCGGATGCTGCGCCCAGATGGTGGGATTCGCCGTGCTCAGTTTCCGTGAGAACCGCTGGAACGGAATCATATCCCAAGGACTTGGCACCAGTATGCTCCAGATGGGCAATATTGTCAAGAATCCCAAGATATGGATTGCGCCCATATTGGTATCGGCCATAACGGGCCCAATGGCTACTTGCCTGTATAAGCTTGAAATGAACGGTCCTGCAATAGCTTCCGGTATGGGTACATGCGGTCTTGTGGGGCCGATAGGTGTCTATACCGGTTGGATGTCCGAAATGTCGGCCGGCACACGTACTATGATTGCCGGTGCCGATTGGGTAGGCCTTATCTCAATCAGCGTGGTTCTGCCTGCAATCCTGACCATCATAATCGGAATGATGATGCGTAAGGTGGGCTGGATCAAGCCTGGCGACCTAAAACTTGACTGATTTTACTTTTCCGTTCTTCCAGACCAGTTCAACGGTCTGGCCGGTGCGGGTTCTTACGCCTTTGATGTATCCGTTACGCCAGGCTTGTGGTAATGCGGGTAGAGGCGTAACGTTATCCTCGGTTGACTGGAGCAGCATCTCTATAACGCCTGCGCAGCCGCCAAAGTTGCCGTCTATCTGGAACGGTGAATGGGCGTCAAGCAGATTTGGATAGGTGCCTCCGCCGCGTCTGGCATCGGGACCGCGGTAATTGTCAGGACTCACGTATTGCAGCAGGCGGCGGTACATCCGATACGCACTCTCTCCGTCACCCAGACGGGCAAACAGGTTTACACGCCAGCCGCAGCTCCAACCGGTGGTTTCAAAACCTTTTATCTCAAGTGACTTGGCGGCGGCATCGGCCTCTGCCGAACCGGCTTGGATGTGATGTCCGGGGTACAGTCCGAACAGATGCGACTGATGGCGGTGCTGCGGGTCCTCATCGGCCCAGTCATAATACCATTCCTGCAGGTGGCCGTCGGCGGCAATGTGATACGGACGCAGGCGGGCTATAGCTGATTCGGCACGGCTGGCGAAATCATTGTCCCCGAGCAGTCTGGCTGCTTTTGCGGCATCGGTCAGGCACTCCCTTATCATTCCTAAGTCTGCTGTGCCGCCGTATAGCGTTGCGCCGTGAACACCTTTATCTGTTATGAACTTGTTTTCCGGTGATGTGGAAGGCGATGTTATCAGTTCACCGTCTTTTTCAACCATCCAGTCAAGGCAAAACTCTGCTGCACCCTTGAGCGCAGGATAGTCTTTCCTGAGCCGGTTCATGTCACGGTTAAACAGCCAATGCTCCCAGATATGCGTGGCGAGCCATGCCCCGGACATGCCCCAGTCTGCCCAACAGGGATCACCTGTACCCAATCCTACGGGATTTGTCATAGCCCAGATGTCCGTATTGTGACCTGCGGCCCATCCGTTCTGTACTCCGTAGTAAAGTCTGGCTGTTTCACTGCCTGAAATCTCCATGTTGTTAACAAAGTCAAGCATCACCTCATGCATCTCGGGCAGTGCGGCAGGTTCGGCAGGCCAGTAGTTTTCCTGAAGGTTTATGTTTACTGTGTAGTTGCCGCTCCAAGGCGGTTCCATGCTCTCGTTCCATAGTCCCTGTAAGTTTGCAGGAACTCCAGGTGTTCTTGAGGATGATATCAGCAGGTAGCGGCCGTATTGGAAATAGAGCGCTTCCAGTTCAGGATTGGCCTGATTCTCATCGGTATAGAGTTTTAGCTGCTCATCGGTAGGCAAGGCTTTGATTTCAGGTGATGTTTTGCCCAGATATATTGAGAGGCGGTCAAAGAAACTTTTGTAATCGGCTATATGGGCTTTCTTAAGTTCTTCTGCATTCTTGCCTGATATGCGATCGGCATTGGCATCGGCTAACTTTTTGTATGGCTTGCCCTCAAGCACGGGGTCGCAGTCAAAGCCGTTGAATGATGTGGCGTTTACAATTTTGATAAGAACCTGTCTTGCACCGGTTAATGATACGGCGCCGTCAGAGGCGGTTATCTGGCCGTCGGTTTCGGCCATAAGGATGGTGCGGAAATGGATTCCACGGTTGGGATCATAAAGGAATCTTTCATGCCCGCGGGAGTTGAAATAGTTGGGATATGAGTGATATGCTGCATATCCGTCAACAGTGATGCGGTTGCCTGATGCCGTGACTGTATGCCTAAGCTGACACTCCATACCCAGCGTAAGATCCAACGGTTCATCGGAACTGATGCTTACTACTATGGCGGAGTCCGGCGCACTTACAAAGTATTCGGTGCTGAAAGGTTTGCCGTTTCTTAGATAAGACACTTTTGCTACGGCATCTGAAATATTCAATTCACGACGGTATTCACTTATTTTAGCATTGCCGTATTTGATCCTTAATGTGCCTAAAGGCTGATAGTTCTCACTGAAATGACCCTGGATGCGTCGTTGCAGACGGTCTGCACGCCTATAATCCTCTGCATCGAGTGCCTCACGTATATCCTTGATATAGTCCGATGCCTCTCCCCAGGGAGTGACCTCGGGAAAGAGTTCAAAATCAGGATGATTAGCGCCCGGCTCAGGTTCACCGGTCCAGAGCGTGATGTCATTCAGCGATATGCGCTCTTGGTCGGTCCCTCCATAGACCATGGCGCCCAGACGCCCGTTTCCTATCGGCAGCGCCTCCTCAAAGAATTCAGTGGGCTTGTCATAATGCAGGATAAACTCCTGTTCAGTTTGCATTCCGCAACCCCCTAAAAGCAGCGAAACACCAATCAGCTTTAAAGAATACCTGAAGTTCATATTTGAAAAAATGCTACCAAAGGGGACGGTTCCGTTTGGTAGCATTTTTCAAAATAATACCAAACGGAACCGTCCCCTTTGGCACTATTTTGGAATATCGAGTACGGCCTGGAAGGCTGGTTTTGGGGTGCGGTCGCGGTTGTAGAGCAACGGATAGTTGGTGCGGTTGGGTATGGGTGAACCGTTTTTCCAGGACATTCCGTCATGCAGTCCCCAGATAGTTACGCGGTCTATCTTGTCGCGACGGTCATAGAATATCTGCATAACTTCGCGGTAACGGTCGGTAAGCTGCTTCTGTACATCGTCAGGAAGTCCGTTCTTGTAGGGATCGAAATAGGTTTCGAACTCTTCAAGCTGATACATGGGGTCCTGCAGTGATTTGCCTATTACCTGACCCTCCTTTGAAAGAGGCAGAACATCGATGTCCAACTCGGTTATCATTACTTTGACACCTAAAGCTGCAAAAGTGTCGATGGCGGCAGTTATATACTCGTTCTTGGGGTAGTTGAGTCCCCAGTGGGCCTGAATGCCTACACCGTCAATCTTAATTCCCTCTTTTTGCAGCATACGCACCAGACGGGCAATGCCGTCACGCTTGGCAGGGCGCCATACGTTGAAGTCATTGTAATAGAGTTCGGCATCAGGTGCATATTGGTGAGCGAACTTGAACGCCAGTTTGACTATCTCGTCACCATTACCGTCAAAGGCATTTGTCCAGACGGTTTTGCGGTATGAGCCGTCATTGTCAATGATCTCATTTACCACATCCCATGCATTTATTTTGCCTGAATAATGACCTGCTACGGTTTCAATATAGCTGCGCATGGTCTCCACCATCTCATCATGGCTCTTGGGCGTGCCGTCAGGGTGGTTGAAGAAGAAATCAGGAGTCTGGTTGTGCCAGATAAGGGTATGTCCGAGTGCCCATAGGCCATTGTCCTTTGCAAACTGGACATAACGGTCACCGGGCTGGAAGTTCCATCTGTCAGGAGTGGGGTGTATTACCTCCGGTTTCAGGTCATTTTCGGGCGATATGGCGTTGAACTGCTCAAGTATTATCTGTGCAGAACGGCTGTCACGTCCGTTGACTATCTGTGAATTTACGGCGCAACCCATCTTGAAAGCATCGGCATACGCGCCTTTAAGCGTTTTCTGGGCCTGAACGGTTATTCCCGCTGCAAGGACCAGCATCAATGTTGTAATGACTTTCTTCATAAGCTATTTGTTCGTGATTATAGGCAAAGATACCGTTTTTTTGACATATCTTTGTAGTAATATAGCAAAACCTTAATGTGAATCAATACAATCAACTAAGCTTATGAAGAGATACATTGTTCTGGCCATGCTTGCGATGGCCATCGGCGTTCATTCCAACGCTACAAACAGCAAGGATATCTATCCGCTTATCCAGAATGTAGGCGGCCGCAATACCCAATGCCTGGACGGTATGTGGAAATACATACTGGACATATATGAGTTGGGGTACTATAACTATCGTATGGCAGAGGATGCCAACGGATGGTTCCGTGACGCCCATGCCCGTAATCCGGAGGATCTGGTGGAGTACAATTTTGATACTGCTCCCACACTGTATGTCCCGGGTGACTGGAATACGCAGGATGCGGAACTGCTCAACTATGAGGGTAATATCTGGTACCGCAGGCAGTTCGAGTGCCATCCCGCACATGGAGAGCGGCGTTTCATACACTTTGATGCTGTAAACTACGAATGTTCGGTATATCTTAACGGGCGTAAGATAGGTGTCCATGAGGGCGGTTTCTCACCTTTCAACATAGAGATTACTGACAGGGTAAAAGACGGCACCAATACGTTGATACTCAAGGTTGATAACCGCCGCAGGACCGATGCTGTCCCTACGGTCAACACTGACTGGTTCAACTATGGCGGCATAACCCGTTCGGTCAATGTCATAACTGTGCCCCAGGCATTCATTCGTGACTATTTTATCCAGTTAAAGAAGGGAAGCACAAACGTTGTTGCCGGATGGGTTCAGATGGATGGTGCGGCAAACGGTACGGTTACCATAGAGATTCCGGAACTTAAGGTCAAGCAGCAAGTCAATACCGATGCCCAGGGTTACGGCACATTTGAGTTCAAATGCAAGCCGGAATTGTGGAGCCCCGAGAATCCCAAGCTCTACAGCGTACGCCTTACAAGCGGAGCCGATGCAGTGGAAGACGAGATAGGCCTTCGTTCCATTGAGACCCGCGGCAAGGAACTTTACCTGAACGGCAAGAAACTGTTCTGCCGCGGAATAAGCATCCATGAGGAGGCTCCCTTCCGTTCAGGACGCGCCTGGAGCAAGGAGGATGCAGCAGTCCTGCTGGGCTGGGCCAAGGAGCTTAACTGCAATTTTGTGCGTCTGGCCCATTATCAGCACAATGAGAATATGGTACGTATGGCTGAACGCATGGGACTGCTGGTATGGAGTGAGATACCGTGTTACTGGACCATCCAATGGGAGAACCAGGGCACTCTGGACACGGCTCTTGAGCAGATTGATGCAATGATAGGACGTGACAAGAACCGTACCAACATTATTATATGGTCCATTGCAAATGAGACTCCAATATCAGAGCCCCGCAACGTATTCCTGCGTAAGCTGGCTGACCGCGTACGCAGCCTGGATGATACCCGCCTTGTGGCTGCAGCCATGGAAAAGAAAGAACTGCAGGGTGGAATCCTTACACTTGATGACCCTATGGCTGATTATCTTGACGTACTCAGTTTCAACCAGTATGTGGGCTGGTATGACGGCCTTCCTGAAAAGTGTGACCGCGTTCGCTGGGAGTTTACGCAAGACAAGCCTGTATTCATCAGTGAGTTTGGAGGCGGCGCATTGCAGGGACTGCACGGCCCCAAGAACCAGCGCTGGACCGAGGAGTTCCAGGAGGACCTTTACCGCCATTCCGTAACTATGCTTGAAAACATGGAAGGTCTGTCTGGCTGCACACCCTGGATCCTGACCGATTTCCGCTCTCCCAGACGGGTACTTACCGATGTTCAGGACGGATTCAACCGTAAGGGCCTGATATCTAACCGAGGCATACGCAAAGCCGCATTCTATGTGATGCAGGAGTGGTACTCCAAGCTTAAATAGTACTCAATAGGGGCGGTGCCTTTGTGTCAAAAGTATCTGATGCCGAAAAAAGTTGAGAACCGAGGTGCCCACTGCCGTATGTATGAAAGTCTATGGACCTTATGACCGGCTGTATCAGAATTACATAGACCTGTTTGCCTGGATGGAAAAAGAGGGCTGGAAAGTGACAGGTTCACCCGGAGCCTCCTATGTGGACGGTATCTGGAACCAGGAAGACCCGGAAAAGTGGCTGACCATCATCCAGGTTCCGGCGCAAAAGGGATAAGCAAAAAAACTCCGACTCATTTGAGCCGGAGTTCTTTTGTTTAGAGAGAGGATTATGCCTCGGCGGGAGCCTCCTCAGCGGCGGGAGCCTCTGCGGGAGCCTCGGTTGCTGCCTCCTCAGCTGCTGCCTCTGCGGCTGCAGCGGCTGCTGCTGCCTTGGCCTCAGCCTTCTTGGTGGCTACCTTCTCGGCAATTGCCTCGTTAACCTTCTTCTCTGCTTCCAGTTTAGCCTTGCTCAGCTCGCGCTTAGCCTGCTCATCCTTAACGGTGATAGCCTTAAGTGCGCTCTCCTTGGCCTGCTTCCAGGCATCAAACTTGGCCTGAGCTGCGGCCTCATCAAAAGCACCCTTCTTAACGCCACCCTGGAGGTGTTTCATCAGATACACACCCTCGCGTGACAGGATGTTACGTGCGGTATCGGTGGGCTGTGCGCCAACGTTTACCCAGTACAGGGCTCTTTCGAAATTCAAATCTACTGTAGCGGGATTGGTGTTGGGATTGTAGGTACCAATCTTCTCAATAAACTTTCCATCACGTGGAGCTCTGGAGTCTGCAATTACGATTGAATAGAAGGCGTAACCTTTGTGGCCTCTTCTCTGCAATCTGATTTTTGCTGCCATAAGTTGTTGTTTTTATTGAATTTATAAATGATTTGAATAGCCTTTAACCCGTAAAGGCGGCGCAAAGGTAGTAAAAATTGGTGAATGGACAAAGAATCCGCTTATTTTCAGTGACATCTTATTTTTTCAAATAAAAATGACGTTTTGATACGTTTTGAAACGCAGAAATGACTTACATTTGTAAGATTAAAACGGACCAGGTGGCAATATGAGCGCGGATATAAGGCATGAGGGAGTGATTGACTCCATTGAAGGTCAAAAGGTTACCGTGCGCATATTGCAGGTTGCGGCCTGCTCCGGCTGCCAGGCAAGCAGGATTTGCCGTGCGGCCGAAAGCAAGGAGAAACTTGTGGATGTGAATATGACTGGTGCTGAGAAACTGTCAGTAGGGCAGACTGTGACGGTGGTGGCAGGTGAGCGTATGGGCATGACAGCCGTGCTGCTTGCATTCGGGTTGCCGCTGTTGCTTCTGTTGGTTGCGCTTATTGCAGCTGTCGCGGTGACGGGGAGCGAAAAAGTGGCGGCCGTTGCGTCTCTGGCGGTGCTGATACCGTACTATGTCATATTGTTCCTGTGCCGTAACAGGATAACAAAGGACTTTGGATTCAGAATTATTGTTTAAATAAGGTATGTCGTTTATTTTGACAGCTGTCCTTGTGTTGGGATTGACCGGATTGGTGTTGGGCCTGGTGCTCTACGCCGTGTCAAGAAAATTCAAGGTTGAGGAAGACCCCCGTGTGGGGCAGATTGCCGAATTGCTGCCAGGCGCCAACTGCGGAGGCTGCGGCTTCCCGGGTTGTGCCGCATTTGCGGAGGCCTGCGTAAAGAGTGAGTCCATGGACGGGCTCAAATGTTCGGTATGCAAGAGTGAGGTAATGCAACAGATCGCTGCCATAACAGGTCATGCGGTTGAGGTTGGAGTTGAAAAGGTCGCTGTGGTGCGTTGCGCAGGTTCGTGCGCCAACCGTCCTGCTACACGTGTCTATGACGGAGCAAAGAGCTGTGCTGCCGCAGCGTTGATGAACGGCGGTGCTACCGGGTGCTTCTTCGGATGCCTGGGATGCGGTGACTGCGTCAAGGCTTGCAAGTTTGATGCCATCAGGATGGATGCCGAGACCGGTCTGCCTGTTGTTGACCAGGATAAGTGTACCGCTTGCGGTGCCTGTGCCAAGGCTTGTCCGCGCAATATCATCGAGCTTAGGAACAAGAACAAGCTGGACCGCCGCGTGTATGTAAGTTGCGTGAACAAGGATAAGGGACCTGTGGCAAAGAAGGCTTGCGCTGTGGCCTGCATAGGTTGTGGCAAGTGCGTCAAGGCTTGTCCGTTTGAGGCAATCACCCTTGAGAACAATCTGGCATACATTGACTTTGAGAAATGCCGTCTGTGCCGCAAGTGCGTGGACGAGTGCCCTCAACATACAATCCTGGCGGTCAATTTCCCGCCCAAGAAGGTGGTGCCGCCTGCAGAGCCAAAGGAACAGGAACCCGCACAGGCTCCGGCAGAGCAGCCCAAGCAGGCTGAACAGGCAGTTAATGTTGAACAGCCTGTAAAGGAGGAGCAGAAATAAAACAGAACTACAAAAAGCAGAAATATGAATACTTTCAAGATAGGAGGTGTCCACCCCGAGCCCAACAAGCTCACTGCCGACCGCAAGATAGAGACTCTTGCGCTGCCTAAGCAGGCCGTGTTCCCGCTGTCGCAGCACATAGGTGCGCCTGCCGTACCTTGCGTGCAGAAGGGTGACATGGTGCGTGTTGGTACACGCATCGCAGAGCCGGGCGGTTTCATGTCGGCTTCGATACATTCATCGGTTTCGGGCAAGGTTGCCAAGATAGACAGCGTTATCGATGCCAGCGGCGTGCGCAAGCCGGCCATATTCATTGATGTGGAGGGCGATGAGTGGGAACCGTCGATAGACCGCTCTGACAAGCTGATACTTCAGAGTACAAAAACACGTGAGGAGATAATAGAGTGCATCAAGAATGCCGGCATAGTGGGTATGGGCGGAGCATGTTTTCCTACTCACGTCAAACTGTGTCCTCCCAAGGAGTGCACCATTGACACGCTCATTATCAACGCTGTGGAGTGCGAGCCGTATCTCACAGCCGACCACCGTCTAATGCTGGAGCATCCTGATGAGATAATAATAGGTGTAAAGATAATACTTAAGGTTTTAGGCATAGACCGTGCGGTCATAGGCGTTGAGGCAAACAAGCCCGATGCCATATCGTTGCTGCAGTCCAAGACATCGATGGTAAGCGGCATAGAGGTTATGCCTCTGCAGATGAAATATCCGCAGGGCGGTGAGAAACAGCTCATAGAGGCTGTCACCGGCCGTCAGGTGCCTCCACCGCCGGCACTTCCCGCCAATGTGGGTTGCGTGGTGCAGAATGTGGGTACCGTATTTGCCATCTATGAGGCTGTCATGAAGAACAAGCCCCTTTTTGAGCGCATAGTGACCGTAACGGGCAAGGGACTGAAGAACCCATGTAACCTCAAGGTTCGTATGGGAACTCCCGTGAGCCAGCTTATAGAGTATGCAGGCGGCATGCCGGAGGATACCGGTAAACTCATTTCCGGCGGTCCCATGATGGGACGTCCGCTGTTGGATGATACCGCACCGGTTGTAAAGGGTACGTCGGTCCTGCTCATGATACCCGAGGCCGATGCCATCCGCCGCGAGGAGCGCAACTGCATACGCTGCGCCAAGTGCGTACAGGCTTGCCCCATGGGTCTGGAACCCTATCTGCTTGCCACTGCATCGGAGTCCGCTGATTGGGAATGCGCCGAGGAGAACTGGATAATGAGCTGCATAGAGTGCGGCTGCTGTCAGAGCACATGTCCGTCACGCCGTCCGCTGTTGGACTGGGTGCGTCTGGCCAAGAACAGGGTAGGAGGTATAATCCGCGCCCGTAACGCAAAGAAATAAGGTATTATGGCACAGAAACTACATATTACAACATCACCGCACGTGCATTGCGGTGACACCATAGAGAGGAACATGCGTACCGTGATATGGGCGCTGGTTCCTGCCTTTATAGCATCGGTCATCGTATTCGGTGCCGGTGCCGTGATTGTGACAGCCACATCGGTTGCATCATGTCTGTTCTTTGAGTGGTTCATCACGCGTTTCTTACTTAAGCGTCCATCCACTTTAGGCGATGGCTCGGCTATCATTACCGGTATCCTGCTGGCGTTCAACCTGCCGTCAAACATACCTCTGTATATGATTGTCATGGGTGCGCTTGTGGCTATAGGCATAGGTAAGATGGCGTTCGGCGGACTTGGCAACAACCCGTTCAACCCCGCATTGGTGGGACGTGTGTTCCTGCTCATTTCATTCCCGGCCAGGATGACATCGTGGCCCGTACCGCATCAGATGATGGCATATTCCGATGCCGTTACAGGTGCTACTCCCCTCAACCTGATAGGTCAGATAGCAGGTGGAAACACCGCTGCCGTTGACCAGCTTCCGGGACTTAAGGACCTGTTCTTAGGTAACATAGGCGGATGCCTGGGCGAGGTAAGCGCCGTGGCACTGCTCATTGGACTTGTCATACTGTTGTGGCGTAAAGTCATCACATGGCATATCCCTGTTACCATTCTGGTTACAGTGGCCGTACTGACAGGTATCATGTGGCTCATAAATCCTGTACTCTATGTGAATCCGCTTTACCATCTGTGCGCCGGCGGTCTCATGCTGGGTGCCATATTCATGGCTACTGATTATGTGACATCGCCCATGACCGCCCAGGGTATGGTGTGGTATGGTATCGGAATCGGATTCCTGACGGTTATCATAAGGTATTTCGGATCTTATCCCGAGGGTATGTCATTCGCGATACTTATTATGAACGCGGTCGTTCCGCTCATTAACAACTGGTGCAAACCTAAACGTTTCGGGGAGGCTGTAAAATGAAGAAACTGCAATCAAACATACTGAATATGGCCTTGGTGCTGACCCTCATTGCCGTCGTGGCTGCGGGGTTGCTGGCTTGGGTCAACAATGTGACCAGCGGTCCTATAGAGGAGATAAACAACCTGGCCATTGAGAACGGAATAAAGAGTGTCATACTTGGCGACCGGGATATCCAGTTCACCGTCGATGACCCCGTTGAGCAGGACGGATTCGTGTTCCACGGCGTGAATGACATGAACGGCAACCTTATTGGTACAGCCGTTGAGTCAACTGACAGGAACGGATTCGGCGGAGCGCTCAAGGTGATGGTGGGATTCAATCCCGAAGGCGTGATACTGGGTTACACCGTGCTGGAGCACAGCGAGACTCCCGGACTGGGCGCCCAGGCTGATGACTGGTTCCGCCAGTCAAGCGCAGAGGCAGCAGAGCAGTCCGGCATAGTCAATGTGCTTCTGGGTGCTCCCGGAAAGCCCGGCAACCATAACATCATTGGAATGAATCCGGGCGATGACATAATGACCGTGAGTAAGGATGGAGGCGATGTTGACGCCATAACCGCATCGACCATTACGTCAAGGGCTTTCCTGCGTGCAGTCAATAACGCATATAAGGCCGTTTTCGGCTATACTGCCGCCGATGGCGTGAGCGGCGCATCATCACAGAACTAAAATGGAGGGCAATATTATGAACTACTTCAAGACAATAATAAACGGAATAGTCAAGGAGAATCCTACGTTTGTTCTCCTGCTGGGTATGTGCCCCACGCTGGCTACCACCACATCTGCCATAAACGGTCTGGGTATGGGCGTGGCCACCATGTTTGTGCTCATCTGCTCCAACACGTTCATTTCACTGCTCAAGAACCTGATTCCTGACGGTGTGAGAATACCCTGCTATATAGTTGTGATAGCATCGTTCGTGACACTGTTACAGATGCTCATGCAGGCTTATGTGCCGGACCTCTACAAGACTTTGGGCATATTCATCCCTCTGATTGTTGTGAACTGCATCATCCTGGGCCGTGCCGAGGCATTCGCCGCCAAGAACAATGTGCTGGCATCAATATGTGACGGTATAGGTATAGGAATAGGTTTCACGCTTGCTCTTACCATCCTGGGATTTGTCCGTGAACTGCTTGGCAACGGCGCCGTTTTCGGTTACCGCATACTGCCAGAGTCCATGAACATGCTGGTATTCGTGCTGGCTCCCGGAGCATTCATTACGTTGGGACTGCTTATGGCAATAGTCAATTCAATCAAGAACCGTAAAGCCTGAACACTATGGAATATTTTCTGATTTTTATTGCGGCTATATTCGTCAATAATATTGTACTGTCACAGTTCCTTGGTATCTGCCCGTTCCTGGGTGTATCCAAGAAAATCAGTACCGCCGCCGGCATGGGACTGGCCGTTACTTTTGTGCTTACCGTTGCTGTCATAGTTACGTACGCTTTGCAGAACTGGGTGCTCAATCCTTACGGGCTTGGTTATCTTCAGACCATCCTGTTCATCCTGGTTATTGCCGGTCTGGTGCAGATGCTTGAGATAATACTCAAGAAGGTATCACCTTCACTCTATCAGGCTCTGGGCATATTCCTTCCGCTTATAACCACCAACTGCTGCATACTTGGTGTTTCCATCCTGGTGGCAAACGCCACTTACAATGCACAGGGTCTTGAGCCCAACCTGCTTACCGGTGTGGTCTATGCAATTGCCACCTCCATTGGTTTTGCGCTGGCTCTGATAATATTTGCAGGTATCCGTGAGCAACTGGCCAGAGTGCGTGTTCCCAAGAGCATGGAAGGTATGGCTATCGCGCTCATAACCGCCGGTCTGCTGGCTTTGGCTTTCATGGGATTCAGCGGCGTGGATCACGGTATCGCCGTTGCTGCCGGATTATAGTTTTAAATAATTGGAATATGAGAATTTCTGGAGTTTGTTTTTCTGTTTTAGGTTTGCTGGTGGCTGCCTGCGGAGGTGGCGCACCTGCCGATGGTACTCAGTTGGCTAACGGCAAATACAGTGCCGATGCCCTTAACGTAGAGAGTACAATAACCGCTACTGTGACCGTAAAAGGTCACAAGATTGCCGCTGTGTCCGTGAAGGATAACGGCAATACTTACGCACAGTACACATCGCCTTACACTGTCGTCGCCAAGAGGATAGTCGAGGCCCAGAGTACGGATGTTGATGGCATAACCGGTGCAACCTATTCATCGGATGCCGTTAAGAAGGCTGTGGATCTGGCTCTTGCCCAGGCTCGTGGTGAGAAACCGGTACCGGCCAGGAATGCTGCTCTCTCTTTTACTCCCGGCACATACACCGGCAGCGGTAAGGGTTACGGCGGACAGGTTCAGGCTCGCGTCACATTCAGCGAGACGGGTGTTACAGAAATCCGTGTAGGCCAACAGCGTGAGACCGCTCATGTAGGTGACGTAGCCTTGCAGACTCTTCCGCAGAAGATTATCGCAGCCAACGGACTTGGTGTTGACGCCGTATCAGGTGCTACAATGTCAAGCTTCGGCCTTAAGGAGGCGGTACTGGATGCTGCCGATCAGGCCGGCGTTACCAATCGTAAGGCTTTCATTGAAAATACTGTCAAGGCTGAGGCCGGCGCTCCGATAGATGATACATGGGACATTGTGGTAATAGGCGGTGGCGGTGCAGGTTTATGCGCTGCTGCTCAGGCTGCTCAGGATGGCAGCACTGTTCTTATCATCGAGAAGAATGCCGAGTTGGGCGGTAATACCCTTGTGTCGGGCGGTGTGTATCAGTCAGTGGACCACAGCCTGGTTTGGGATATCAACAACCCTTCTGCCACAAGTGCCAAGGGCTTTGACGGCAGGACACACAATAAGGTCCGCGCCACAGTGGGTTGCGTAAATGACCTCAAGGTTATCTACAACTGGAGTGAGGAGCCGTTCGATGCATCATACTACAAGGACCATGAGTTCGTGGCCGGCGATATCGTGGAGCTCTCCAAGCACGGAGTCCACCCCGAATATCTGCAGACCCTCAAGGATCTCAAGAAGGAGATAAAGGCTTATCTGGATTACGCAGAGCCTCAGCTCAAGAAGGGTACACCGGAGAATCAGCTGCTGCTCTTCTCAACCACCAACCTGCATATTTTCCAGACCTATTACGGCGGTCTTCGCCAGAATACGGCCAAGGATGAGTGGATTTACGGTGACTATGACCTGGTAAGGCAGTTCATCGTTGAGGGTGAGCAACTCAAGCCCTGGCTCATGGAGATGGGCGTAGGCTTCAGCGACAGCCAGTCAACACTGGTAGGTGCCCTGTGGTATCGCGGCAACACTATGAACGGTTGCACTGCCGATGCTGACGGTGACGGCAGTACCGAGCGTTATCAGGGTAACTGGGGCTCATACGTGATGGCTCCTCTGTCAGTAGTGAACAATGCTGATAAGCATAATCGTGTATTGAGGGAGACCAGCGCCAACGAGCTTATATTCGAGAACGGCCGCGTAACAGGCGTCAAGGCCAAGATGGCCGACGGCACCCAGGTTACCGCTCATGCCAGGAAGGGCGTGATCATAGCAACCGGCGGATATGCAGCCAACATACAGAAGGTTCTCAAGACCAACAAGTACTGGTCACGCCAGTACCTGTCACCCAACATAGGTACGACCAACCGCTCGTCACTGCGCGGTGACGGTATCGATATGGCACAGAAGATTGGTGCCGCAACGGTTGGCGAGGGTTACACACAGCTCATGCCTCTGGCCTACATAGCAGACGGCGCCATCGCATTCGGCGGTGTTGAGAACGCAATATTCATCAGCACCAAGGACGGCAAGCGTTATGTCGATGAGTGCTCTGAGCGTGATGTGCTTTCACTGAACGGATTCAAGCACGGTGTTGAGCTGGAAGGCAGACGCGGTGTTTACTTCTACATCACTCCCGGCTTCGGCGGCTTTGGCGGCGGAGGTTTCGGTGGCTTCGGTGGAGGCGGCTTCGGAGGCTTTGGTGGCGGCGGCTTTGGCGGTGGTGCCAACGCCAATGCAAATGCAAACGCCAGCGCAACTCCTGTCCGTCGTTTCAACGGACGCGACTGGAGCGGTAAGGCTTCGGAACTGCCCGAGCTGTTTGAGGAACTGGGCATCAAGCTTGATGCCGAGGTTGTAAAGAACAGCATCCGTGAGTACGACATGGCTGTTATGGACGGCCGTGAGCCCGAGGGCGTAGGCAAGCGTCACGCAACCGGTATCATAGGTTCTGCACGTCGCGGTGCTGACGGTAAGTATGACAAGTCAACCTATAACATTGACGATGCCAACCTGTCAATCCGTGTACTGGCTCCTTCTACACACCATACAATGGGTGGTCTGAAGATTGACCTGGACCGCCGCGTTCTTGATGAGAACGGCAAGGCTATCCCCGGTCTGTATGCTGCCGGTGAGGTTACCGGCGGATTCTTCGGCGGTAACCGTCTGGGCGGTAACGCACTTACCGAGTGCATGGCATCGGGCCGTATCGCCGCAAAGGGCGTTGAAAAAGACAATAAATGATAACATTCCCGAACGCTAAGATAAACATTGGACTCAATGTCGTGGCCAAACGCACAGACGGCTACCACGACATTGAGACCGTGTTCTATCCGGTGCTCCTGCAGGATGCATTGGAGATAAAGCCTATGCGTCCGCTTGATCCGGCGCAGTTGCGTAAGCGTCTTGAGGCAGGATTGCTGGTCCAGCCCGATGACGTTTTCATGCCTTACCGCCTTTTCCCAAGGAAAGAGGACATACCCTGCTGCTCTCTGGAGATGACGGGTAACGAGTTCCCGTTCAAGGCGGCCGACAACCTTGTGGTCAAGGCTTATCTCATGTTGCAGCAGGATTTTGACTTGCCGTCGATAGAGATAAAGCTGCACAAGCATATACCGTCAGGTGCGGGGCTTGGCGGAGGCTCATCGGACTGCGCATTCATGATTTCACTTCTGAACCGTCGCTTCAACCTGCGTATGCGTGACTCCATGATGGAGCGTTACGCCGCACGTCTGGGTTCTGACTGCGCCTTCTTCATCTCTAACACTCCGTCATTGGCTATGGGTAGGGGTGAGATCCTCAACCCCATAAACCTTTCACTTAAAGGTTATACAATCCTTCTGGTTAAGCCCGATGTATCGGTAAGCACTGCCGAGGCATACGGCGGCGTTACTCCGCACAAGCCTGAAACAGCACTCGCTGATGCCGTGTTGCGTCCGGTGAGCGAATGGAAGGATTGCGTTTTCAATGATTTTGAGCCTTCGGTGTTCGCCAAGTATCCGCTTCTGGCAGAGATCAAGCGGAAACTCTACGATCTTGGCGCAGAGTACGCCGCAATGACCGGCTCCGGCTCCACCATCTACGGCCTTTTCCGTAAACCTCTTGACGCTCCCGCCGACCTCTTCCCCGGCATGTTCACCTGCCAGCGCGAGATGGCGTGACAAATTGAGTCTTTCCGGTCATACTGGATGATGCCGGGAATACGAATACATTTTCTTCTGATTTGAAAAAAAACTCTTTTAATAAGACGCATTTTTGCAGCATTGCAGTTTAGTTATCAGAAAGGCCTGAATAGCCAATGAGTAAATCCTTTCTAACAGAGCAGGAACTTGCTTTAGGGTGTGTCCGGAAAGACCGTGATGCACAGGGGGAGCTGTATGCCAGATATGCAGCCGGACTCTATGCGCTCTGTCTGAGATACATTGAGAATAGGGAGGAGGCTCGGGACCTGATGCATGATTCCATGATCAAGGCCATGGATAACTTCAAGTCATTCAAGTATTCAGGTGAAGGGTCTATATCCGCGTGGCTCAGCAGGATTACAATCAACCTGGCTGTTGACAGGCTTAAGGAGAGCAGTCGGTTCAGGATTATCCCGTTGGAACTTGTAAGCGGAAATGAGATTGAGGATGCCTTGGAGCCCGATGCCGAATCAGTTGAACAGATTCCTGACGGCGTGTTGGATGAGATGATAGCCCAACTGCCTCCCGTAAGGCGTGCGGTATTCAATATGTACTGCGTGGACGGATTCAGCCACAAGGAGATTGCCGGTAAACTGGGCATAACAGAGAGAGGATCGACATCCATTATGGCAAAGGCTCGCGCCAGCCTTAAGAAGGCGCTTATTAACTACCTAAACAAATCTGGAAAATGAAGGATTGGGAAGACGTAATCAAGGATCGTCAGTTAAGCCGAAAGGCGGAACTGCCGGAGTCTGACTGGAATGATTTCCTTTCCAGACAGGCGGAGCATGAGCGTGCTGTAAAACGCAGACACAGGCTGATAGCCGCAGCCATATCTTTTCCAGCCGCAGCTGCGGTACTGCTGTTGCTGTTCCTCATTCCATTCAAAACGGCTGCTCCAGACAATCAGATATCACAGAACGAACCGTCAGAGCCGCAGATTGCCACTGACAGCCTGGCAAATCCTACAGACACCATTGCAATTGAAAAACCGAAGGTTGAAATAGCGCAGGTAAAGCCACAGGTAAAACCGGAAGCTAAACCTGAATCAAAGCCTGAAGAAAAACTTAAAGAAAACTCTGAAGAAAAGTCTGATGTGAATACTGTAATAACTGAAAGATATGTGGAACCAACCGTTTACGGCGGATCTACGTCCCAGCTTACTGGCTCAAGAACGTTGGCTCAGGAACTATCGGTAAAAGGTTCGGTTTATGATTTTGATTCGGCTGAACCTATGTATCCTGCCGCTGTGATGATTTATAGGATTGACGGTGCAGACAGCACCTATATAGGCGGTACTCAAACCAATGAAAACGGTGAGTTCGTAATCGGTAACCTTGAGCCTGGCAACTATGTTGCAAGCACCAGATTCATGGGATATGATGATGCCTATAAGAGCTTTACAATACGTCCGGGTGATGAGATTTCCGATATTGGCAAGATTACCATAAGAGGTGGCATGATGCTTTCCGAGATTGCCATAAGTGCGGTAGTAGCAAAAGTCCAGATGATAAATGATACCGTAATGTTCAACAATGCGGCTTTCAAACTGCCTGAGGGCTCATCGGTTGAGGATTTGGTCCGCAAACTTCCAGGTGTGGAGATTGACAGTACAGGTAATATTACAGTCAATGGTAAGTCTGTATCAAGACTCCTTGTAAACGGTAAGGAGTTCTTTTCCAATGACAGGCAAGAGGAACTTACACAGCTTACTGCCGATATGATTGAGAAGGTCAAGGCATATGAGAAGCAGAGTGACCTGTCCCGTCAGACCGGTATCGATGACGGTAGGGAAGAGACAGTATTGGATTTACCTGTACACGGTAAAATAATTATTAAAGGTTCTGTATGGGATTTTGACACAGCTGAGCCTATGGAAAATGCTTCTGTGCAGATATATCGGGTTACCCGTAAAGACTCTACATTTATATGCAGCACTTTGACCGGACAAGACGGTTCATTCGTTATCTACAATCTTAAGCGTGGTAAATATGTGGCACGTGCATCTTTTGAGGATTATAATAATGGTGAAAAGAGTTTTAAGGTCCGTTCAGGCTCTCACATAAATGATATCGGAAAGATTTGCGTCAGGAGAACCGATAGGATGATAGATATCCAAATACCTGAAAATTATACCCCGACGGTTCCTTTTCCTACTGACAGTGCATCAATTATGGAGCTTATACTTAAACTTCCCGGTGCGGAGATGGACAGTGCCGGTGTCATTAAAATAAACGGTAAGACTGTAAAAAGAGTCTTGAGAGTGGGTAAGGAAACACAATAGCGCTTATCTGGTTTTTGCCGGAGACGTATTATGAGCTTTTTTCCGTTTATAAGAAAAAACAAACTTATGAGAAGATTATTATTGACCGTTTCCTTAACGATTGCCGCATTGTCTTTGTGTACGGGTTTGGGCGCACAGGAGCGTCTGAGTACTACAAAATACTCCGATGCATCTGACGGGTATTACAGGCAGGTGGAGCGTCTGCTTGGAGTGGACCTGAACCGGTCAATGGAATGGGGATATGTGGTTAGGCCTTCATTTTTCAATGAATATGCATTGTGCTGCTTTGTAGATGATTTCGGTGCAGAACTGGTTTATACGGTTGCAAAGGAGTCAATATGGTCTTCAAAGAACAGGAATGCCGTTCAGGTTGATACCTACAGGCTTAGAATAAAAAGATCCGTAGCCGAATCCCTTACTGAACTGTTCAAGCTGGCGGTTGAGACATCGGACTTCCTGCCTGACAAGGAGAGCTTCTCCATTTACACAAATGAAAACGGAGATAGGTCTATAATGGAAAGCATGGGTGAGGACGGTACTTCCTATATTTTCTTCTCCGACGGCAGGGCAGCCCAATGCTGGTCTCCCAAAGAGGGTAACTGTTCCAACCTGGTACATATAGCCGATAATCTCTGTCCAGCCGTGAAAAAAGGTGACAAGGATGCTGTACAGGAGATTGCATCAGGCTTGTCGGACCTTAAGGAATCATTCAGGTCTCTGCTTCCGGACTGGTATAATGAATATCTGGACGTTAAGGCGGAACAGAATGCCGGAAAATAAGAAGGATTCATACAATGCCTCAGTCTTTCAGACGGAAGGCCCGCTGACATTGTTGATAACGCGGGGATAAGTATTGATGGCGGTTTGCCTTTTCTCCTGTCTGCATGCTCTATCTTTGTCCTTCGGACGTAGGCAGGCTGCGCCTCGGGATAAAATTTTTTTTCTCCTCCCGGCATGCTATATCTATGTGTCCATAACGAAGAAAGAAAATGGCAGATTCCAAAAGCAGACAGCGTTCCCGCATAAACACCGACGGCATAGTGCTAAATCACCTTCAGCCTCAGGCACTTGAACTTGAGGAGGCCGTGATTGGCGCATTGATGATTGAACAGGATGCATTCCCCAAGGTGAGTGACATACTCAAAAAGGAGTCATTCTATGATCATCGGCATCAGGTCATTTATGAGGCTGTGGCAAACCTGTCGCTGAACCAGCGTCCCATAGATATTCTCACTGTGACCGAGCAGCTCAAGAGCAACGGCACTCTTGAGGAGGCGGGCGGTGTGCTTTACGTTACACAGCTGGCAGGTAAGGTTACATCATCGGCCCACATTGAGTATCACGCCCGTATCATTGCCCAGAAGGCTATGGCACGTGAGCTGATAACCTTTACCAGTGAGATCCAGACACTTGCTTTTGATGATACCACCGATATCTCCGAACTGTTGGGTGAGGCTGAGAACAAATTGTTCCAGATAGCTCACCGTAACGTAAAGAAGGATTTTGCATCGATTGACGTGGTGCTTCAGGAGTCTGTGAACCGAATCCGTACGGCTGCGCAACGGGCAGAGGGCATGAGCGGACTGGCCAGCGGATTCAGGGATCTGGATAATATTACATCGGGCTGGCAGAAATCGGACCTCATAATCCTGGCTGCACGTCCGGCTATGGGTAAGACTGCGTTCGCGCTTTCAATGGCCAAGAACATTGCCGTGAACAACCAGCAGCCTGTGGCCCTGTTCTCACTCGAAATGAGTAATGTCCAGCTGGTTAACCGCTTGATATCCAGTGTATGTGAGATCCCGGGCAACAAGTTGCGTGACGGTCGTCTGGCTCCGTATGAGTGGAGCATTCTGGACAGCAAGATAAATGCCTTGCAGAGTGCGCCCATCTATCTGGATGATACTCCGTCACTCTCCATTACCGAATTCCGTACCAAGGCTATCCGTCTTAAGCAGGAGCATCAGGTGGAACTCATAATCATAGACTACCTGCAGCTTATGAACGCCAGCGGAATCCGTTTCGGTAACCGTCAGGAGGAGATAAGCACCATTTCACGTAACCTCAAAGGTATTGCCAAGGAACTGGATATTCCTATCATCGCGCTCTCGCAGCTTAACCGTGGCGTTGAGGGACGTGAGGGCTACGAAGGCAAGCGCCCGCAGTTGAGTGACCTGCGTGAATCGGGTGCCATCGAGCAGGATGCCGATATTGTTTGCTTCATACATCGTCCGGAGTACTACAAGATCTATGAAGACAACAATCACAATGACCTGCACGGCATAGCCGAGATTATCATCGCCAAGCACCGTAACGGTGGGGTGGGCGATGTGCGCCTGTCATTCCGCAGTGACCTGGCTCTGTTCGATAACATCGGAACCGGTGGTGTAGCTCCGGGCGGTCGCAAGGGCAGCGTGAAGCGTTCCAAGATGAATGATGAGCCGCTCCCGCCCGATGATCCGCTGGGCGGTGCTCCGGATGCCGGAGACATCCCTTACTGAACCGTAAAATGAGTCAGCAGATTTGCATTGGTCTGCTGACTTTTTTATACCTTTGCGGGTTGAAAAAGAAATAGGTATTTTATGAACGTTTCATATAAGTGGCTAAAGGAGTACGTTGACTTTGATCTGACCCCGGATGAGGTTGCAGCTGCGCTTACATCAGTAGGTCTCGAGGTTGACGGAGTTGAGGAGGTCCAGTCAGTAAAAGGCGGCCTGAAGGATATCGTGATCGGTGAGGTTCTCACCTGCGTTGAACATCCCAATTCAGACCATCTGCATGTAACCACAGTTAATCAGGGCAGCGGAGATCCAGTACAGATTGTATGCGGAGCTCCCAACGTGGCAGCCGGCCAGAAAGTTGTGGTTGCTACCATCGGTGCCAAGATTTATGAGGGCGATGAGTGCTTTACCATCAAGCCTTCAAAACTGCGCGGTGTGGAGTCGGCAGGAATGCTCTGCTCTGAGAAGGAACTGGGTCTGGGTAATGACCACTCGGGTATCATGGTTCTTCCGGCCAATGCCGTCCCCGGTACTCCTGCCGCTGAATACTTCCATCTGGAGTCAGACTATGTGATTGAGGTTGACATCACCCCTAATCACTCTGATGCGTGCTCGCACTGGGGCGTTGCCCGCGATTTCTACGCATGGCTGATTCAGAACGGTTACAAGACCACCCTGCATCGTCCCGATTGTGACGGTTTCAAGGTTGACAACAATGAACTTAAGATTGACATAGACGTTCAGAACACCGAGGCCTGTCCGCGCTATGCCGGCGTAAGCATCAAGGGTGTTACCGTTAAGGAGAGTCCCGATTGGCTAAAGAACAAGCTCTCTACCATAGGTCTGCACCCCATAAACAATATTGTCGATATTACAAATTACATACTCTTTGCATACGGACAGCCCCTGCACAGCTTTGATGCCGATAAGATCAAGGGCGGCAAGGTGGTTGTAAAGACCATGCCCGAGGGCACTCCGTTCGTTACTCTGGACGGTGTGGAGCGTAAGCTTTCCGAGCGTGACCTGATGATCTGCAATGTTGAGGAGCCTATGTGTATGGGTGGCGTTTTCGGTGGCCTGGATTCGGGTATATCGGATTCTACAAAGAACGTGTTCCTGGAGAGCGCATATTTTCATCCCACTTGGATCCGCAAGAGCGCACGCCGTCATCAGTTGAGCACCGATGCATCGTTCCGCTTTGAGCGCGGTATAGATCCCAACGGTACGCTGTACGCACTCAAACAGGCTGCCATGCTGGTCAAGGAGCTTGCCGGCGGAACAATATCCATGGAGATCAAGGATGTGAATCCCGTGCCCGCTCAGGATTTCAAGGTCGATTTCAGTTTTGAGTATGCCGATAGTCTTATCGGTAAGAAACTTGACCGCCAGGTGATGAAGAGCATCGTGGAGAACCTGGGTATGAAGGTCGATGAGTTCAATGCCGATGGCATGAAACTCTCCGTTCCGCCTTTCCGCGTCGATGTACAGCGTCCTTGTGATGTGGTTGAGGAGATTCTCCGTATCTACGGCTACAACAACATAGATTTTGACAAGTTTGTCAAGTCAAGCCTGACTGTTCAGGGTGAGGTGGACCGTTCGCATAAGCTGCAGGACCTGGTATCAGAGCAGTTAGTCGGTCAGGGATTCAACGAAATCCTGAACAACTCTCTTACCCGTGCCGCATACTATGAAGGCATGGACTGCTGTCCGGCCGATAAGCTGGTCCGCGTAATCAACCCGCTTAGCGCCGATCTTAACGTACTGCGTGAATCACTCCTGTTTGGTGGTCTTGAGAGCCTGTCGCACAACATACGCCGTCAGAGTTCGGACTTGAGGTTCTTTGAGTTCGGCAAATGCTACTATTTTGATGCCGCCAAGCGTGAGGCTCTTAAGGAACCCAGTAAGGATGGTCAGCCACAGAATCCTCTGCGCGCATACTCCGAGGATTACCGTCTGGGTCTGTGGATTACCGGAAAGCGTGTATCGGGCTCATGGGCACATGCCGATGAGGAGAGTTCAATATATGAGGTCAAGGCACATGTACAGAATATATTCCGGCGTGTGGGTCTGGCACTCAATGCTCTCCAGATTGAGGAGTTTGAGAACTCCATATTCAGTACAGGACTGCGCTACAAGCTGCGTTCGGGTAAGACCGTTGCAGAACTTGGCGTGGTCAGCCGCGCAATGCTCAAGCTTACAGACGTAGAGCAGCCTGTATATTATGCCGATATCAACTGGGATGAGTTGCTCAAAGCCACCCGTAAGGTCAAGACCGGCTTTGTGGAGTTTCCTAAATACCCGGCTGTACGCCGTGACCTGGCTTTGCTGGTTGACAAGAGCGTCAAGTTCGGCGATATTGAAAAGCTGGCTTATCAGACCGAGAACAAGATCCTGAAGGAGGTTACCCTGTTTGACGTGTATGAGGGCAAGAACCTTGAGGCCGGCAAGAAGAGCTACGCTGTCAGCTTCCTGCTTCAGGATGAGTCACAGACTCTTAACGACGCCCGTATAGACAAGGTCATGAACAACATGATTAACGCTATGCAGAGCAAATTCGATGCAAAACTGAGATAATAACAAATAAAAACATACACTATGGGAAGAGCATTTGAATTCAGAAAGGCCCGTAAGCTCAAACGCTGGGGCAACATGGCCAAGACATTCACCCGCATAGGCAAGCAGATTGCCATTGCAGTAAAGGCCGGTGGTCCTGATCCTGACAACAACTCAACACTGCGTGCCATCATCGCTACCGCTAAGCATGAGAACATGCCTAAGGACAACATCGAGCGCGCTATCAAGAACGCTATGGGCAAGGATCAGAAGGACTACAAGGAGATGAACTATGAGGGTTACGGTCCTCACGGAATAGCCATCTACGTTGAGACACTGACCGACAACACTACACGTACCGTTGCTAACGTGCGTTCAGTATTCACCAAGTTCGGCGGCACACTGGGTACCAGCGGCAGTCTGGACTTCATGTTCAGCCACAAGTGCCAGTTCACCATCGCTAAGAAAGACGGTGTTGACATGGATGACCTGATTCTTGAACTGATTGACCTTGGCATTGAAGAGGAATATGATGTTGATGAAGAGGAGAACGAGGTAACCCTTTACGGTGATCCCAAGTCATACGCCGCAATCCAGAAATGGTTTGAGGAGAACGGATTTGAGGTTAAGGCCGCAGAGTTCACCCGCATCCCGAACGACCTGAAGGACGTTACCCCCGAGCAGCGCGAGACAATAGACAAGATAGTGGAGCGTCTGGATGAGGATGACGATGTTCAGAACGTTTACACAAACATGAAACCTCTGGAAGAGGAGTAATTCTCTTTTGTAATTACAATATCAGGTCCCGCAGCACATCGCGTTGCGGGACTTTTTGTTTATAAAATGCATATTGGAGTTTACATTTATTCATTATTTATGCGACAATGTACTGAATTTTGTAAAAAATCTGACTATTATGGAATAATGTATCGCAAAAATATGTAATTTCGCGGCGATTTTTAAAAACACATATAATCATGAACGAAATGGTAGGTGAATTCGCCGGTCTGATCTGGCGCGCACTTGAGGGTAAGAACGCTCTTACACAGAAGGAAATCAAAAAGGAAACTAAGCTGAAGGACAAAGAGTTCTATCTTGGACTCGGATGGTTGCTCCGTGAAGACAAGATCAACGTCACTGAAGATGATGAAAACTATTACGCTCTGAAGTAATCCTTTTCAAGTTGAATAAAAGAGCCGGGGCACTTGTTGCTTCCGGCTCTTTTGTCCTGTATAAACCAACAAGCCTGACCTCACGGCCAGGCTTGTTGATACTTAATAACCCTAAACTTATGAAAATCTTATCTTGAAACTTACTTTGCTATTCTGTTGTTGAAGTATTCCATTGAAACGCTGTTCATAGCAACCTCATTCTGCTCTGAAACCAGGATCTGGCTGAACATGTCGGTGTAAGCGTCCTTGATATCCTCAATCTTGGCT
>Ga0265298_10000393_pt1 | contig 65462 bp, 53 predicted proteins | sample AusTroGonzalo_MG_3_FD_193486 | JGI IMG/M metagenome (GOLD analysis project Ga0265298, IMG submission 193486) | Bovine rumen microbial communities from tropical cattle in Woodstock, Queensland, Australia - Gonzalo_01 | ecosystem: Host-associated > Mammals > Digestive system > Stomach > Rumen ... | reverse complement strand
TTACGACTCGGACGATCTTCGGAGACGAGGTCGTTACCGACTCGACGACCGGTTTGATGTGGCAGAAGAGCTATCGTACTTATGGAAGCTGGAAGGCGGCGCTTGAATACTGTGAAGTGTCGAATTACGCCGGCTATTCCGACTGGAGGCTTCCGAACAGGGATGAACTGGCGTCGCTTTTGGATTATGACACGCCCTCCGCTCCCTATTCCTACTTCCCCGGTATGCCGAAAAACAATTTCTGGTCATCCACCTCCAATGTCGGTAAAGAGTACTATGGATGGAGTGTCGATTACTACACAGGCGGAATCTTTATCGACTACAACAAGCCCGGCAGCATGCGCGTCAGATGTGTGAGGTGACCATGAAAAAAGTGCTTGTTTTTGCTGTGTTTCTGGTTTTTCTGCTTTTAGCCGGTTGCGGGAACAAGGTGAATTTCGATTCTCATTCAACTGTTCCGGCAGACGATGACAAGAGTCAGGATCCGGCGGATTCCGGTGAGTCTGCCGACAGCGGAGATCCTGAGGATCCTGATTTTTATGACCCGGCCGATGCCGATATCGAGCTGCCTCTGCCAGAGAATCCGGTATATTTCGGTACTTATGAGCAGGACAAAGACATTTTGAACGGCAAAGAACCGATTGCGTGGCGGTTTCTTGAGGTTGAACAGTCCAGGGCGTTCCTGCTGAGCGAATACGGTCTGGATGCCTACAGATTCGATGAAAATTATACAGGCTGGCTGGGAAGCGATATACAGAACTGGCTTAACGAATACTTCTACACGGAGGCCTTCAGTGACGGCGAGAGGGCGAAAATTCTGGAGACAAAAACCAGCTTGAGTGTAAACTCGGCGTATAATGAATACAGCTATATTGCAGACAAGATATTCCTTTTGAACCGGTCTGAGATCGAGCAATATTTCGGCGAGGAGTGCGACCGCCTCGCCTATCCGACTCTCTACGCAAACGCGAACGGCGCACTGGCGACAGTGAGCAAGAGCTGCGGCGAAGCAGGAGCGGCAGGCGCCTGGTGGATCTATCCGGAAAGAAATAATTCTTATTCGGAATATGTTGACAGCAACGGGGAATTTAACGGTTCTAGCCCCCGGAGATCCGATATTTCGGTGCGCCCGGCGATGTGGATCGAATACTGTGCGGACGGCACTTTCCGGTGTGACGGAAGCGTAAGCCAAAGGTGCGTCAAGGGCAGCTGGGATGCCGGAACCGGGTGCGGCGTTTACGGATGTGTTCCGAAAACAGGAAAATGCGCGGAGAAATTTTCATACGGAAATCTGGTTACGCTTGGAAAATACGAGCAGGACTCCGTTCCTGACAACGGCAGGGAGCCGATTGTCTGGAGGGTGATTGCCGCAAAGGGCAAAAAGGCACTTTTGTTGAGCGAAAAAGGGCTGGATATAGGTAATTTCGACAGTAAAACGAATATCTGGCGTGACAGCGGAATCCGTACCCGGCTCAATGAAACATTCTTTGACAACGCTTTTGACGATGAGGAGAAAAAAAGAGTATCGACTACGCTGAATTTAACGGCAAATGCTGCAGAGTCGAGGGATAATCTGACGGAGGACAAGGTCTTTCTTCTGAGCGAGGCGGAGGTCGAACGCTATCTTGTCGGGAAGTGCGGCCCGGTACTCTTCCCTTCGCAGTATGTCAAAAATAAAAACGGCAAAATATTCTTTTTGGTTGACAGCGAGTGTGACAGGGCGAATGCCGGAACGGCCTACTGGTGGCTGCGTTCACAGGGAGCCGGCGCCACATACTACGAAGCATACCAGGCGATTGTAGATTACCAGGGGATTTTCGGGCAGGTCCTACTCGGCGGCAGCAGCAGCTCCGACTACGTCATCCGTCCGGCAGTGTGGGCGTGGCTTGGAGACAGCCCCGAATGCGAGGAGAATACCTACAGGTGCAGCGGTTCGATCCGCGAAATATGCAGAAACGGCTTTTGGAATCAGGAGAAGCTTTGCGGCGAATGCACAGCCGGAACGAACGAATGCACGGAGTGCACGCCCGGGACCTATCTCTGTGATGGCGGCAAAAGCCGGAAGTGCGTCGACGGCTACTGGGACAAAGGGACAGAGTGCGGCAAAGGCTGCGAAACCGGAACCGGAAAATGCTCCGAAACCGGCTATATCGTAGGAAACACTGTAACCTTCGGCAGTTACGAGCAGGACGGCGACCTGTTGAACGGCAAAGAGCCGATTTCGTGGAAGGTTCTGGAGGTAAAAAACGGCTTGGCTCTTTTATTCAGCGAGTCTGTTTTGGATCTCCATTACTGGAACAAGTCGGACAGCACCAATGATTGGGCGACAAGCGACAGCAGAGCATGGCTCAACGGCACGGAAGCCGGAGATTTTTACGAGACAGCCTTCAGCAGCGATGAAAAAAAGAAGATCGCCGAAGTCGATATCACTACAAACGCTTTTGTTTCCAGCAATGAGCTGCCGAAAGTAACAAAAGATAAAATTTTCTTTTTGAGCGGAGGTGATGCATACCTCTATTTCCGTGACGCATGTCAGCGGATAGCCTATCCGACACCTTACGCGGTTAAACAAGGTGCCTATGAAAGCACATACTCGCTTTGTGAAGGGCAGTCTTCGGGAGCGACCTACTGGTGGCTGCGTTCGCCCGGCTATGAAGATAATTCTGCTCAAAGAATTGAATATGACGGTTCAAGCTCGAATTCCGAGGTCTATCTTCCTTCCGGAATCCGTCCCGCGATGTGGGTGAAATTCTAACGTGAAATCTAACTCGCGCGGAAACGGTTGAATCGTTCCGCAAAAAACAGCTCAAAAACTCTGTTACAGAATTTTATATATTCTTCCTCGCCTGAGGCAAGGATTGTTTTTGTGAAAACACGCGCTTTTTCTACAAGTTCGCCGTGGCGGACTGCCAGCAGGAAATAGGCATCGTTCTTGAATCCGCTCTGCTCAAGACCGGTAAGAGCTCCGGGACCGCGTGTTTTGAGATCGTATTCCGCGATCTTGAAGCCGTTTTCGGTTTTTGAGAGGAAATCGAGGCGGTTGAAAGCCTTTTCGCTGATGTCACTTCCTGCTATAAGTGCGCAGAAAGATTTATCTTTTCCTCTGCCCACCCTGCCTCTGAGCTGGTGAAGCTGTGCCAATCCGAACCTTTCGGCATTTTCTATAACCATGAAAACCGCGTCCGGAACGTCAACGCCTACTTCGACAACGATCGTCGAAACGAGAAGATTGATTTCCCCGTTTTTGAGCCTGTCGATGATCACGCGCTTTTCCTCGCCTTTCATCCTGCCGTGAAGAAGCGCCGCTTTCTCGCCCAAGACTTTGGAAAATTCTTCGTAAACACCTTCGACGTGCTTCATTTCGGATTTCATTTCTTCGTTTTCGCTCTCTTCGACAAGAGGACAGACCCAGTATCCTTTCTTGTTCTGATTTTTTATGATTTCAGTAACGAAATCAAACACTTTAAACCTGTTTTCAGCCGGAACGAGCCGCGTCGTAACGGAGATCCTTCCGGGAGGCATCTCGTCGATCACGCTGATTTCGGTCGAACCGTAAACCGTGAGTGCCAGAGTTCTCGGGATCGGAGTCGCGCTTACGACAAGAACATCGGGATGAGTCGATTTTGACTGGAGTTTCATCCGCTGCGAAACACCGAAACGGTGCTGCTCGTCGATTATGATGAGACCGATTTCCTCCATAAACTCCATGTTCTCGAAAAGGGCGTGAGTACCGATGAGAAAATCGGCTTTCTTCGCATTCTCAAGCCGCTCGGCCTTCTTCTTTTTGCCCGTGACGCCGCCTAAAAAAAGCTCGATTTTTATGTTTTCGGGGACCATCTGCGAAATTGTTTTGTAATGCTGCGCCGCTAAAATTTCGGTCGGAGCCATTATCACGCTTTTGTATCCGCTCGCGATCACATCAAGGCTCGCCAAAACCATGACAGCCGTTTTTCCGCTTCCGACATCGCCCTGCAGAAGTCTGTTCATCGGATAAATCGAAGAGAGGTCGCTTCTGATTTCGCCAAGAACTCTTTTCTGGGCTTTAGTCAGCTCAAAAGCCATGCTTTTTTCGACACTTACGCTTAAATCAGACTCAGTTTTTATGCGGCGCTTTTTGTCGGTGCGCATTCCTATCGCCGAAAACTGAGAACCGAACTGGAAAAAGAAGAGCTGGTCGAATGCGATCCGCTTGTGCCAGCGCGTTTTGAAGTCGTTCAACTCGTTGATATCCGCGCTCAAATGCGGAAAATGAAGGTTCATCAGAGATTCCACAAAGTCAGGAAAGTTAAATTCCTTCTTCAGGTTTTCGGGAAGCCATTCTCCGCTGTGCTCCGAGAGAATATTTACGAGCATTTTCGCCGTTCTCAGCATGAAAAGATGCGAAACCCCGACGATATTTTTGTAAACCGGAATATATCCGCTGAGAAGAGTTTTCCACCCTTCGTCGAATTTGAAGATTTCAGGATTCACAAGGTTTATCGCGAAAGATTTCGGGCTCACTTCACCCGAAACGAGAACTTCATCCCCTTCTTTGTAGAGATTGCAGTAGATCATTCCGAGTTTGCCGAAAAAAGTGATCGTCACAAGCGAGCCTGCAAGATCGACTTTCAGATAAGACGGGATCTTGCCGAATCCGCGTTTTACCGATACGACCTTTGCTTTGAAAGTCGCCATCTGACCACGCTCAAAGTCCGAAAATTTTGTAACGAGAAAGCGCGTTTCGTAACCTTCGGGCAGATTCCCGACTAAAAAATCGAAAACTTTTCCGCCAAGAGCTGCAACGATTTTTTTTAACTGTGTTTTTGAAAGATCCACCGCCGATTCAAGCGGCTGACTCAAAAAAGAAAGTAATTTTGCTATATCGGAATTTTCCGAAGGATTAAACATACTTGACTTCGAGGATCTCGTATTCTCTCGCACCGGCAGGAGTCTGAACGGTAACATCGTCACCAAGTTCCTTGCCGATCAAAGCGTGACCTTTCGGGCTTGCTATCGAAATTTTGCCGTGCTCAGGATCGCTTTCGACTTCACCGACAAGTGTGTAGGTAACTTCTTCATCGGTATCGTTGTCGAGAAGTTTTACCGTTGCTCCGAAAAGGACTTTGTCGCCGCTGAGTTTCGTTACGTCAATAACTTCCGCATCGGCAATGACGCCGTCTAAATATTCGATCCTTCCTTCGATGAAACTCTGTTTTTCACGTGCTGCGTGATATTCCGCGTTCTCACTGAGATCGCCGTGGCTTCTCGCTTCAGCTATTTTTGCAATTATTGCCGGACGTTCGACTTTTTTAAGGTGTCTTACCTCCTCAACTATTCTTTCGTAACCGCCTTTTGTAATGGGAATAGACATAATAAACCTCCTAAAAAACTAAAAAGCGCGTTATTATAGCTATAAATCGTTTTGAATCAAGTTTTATCAGCTTTTTGGGTTCCCTAAGACTAGTCTGACGATCTCTTCGTTCACAGATTTAAATAGTCCGGCAAGCACTGCGTCTTTTTCGCTCAGAGCACTGATTTCATTAGACAAAACTTCATTTTCGCCTCTCGCAGCCGGGCCTGTCACCCCTTTGATCCCGTCACGGAAAATATTATCTAAAGAGGAAATTACAAGCTGGCGGACGAGTTTTTCCGAAACTTCTTTTGAAAAGCCTGACGATTGAAGAAGCTGTAAAGCATGGATTGCAAAAAACTGGGTGAAATTTCCGCTCATAACAGCCGATGCGTGATAAAGCGGACCTGGATTTTCACTGCAGTAGACAAAATCAAGCCCTGTCTTTTTAAGGCTCTCTTCAAAAGCAGGATCCTTCTTGCCCCAAAGCGTAAAAAGTATCTGATTTAATTCAGTTTTTTTATTGATCGAAGAAAACGGATGAAGCAGAAAAACACGCTCGTGCTCAAATTTTGTTGCCGCCGAGAAATGAACTGCAAAAATTCCGGGATTTTTCCGCAAAGTTTCTTCAAGAAGCGGTTTTACGGCAGAATCGGACACTGCCAGAAACAGGATCCCGCTCTTGCTTTCAGGAACTTTTTCAAGGATTTCATGTTTGATTCCGCGGGTTTGCAGAAAATTTGAGAGAGCAGTTCCGACATTCCCCTGCCCGATCAGAAAAATATTCATTTTCGAGGATCACATTCCCTGAAGTTTGCCTTTGAGGTCTTCGCCGCCCAGAACGTGAGCGTGGAAATGAGGAACGGCCTGACCTGAATCTTTGCCCGAATTTACGACAACGCGGTAGCCGCTTTCAGCCATGTTTTCCATAGCCGCGATCTTTTTTGCGACCGTAAAAAGAGACGCAAAAATCTTTTCATCATCTTTTTCGATCTCGTTCACCGATTTGATGTGCTTTTTCGTGATGATAAGATCGTGAACTTTGCAAAGCGGATTGATGTCACGGATAACGATGAAATTTTCGTCTTCGTAAAGACGCGGCGAAGGAATGTCACCTTTTACAATTTTGCAGAAAATACAGTCACACATTTCTAACTCCTTTAAATTATTGTTTTTTCGGATCAAGACTGGTTATTTCGAACTCTTTTGTATCTATCCATTTATAAGTTCCTGCGCACTCTGCCGGAAGATCTCCGACAAAAACAGCCGCGCTGTGAGTTCCGATACCCAACGCGGCAACAAGTTCAACATCAAACGGGATCTCGAAGCCGTGCTCGTATGTCCCGTCGCACTGAGTAAGATCGGTTCTTTCTATCTCAGCATCGATACTGCGTTCAGCCGCTACGACTGATTCGTCTTTGTTTTTGTAGTATCTGACTTTGACTGGAACTTTTTCCGGATATGCATCTGGATCGCACGCCCAGCCTGTGATTTTGCCGTTTTCAGCCGATTCAAATTCGCCTTTGGGCTCATTTTTGGTTGTAGCGTAAATCGTCAGATCGTCAACGACAAGACCGGGACCTGCAACAAGAGAGGAGCTTCTGAATCTTAAAGCGAAAACAAACTCATCCGTCATACATGTATCAGGAATCGTCCATTCCAAATCTTTCCAAGCCACCGCAGAATACTGGTTACTGTTCGCCTTAGCTTTGAAAAAATCCAAATCGTCATCTACCCACGGAGATTCAGGCGGGATCGTCCACTGACTCCAGGTGCTGACTGTTTTGTCAACAACCGTCGTATTGCCTTCACCGTTGCATGTCGGATGCAGGAAAGTCTGAGCCTCGCAGTTACCATTGCAAATCTGTCCTTTTACATAAAAAGAAGCCTTTACCATGCACTCTTTGCATGCAGACAAGTCGGTAGCAGTTAAAAGAGGAGATATTTGATCTTTGTTAACAGTATATTGAGAATACTTGCCGAAACTGTAAGAGCCGCTTCTTGCCGGAAGGACCGAGGATCCGACAAGATTCCAGTATGTATTGGTCGAAAATCCCTGAGTCGTGCCGTCATCCCAGTCGTATTTTCCGCCGTGAGGCAGTGCCGCTATCGCCGCTGCACATGCTGCCGGTTCAGTTAGAGGTTCAACATCATGGTCAGTATCATTATCAACATCCGCATCGGCATCATTATCGGTATCACTGTCAGCATCCGAATCATTATCGGCATCGTCATCTGTGTCTGCATCATCTGTGTCGGTGTCTGCATCGTCATCACTGTCGTTTCCGTCATTTATTTCGCCGTCATTTTCTTCGGCGTTGTCGACATCTGAGTTTTCAGAATCGTCACCACCTTCCGTACCGTCAGGATCGGAAGTTTCCGCATTGTCATCATCGGATTGAGATTCAGGATTTCCGTCATCGTCAGTTTTTACCGGATCTGGCAGTTCAGAATCATTATTGTTTTCTCCGGTATCGGAAGTATCTGTATCCCCGCCGTCATTCTGACTACCATCCGAAAGCGTGTCTCCGGAAGAAGTGTCGTTGTCTGAACCGGTCGGATCGATTCCAGCACCGGCATGGACGCAAAAGCCGTCAAAACAGGAATATGAGCTGTCGGGACAGTCTGAAACGGTTACACACGGGATCAGCGGCTCGTCACCGTTTGAACAGGAAACAATGAATAAAAACGCCAGAAAAACAAAGAAACAGCTTTTTTTCATGTCAACACCTCCACAAAAAGCGCATAATTTTACTCATGCGGCATATTTTTTCAAAAAAATGTTTTTTTGCATAAGCCGCAAATCCGATTATATTACTCCGTTTTTTAGCCGCGAGGCACTTTGAAGTGAGGACTTTATGAAAATCGCAAAAATCAACTGGAAAAACGCAATATATATGCTTACTGTGACTCTTCCGGTCTTTCTTATCGATTTTTTCACCAAAAACTGGGCATTAACGCTTAAAGGAAAAGAAGGGATCGTCGTTTTCGAGAGCTGGTGGAACTTCATTTACGTCGAAAACAAAGGAGCTCTGTGGGGACTCGGTGCAAACTTCCCCGATTCAGTAAGACAGATGATTTTCTTAGGTTTTTCAACAATCGTAACAATTTTAGTCATTTATCTTCTCCTCGCTTTCGCAGAAACTAAATTCATGAAAATAATCTACGCTCTTATCATAGCCGGCGCGTTCGGCAACCTCTATGACCGCTTTTTCAGAGGTTTTGCCGTAATCGACTTCATCGACTGGCATGCCGGTGAAATCTACCACTGGCCGACTTTCAACATCGCCGATGTCGCGATCGTAGTTGCGATAATCCTCCTCGCGATCGAGCTTCTTTTTCTCCAGCCGAAGCGTCAAAAAGAGAAAAAAGAGGCTGAGTAATGCATCCTACCCTGTCGATCGGCAATTTTTCGTTCTCTTCATTTTATTTCATCGTCATTATCTGCGTCATCGTCGGCAATTTTCTCACATGGTGGGAGATCAGACGTAACAAACTCGATATAAAAATGGCGCTGAAAGGAGCCGTAATAACCACGACGATGGGCTACCTCGGCGCGAGAGCGATGCACATCGTTTTTGACGGATTTTTAGATATCTACATCCAGAAACCGCTCGCTATCTTCGCAGTCTGGAAAGGCGGGCTCGCATTTTACGGAACAGTCATTTTCGGTCTTCCCACCGCAGTATGGTGGTTTACGAAACACAAAGCGCCGCTTATGAAATACTTAGACTGCTACATTTTAGGTCTTGCTTTCGGGCTCGGGCTCGGCAGATCGGCATGCTATCTCAACGGCTGCTGCTTCGGCGAAATCTCGGCGTCTCCTTTTGCCGAAACTTTTTTAAGATACGGCCTCAGCGCCAAGAACCAGTTTTCCCGCGACATCCTGCTCAATCTGAAGGATCTTCCGCTTCCCGTCCTTCCGACGCAGCTTATCTCGACCTTCGTGACCTCATCGATATTTCTCGTTCTCTGGTTCTACTTCCGCAAACACAAAAAAAAGGACGGCGAACTTATCGGGCTCTGGCTCACGATGTACGGCACTTTCCGGTTCATAATCGAATTTTTCAGAGCTGACGACCGCGGACTTTTCTTTAACAACATGCTTTCGACTTCACAGCTCGTCGCGATAATCACTTTTACGATCGGAATGTGCATCCTGATCCTTCCGTCGGAAGAGACTTTAAAAGAAAAAAAGAACGATGATCGAACAGTACAAAACTCTCTTTGAGCCAACGCAACCGATTGAAATAAAAGAGAAAAACAGCCGTTTCATTTCACAGTGCTTCCCTGTTTCGACAAAAGAGGAAGCCGAGGAAATCATAAAAAAACTCTGGAAAATCCATTACGACTGCACCCACATCTGCTTCGCCTACATTCTCGGCGAAGGAGAAACCGCGGCTTTCCGTTACAGCGACGACGGCGAACCTTCGGGCACGGCAGGACTTCCGATCTACAACGAAATTCTGCGGAAGGAACTTTTCAACGTTCTTGTGACAAGTGTGCGATATTACGGCGGGATCAAGCTGGGAACCGGCGGCCTGACAAGAACTTACGGCGCATCGGCGAGAGCGGCACTTGATTCATGTGAAATTGAAACCGTGATCATCAAAAAAGAACTTACTCTTGATATTCCTTTCGATTTCACAGGAATCGCAATGAGTTATATCGGAAGATTTGAAGGACTTGAAATAAAATCAACAACTTACACAGAATCAGGGAGTTCACTCACTGTCCGGATCCCGATAGCTTTAGTCGAAAAATTCATCGCCGAAATGGTCGAAAAAAGCGGCGGAAAAATAACGCCGAAAATCGTATAAATTCTCTATCCTTTGATTTTTGAAAACACAAGAGAGGCGGCGTAAACCGCGCCCGAAACAAGTGTGATGACCGCGCCGGTCGGAAGGTTCCATGTGTATGAAACGAAAAGTCCGCTCATGCTGAAAACGAAGCTCAGAATTATCGAAAGCACGATTATCGCACCAACTTTCCTCTGAAAAATCACAGCTGTAGCTGCAGGAAGAGTCATGAAAGCGATGACTAAAATGAGACCTACGACTTTCATCAGAACGACGACCGTGAGAGCGATAACAGAAAGCATGAGGATATAGACGAATGACGCTTTTACACCGTGAAGTGCGGCATTTTCCTCGTCAAAACTTACAGCCTTGAACTGCCTGAAAAAAAGCACGCTCACTAAAATCACGAGTGCAGCAAGAACAGAAAGAGCCGTAATATCGCTTTTCGAGACCAGCAGGATGTTTCCGAAAAGATAGTTGTTGAGATTTACGGCATAACCAGGCGTGAGATAGATGAAAATTATCCCGGCAGACATTCCGCACGCCCACATTGCACCGATGACAGTGTCTTCGTGCTGCGTCGCCCTGAGCCTTATTATACCGAGCAGAACTGCAAAAATGAGAGCCGTGACGATCGCCCCTGCAAACGGCGAAAAGCCGAAATAAACTGCCGCCCCTACTCCGCCAAGAACTGCGTGAGCGATCCCGCCGGCAATAAAAGTAATGCGGTTTATGTGGACGAAAGTGCCTGAGATCCCGCATGAAAGCGCCGCAAGAAGTGCCGCGATCACCGCATTCTGCAAAAACGAATATGTCGAAAGCGCACTAAAAAAATCCATTTAAATCCCGCACTTATGATGAACCATCGTTGTTTTTCCGCTGTATGCGTGATGCTCTTCCAAGCAGCACATCTCGTCTTTTGAATTGTGTTCGACAAAAATTTTGTTCACGCAGCCTATCTTGTTTACGAAACTCGAAACAAAACCGATGTCGTGAGAGACCATGACGATCGTGATCTTCTTATTCATGTCAAGAAGCATCTCGTAAATATCCTTTTCGACCGAGCTGTCAACACTTGCGACAGGCTCATCGAGCAGGAGAATTTCAGGATCGCTGACGATCGCCCTCGCTATGAGAGTTCTCTGCTTGAGTCCGCCAGACAGATCTCCGAAACGGGCGTCTGCACGGTCAAGGATACCGAGCTTTTTCATTGCGTCTTCAGCTCTCGCCTTTTCCGCTTTGCTGTAAAAAGGAAGGAATGAAGTCGATTGGACCAGACCCTGAAGAACGACCTCTTCAACAGTTATCGGAAAAAGCCTGTCGTGGGAGGAGAACTGCGGAACAGACGCGATCTTAGTAAAATTCTTGCCAGGCTCCTCGCCGAAAACTGTTATCTTTCCGCTTGTCGGCTTTATAAAACCGAGCATGAGCCGCAGGATCGTCGTTTTTCCGCCGCCGTTCGGACCTATTATCGCAAAGAAATCTTCTTTTTTTACCGAAAAAGTGACATCGCGCAGGATCTCGTTTTTCCCGTAAAAAAACGAGACCTTGTCAAAATTTATGACTTCAGGTTTGTCCAAAACGACCTCCTTAAAACCGGCGCACTATACTCGAAATTTTGGGAAAATCCACACTGAGATTCGGCGGCGACCCTCTTTTACGGAGAATCACCGCCATTTTTTGTTAAAAATCCTAAATTACAACTTTCTTATGAGCCATACTGCCCTCCCGATACATTTTATCGCACTGTTCATGATGATGTCGTTGTTTTTCTTCGCCGGCTTGTCGTTGGTAAGTTTTCCGAACTCTCCGTCAATAAAGCGCTTGAGCACGGTTTTCGATTCGATTTCGAAAAGATACACTCCCAGATTTTTCAGGTGAGTGTCCGAAACATCGACCAGAACTTCATCGCCGATGAGAAAAGTTGGTTCCATGTTGTCGCTCGTTACATTGAAAAGGAGCAGCCTGCCTTCGTTGACCGAAGAGCCGATCTCTCCTATAAATGAAGCGATGTAGCGTTCCCCTTTTTCAGCAACGACAGACGGTTTTCCGGCAAAAACATCTCCCCCGCCTTCATAGAGCCATTCGGTTTTCACGCCGTAAATCCTTTCAAGTCCGAAAATCACTTTTGCATTTGCCTGCATTTTACCGGATTCGATAGCGCAAAGATAAGCCTGCGAGATTTCTAAACTTTTAGCCATTTCTTTTTGTGTGATTTTTAATTTTTCACGCGCTGTTCTTATTTTGTCACCGTAATTCATTATAAAATCTCCTAAAAAATTAAATGTAAAAAATGAAATATGAACAGCAGCGCTGCTATCGTTTTTGCAAGATATAAATGTCTCAAATACAAATCAAGATATTTAAAAACAGATTATTTTGATATGGAGAAGATGAAGGATTTACTTTTGAAGAAGCTCGATCCCTTTGTCGATCCTTTTGAGAGACTCAGCTTTTCCGATGATCGCCGCGATGTCGCTTCCGCCGCCTGGAGTGAGCTCTTTTCCGCTTAAAGCAACGCGCATCGACCAGAGCAGGACTTTTTTGTTGATCCCCGCTTTTTCAGCAATATCAACGACTTTGTAGTAAAGTTTTTCGTGGTCCCACTCCTCGAATTTTTCAAGTTCGGGTTTCAGAAGAAGAAGCGCCTGAAGCGAATTTTCCTTGTCGGTCTTCATCTTTTTATTGATGTAGAGATCAGCCGAATATTCAGGCAGTTTGTCGACAAAATCGAGTTGCGGGATCACGTCGCTGAAGTATTCCGTCCTCTTGTGAAGCCCAGCCGCGATAACGTCGAAGTTGACGTCTTCGCGCTTTACTGCCTGCTTGATGAAAGGCATCGCGTGCTTCAAAAACTCGTCCTGGGACATTGCACGGATGTATTCGCTGTTGAGCCATCTGAGCTTTACTTCGTCGAAAATCGCGGGAGATTTGCCTATTCCGCTGATGTCAAAAGCCTCGATAAGTTCAGGCAGTGTGAAGATCTCGCGGTCGTTTCCGGGGTTCCAGCCCAGAAGCGCGACATAATTCAAAAGTGCATCCTTGAGGCAGCCTTTGTTGATGAAATCGGCATAGCTTGCGTCTCCGTCACGCTTCGAAAGCTTTCTCTGAGCGTCTCTCATTACGGGCGAAACATGGACGTAGTGCGGTTTTTCCCAGCCGAAAGCGTCGTAAAGCAGGTTATATTTCGGGGTCGAAATCAAGTACTCGCTTCCGCGGACGACATGAGTGATCCCCATGAGGTGGTCATCTACTACGTTTGCAAAGTTATAAGTCGGATAACCATCTGATTTTATTAAGATAAGATCGTCCATCGTCGAGTTTTCGACTTCGATGTCGCCGTAAACTTCGTCGTGGAATGAAGTCGTTCCACTATCGGGCATTTTCTGTCTGATGACGTAAGGGATCCCGGCATCGAGATTTTTCTGGATCTCCTCTTTCGAAAGGCTGAGACAGTGTCTGTCGTATTTCGTCTGCTCGTGGTTTTCCTCGCAGTGCTTTCTCAGGTCGTCAAGACGCTCTTTCGTGCAGAAACATCTGTAAGCATACCCTTTTTCGATAAGCTCTTCGGCATATTTCATGTAAATTCCGGCCGCCATTCTTTCGCTCTGGACATACGGACCGAAATCGCCGCCTACATCGGGACCTTCGTCGTGGTCAAGACCGGTTTCTTCCAAAGTGCGGTAAATCAGATCGACTGCTCCTTCGATCTTTCTTTCCTGATCGGTATCTTCAATTCTGAGAACAAAAGTTCCGTGATTTTTTCTTGCGATAAGCCATGCATAAAGAGCCGTTCTCAAGTTTCCGACGTGCATATAACCGGTCGGACTCGGCGCAAATCTTGTCCTTACTTTTTCGCTGCTCATGAATTTCTCCGTAAAATCAAACAGTTATCAAACGAGAGCGCTAAAACTCCCGAAAACAAGGAATGATATTACTTATTTTCAGGAAAAATGTAAAAAACTTAAACTAAAAAAAATCGGCTTTTAAGAATATTGCTTTTCAGAGAGATTCGGCTACTATTGCCGGCTTTGTTTTTTAACTTGTTTTTTAGGAGGAAAAATGAAAAAGGTCATCTGTTGCGCCGTTATGGCAATTTCGATGTTTTTCTGCGCATGTGGCAACTGCGCTGAAGGAAAAGTAACCAAAGAAAAAATCGATTCCGACAAGAATGTTAAATACGGCTATGCTCTCGGAAGCGATGTCGGCAGAAATTTGAAAAAACAGAATTTTGTTTTCGACGTCAACGCATTTATCGCAGGTTTCAGGTCTGCTTTCACAGGCACCGAATCACAAATGACGGAAGAAGAAATAGGCAACGCTCTTCAGGAATTCCAGACTGAAATGATTACGAAAATGATGGAAGAAAGAGCTAAAAAAGCTACCGAAAACAAAGAAGCAGGGGACAAATTCCTTGCCGAGAACAAGACGAAAGAAGGGGTCAAAACGACCGAATCAGGACTTCAGTATATCGTTGAAAAAGAAGGCGAAGGCGAAAATCCGGCTGAGGAAGACATCGTTGAAGTCCACTATCGCGGAACACTTCTTGACGGGACCGAATTTGACAGCTCATACAAAAGAAACGAACCGGCGAAATTCCCGCTCAACAGAGTCATCAAAGGCTGGACTGAAGGCGTTCAGCTTATGAAGAAAGGCGCTAAATACAAATTCTTCATCCCGCCGGAACTCGCTTACGGCGAAGGCGGTGCCGGAGAACAGATCGGCCCGAACTCAACACTTATTTTCGAAGTTGAACTTCTCTCTTTCGAAAAAGTTCCCAGGACCGAAGAAAAGAAATAAAAATCCGATAAAAATCTAAGAACTGCTCCCGTGAATATAGCCTGAAACGATCTCTTTTAAAGTCGCGCTTCTGCCGACATCATCCGTAGTTTCGACCAGTCTTTCGTTTAGTACAGGTCCGATGACTTTGAAATCGGGTGAAATCGTCGAAGCTCCAGGCATAAGCTTGTGGCAAGCTAGCAGTTTTTCAGTTTCTCCGGCAAGAATAATAGTTCCGTTGTGCAGCACAGCGACAAAACCTGCCGACTTTTCGAACTCGGAAATCTCCTGAGAAGTGACGACGACCGTTTTTCCGTTATTTGCGGTTTCCTCGAGAACAGAAATCAGCTTTTGCTGCATTCCGGAATTCAAATTCAGCATAGGTTCATCCAAAATCATAACGTCAGCATTGCTTGCAATGACAAGAGAAATCTTGAACCATGTTTGCATATCCTCTGAAAAATTCGGGAACTTGTTGTTGTCAGCGATTCCGGCCAGCGAAAGCATATCCCTGAATTTCTGCATATCGAAATTTCTGTAAAGCAGACTCCAGAGAGTGCAGTAATCCGACATTTTAAGACCTTCAAGGAAATCGTTGTCTTTGTATGCAAACGCCCTCGAAGTCCTTCTTTTTGCGATCACTCTGCCTGAATCGGGTTTCAATTCGCCGGCAAGAAGACGCAGCAGCGTCCTTTTACCGGACTCGTGTTCTCCGACGATTACTGAAAGACGCCCTGTCGGAAACCTGACCGTGACATCGTCGAGAACTCTGTTTTTTTTGAATATTTTGGTCACGTTTTTAAGGGAAATCACCATTTTTCCCTCCTTCCGAAAACAAACATGGCGTAGGAAATCGAAAGCACCGCAACCGAAACTGCAAACGCAAGCGGCTGATTCTGCTGATAAATCGGACTGAACTGAGACACTTTGGCAAAAACGGAGGGAGCAACAAAAGAAGATACGAGATCCGCTGCAAGCAGAAGCATCGGCAGCAGCATCGTCGAACCTATTTTGAGCGCGTATATCAGCGTTGCGCCGAAGTAAAAAGCGTAAAAAATGAAATATTTCATAAATTCAGGGGAACCGCCGCGGTCAAAAAGAGCCCATCCGAGCGAAGTTGCCGCAAAAATAAGCGAAAATCCCAGCAAAAACGAATAAATGAAAAGTTCGGTCCTTGAAAACGGCAGTGACAGGAAAAAGCGCACTTTTTTTTCGGCCACCGTTGCAGAAAGAAGCCGTGACGCAAGAAGAAAAATAAAGAGAAATTTTAACGGTCCCGGTATCATCAGGGCTAAGAAAAGAAAGAAACCGATGCGTTTTCCGCCTGCTGTTGTGCACATCAGAAACGCCTCGAAACGCCTGAAGAATGAAAAAATGAAAAAATCCACGGCTGAACCTGTCTAAAAAACAAAACTCTGAATTATTATTGAGGAAAAAACTAAATCAAGAAAAAGATAAAAATTGCAAAAAATCAAAAAATCCGCAAAATTCCGCAGTTGTCGTTTCGTTTTAAACGAATCATGATTGTTTTTTTTATAAATTTAGGAGAAATTTTATGTGCGGAGTTGTTTCTATCGTCTATGCAGGCGACATCGTCAATCTTGGAATCGAGGCTTCCAATCTGCTTAAAAAACTTGAATACCGCGGCTATGACTCGACAGGCGCAGCTTTTATAAAAGAGAACGGATCTGTCGCTCTGAGAAAAAAAGTCGGCGCACCGTCGAAAGTCGTCGAACAGCTTGAACTCGCAAAATACAGCGGCTTCAAATTCATCGGTCAGGTCCGCTGGGCGACTTACGGCGCAGTTACCGACGTCAATGCGCAGCCGCATGAAGTCAACTGCCTGATCCACATGGTCGGAGCACACAACGGCAACGTCAGCAACACCGACAAACTCAAAGTGTTCCTTGCCGAAAACGGTCACAAAGTCCTTTCGGACAACGACGGCGAAATGGTCGTCCACCTTGTCGAGCACTTCTATTCGATACTTTCGGCAAAAAAAGCTCCGAAGACCAATGACGAAAAGATCGCACTTATGATAAAGGCCATCAGAAAAGCCCAGAAAATGATCGAAGGCAGCTACGCGGCGTGCGTCACCCTTCCCGAACTTCCCGGCGTTTTCGCGATAAAGGCAGGTTCTTCACTTTATGCAGGCAAAGGCTCCGACGCTTCCGGCAACTTCATCGTTGTTTCGAGCGACCTCACTTCGATACTTTCCAAGACAAGATTCCTTATCCCGATGTCTGAAGGCGAAGGAATTTATTTCGACAGCGAAAACTACAAACTTTTCTCGCTCAACGAAGAAAAAGAATGGGTTCCGAAGCTCAGCAGAAGCAGACTCAATATCGCAGATATCCAGCTTCAGCCTAAATATCACTTCTTCATGGAACAGGAGATCTACTCTTCTCCGAAGAACATCGACAATCTGATGCTCTACTACTTCAATTCCCAAGAGGAAAAAGAACTTTACTCCGTTTTTGAGGAAAACTGCGACTCGGCGCGCGAGATCCTCTACTCTCTCCTCGCCCTCTACGACCTTTACGACAAGAGCGAGCTTTCGGCTGAATTCGAGAAGATCCGCAATCTTCCGACTTTCCGCGGGATTTGCGAAAAAGCACTCGCTTTCGCTCCAGATCCGCGCCATTTCAGCTTCCGTTCCGAAGAAAAAACGCTGCTTGAAGAACTTTACTCCGCAGACGGCGCATTTTTCAAAGAACTCTGGCTCATCGATTCGATGCTTATATGGAAAAAGAAAAGAATGATAATCAAATTCCGCGACAGACTCGTATCCGCTCTCAAGGCGACGAAGAAAAACGGAGGCAGAGTCTTCCTTATCGCAAGCGGAACTTCATACCACGCATCGCTTACAGGCGCTTATTTCTTCAACAACATGACCGACATTTCGCTTATCACCTCGAATCCAGGCGCTTTCAGATCGTGCTATATCAATTCGCTTTCCGACAAAGACGTTATCATCGGTGTCAGCCAGAGCGGCGAAACCAAAGATTTAGTCGATATTTTCAACGAAATCAGAAAAACAAGCGAAAAAATAACGCTCATTACGATCGTCAACAACGAAAACTCGACTCTTCCGCAGGAAAAAAGCGATTTCTACCTTCCGATCATGTGCGGATCGGAAATCGCGGTCGCTGCAACAAAATCGTTCATAAGCCAGATCGCCCTTTTCTATATCCTTGCGGCGCTCGTCAGGAACAACGAAGAAAAAGTTATGAACAATCTCAGTAAAATCAAATACTTTATGGATTTCACGCTCAAAAACATCGACGTTCCGGTGGCAGATGTCGCATACAAACTTTTCATGCGGCCTTCGATCCACATTCTCGGAACTTCGCTTACCGGAATTGCAAAGGAAGGAGCTCTGAAAATCAGAGAAGTCGTCCTCAACCACACTGAAGGTTACGATGCAGCCGAGTTCAAGCACGGTCCGAACACGATTCTGGGCAAAAACACGATCTACTCTCTCACCGATATGGAAAAACTTCTCGGCAACCTGATAAAAATGGTTGAAAAAATGTTCTCTAAAGGCTTGTTCTCCGAAAAAGAGGGAAATTCAGAGATCATATGCAATGTCATCAACATGACCAAAAACCTGAAATTCCGCAGAATGAGTGAAGATTTCGTTGAAAAATCGTTTGCTTCGCCTGAAGAACGCGCACTCACGAAACAAGTTGCGAACCTCTTCAACGAAAGTGTCAACATTGAAGATTTCTTCTCGAACTACCCGCTTGTTTTCGTCTGCCCGCCTGACGAAAGAGACAAACGGATCACGATTTCTCAGATCCACACTCACAAGATCCGCGGCGCGGACATCGTTCTTATTGCGGAAGACGACGAAGACCTCAAAAACGCGGCTCTCGGCGTTCCTGCAAACGCGCAAAACTACTGGTCGAAGTTCATCGAGCTTCCGAGAACCGGAGACAAGAACATTTTCGTCTTTGAAGCGGCAGTCGTCCTTCAGCTTCTCGCACTCAAGATGAGCGTTGCCAAAATGAAATATCTCAACCGCTCCGAAATCCAGAACCACGGTGTTCACCCCGACGTTCCGAAAAACGTCAGCAAATCAATAACAGTCGATTAATCCCAATCCCAATAATCTCAATCTTATCGTAACGACGTGACGATGTAACGCCGTTACGTATAGAATGTGTCAACGATTAAATTGGACGGCGCGAATCGTTATAACGATAAAAAAATGCCGCCGTTATGAAACGGCGGCATCAAAATTTTCAGGATTTTAATTGATTTCTACCAGTTGGAATAACTGTAATAAGGAGAATAATCTAAAGGAAGATTGTCTTCTACAACATAGCCATTATCCCATTTCGGAGTGAGTTCACACGCATCACTCTTGAAGCCGCGGCCGTCATCGACCCATTTGATTTCTACAACTTTCCAGAAGTCATCTTCGCTATTAAAATTGTTCACCTGATATACAAAACTATCTCCGGTATCCGACACATAACCGCCGTAAGTCGCCTTGATCGTGCCGCCGCAGTAGACATTGACAACAGGGTGAGTATTGGATGTCCCGGACTGATAATGACGAACTCCGACCTTAAAAGTATCTTCGTTATTCGGATTATCGATATTGATGTTTTCAGGAATTGCACCTCTTCTTATATTATCAATATCAAGACGCGGGTTATATGCTTTTTTATTCTTAGTAAATACCAGATTATCAGGGTCGCTGGCGTTGGTAAGAATCGTATTTGTAGTATCCGGATAACCCCAATTCGGAGTGCCTGTATTTTTGCAGTTGCCGTAGTAACAGTCATCCGATGCCCATTGTGTTGTTTTTCCATTCATACCCAGGTGAAGATCTACGTCAACCGTCTTATTTGTATCCCAGCAGAGCTCTATTCTGAGACCGTCGGAAACAACTCTGAGCTTCCATTCACACTCATGAACTTCACCGTTAGGACGTGTAACTTTAAGGTGAAGAATATAACTTCCAGAAAGTATGAAATTGACTTTAAAATGAGAGAGACCAACACCGCTTACAACAGTTGACTTGGTTCCATTGCCATCCAAACCGGCAGCAGTAGTTGCACCTTTTGTCGTAAAACTCGTTTTGCCGAGAACTATGTCGCAGGGGCCTTTCGTCAAAGTCCATTCCCAAGTTGCCGTGTCTGCATCGTTGAACTTGTGGCCAGTATCGTAAATCTGAGTGCCGTCAATCAGTTTGTCTTCGAACGGAGTTGCTGTTCCAATGTCGTAAGCACAGTCAATAGGCGGAGCACAGCAGAGCTTGTCATCCGTACAGCCGTTGCAGTTGTTGTCGGCATTGTCGCACTTGTCAAGCGACGGGCTGATTCCGCCGACACATTCACCCCAAACTCCGGTAGAACCGGCTCTCATGGTAACTTTACATGTCTGGACACCGTCCTGACATGTTCCGGTATTTCTGTAATTTTTCGGACCCAAGAAACAAGCCTGAGTCTGACCTGCCGTACAAGAGCAGCCTTCATCAACGATACCGTCACAGTCATCGTCGACCTGGTTGCAGAGACCTGATTCACCCTCGTTTATATCAGACGGGAAACAATCAGCTTTCATAGGAATACAGGAGTCGTTGCATATTTCAACATCGACAGGAAGCTGATAAGCATCGTCGTAATCACCTGTGTAACCTACATCAATGATGCCGGGATCAACATCTGCGTCAGCATCAGCATCCGGAACCTCAGTGTTGTTCCAGTAAGCACAGCCGCCCTCTTCGGTTCCGTTATCGACTTTACCATCACAATCGTCGTCAATGCCGTTGGTGCAGAGCTCTTCGCCGCTTTCATAAACAGGTTCTACCGCTCCTTCGCATTTTCCCCATGTTCCGTCTTCCTTGCAGGTTCTTGTTGCAGCCTTGCACGGACCAACATCTTCAGTTCCTGCAGGTCCCTGATATCCGCATTTCTGCGTTTTTCCAGGTTCGCAGGTTCCTGTTATATCTTCGGGATCTGTTGCAGAATCGCTGTCATCATCGGGTGCAGTATCTCCGCCATCGTGGTTACCAGAACCGCCTCCGTTTGAACCGCCGCCGTTTCCTTCATCGGGGATCTCGCCGTTGCTTCCGTCACCGGAACCGTCATCAGCGGAACCTTCAGAAACGCACATTCCGTTGGAGCAGACCTTTCCGATAGGACAATCGAAACTGCTCTCGCACTTCTCACTGCTGCCCGAGTCGCCGCAAGAGATAATCAACGCAGCCGAGAAACAAATTAGAATAAAAACAATTTTCTTCATCTCTTTGTCTCCTAAAAAAACCGTAACCTTTCTATTTTACGCATCAACTATTTTTTTGCAACGATTATTTGATCGCTTCGTAACAGCTTTCGCAGATTCCGGTTATTTCTTCAGAATAGTCGTGAAGTTTTCTCTTTTTCCAGCAGCGCGGGCATTTTTCGCCTTCTGCCGTCGAAACACCGATCCAGAGATCCATATCCTCGACTTTTTCAAGCCCTTCCGCAGAAGCCGCTTTCTTGAACTCCGAAACTATGAAAATCGATTCAAGGTTGTCGAGTTCGCTATCAAGAACAGGATTGTTTTCGTAGTAAATCTGGACACTTGCATCAAGCGAATGACCGATGGTCTTGTCAGCTCTCAGAACTTCGAGCTTTTTCTGGACTGCGTTTTTCGCATCAAGAACAGTCTGCCATTCTTCAAGGAATTTCGCGTCATCGTCGTTGAAATTTGATTCAGGGAACTGCTCAAGGAAAACGCTTTCCTTCTTTGCACCCTTCAAGTATCCGTAAGCCTCTTCGCATGTGAAGCTGAGGATCGGAGCGAGAGCCTTGACTACATCGCTCAGAATCGAGTAAACGACGCTCTGCGTCATTCTGCGTCTTCTGTCATCGGCGCGCATCGTGTAGCGGTCTTTGATGATGTCGAGGTAGATCGCGCTCATCGGAATCGTGAAGAAGTCGAGCATTTCGTGGTGAACGCGGTGGAACTCGTAGTTTTCGTAATATTCGCGGATATCTTTGAGTCTTTCCTGCCATGTGAGATAAGCCCATCTGTCGAGAGAGGTAAGTTCCTCTTTCTTGAAACTCATCGTTTCGGGGTCGAAATCGTTGACGAAACCGAACATGAATCTGATCGTGTTCCTGATTTTTCTGTATGCCGTAGCGCAGCTTTCGATGATCGAATCGCCGATCCTGTTGTCGTCGCTGTAGTCTTCGCAAGCGACCCAGAGTCTCAGGATTTCCGCGCCGTATTTGTTGATCTTGACCTGCGGATCGATGAAGTTGCCTTTGCTCTTCGAGATCTTTTCGCCTTTCTCGTCAACGATGAATCCGTGCGTGATGAGGTTTTTGTAGGGAGCTTTTCCGTTGATGAGAACGCTCATTTTAAGCGAGGACTGGAACCATCCGCGGTGCTGGTCGCTTCCTTCGAGGTAAAGATCTGCCGGATATTCGAAGCCTTTTCTGCCGTCAAGCACTTTCGCCCAGCTTACACCGCTGTCGAACCATACGTCGAGGATGTCGTTTTCCTTGCTGATGTGCGTGCCGCCGCATTTCGGACATTTGAAACCTGCCGGAAGGAATTCCGCAGCGGTTTTGTCGTGCCATACCTGGATTCCTTTTTCGGAAATTTCATCAGCAACTTTGTGCGCGATCGCCGCATCGACGATCTTTTCGCCACAGTCATCGCACGAGAAAGCGATTATCGGAACGCCCCAGCTTCTCTGACGCGAAATGCACCAGTTCGGAGCTTTTTCAAGCATCGGAACGATTCTCTTTCTTCCCCACTCCGGGAACATGCGGACTTTCGCGATTTCGTCAAGGCATTTCTGGCGAAGCCCCGTGTCGTCCATCGAAATGAACCACTGTTCTGTCGCTCTGAAAATGACCGGTTTGTGGCATCTCCAGCAGTGCGGATAGCTGTGGTCGATCATTTCACCCGGCTTGTTGAGAAGGTATCCGGTATTGTAAAGGTGTTCCGTGATGACGGGGTTTGCCTTGAAAACATGCATTCCACCGATTACGGGGATGTTTTCGTCGATGATTCCGCTTCCGTTGACAGGAGCGTAAGGCTCAAGGCCGTATCTGAGACCAGTGACATAGTCGTCCGCGCCGTGTCCTGGAGCCGTATGAACGCAACCCGTACCTGCATCGGCAGTGACGTAATCCGCATAGACGATTATCGATTCGCGGTCGATAAACGGGTGGCGCGCCTTCATTCCTTCGAATCTCATCGCGTCGAATTCCGCGACAACTTCGGGATTTTCGGCTCTGACAGCGTGAACGAACGAATCTTTGAGAACGCTTGCGACGATGAAAACTTCGCCGTTGTATTTTACTGCCGAATATTTGAATTCGGGGTTAAGAGCGATCGCAAGGTTTGCCGGAAGAGTCCAAGGAGTCGTTGTCCAGATAACGAAGTTCACCTTCTCCCCTTCAAGTTCCTCGAGTTTGTCGATAAGCGGGAATTTTACATAGATCGAAGGCGACTGGTGGTTGTCGTATTCAATCTCAGCCTCTGCAAGCGCCGTTTCGCAGCTTGTGCACCAGTAAACCGGTTTTTTCGCCTTGAAAAGAGCACCCGATTCAACGACTTTCGCGAACTGATGAGCGATGCAGCCTTCGTATTTCGGGTCGAGAGTGATGTAGGGATGATCCCAGTCAGCCAGAACGCCGATGCGTTTGAAGCCTTCGCGCTGAGTGTTTACCCAGTTCATCGCGAACTTCTTGCACTCTTCCAGGAACTGGCTTTTTGTCATCTCTTTGCGTTTCGAACCGAGCTTTTCAGCCGTTTTGAGTTCGATCGGAAGACCATGGCAGTCCCAGCCGGGAATAAGGGCGGTGTAAAGCCCCGTCATATTTTTGAATTTTACGACAAAATCTTTGAGAGTTTTATTGAGAATATGGCCGTTGTGCAGATTTCCGTTGGCATAAGGCGGGCCGTCATGAAGGACGAACGTCGGTTTTCCTTCGTTCTGCTCCAGAATTTTGGAGTAGATCTTATTTTCTTCCCATTTTTTCAAAATTTCGACTTCTTTTACCGGAAGATTCGCCTTCATCGGGAAATCGGTCTGCGGCAGATTTAGCGTCTTGCTGTAATCCATAATAATAACTCCATATTAAATAAGCATAAAAAAAACGCGGAATCTTAGTCTTTTTCCCTGCAAAGTCAAGTTGTAACGTGTATCTGCAGCGAAATTTGTTCCGGCTCCGTTTTATTGTTCCTGACTTTACAAATTTTAAAATTCAGAGTATAAATTTAAGAAGTTACAGATCATTTTAAATATAACCGGTTTAGAATGAATTTTTGTCTTATTTGTGGAAACATAACTAAAAATCGAAATTTTTTATGTAATGAATGTGCAAAATTCGCCCTTTTCTGCGAAAGAAAATGCCCGAAATGCGGAAATTTCACTCTCACTCCAAGTGAAGAAAGATGTTATTCCTGCAAAGGGAAAAGGCTGCACTTCGACACGATTTTTTCACTTTTCATCTACAGCGGCCCGATCTCACGCCTTATTTCCGAAATGAAATACGGCAAAGTGAGAAACATCGCCGAGATTTTAGGCCGATACCTTGCCGAAAATGCACCTCTCGAACTTATTGAAGGCCGCACCGTCATCTTTCCGCCGATGAGATTTCTCGACAAACTTCTGCGCACTTTCAACCAGGCCGAGATCTTAGCCGACAGAGTGGCTAAAGCGCACAACTTGAAATTTGATCCCAAGTTACTGAAAAAAGTGAGAAAAACCGCGCATCAGGCAGGACTTGACTACGAAGAAAGGACAAAAAACCTGAAAGACGCCTTCGCCCTAACACGAAGCGTGAAAGGAGAAAGTTTTCTGATCGTGGACGATGTCTGCACGACAGCATCAACTATTGAAGAAATCGCGAAACTTTTGAAAAAAAACGGAGCGAAAAGCGTGAACGGGCTAACTCTGGCGAGGAGAACCCCCTACTTCGGATGATTAGATGAACAGCATCGAGCAGCCGTCGGATTTGCTTTCTTCTTTTTCAGCAGGAGCTTCGGAATCGGTTGCAGGTGCCTCGGAATCGTCACCGTCGACCGGAACTTCAGTATCAGCTGAATCGTCAGCCGGAGCATCGGTGTTTGCCGTATCGGTACCTTCATCGGAACCGGTATCAGAGACATCGGTATCACCGTCACCAGGATTTGTTGGTTCTATCGGATCCTCTGTTGGATCTGTAGGATCGGTTGGATCAGGCGGATTGGTAGGATCGCCATCCGGCGGGTTGCCAGGATCGCCAGGCATATTATTGTTGACGCATGATTCGCAGCACTCTTTGTTTTCACAAGTTTCAGCAGCGTTGATGCAGTCGGAAGACTCTTTCAGTCCGTTTCTCATCTGCTCCATCTGGCAGCAGCGCGAAATCTCTTTTGCCGTTGAATCAGATGCCGGAGCATTATACATAGCATCGATTGCATCATCCGAAATCTGGTTGTCTGAGCATGAGTTTGCAATAGTTTGTGCATAGGAAGCGCATTCTTTAAATATTGCTTTGTCGGTGCAGATCGAGCTCAATAACGGAGCTTCAGTTCCGCATTCTGCTTCCAAAACAGCCGTGCAGCCTTCTTCGGTTATATTCTCGATTGTTCCTGTCTTTTGTTCCTGAACACCGGAGCATCTGCAGTTGTAGTTGCCGCTTTCTTCTTCGACACTGCATCGACCGGCATCGTTTTTACACGACAACCCCGAACCAGGCTGTCCAGGATCCTGTTGCGACTGACAGGCAGTTCTGGCTTCCTGCTTACACTCTTCTTCAGTCGGAAGAGCAGTAGCAGTTTCAGTTCCTTCGACTTTAGTTCCGTCTTTGCAGGTACAGGTTTTTGACAATGTTTCTCCTGAAAGTTCATAGGTGCACTTTGTTTCTGTCTTTTTTGACTCGCACTCCATAGTTTCAGCAAAAAGAGTCGTTGCAAATGCAAGCATTGCAACCAAAACAAGCGATTTTTTCATGATCTTCTCCATAAATAAACTATAAAACAACCTACGGAAAACACCCGTAATTATATATTTAGTTGCATAAAACAGCGATTTTTCTGACCCAAAAATTCAAATAAAAGACAAAAATCTAATTTTATTAAAGAATTTTTACAATATTGTTATTTATAGAAGCCACAGAGAACCGCCGATATTATTTCACCTTTTCCGCCGCTTCGAGGACTGCTTTCGCAAGCTGGTCGGCGCATGAAGTTCCTTTGAATCCGCATTCGTTGCCGAGAAGTTTAGCCGCGATCTGGTCGGATGTCCAGCCGTCAACGAGTTTGGAAACGGCTTTCAGGTTTCCGTTGCAGCCGCCGATGAATTTGATGTTTGTGACAACTTTGTTTTCGTCGATGTCGAAAAGAATCATTTCGGAGCATGTTCCGCTCGTTACATACTGATACTGCATTTTTCCTCAATTAAATTATGTAGTTGGAAAGTTTTTCGTTTTCGCGTGCCGACTTATACCATTTATTCACATAAGCCTTGTCGATTTTGATTTTCGAGCCGCTTTTTTCGGAAGCCGTAAACGAAATATCCTCAAGCAGGATCTCCATGACAGACTGCAGACGTCTTGCTCCGATATCCTGCGTCGTGCTGTTCTCTTCAAAGGCTATTGCTGCGATTTCCTCAATTCCCGACGGAGTGAAATTGAGAGTGACGTTTTCCGATTTCATAAGCTCGGCATACTGCACGGGAAGCGAGTTTTCGGTATCGGTCAGAATTCTCACAAAATCCTTTTTCGTGAGTGAAAGAAGGCGTGCCTTGATCGGGAAACGCCCCTGAAGCTCCGGGATCAGATCTTCCGGAGAATTCATGTGGAAAGCGCCTGCCGCAATGAAAAGTATGTGATCTGTCTTTACAGGTCCGTATTTCGTATTGACGATGCAACCCTCGACTATCGGCAGAATGTCGCGCTGAACACCTTCACGCGAAACATCCGGTCCGTTCGCAGAGCCGCTTGCGATGATTTTATCGATCTCATCGATGAAAATTATTCCATCCTCTTCTACCCATTCAAGTGCATCGCGGATAATCTTTTCGTGGTCAAGCAGCTTTTCCGCCTCAGTCTGGAGAATGTATTCGAAAGCCTCCGAAACAGGCATCGTCTTCTCTTTTTTTCCTTTCTGCTGAGGAGCATTCGGCGGGAAGATGTTGCTCATCATGTCCTTTATCATCGAGTCGATCTCCTCGATACCGCCCGAGCCGCTGATAACTTCGAAAACCGGGATCGAAGCACTCGGCTTTATCGGAACGCTTACTTTTTTGTCGTCGAGCTTACCGTTTTCAAGCTTGTCCGCCATTTTTTTGCGGTAGTCGCTCTGCCTTTTGTATTTCTCTTCGTAATCGGCATCATCTTTGGGAAGTTTTTCGGGATTCGGAACATTGAGCAGATCGAGAATTTTGTCGACTGCGACACTTTCCGCTTTTTTGTAGACGATTTCAGTCTCGATCCTTTTTTTCTCATTGACGGCGTGTTTGACAAGGTCTTTGATCATCGATTCGACATCCCTGCCGACATATCCGACCTCGGTGAATTTCGTCGCTTCGACCTTGAGGAACGGCGCGTTAGAGATCTCGGCGAGTCTTCTTGCGATCTCGGTTTTGCCGACTCCGGTCGGTCCTGACATGAGAATGTTTCTCGGAGTTATCTCTTTACGCAGAAAATCATCCTCTATTTTCGAGCGTCTCCAGCGGTTTCTGAGTGCGACCGCGACTGCCTTTTTCGCCTCGTCCTGCCCGATTATGAAGCGGTTGAGCTCTTCGACGACACGCTTTGGAGTCAATTCTTCGACTGAATATTTGCTCATTTCTTTTCTCCGTTAAGCTTGATTTCTTCAAAAGTGAAATTCGAATTGGTGTAAATGCAGATGTCGGACGCTATTTTGAGCGAACGCAGAGCGACTTCGTGAGCCGCAAGTTTCGTGTTTTCGCTGAGTGCGACCGCTGCTGCATAGGCATAATTCCCGCCCGAACCGATCGCGATAATGTTCTTTTCAGGCTCGAGAACGTCTCCGCTTCCCGAAATCAGCAGGGTTTCCTCGCTGTCGGCGACAAGAAGAAGCGCTTCGAGTTTACCTAAAACTCTGTCCTTTCTCCACGCTTTGCTGAGTTCGACCGCCGATTTTTTCAGCTGGTAGTTATATTTTTTAAGTTTTTCCTCAAAAATCTCAAAAAGTGTAACCGCGTCGGCAGTGGAACCTGCGAAACCGGCAACGATACGCCCTTCGGCAAGTCTTCTCACTTTGCGGGCGTTCCCTTTGAGAACGGTATCTCCGAAAGTCACCTGCCCGTCACCTGCAATGATCACCGACGATTTATCCCTGACGCAGATAATGGTTGTTCCTTCAAACATATAAACCTCCGAATTTGTTAATGATTTCTTTCACATTCATCATCGGGCTCGACATGGACTATGACATCGATGACATCGTGGTTTTTGAAAAGTTCGTCTTCGACTTTGTGCCCTATCGCGTGCCCTTCGCGGACTGTTATGTCCGGATCGACCTGAATATGAAGATCGACCTGGATCCCGCTTCCGTATTTTCTCGTTCTGCACTTGTGAATGCTTTTTACCCCTTCGACGCTCTTTGCCGCGCACTCGATAGCCTCGCACTCGTGTTTTTCGGCACCGGCATCGGTTAGTTCAAGGACTGAAGACCATGAAATTTTGAACGCAGTCCAGACGATAAATAGCGAAACCACGATCGCGCCGATGTTGTCGATATAAGGATAAGCAGGTAATTTCATTGAAATTATTACCGCAATAGCAGCAGGAACCGAGCTTATAGCGTCGCTTCTGTGATGCCATGCGTTTGCAACTACAGCCAATGATTTCAGCTTTTTTCCGAAATAGTGGGTATAGTGATAGAGAATTTCTTTTACAAGAATTGAAACTATTGCAGCGGCAAACGCGATCCACGACGGAGCCTCGTCAGGGTCATTGAAAGTAACAACGGCGTTATGCCCGATTCCGTAAGCGACGAAGAAAAGCGCGAGTCCGATGATAACCGTGATAAAAGTCTCTATTCTTTTGTGGCCGTGCGGATGACTTTCGTCAGGAGGAGCGCTCCAGAATGAGGAGCCTACGATCACGGCGATATCCGTCACCGAGTCGCTCAAACTGTGGATACCGTCGGCAATGACAGTCTGGCTGTTGCCGAAATATCCGGCAACGATCTTGAAAACCGTCAGAAGAAAGTTGGCGACAAGCCCGACAGCGGTAACGCTTTTTATCTTTTTTTCGGTTGAACAGTCGTTTACAGTCATATCTTCTCACAGTAATATACAAATATTTTTTTCTCGCCTTCCTTCAGCGTCCCGCGGCAGTAGACCTCGTTTTCTTTTGAAGAAAAGTTAAATGAATACAATGTGTTGCCATGACTACCGAGTTCAAAGACAGCATCACTCACCTTGTTTTTGGCGACTTCGAAAGGCTCTTTCACAAAAGCTTTTCCGTTTTCTACCGAACAATTCAGAAGTAACGGGATTTTGACGAGATTAGCCGATTTTTCGTCTTTTTTTGTATCGTGTTTTTCCTCTTCCGCATCGTCATTTTCAGGAAATATCGCAATATCCTTCTTCAGTATTTCGACAAAATAGTCTTTAGCCTCTTCAAAATTCTCGATATCGTTTTTTTCGGCATAATCAGCGACGACACTTGCAAAATAAAGGATCGCACCGAAAAGCACCAGAGCAAAAGTTCCCCACAGAAAACGTCTGCGCCTTCCGTCGATATATTCTTTTTTGCTGTTGTTTTCCTGCATTTTCACCTGTTCGGACAAAAACGTTTACTTGGAATCCAGCTGAGAAATGAATTCCTTTATGATTTTTCTGTCTTCGTCGCTCAGATCGATGAATTTTATCCCCATTCCCGGAATAGAGGAATCGTTTTCGGTAAAAATCGAGTATTTATCGTCACTTCTTGCAACAACACCCTTAACGTTGATCTCTTTTTCGGTCCCGGGAAGCGTGAAAGAAAGTTTGAAAACCTGCCCGGGCTCCCAAAGCAGCGAAGATTTTACGAAGATGCCCCCTTCACTGAGATTTGCAGTGTCGAATTTGATGCTGATATCGTCGGAATCTTCAGAAAGAGATATTTTGAGCGAGATCGGCGCCCTGCCGAAAACTCTTTGCTTCTTTTCCATGAAAACCTCTAATGAACGGGCTTGTTGTGTGAATCTACAAAAACTATCTTCGGTTCGGGAACTGTTTCATCCTCGACGACATATCTGTGTGACGCTATGATTATCAGATCTTTCGGCGCAACAAGACGTGCTGCAGCCCCGTTCACGCAGATGCAGCCGGATCCGGCCTCGCCTTCTATGACGTAAGTCTCGAAACGCGAACCGTTAGTTACATCCCAAATATCAACAAATTCAAATGGTTGAAGATCAGCCAAGGTCATCAGATTCCTGTCTATCGTAATACTTCCCTGATAGTTTATATCGGCTCCAGTAATGACCGCACGATGAATTTTCGACTTCAAAAACTTACCGAACATTGCACCCTCAAACATACACAGCAAAAAACGGGTGTATATATAGTAAAAGAATTAAACTTGTCAATCGGTTTTATTATCCTTTTCTTCCAGAATTTCCGAAGCCTGCCGGATGACTCTTTCCAAAAGTTCAGTATCCGTTACGGAACTGTTGTCTTGTACCTCAGAATTGCTTTCAGGAAAGATACCGCATTTCTTCAAATCGCTGACCAGAGCGTCAATCGTTTTTTCCGGGAAACGGTAATATTCACTGCCGCGGATCCTTATAAAATTCCAGCCGAGACGCTCAAGTATGGTCTGCCGTTCCATATCAGCCCTAATTTTCGACTCGCTGCTGTCAGCACGCTCGCCGTCACATTCTATAGCGGCCTTCTTCTCACCGCAGACAGCCACAATATCAAGTGTGTATGATCCTGCCTTCCACTGCCGGACAATACGGAATCCCCGTTCCGACAGAACTCCTGCGACCTCGGATCCGAAAGGTGACTCTTCCTCGGTATCGATGTTTTCGTCCTGTCTGCTGAAAACCTTCGGATTCAAAGACCAGTCGATCAGGCTTTTACGCAAATCACCCTGTTTTAGATCCCTTGCAGGATCAAACGAATCGACAACCCACAACTGTTCCTTCGCCCTGCTTGCCGCGACATTGTAACGTTTAAGAGCCGTATTGTCGGCACCTTCACCCTGCAGTCTGACCGGCCCCTCACCGCTTCCGCTGTCGACAAGACTCAGAAAAACGACATCTCTTTCATCACCCTGGAAATTCGCCGAGTTGCCGCACAAAATCCTGCGGTTCTGAATATCTTTCAAGTCTATCCTTTCCGCAATCATACTCTGAATTTTCTTAGCCTGTTCTTCTCCCAGAAGAGATATGACGCCAAATGTCTTCCCCGCATATTCTGGCTGATTTATGCAGGCCTGCATCAAAGCGACCACTGCTTCGGCTTCATTGATGTTGATTTTGCATCCTTCGGCACGTTTTCCGTTTTCCACACGGTAATTGACAACAGCCGGAAACAGAGTGCTGCTGCCCGACTCCCTCAGAGGCTTGATTTTACCGTTGTACGACATTCTGTTGCTGAATCCTATGATATCCGGAACACAGCGGAAATGCTCTCTCAGCATCAGCGGACGGAAAGTTGTCGCCGCGAGATCGTATATTGATGTCTTTTCATTATACAAATGAGAATTCGGAATGCGGCCTTTGATATATTTTTTCTCGAGATACTCTATTTTTTCAGTCTCTATCCCTATACCGACAGGAGTAACCTGCTTATCGTCGCCGACTATGATGAGTTTGCTGCCCATATAAAGAATCGCCAGAGAAGAAATGTCGGCCTGGCTCGCCTCGTCGATAATGACGACATCGAACCGGTTTGTCCGCGGATCCAGTGTTTCAAGCGCCTTGTTTACCGGCATAATCCAGCCCGGAACAGCTGTCTGGCATTTTGCCATGAGCCTGCGTGCTTCTACTCTGTAGCGCGGCGCACGCTTTCCCTTCCCTTTTCCGATATGGGTCACGGTCTCTTTCCAGCCCATGAGAGCCTGTCTGAGATCGATATCGCTTTCGGTTCTTTTAAGCAGATGATACCACGCGCTCTTTTCAGCATATTCCGCAGTTTTCTTCCTGTATTCGCGGCTCAGACATGCCGCTTCGTTCTGAAGTTCTTTAAATGAATGTGATATAATGTTTTCAATTATTGCGGCAAGCCGCTTACACTTCCATATTTTATCAATATTTTCAGGGACATCAGGCAAACCGTGGATTTCTTTCCTTGCAGCAATTGCAGAAGCCCATCCCGGAGCAGATGTTTTCAGTCTATCCAGCATTTCACGGCGTCTTTTCAACAAATCCGATTTTTCATACACTTTTTTCAATGTGTCAAAGGCTGCACTGTAAGCCTCAGGATCCTTATCCTCCGCAGCTTTGACCAGAGCGGCGTATATCACGGCTCTGCATCCCGATGTTTTCAAAGAGCCGATAAGTGCTTCAAGAGCAGATTGAGACTTCTGCAATTTCAGCATATTACTGCATATATCGCACAGCTGCGGCACGATATTATTGGCTGCATCGACGGTTTTCCCGATTTCGACTAAACCCGAATCCAGATCACTTGTCGCAAAAATCAATTCAAGCGGAAATCCGGCGGAACGAAGCTTATCTCTAAGCGGCTCACACTCTTTCTGATACCAGTCAAGGCACTTTTCAATCTTCGAAATGAATTTTTTCGCAACAGATTCAGGATTATCTTGGTCCAGACTGTAAAACTCCGGAACAGTTCCGTCATACTTCACAAGCAGTTCATCCCAAAACAAGGCACATCTTCTCCTCAGTTCCTTAAGCTCTATCTGGTCAAGAACATACTGACATTCCTTTGCCGTACTGAGCGGATGACCGTCGACCGTCACTATCGCAAAAGCCGGACCGTACTTGTTAAACTTGTTTTCAAGCCATCCTATCTTCCCGTTCAACTGGAGTTTTTCCTTCAAATCATTGATGTTTTTTATATGCTGATGAGTTACTTCATCCGAAAAGCGTATTTTGACACCGAGCTGTTCTGCATTGACTTTGGCAGCAAAACTGCACGCCTGATCTATCAAAGACACAAGTTCTTTCCAGTTTCCGCGAGAGAGTTCACCGTTTTTGCCAGCAAGCGCCGCCGCTTTCATCCAGCCGCTCAAATCACCGGCTGAACGGGCACTATTTTTCAGTCCATCGATCTCATCTTCATCCGGATATCTGATTTCAACACCTGACATTAAAAACGAGCCGTTTTCCGGTTTATTGACAATTTCCCAATCATTTAAACTCTTTATGCTGTTGCACAGTTCCCGGGCAGACTCTACTTCCTTCAGTGCATTTGAAAATCCGGCCGGAGTTACAAGTGTTTCCGGATCGGGCAGCTCCATTGCAAGCTCGCTCTCATCTTCTTTTGAAATCTCCGAGTTGCTCCGGTAAAGAGCCGCAAGCTCATCAAGTGTCAGCGGAATTGTATCGGAATTCACTTTACCAGGTATAATCTGCAAAAGATCGACATTGCCGGAGACAAATTTTGCAGCTTCCGAAGGCGAGATCTCCTCTCCGTTTAAGCCTATGTCCGTGCACTCCCGCTTGATCACATTGAAAATTTTCCGCCTGACATCAGCCAGTTTCTCTATGATTTTGTCTCTCTGAAGCCTTACGGTATCCATTTCATCATTAAGCGAAGAAGAGGTTTTGTCGGACATATAGCTTACAATCCCTTCGACCGATCTTTCCATGTCTCTATTCGATTCTTCCACAAGCGAAACACACAGGCTTCTCAGTGCAGGATCGATTTTGTCTTTGAGCACAGAAAGGGCCTTGTTTGTATAACTGGTAACAAGAACGCTTTTTCCCTGCGCAAAGAAATGCCCCATCAAATTGGCAATAGTGTGCGTCTTTCCTGTTCCGGGAGGCCCCTGGACAAGAACTGCATCGCTGCTGTCTATCCTTTTTGCGATCTCAAGCTGCTCTTTGTTTGCCTCCTTGGAAAGACAGACATCCCTGCTCTCTCCGCCGACCGCGGCAAGCTGTTCTTCAACTGTTTCAGGTCCGGTATCATCCGCAGGTTCGGAAAAGCCTCCGCTTACAAGCTGCCTTATCGGATTCGGGATTTTTCCTGTTTTTCTGATATTTTCGATAATCAGTTTTATTGTTTCCATCGTGATGTCAAGGCGCTTGCGCACGATAAAACAAGGTTCCCAGTAAAGCAGCAGACTGTTCTGTTTCTGCCAGTTCAGAGGAATTCCGTCCATTGAAAACAGACTGTTGGCTGAAAGCTGGTTAAGAAGACGTCTGAGAAAAGCGGGAGTCCCCTTTTCGCTTCTGTCCAAAGGATGATAGTCATCTTCCTGAAGTTCCCGGCCCAAACCGGCGGCCATTTCAAGTTTCACATCCTTTATCTGCTGAAGCACGGCGTTATACAACTCCGACTGTGCCGTAGTATCTTTGATATATATTGTATTTTCATCAGCATTGAAATCCGTCACTGCACGGCGTGTCAGGATCGGATGATTGATCTGATTTTCCCTGTCGCAGAGAATACCGTTGGCAACTATGATTTCATCGGTTTCAGGATCTCTGATCAATTCAAGATGAAGATTGAACAAAGTGTCAAAAAGCTGTTTCGTACTTTCCTGAATTTTCCTCTCAGCACGCCATTTTTCACGCAGGAGATTCCAGCTGTTATACAGCATCCCGTTGTTTGCATCTTCAATAAAATAGGAAATATTGCCGTCATTTTCGATATAATCAGAAATTTCAGCTTCGTTTCTGAAATCTTCCCAGCCCGGCAGAAGATAAGCGGCAAAACTCTGATCAGGTTCAGGACATTCAGAGAGTTCCGGTTTGTGTACAGACAACAGAACATCATTGGGCGATTCTGCTTGAGAAAGCTTGCCGTCATCCGTTGAATCGTCGTCTGCCTCCTTTTCATCCTCTTTATCAATTCTGTCTCTGTAATACAGTTTTATATTTTCAGGATCATCCGGAATATCCGAAAACATCAGACTCCACGGCTGTTCCGAAATTTTCAGAACAGACCTGTTCCTGAGTTTGTTCAACTCCATGATAAATTCGAACAGTTTGATAACCTTCTCTTCTTCTTCCGTGTTCCTTATTACGGGTGAATTTTCCATTTTATATGAGTCCATCGCCCTCTCCATAAAAACAACTGGATCTAAACTCCCGAATTATACAAAAAAACAGCCGTTATGCAAAAGAATTAAACTTGTCAACCGGTTTATTTCCCAAAATTTTAATTTTAAATATAATATTCTGTTTTTTGTGAATCGAAGAGGTTTGAAATGACAAAAATCATGCCGTTTTCCACCGTTTTCAGCATTAAATTTTCATTTTTTCTTCTCTTTTTAGCGGCGATTTTTCTTTTTTCGGGCTGCGGCGGCAACACAAAACCAGAACCTGTTTCCAATACCGATGAAGATTCGACTGATGCGGACTTCGACATGGATGAAGAAGAAGACTGGGAAGAAGATGAAGAAACAGAAGATGAAGATGAAACCGATACAGAAGCAGATTCCAGACCTGACAAAGATACTGACTCGGAAAAAGCAGATACCGATTCCGATGCCGACAACGATTCAGGCAAACCTACACGCACAGAATGCCGCAAGGTTGGCGGAACATGGGACGAATCTGACAAAAAATGCTACAAACGAGTTCAGTGTAACGAAAAACCTGAAAATTCCCTCTGGAATACAGCTATATATTATTACCAGTACTACGAAAAAGGTGAATGGAGCGAACCTATAGCAACTGAATACAACGAGGAAACAGGAGCTTGCCACTTTATATGTATAAAAAATTATTTCTGGGACGGTGAAGAGTGTAAAAACCTCTGTGATTCTGATCCTTGCGCTGCAGTCGGACATTCAGACGGCACCTGCACTACTACAACTCCATATATTTATTCCTGCGGATGCGATGACGGCTACACTTGGAATGAAGAAAAGTGCAAAGAAATCACCTCAAAACTTAGCCTTGGCAACATCTGCTCCTGCCAGTCGGAATGTTACACGGATGTTGCGCAGAAAGAGAGTGCACGTTGTCCCGCCGAAGGTTTTAATTTTTTCGGACAGGATGCCATAAATGCCGCTTTAGGAACCTGTGTCCGCAAAAATTATTCAATAAAGGAAACCGGTATCGAAAACGAAAACATCATTATTGACAAAAATCTGAAACTTGAGTGGCAGCAGACAATACCTACAGAAATATACACTTGGAAGGACGCTGTCTATTACTGCGAAAACCTTGAATACGGAGGATACGATGACTGGAGACTTCCGACACCGAAAGAACTTTTCGCCAACATTGACTATGGACGCTGCGATCCTGAAATCACCGGAAACTATTTCAAGGAACCAAAAACTTTCTGGACTTCGAAACTTTATGCCGGCAATCCGAATCAGGTATGGCACGGGAATTTCGGTTCAGGAGACATGTTCTATGATGCAGTAAGCAAAAAACGCGAAGTCCGCTGTGTCCGCGGAGAAACAATTCAGGAAGACATTTTTGTTGTTTCAACACTGGACGGTGATGAAATCGTAACCGACACTGCTACAGGCTTAATCTGGCAGAAAGAACATGCTGCCGGAAAAAGATGGAAAGAAGCTCTTGAATACTGCGAAAATCTTGATTATGCCGGATACACTGACTGGAGGCTTCCGAACATAAACGAACTTGTATCTCTTTCAAATTACGACAAATACAGCCCGGCATCCGATTTTCCTGATATACCCCTGGAGTATTTCTGGTCTTCCACAACAAAAATGACAACAAGTGAGTATTCATACAGCGGCCAGGTTGCCTGGACTGTTTTATTTTATACAGCTGCAGTGATTTCAGAAAGCAAAGATATATTTTATTATGCAAAGTGTGTGAGATAGGAGGCTGATATGAGAAGAATTTTTACAGTAGCTCTTATTTTCCTCTTTCTCTCTTGCAGCAACAACACAAAACACATTACAGACAACGATCCTTCGGCTGAAAATCCTGATACTGACGATGTTGAAAATGTTGATTATGACACAGGCTTGGAATCTGATAAGGATATTGAAACCATCGAAAACGACGACGATATAGAACATGATGAGGATACAGAAATCACTGATGAAGACGACCAAAAACCTGACGAAGACGAGGAAAATACTGAAGATGAAGATATTAAACCTTTCATAGATCCGTGTCTTGAAGAACCATGCAAAAATGTCGAAAATTCCACCGGAGAATGCCTGACAAAAGGCAGAAAAGGTGAATATCTCTGCGTTTGTAATGAAAATTATGTCTGGTTTCCGAACAAAAAAATCTGCGAGCCGGAAAACTCTTTTAAAGGTTTGTCGTGCACAGGACAAACAAAATGCTACGACAACGAAAAAGAGATCCCCTGCCCTAAAGCCGGAGAACCTTTCTACGGACAGGATGCGAACTATGCCGAAAACAGACTGTGCCTTCCGCAAGATTTCACAATAAAACATTACGGAGTCGGCAGAACCGTCATTGACAACAATTCCGGACTGGAATGGCTTCCGGAAGTTGTAACAAGTCAAACATCGGCCAACATATATCAGGCCTACATTGATAATCCTGCTTTTGAAGAATATTCCGACTGGAGAAGTGCAACCACTCAGGATCTGAATTCAATAGTCGACAGCGGAACATTCTCTCCGGCTATAAACGAAGCATATTTCCCGGACGCTTCTCCTATGAAAATCACTAGCAATTCAACCGTTTATATGTGTCCTGGGTACGGTTACAAGTCACCGCCCGGAGGACCTCCGGAGCAATATTCTTACTGCTATCAGCTGGAAGGAATTAATTTCAATACGGGGCTCACATTCTCAAACACTTACGGCGAAAATGCGCTACCGGCAGAAGTGAACTGGCGCAAAGTAAGAGATACTTCGGAGAAAACCGGTTCATGCTCTATTACACTGCAATCAGATGACTACAAAATAGTAGCCCTTATTCCGCAAAAACTTCTGTTTATCAGAACCCCAGAAGAAGGCAAAAACTGGGAAGAGGCTCTTGAATACTGCGAAAACCTGACTTACGCCGGTATATCAGACTGGAGACTGCCCAACAGAAACGAAGCCTACTTCAGCATATCTAAATTACGCAGTCAATATGAATCCCTTTTATGCTGGTCATCTACCACATATGCGGAAGACCCGACAAAAGCACTTTTCTACTCTGCACCCGACTCTATATCCACAGCCGGCAAAATCACAGGAAAAGCAAACGCAAACTGCTGCGTAGCCTTTGATCCATGTCCCGAAGGTGAAATATGGACCGGAGAAAAATGCGTTTCAACTGAAGAAGTTCTCATTAAAGACGGAGAATGCGGCTGCAATGACGGTTATACTTTGGAAAATTCGCAGTGTGTTAAAATATGCGACGACAATTTGTGTAAAGACAAAGCCCATTCGACAGGACTTTGCCTTAACGTGCAGGAAAAAGACGGAATAGAAAATGTCTCCTGCCAGTGTGAGGAAAACTATTTCCTGAACGAAAATTTCGAGTGCGTGAACCCGTGCGACGCCGCGCCTTGCCAGGAAAAAGAAAATTCTGACGGCACTTGTGTTCCGACAGGCGCTTCCAGCTTCACATGCGGATGCAAAAAAGGATACTATCCTAAATCAAACCAATGTATTGCCGTCAATTCAAACAACTGCTTCATCGATTATAGCGACAATGCGTGTGTCAACAATATCGCGGGATTGATGTGGTCTTCAACTTCATCTTCCTTTCCTCCTTCCACTTCCACTTCTTTTCAGCTTTTGAGATGGTCGGAAGCAAAAAAATACTGTGAAAATCATGAAGAAGCGGGATACACCGACTGGAGACTTCCTAAAGTCGAGGAACTTTGGACTTTCGCGAAATCGTGCAACAACATACCGAAAGAATCATGCGAAGCGAGCGAAAAGAACTTTTGTCTTTCGGAAGAATGCATATCGCAGTGCAAATGCAGAATTCCCGAAAACACCTATAATTATCCTTCTTATGACACTTTCTGGTCTTCATCCTTCAAATCAGACGATCCTGATAAAGTCATCGTCCTTTACAGTTTTTATTATAACATTCTGGAATTCCGTGACATAAAGAAAGATTACGGTTTAGTCAAATGCGTCAGGAATATTGAGTAATTACGGAGTTCAAAATGAAAGATCTTCCACTCACAAAACTTCATTTCAAAGTTTTTTTCTGCTTCGTTTTACTTTCAACCATTCTCTTTCTCGCAGCGGGCTGCGGAGGAAAAAAGTCTGAACCTGCTGAAGCGGGAAACGATACCGACTTGATTGACAAGGACTTTGACGCAGTTGAGGAAGAAACTGAAGAAACTGAGGAAACTGAGGAAACTGAGGAAACTGAAGATGATGATATTGCAGAAAGCGACGATAACGACTCTGAGTCGGAAAAACCTGATGAAGACGACGGCAAGCCCACTCGTTCGGAATGCATTGCTGCAGGAGGAAAATGGAATTCTGAAGATGAATTCTGTTTCAAAAGAGTTTACTGCGACGAAAAACCGGCGAACTCTTACTGGAACTTCGGATTGGGTGCAGCTGCCGACAGAGACAATGATTACGTCATCTATTACAAAAACGGCAAATGGGGCAAAACTTATGAAACAGAATACGATTACGACAAAGAAGGACTGCCATGCAAATTCGTATGCAAGCCTCTTTACTTCTGGAACGGCTCCGAATGTATAAACGCCTGCGATCCAAATCCGTGCCCCGACATTGAAAATTCCAACGGCTTGTGCAGGCAGTTTTCCCATTTTTTCTATCTCTGCGACTGCAACACAGGATACAGCTGGCAGCCTGAGAAGTGCGTGAAGCATTCTGACAAAGTGGCTTTCGGCAACACCTGCACAGGACAAAGGAGATGCTACAACAACGACAACCAGCCATACTATAATCCTGATTATTTCCTTTGTCCGTCATCACCGGATGAAGAATTTTTCGGTCAGGATGCCTACTATGCATACCTCGGGAAATGCATTCAAAAAGATTTCACACTCAAAGACAACGGTATTGAAAATGAAAATACTATTCTAGACAACAATCTGAAACTTGAGTGGCAGCAGACTATATCAAAAGATTACTTCTACTGGGAAAATGCCGTAAAGTATTGCAAGGATCTTGAATACGGCGGCTACACCGACTGGAGACTGCCGACTCCAAAAGAATTTTTAAGCATTATCGACCACTACAGAGCCTATGTTCCGGAATATAATGAGACTTATTTCTGGTATTTCACAGACAGAATAGAGAGATTCTGGACATCAGCTCTGCTTGTTTCCGACCATGAAAGTGCATGGTACCTTAACTTATACGATGACGCCTCCCACATCCTCGGGTACTCTTCCGTTAGCAATACCCGCAGAAGAGTCCGCTGCGTCAGAGGTGAAACGTTTGCAAACGCATCTTTCAAGACTTCGACCGTAAACGGAGATAAAATCGTGACAGACAGTACAACAGGTTTGATATGGCAGAAAGGAGATGCGGTCAGCAAAAGATGGCAGGAAGCTCTTGCATACTGCGAGAATCTGAATTATGCCGGATACACAGACTGGAGACTTCCGAACATAAACGAACTTGCATCACTTTTGACTTACGATAAATACAGCCCGGCATCCGATTTCCCCGACATACCGCTTGAATATTTCTGGTCTTCGACTACCTACATGGAATACGAAAATTACGCTCTGGCACTGTTTTTCCATAACGGATATTTCGATTTTGCATACAAGAGTGTTTTTTATCACGTCAAATGCGTCAGATAGGAGGAAACATGAAGAATTTTTTTATTGCGACTCTCGTTTTTCTCTTTTTGTCGTGCGGCAACAGCGCAAAACACACTGAGGTCAACGATTCTTCTTCCGAAAATCCCGATACTGACAATATTGAGAGTGTTGATTACGTTGAACCTCTTCAGGGAATATGCCTCGAAGAACCTTGCAAAGATGTCGAAAATTCAACAGGCAAGTGCCTTCTGAAAGGCACAGAAGACAACTACGTCTGTGTCTGCAAAGAAAATTTTGTCTGGTTTCCGAACAAAAAAACATGCGAACCCATCAGTTCTTTCAAAGGCCTATCCTGCACCGGACAGACAAAATGCTACGACAACGAGAAAGAGATTCCCTGCCCCAAAGCGGGAGAACCTTTTTTCGGGCAAGATGCAAACTATGCCGAAGAAAGAGAATGTATTCCTCAGAATTTCACGATAAAACATTACGAATTCGGCAACACGGTAACAGACAACAACTCAGGACTTGAATGGATTCAAAAAGTCTCATCGAGACAAGACAACTATTGTAATACTTGGGGTGAATATTCAGACTGGAGAATAGCGACTTTTCAGGATTACAACTCGATAATTGACAGCGGAACACTTTCTCCGACCATAAACGAGGCTTATTTTCCAGAGACTCCTTCCGATTTTTTCTACACCAGTATGTATATATATGAAGCTCCGTATAGTAAAGTCAGCTACATTCCTCCGACATACGTTGTTATAGAAGGAATAAATTTCCAAACAGGTCTGTCAGAAAGCAATACTTATTCAATAACCCAGAGTCATAAAAAAGAATATTTCCGTTACGTAAGAGACTTGATGGAGAAACAGGAATCTTCCACCCTTACATTCTCATCTGACGAATACAAAATCGCTACTCTTCTTCCGCAAAAACTTATTATGGCAAATTTCCAAAATAAAAACTGGGAAGAGGCTCTTGAATACTGCGAAAACCTGAGTTATGCCGGAATCTCCGACTGGAGACTGCCAAACAGGAACGAAGCATACTTTGTATTCAATCAATATGAATCATCTAAGTGGTCATCGACTTCATATACGAACGACCCGGCACAAGCCATTGTTTATACAACTGTTTACAACACAGATATTCTTTACTCAAGTTACAACTATGTAGGAACCAAAAATAAAACCCAAAAGGCCGGCACCGCCTGCGTAGCTTTTGATCCCTGCCAGAAAGGCGAAGTCTGGAACGGAGAAAAATGCGCTTCATTTGATGAACTCGGGCTTAAAAGCGACGGAAGAAGCTGTAAACAGGAAGGTTACTCCTGGGGAAATTCACACTGTGAAAAAACATGCGATGACGATCTGTGCAAAGACAAAGCTCATTCCACCGGACTTTGTCTGCAAGTAATAAACGACAGCGTTTCCCAGAGAATCAAGTGCCAGTGCGAAGAAAACTATTTTATTTACCAATACAGCTATTACTCTGAATTTGAATGTGTAAATCCGTGTGAACCTAATCCCTGCACAGGCGAAGGTTCTACCGGAAACTGTATAGCTGCAAACGCAAGCAATTTCACATGCGACTGCCAAAAAGGATATTACTTTGACACACCGAAGTGCGTTTCTGTAACAAAAAACGACTGCTATGCCGATTATTACGATGCCGCATGCGCAAACAACATGGCAGGAATAATGTGGTCTTCGACTTCAAGCAGCGCATTGAAATGGAATGAAGCTCGAGAGTATTGCGAAAATCTAAATGAAGCCGGATATACAGACTGGAGACTGCCGAAAATAGAAGAACTCTGGACTTTCGCCAAATCGTGCAACAATATTCCGCAAGAATCATGCGAAGCAAGTGAAAGCAGCGGCTGCCTTTCAGAAGAATGCATTGCACAGTGTAAATGCAAGATTTATCAAGAAAATTACAATACTGCCGACTATTTATGGTCATCATCCTTCAAATCAGACGATCCTGAAAAAGTCATAATCTTTTACAAATATTACGCTATTCTGCAATTCTTCGACATAAAAACAGATGCCGCCAAAGTCAAATGCGTAAGGAATATTGAGTGAAATCTACCCGAACAAAACTTTGAAAACGTCGCTGTATTCCTTGACGAAAACGACTTCGATGCCCGATTTTATCTCGTCTTCGATGCTGCCGTAAAGGGCTCTGTTCTGCTCCGGAATCAGGACTTTGGTAACTTCGTTGCGTTTCGCGGCGAGGAGTTTTTCTTTGAGGCCGCCGATCGGAAGGACTTCGCCGGTGAGGCTGATCTCTCCTGTCATAGCTATTTTAGGATCTATTGCCTTACCTGAAAACAGGCTGAGAAGAGCCGAAGTTATCGCGATCCCGGCACTCGGACCGTCTTTCGGTGTAGCTCCTGCCGGGAAGTGGATGTGGATATCCTTGTCGCTTATCGTGAAATCGCCGCCGAGCCCGAATTTAGCCGCGTTGCTGCGGATGAATGAAAGCGCGATGCGAGCCGATTCCTGCATGACTTCGCCAAGTTTTCCGGTGAGAAGCAGATTTCCGCTTCCTTTCATCGAGTTCGCCTCGATTTTTAGTGTCGCGCCGCCGTACTGCGTCCAGGCAAGGCCGGTGATGACTCCTACCCTCTTTTCCTCGTCGAAATCGTGTTCCGAAAACGGCGGAAGTTTGAGATACTGTTCTACTACTTTCGGTGTGATCTTCTTAGCGAATTCCTTTTTCTGCACTTTGAGAGTGACGGTTTTGCGGCAGATCGAGCCGATGCACCTTTCAAGGTTTCTGACCCCGGCTTCACGGGTATATCTTCTCGAAATGAAAAGAAGCGCCTCTTTCGTGAACTGGATCTCTTTCGGTGCGAGACCATTGTTTTCAAGCTGACGCGGTATCAGATATTTCTTAGCGATTTCAATACGTTCCAAATCGGTATAACCAGAAAGTCTGATCACTTCCATCCTGTCTTTGAGCGGTTCCGGAATGGTGTCTTCCCAGTTCGCAGTCGCAATGAAAAAGACTTTGCTGAGGTCGAACGGAAGACCGATATAGTTATCCAAAAACGAGAAATTCTGCTCGGGATCAAGCACTTCAAGGAGCGCAGACGAAGGATCGCCGCGGAAATCCTTGCCGAGTTTGTCGATCTCATCGAGCATGAAAACCGGGTTATTCGACTTGCAGTTCGTGAGTCCTTTCAAAATCTTTCCCTGCATCGCGCCGACATAAGTCCGTCTGTGACCGCGGATCTCTGCCTCGTCGTGCAGTCCTCCAAGACTCATACGGTAGAATTTACGATGCAAAGCACGCGCAATAGACTTTCCGAGAGAAGTTTTGCCGACTCCGGGAGGCCCCACGAAGCAGAGGATCGGAGATTTCGAATTCTGGTCGCCTTTTATCTGACGTACTGCGAGAAATTCCAGGATCCTTTCTTTGATGTCCTCGAGCCCGTAGTGGTCTTCGCGCAGGACTTTTTCTGCCTCGTTTATATCCTTGTTGTCCTCGGTCGAAATTTTCCATGGCAGATCGAAAACAGAGTCGATCCATGAAGAAAGCATTGAAGAATCCTGCGAAAAAGGACTCATGCTTTTCAGGCGCTCGATCTGTTTTTTAACTTCAGGAACAGCCTGTTCGGGAAGCAGCCCTTCTTCAAGTTTTTTCTCGTAATCTCTGATACTTGCGGAAAAAGGATCACCTTCACCGAGTTCGTTCTGGATCTGCTTTATCTGCTCGCGCAGGATCATATCTTTCTGCCCTTTGTCGAGTCGTTCCATCGTCTTGCGCTTTATATCGTTTTTCACCTGCATGAAAGCAAGCGCGTCTTCAAGTGCTTTATGAACCATACTGAGCTTTTTAAGCGGCGAATTTTCTTCGAGAACCTTCTGAAGTTCTTCGGTATTCCGAATGAAATTGGAAGCAACAAACTCAGCTAACCTTGCAGGATCGCTGATGTTTTTAAAATCCTTAAGAACTGTAGGAGGAAACGCGTTAAGCGTTCCTATCGCGTTGAAAAGTTCCCGCGTATCAATAACTGCTGTGCGGAGAAGCTGCTCATCTTTCGCCTCGAGGAAGTTATTTTCTTCAACGACCTCGACTCTCGCGAAACTCATGTCAAAAACAGGATTGAAAAGTACCCCTTTTATCGAAACTTTCTTCAAACCTTTCAACAGAATATTGCCGCGCCCGTTACCTTCGGCATTTTCTCTTACAACCGCAGCAACCGTTCCGATTGAATAAATATTTTCCATACTTACAATTCTCGGAAACAGACTTTTGTCTTCACCGTGATGCTTTTCGGCAACAACCACGATGTAGTTTCCTGTCGATTCCGCCGCACACAGCAGATTCGCGAAAATCTTCTCGTTCGGAGCCGCGATCCCCATCAGCATGAACGGAAAAAGTACACCTTCCTTGATCACGAAAACGGGCAAAGTCGCCGGAATTTCAGTCATCATAAAATTTTCAGAACTCATTTTCACCTCGCTGGCACAATAAAACGAGGAAGTAAATAAGCACCGCTTTCAATAAGTCAATCTTTATCGCTCATTTATTTGAAGCTCAAATATTCCTGCTTTCGTTGAACATCGACCGGTTGTAATACTGTATCGCTTCGGCTATGTGTCCGCATTCTATCTGCTCCTTTCCGTCGATATCGGCGATAGTCCGCGCAACTTTCAGGATCCTTGAATATCCGCGTGTAGAAATACCGAGTTTTTCCATTGCGTTTTTCAGAAGAAGTTCTGCCGCTTCGTCAAGACGGCAGAATTTGTCGATATCTGAAGCCTGCATCTTGGAATTCGTGAAAAACGGCGAATCTTTGAATCGTTCGCGCTGCACAGCCCTCGCCTTTTCGACTCTTGATCTGATCTGAGCACTCGTTTCCCCCGTGCCGCGGCTCCGCAGATCGTCGAAAGAAACCGAATTGACGACGATCGAGATATCTATCCTGTCAAGCAGAGGACCTGAAATCTTCTGCTGATACCTCTGCACCGCCTGAGTCGAGCAGACGCACGGCTTCTTTTTGTCGAAAAGATAACCGCACGGACAGGGATTCATCGATGCGACGAGCATAAAATTGGCAGGATATCTGATCGTGTGAGTCGCCCGGGATATCGAAACATCGCCGTCCTCCATCGGCTGACGCAGCACTTCGAGTGCGTTACGGCTGAACTCCGGAAGCTCATCAAGAAACAGGACTCCGTTGTGAGCAAGACTCACCTCTCCGGGTTTCGGAGGATTTCCGCCACCGACAAGGGCGATATGAGAGCATGACGAATGCGGCGAACGGAAAGGACGCTCGTTTATGAGACCGTTACCCTGTATAAGGTTTGAAACGCTGAATATCTTCGTAGTTTCTATACTCTCTTCGCGCTCAAGTTCGGGAAGGATCGTCGGAATACGCCTTGCAAGCATCGTTTTTCCGCTTCCAGGAGACCCAACCATAAGAATGTTGTGACCGCCGGCAGCAGCGATTTCTATCGCCCTTTTCGCCTGCTCGTGACCTCTCACTTCGGCAAAATCAACAATATATTTTTTTTCTTCGGTTTTAGGTTCGGAATGATAGAACTCCTTCGGCCCATCTTTCAGAAGATAAAAAATATCATCGAGATTTTTCACCGTAACGACGTTGATTTCGGTTATCGCGGCTGCCTCCCCTCCGTTTTCATCAGGCACAATTATCCCCTTGAGACCGCATTCCTTAGCAGTTATCGCGAGGCTCAGCACGCCTGTCACCGGTTTTATTTCACCGTTCAGAGCAAGCTCTCCGACTATCATAAAACCATCGATCTTTTCGGTTTCCATGCTGTAAATCGAGGCGATTATCGCAGTCGCTATCGGAAGATCGAAACCAGCGCCCTCTTTTCTGATGCCTGCGGGAGCAAGGTTTATCGTGATCCTGTTCTGCGGGAAGAGGTGTCCGCTGTTGATTATCGCCGTTCTCACGCGCTCTTTCGACTCCTTGACCGCGTTGTCCGGCAGCCCGACGATCGAAAAGGCAGGCATACCCTTTGAAATATCGACTTCGACGTCGATCACGTTGCCGTCTATGCCGGAAACCGAACCGCTCTTCAATATCGTAAACATATTTTTCACTCCAATTCAAACATAAAAACAAATATAATGCTACACAACTTCCGCAAATTGTCAAATTTAAAATAAATTTTAACCTGACAAAAGCATATTTTTTCTGCAAAATTTGCATAAAAAAATCCTTTCGCTATATTTCTGCGGAAATCTTGTTTTTGAGGAGAAAAAAAATGACGTCACCCAAACTTGAAAGGCTGAAAAAGGAAGCCGGAGAACGGCTTTTCGTCTCTCTTTCCGGAATTTCGCTCACAAAAAGTGAAATATCGATGCTGCGCGAAGTCTCTCCGTGCGGGATCATCTACTTCAAAAGGAATGTCGAAAGCTGCGAATCACTACAGAGCCTCATCAAATCCACGAAATGCTTTGAATCGATCGAGTTTCATTCGATCGACGAAGAGGGAGGCAGAGTCCGCAGACTGCCGAAAGACTATTATTCGCTTCCTTCGATGAAAGAACTCGTAACTTACGGCAAAGAAACTGCCGCGGAAAAAATCGGGATTTTAGCTCAGAAACTGAACGAAATCGGAATAAACATGAATATGGCTCCGAATGTCGATCTGAGAAGCGGAGAAGACAACTCTATCGTCGGAGACAGGTCTTTCGGCGAAGATCCCGAAACAGTTGCAGGATTTGCAGCGATATACATAAAAAAAATGCAGGAAGCAGGCGTTTTTCCGGTGATAAAGCACTTTCCCGGACACGGAACGACCGTCATCGATTCGCACTCTGAGCTGCCGCTCATAAACAAACCGTTTGAAGAACTTTACGACGAAGATCTCGTTCCGTACCGCAGACTTGCAAACGCAGCAGGCTTTGTGATGAAAGCCCACCTTCTTCTGCCTGAAATCAGCAATCTCCCCGCTTCACTTTCTCCCGAATGGGACAAAATACTCCGCAAAGACATCGGTTTTTCAGGCATTTCAATGACCGATGACATAGAAATGCACGCTCTCGACAGATTCCCGGCGAAAGAAAAAACCGAGCTTTTTTTCAGAAGCGGGACCGACAAACTGCTTATCTGTTCGGGCAAAGAGGAAGTGATTCTGGAACTGCATGAAGCGGCTGTAAAATTTCTCGAGAATAAGTAAAACGATTTACTTGATTTTATTTTTTTTCTTACTATAATATTGAGTCTTTTTTTGAAGTAGTTTTTTACAGGAGTTTTAATTATGGCTGGAATAAAAGTCGGAGAATATTTTTTAGAGAAGGGACTTATTTCGGATGCTGACCTTGCGGCAGCCCTCTCTTTCCAGAAAACTCACCCGACATATCTCGGTGAAATTCTTCTCAAACTCGGCAAAATACCGGAAATGGAACTTTTGCAATACCTTTCAAAACAGTTTAACGTTCAGTATATCACCAGCGAAAAACTTGAAAAAATGGCGGTGATGAACCCGTCTGACGTCATTCCTTTCAAAATGGCGATGGACAAAACGATCTTCCCGCTGAAATACAGCATAAACAACTACCGTCTCACGCTTCTCACCTACGAACCGCAGAACATCGTCCTTTTTGACGAACTGAAGATCCTCCTCAACGGAGTTCAGTCAGTCATTCCCGTCGTTGCGACTTCCAACGTGATAAAAGCTCTCATTATGAAGCAGTACAACAACGACATCAATGCTTTTGACAGACTTGTCAGGAATTCCGTTTCGGTGAACCACAATATGTTCGCAAACGAAAATATTATTTCACTCGACAATCCTAATGATGTCGAGATAGCGAACAGGATCCAGGATATTGCCACGATGGACGAAGACAAACTCCGTCAGGAAGGGCGCGAGACTTTCTCGATGATAGTGAACAAGGCCGAACTTTCGGAGAATAAAGTGGACGTTACAGCCGTAACCACTTCGATGATGAGCAATATGCCGAGCTGGGTCCGCGAACAGGGAAACCAGCTGATCGAACTTCTCCGCATATTCTCGAATCTTCTCGATGTTGCCGCTCACGGAGATACTTACTTCGCACACTCGCAGAGAGTCGCGATTCTCTGCAAAGAGATCGGAGAAGCGATCCATCTCTCGGAAGTCGAGATCTACGACCTCACGATCGCAGCATACCTTCACGATGTCGGCAAAAAGATCCATTTTACGGCTCTCGACATCAAAAATCAGACGAATACCGACAAAATGAAGAGCTATTCTCAGATAGCTACAAAACTTTTCGCAGACGTCCAGCTTTCCAAACTTGCACTGAACTGCCTTGAAAATATGTATGAAACATACAACGGACAAGGCTTTCCGCGCGGTCTCAAACTGAATGAAATTCCGGTCGGCTCGCTTATCCTGCTTCTCGCAAACACTTACGATTTCATGACGAGAATATCGGGGATTTCACCGAAAGATGCTCTGCAGCAGCTCAAAGACATGATGTTCTTCAGCGACAGACTGATAAAAGCACTTGAACAGACGGAGCAGATATCTGAAACAGATTCTTCACTGAAAAAGGTCACAGCTATCGTCATTTCGCAGAAAAAATTCGACCTCGACGACATAGCAGACAAATTCAGCCGCGTAAACATCGAAGTCACTAAAGCAAAAACCATAGAAAAAGCAGCTCAGATAATCAAGGAAGAAAAGGATCACCTCGGATTCATCCTCTGCGACATCGACATGACAGACACGGCAATCACACCGCTGCGTCTCCTTGCCGCGATCAAGCACAAAAAAGAGATTTCCGAAATCCCCTTTTACTTCTTTTCGCAGTATTCGGTCGACAAAAACACCACTATCGCAGCTAATGCACTCAAAGTTTCAGGAATTTTCGCGAACTACCATCCTGTCGAAATGACAAGAAAGATCGCTGAAGAAATCAGGAAAAAAATCTAACTGAAATATCTGAAATGGGGGTGGTTTGAGATCTTGAGCATCTCGTAATCGCCTGCAGAATCACCGTAGGCATAGATATCGGAATATTTTTCGATGTCGTAAACTTCTCTGACTCTTCTCACCTTCTCCGCTTTGCGGCAGTTGTTGCCGACGATGCTGCCGGTGTAGACGCCGCCTTTGACTTCAAGCCTCGTTGCAATGAGGTTGATGCCGTATTCTTCGGTGAAAGGCCAGAGCCAGTCTTCGGGAGAAGCCGACACGAGAGAGACATCGGCACCGTTTTCAAGATGCTTTTTTATCTCGTCGGCAGCCGATTTTTTCACCCAGTTCCTCATCTTTTTCTGATAAAAATCGAGCGCCACATCGTGAAATTTCTCTTTTGTCCACCCTTTTATCGTGTGCCTGAAAATCATCTCCTTGAATTTTTTGCGCGGTATGAAGCCGGCAAAACAGATGATCCCTACCGGTGAAAAAACAAGCAGGATGCAAATCGTCCGCAAATAGCCCAAAGAAAAAAGCATGAACGGAAGAAAGGAATCCCTGTCGGTGATAGTTTTATCGAAATCGAAAAGTGCAAGCGTTTTTTTCTGTTCCATGAAAGCCTCTAAAAACAAAATACAGGAGAGTATATTGAAAAATCATTTAAAAAAAAGGATTTTGATGAGCGAACTATTGCAATAAAAAAAATATCATATAAATTCCCCTTCCGGCAAAGGAGGGTGATATGACACAGAAAAAAATACTTATAATCCACACGGGCGGAACTTTTGTTATGGAATCGAACGAACAGGGGTTCCTGACGCCCGGGAACTATGCGCTTGACTATATTTCGGATAAAATCAAGCCGCTTTTTGACGCAGAAATAGCGCAGCACCAGCTCTGCAATCTCGATTCGTCGCTTTTCAGACCTGCGCACTGGGTGAAGATCGCCGAGCACATCGCGGAGAACTATGATCTGTACGACGGTTTTGTCGTTATCCACGGCACCGACACGATGGCCTACACTGCTTCGGCACTCTCTTTCATGCTGAAAAATCTCGGCAAGCCCGTTGTCATGACAGGAGCCCAGCTCCCGCTCATCGACAGGCGCAGCGACGCTTTCATGAACCTTGTAGATGCAATGGAAGTTGCGATAAACAGCGGTCTCAACGAAGTCGTGATCCTCTTCAACCACACGGTTTTCAGAGGAAACAGAGCAAAAAAGAAAGACGCGTGGGACTTCGACGCATTTTACAGCCCGAACTACAACACACTCATAAAACTCGGGATCGGCATGGAGAGCAAGAAACACCGCTTTCTGCCTAAGCCCGCCGAAAAATTCGAAATCGACACGAGAGTCATGGAACAGGTCGTAATAATCCCGTTTTTCCCGGGAATCGACTTCTCGACATTCTCGGTCATGGTGAGAAACAAAAAGGTCAGAGGGATCGTCATCGAAGCTTACGGCAGCGGCAACATCCCGAGCGACAACCCAGGCCTCGAGGAACTTTTCAAGGATGCAGCAGAAAACTGCGTTCCTATCGCTGTCTGCAGTCAGTCGCCCATCGGGAAAGTCAATCTCAGACTTTATGAAGTTGCATCCAAAGCCGCTTTCTACGGGCTTATCAGCGCAGTCGACATGACCAGGGAGGCGACTCTCGTAAAAATGATGGTCGCTTTGGGAAGATACTCCGACATCAACGAAATCAAACGCTTCATGATGAAAAACTGTGCCGGCGAAAAGGAAAACGAAAATGTTGGGTAACGAGCTTAAATACTCCGGATTTGCAGCTATTATCGGCGTTCCCAACTCCGGAAAATCGACTTTCGTGAACACAGTCGTCAAGTCGAAGATCTCGATCGTCACTCCGAAAGCGCAGACGACACGCAACAAGATCCGCGGGATCTACAATGCGCCCGACACGCAGATAGTTTTCACCGACACGCCGGGAATAACTTCGACCGATTTCGGCAAACTTCTCAACAACTGGATGAACAAATACAGTTTTTCGGCCGCACAGGATGCCGATTTCACATTGTTTTTCGTCGATGTTTCGACCCAACACCCCGAAAAAGGGATCGGCGAGGAAGAGGCGCACATTCTCAAAAATCTTGCAGCGAAAACACCTGTCATACTCGTTGCAAACAAAGCTGATGCCGTCAAACCGATGCGTGTGGACGATACGATCGCGGTTTACAAAAAGCATTTCAAATTTGCTTCTGCATACGCGATTTCGGCAAAAACAGGAACCGGAATAGAAGAACTTCTCGAAGGTCTGAAACAGTTCTGCAAACCTGGGCCGCAGCTTTTTCCGGAAGATATGGAGACCGATCAGGAAGACAACTTCCTCGTTTCGGAAATAATCAGGGAAAAACTTTTCCTCGAACTTTCGCAGGAACTTCCCTACTCTGTCGTCGTAACGGTCGAAAGGATGCACGACCACAGAACCAAGGACATTCTGCTCGTTGACGCCACGATCCACGTCGCGAGAGACAGCCAGAAAGGGATAGTTCTCGGCAGAAAAGGGGCAACTTTGGAAAAAATCGGTTCAGCTGCGAGACACGATATCGAAGAGCTTTACGACTGTCAGGTCGGTCTGAAACTTTTTGTCAGAGTCGAAGAAAAATGGTTCGACAAGGAAAGACTGCTGCAGAAAGTCGGTTTTGAAAAAGATTTCGACAGATGATCAAAGGTCTGAAAGAAGACCGTAATAATACAAAATCGGATAAACTCCCGTTATATCGGCGGCGACTTCGCTGCCTGAACTGCTCAGAACAATGACTCTCGGCATCGCGTCGGTTTTTTCAAGAGCAAGTACATCCGGCGAAGAGACTATCGCCATTTCAGGTATAACGTCGCGGTATTCCCTATCTTCCTGGATATCGTTTTCGAGATAAAGCCGGATGAAAGAGACGCGGTTTCCGAAATAGGAGACGAGTTTTGCCGTAGTCTCCTTCATTTCGGGACAAGCCTTGCACCAGCTCGCCGAAAGCTCGATGAAAACGATGCCGTGATTCACGATCCTGCTGAGCGGATATTCCTCTTTCGTATAGATGTCACGGACGATTATCTCGTCGGTGATCGATTTTTTCTTTTTCAGTTCAAGAGGCTTCGGAGCCGGATCTGTCATATTTTCAGACTGTTTCTGATCACGGACCGTATCTGTCGTACCACAGGAAAAAAGAGAAAAAATTATGAAAAATATTGCGAAAAAAGGTTTAATCTTCATTAGCAGGCATACACTGAGGCTCCTGACAAACCTGAACGTCGCCGCCCTCGCTTTCAGAAACTACGGCGCAGTAAAGTGAAGCGCACTCCTCGTTCTTCGTGCAGACGGTCCCTGCACTCTTCGGCCACTGGCATGAGTGGGAAGAAGAATCGCAGTAGAGCCCGAGATCGGTATCGCAGAATTCGGAACACTGCAGGTTGGAAGCGGCAGGCATTTTCTGGCAGACATTTGCAGGACCGCATTCAAGTTTCGAAAATCTGTTGCACTCGAGAACTATGTCGTTTCCGTTTTCGTCCTTCTCCGGCTGAACACCGCACGGTGAACCGATAGTATCACTTATTCTCGAACGGGTGCAGAGATTATCGACACAGCTCAAACCTACGACGCATTCGTTTGCATCCGTGCAGGCCAGTCCCTCACCTTTTCTTTTGAGACAGACACCGAAGGAATCGCCCTCTTTTACATAGCAGAAAAGGAACGTCGTGCAGTCGCTGTTGCTTACACACGGATCGTTGACGACTCCCGTACTCGACTTGGAGCAGCCGGAAGAACGGCACTCGTATCCGATAACACACTTGTCAAGCGATGAATTGCAGCTCTGATCCGGCTGTTTGTAATCGACACAGGCTCCGGGACAGACATCGCCGCGCATATTGCACCAGCCGTTCTTGCACTCTTCATCCTGACTGCAGTTGTCTCTCAGCTGTTTCGTGCCCTTGAACACATTGGCACATTCCGGAATATCGAGAAGCTGGACATCGAGCGGATTGCACGGTTCCATCTGCGAAACGACTGAAAAACAGCTTTCAGCCTGCTGCATATCAAGCTTCATCCAGCCAAGTTCCTCGGCATTTTTCAACATTTCGTACTTATGCCTGAAAATGACCGATTCGCCTTTGTGGAACCCTTCAAAAGGTTTCGGCGAATTAAGGATCGTTTTCGGACAGAAAGAAAGATTGTCTGAATTTACGAATCCTGACGCACACTTTGACGAAGCGGTGCAGAGCGCATCAAGGTATCTTTCAAAAAAAGCTGCGGTATTCATCTCTCCGCCGCCTTCATTTGACTTTGAATCCCCGCCGCATGAAGCAAGAATCAAGGCAATAGTAAGGACAAAAATCAGTTTTTTCATTTAAGCCTCCTGGTTTATTTTGAATTTTCTACCGGTTATTTTCTGGCAATGAGGACATGCAGGTGAAATTTCAGGGATCTGTCTTCCGCATTCGCTGCATACGAACAAAGAGTGATCCGGGATCGCGGCATCAAGCACGCCGAAATCTCCGGAAAGCGAATTTCTGACAGTCAGTTTGCGGACGACAAGTGCATCCTCTGCAATGTTCTGATTTTTTCCTTCATACTTGAGATTTTCATTGAAAAGCACTTGAAACAGCTCTTTATATGTCCCTTCGACACCATAATTTATCTCGCTGCCGTTCTGGAAATTCAGAAGCATCGAACGGGCAAAGATCTCGTAATTCTCACCTGATTCAACAATTTTTCTAAGATATTCAGAACTTTTCTTTAGATTTGCATTGATGAGAGCCGAGATATAGTCGGCTACAAGAGACTGGTGTTCGTCTCCGCACTTCTTTGAAAAAACGGAAAGCCATTTCAAAGCTCCGTTTTTGTCTTCTCCACGATTTCTGAAAAAGCGGTTTACTGCTCTCGCACAGTAACGCTGCAGAAGCGCTTCGTTTTTCGGATCGGTAAGCGAAATATATTTTTTGATTTCCTCAAGTCCGGCTTCATAGTCGCCTTCAGCTTCGTAAACTTCTGAAAGCAGAAGAGCCGCCGGAGCATAATCAGCGCATTTTACGGCATCTTTCAGCACAGAAACCGCCTTTTTATTCTGCTTCATAACAACATAGTCCCGGGCGATATGCTCAAGGACCATGGCACGGAAAACACCTGTCGTAACCGGCCTGAAAAGGACATCTCGGTGAAGTTCCAGCGCCTTTTCGGGATTTTTGTCACGCAGGATATCTCCGGCAAAAAGCCAGAAAACAGGTTCTTCTGGATAAACTCCTGCAAGTTTTTTCAGCTTTGCGAAGTATTCAGGATAGTTTTTCAGATGACAGTCGCGCAGAGCATCGAAAAAATCCTGAATATCAGGCGGAAACTTATAAGTCGAAGTATATTTTTTGCTTTTTTTTCTAAAGCTGTCGAAAGGCCACAAAGCAAACTCCTAAATTTGTTCCTGATTTTCTTCAACGACCTCTTTTGCAGGAAGATTTTCACCGTTTTCCGACAAATCGGATTCACTGATATCATTCAGTTTCTCGTTACGGATGGAGGAAAGCTCCGATTTGAGTTTTTTCAACTCCTTAAGCAGCTTCCTTTCTTTGCCGGACATGAACATAATGTCGAGAAAAACGGCCAGGACCGAAAAAATAACACCGGCAAGAAAACAAAACAGAGAAAGAAGCCAGAGCTGGATATCCTTAACCGAAACAAAAATCAGATTGAGAGTGACGTTCGTGTCGTTCACCCTTGCAAAATATGAGATCATGACTGCAATCAAAGCTATAACCAGGATAAAAAGCAGTTTTTTAACCAGTTTCATGTTTCACCTTCTTAAGTTAAATCAACAAAAAACGCATTATTATAATCATAATTAATTTTTTCTGAATTTTTTCGGAATCACTGGTTGTTTATTGTTTGTCGCGGTCTGTCCGCGGGAAAAGATTTTTTGTGATGCTGAGCGCCTCGCACCTGTTTCGTTCGGCTTCGGCAAGGATCCTCTTCCTTGTGAATTTGAAAAGACGGATGCAGAAAAGAACAAAGGCCGTCGTAATTAGGAAAGACAAGCCCTCGGCGGTTCGTGACGAGAAAACAAGAGTGTCATAAGTCCCATGCAGAAAAACGGGGATCAGCCAGATCCTCAACCTGCTCCAGAATGTGCTCTTGTACCATGAGAAGTGGTTTTTTGAATAGTAATACCCCATCGCTATAGCAAACGCGAAATGTCCCGGCACAGCAAACAGTGCGCGGGAAGCGCTCATGACAAGCCATGCGGAACCTGAAGTAACCACATACATAAGGTTTTCGACGCAGGCGAAACCCAGTCCTACGCTGGCAGCATAGACCATGCCGTCGTAACGCTCGTCAAATTCCGGATTTTTGCGAAGCAGGAGCCAGAGCATCAGCAGTTTCGCGCTTTCTTCTGGAATCGCCGCTCCGAAAAAGGATATCTTGGCAGCCTCTGCCAAAGTTCCGGGATCTTTCATAAACAACCCGAGTAACATCAGCGGCGTTGAAATCACGGTCGACACTAAAACCGACAGAACTCCGTAGAAAAATCCCTTGAAAACCATGCGTTTCGGCTCGGGATTGAAGTCTCTGCTGTAAACATAGTAAAGCAGGATCAGTCCCGGCAATATCGCTGCAACTACGACTATCCACATATCAATCCTCCTCGCAGCTTTCTAAGAAATTTTTAAGGAATTATCTGTGGTCAACGTTGAACCACCACTCGGCGCTGAGGCCGAAATAGTGGAGAATCGAATGTTTTGCGCGGTAATCTTCTTTGTTGTAAGAGTAGCGGGCGTCGTCGTTCTGAACAGCGAGAGTATAGACCAGACGCAGCTGCGGTCTGCCGTAGTTTCCGCCGCCGTAAGTGACGATCGGAATGAGCGAGAATTTCGTGACCTGCGGACGAGCACTCTTGGTTTCGCCGTTGCTCAAAGTCGCAATACCGTTCATATCCTTGAGCTGATGCGAAACTTCGAAAGCGAGATAGAAATTTTCGTGGATGAAGAAATGCGGACGGAGCGAAAATGTGTATTCAACGAAATCGTCGTTGTCGTATTTGTTGCCGTCAGAATCCCTGAAAGAGCGGACATAACCGCCGAAAATCGCGCCGAACCAGCCGATTTCAAGGTTTGAAGTGACCGCAAAAAGCAGTTCTCTCGCATCTTTCGTTTTGTAATCTGAATCGAAGCCCCACGGAACGCTCATCAGGCCGTAAGCCGCAAGACCGCCTGAATATTTGAAGAAAATATCGGTAAAACTGTTTTTCGCATAGCCGAAGAATCCAAGCTGTCCGCCTATCGACCAGCCGAAATCTTCCGGATAAACGATCGAATTGTCTTCATCCAAAGGATCGTTGCTCTTCTCGCCGGAGCTTATCCGCTGGAATTCGCCGATAAGTTTCCACTTCAGACCCAATTTCTCGGAAATATTGTATCTGTGCAGATATTTGAGACCGGTGACGATGCGCTGACGGTCCATCCACGTGATGCTTTCACTACCGAAAGTGTCGGAAACGACCTCTTGTGACTGATACTGCCAGTCGACTTCCAGTCTGTTGAAACCGAAATAGTATTCAAGTCCCCAGTTGTCGAAATGAAGAGTCACGCCGCCGCCGTAAATGTTGTCGTCGTCAAGAGGCCAGAAATCAAGAAGATAGATGTCGTCGCCGCGGTACATCCTGCTTCCGACCCAGAAACCGAGCGGTTTCCAGAAAACATTTTCGGCACGGACAAAAAGGTTTCTGACAGTGTTCAAAGCTATCCATTTGCCGTTGTCATGGAACAGCGATTCGGAAAAAGCGAGAGTCGAAACGAAATCAAAAAGCGGACCGTTGTCTCCGATTTTCTTGAAAAGATAGGCAAAATCGAGTTCGACATAGCTCGACTGCTCAAGTCTGCTGCCGTGACCGACGATATTCACCCATTTCGGAGAGCCGCCGCGAAGATCGGTCGCAGGCTGAACTCTGCCGTAAGAACCGAAAACAAAGCCTCTGCCGTCATCTTTTTTCTCATCTTTGTTTTCCGCCTGAGCCGGATTTTCCGCAGAAGCCGCAGCAGTATCGCTGACTTCCGGCTTACTCTCTTCCGCAGCCGCAGGTTCGTTTTCCTCAGCTGCAAGACAGAGGGGAACAAAAAACAACATAAAAACGAATAAACGCTTAAAAACAATGTTCATAGTCGTCAACCTCACAAAAAAACCGCTAATATTAGCCGTATTTGTAACGTTGTCAAAAGAAGTTTGGGTTATTTTTCTTACAAAACCGTTACTGTCGTCACCATTTTTCCCAAAATTCTGAAATCTTCACGACAAGTCACGTTTATCGGAGAATATTTTTCGTTTTCGGGAAGAAGGAAAACTTCGCCGTTGCTGAGCGAAAGCCGTTTCAAAGTAGCCTCGCTTTCGATCAGTGCAGCAATTATGTCACCGTTTTCAGCCAGCGGCTGACGCTTTATTATGACTAAATCACCGTTGTTTATTCCGGCGTTGATCATACTGTCGCCGCGGACACGCAGAGCAAAGAAACGCCCCTTTCCGATGTTGCTTTCATCGACGAGGATCTCCCCTTCCATGTTTTCATCCGCAAAAATCGGAACTCCGGCCGCAATAGTTCCGATGACAGGAACTTTGACCAGTTTCACGCCGTCGTTTTTGGGAGTTTTTTCACAATTCTGTTCCAGAATGCCGATGGTTCTCGCTGCACCTTTCTGACGTGTTATATACCTCTTTTTTTCAAGCCTTGAAAGCTGCTCAAAAACCGAAGTCTGCGTCACGTTAAGGATCTCGGCGATCTCTTTTGCTGTCGGAGAATAACCGTTTTCAGCAATAAAATCAGAAACAGTTTTTAAAACTTTTGCCTGGGATTCCGTAAGTCCGTTTTGTTTTGAAGCTGTCATTTTCCACCTCTAAAAAAAGCATTAACCCTACGATCATACACCTTTATTTTTAAAGGTCAAGAAAAAAGTGAAGCCTTGATTATTTTTTGCAGAATATAGTTATCCTGATTTATTGATTCAAGGAAAAAAGCAGAAATATGTTTGGATTTTTTAATTAAATCAAGAAGTTACTCGTCAGCAACACAGTAACCGGTGTATTTGTCACCGTTGTCAAGGTGATAACCGGAGCTGCATACACAGTAAAGCTGGTGTGACCCTGTCGGTTCATAGTAACACGAGCCACTCATGCCGCAGAAAGTCAATGAATATATCGAGTTGCACAGAGATGTGTCTCCTGTCAGTTCCTGCGGACAACCGGACGACGCATATTGCGACGGCGGATTGTTTTTGTCGCAGATCGTACATTCGACATTGTTGAGAGTTTCAAAAACAGTTATTAGTGCACCGCATTGAACCGTAGTTCCAGACCCAAGGCTGGAAGTTCCTGTCTTCCAACCCGAATCACACAGACATTCACCTGTTGTATTGCTGCATGTTCCGTGACCGCTGACCGTACTTGTCATATCTATTCCCAATGCTGAAGTGCCTGTACATTGATGCTCTTTAAAGCACTTGTTCACATCACAGCTTTTTACGCAGACACCGTTGCTCTGGAAATATCCGTTTGCGCAGGTGTTGCATTTTTCTCCGGTATAAGCAGCTTCGCAGGTACATTTTTCAGCACCGTTTTCAACAGCACACGCCGTTGCATGACCGTTGCAGAAGTGATCTGTGTCGCAGCTTGTGCAGTTTGCACCGGAATAGAATTCGTTTTCACATTCACCGCATCCTGCTTCATTGGTTGCCGGGTCAATTCCGCATTTTTGCGGCGCCGGGCAGGTTTTAAGGGAACAATCTTCCTTGCAAACTCCGGCATTATTCAGCAGATAACCTTCGGCACAGCCTTCGCACCATCTTCCGCCCAGATGATTTGACGGGTTGCATGTGCATTTTACAGTGTCGCCCTCTTCCCTGCACCCGTTGTTGTGACAAGGATCGGAACTGCATTTTACATTCACAGCACACGAAACGGCACCATCACCGTCTTCGTCGTCATCAACAGCTTCCAAATGATATCCTTCTGCACATTCGGAGCAGTCTGCGCCGCCATGATTTCCCGAGCATGTACATACCCCTGTTTCGAAATTGCATTCACCGAAACCGCTGCACCCATTCGGACAACCGATAACATCATCCGGATTTTCAGCAGGATCATCATCACCTATTATCGGTGTTTCGAATTCATCGAGCTCGGGATCTTCACCATTATCCGAATCCGAATCGTCGGTAGTTACATCGCTATCCACTTCCTGATCAGTATTACCGTCAGAAATCGGCGGACGGCATACAGAATCAACGCAGGAATAGCCGTTCGGACAATCAAGAACAGTAACACAGGCGTCATCATCGGAAGCGCAAGCCGCAAAGAACAAGCAAATAAATAAAACTGAAACCAAAGCTGAAAATTTCATTTTTCTCTCCTTTCAAAAAAAACCCAATTATTTTACTTAAATTATATTGTTTGTAAATACTAAAATGTAATACAAACAAAAAAGTATGTTGATTTCTCTGCTTTTTTTCTTAAAATGCCCCGCTTTACGGAGGTTCCATGCTTTTACTTAAAGGGATTTCAAAGCAGTTTTCAGGCCAGACGATCCTCGACAACGTAAGTCTGCCGCTTTCAAAGCACATAACGGCTCTTGTCGGGAAAAACGGCTCGGGAAAATCGACTCTGATGAAGATAATTTCGGGCGCGGAATACTGCGATTCGGGCGAAATAACTTTCAAAAAGAACGCCGTCATCGAATATCTGCCGCAGCAGGCGGTCTACCATTTCAAAGGGACGGTTTTTGAGGAAGTGGCAGCAGGACTTGATTCAAGCAGACTTGAATCGCTCCATTCGGAACAGGCTGCTATAATCGAAAAAATCGATTCGTCGAAAGAGCCTGACGAAAAACTTCTTATCCGGCTCAACGAAATTATTGAAGAAATTCACAGACTTGAAGTCAAGGTAAAGCAGAAAAACTCTGTTGAAAACATCCTTCTCAACCTCGGTTTCGAAAGAAGCGAATGGGAAAAACCGGCTTCAACGATGAGCGGAGGCTGGCAGATGAGGATCGCCCTCGCCCGCGTCCTCGTCAAAGAACCCGACATCATCATGCTTGACGAACCCACGAACTATCTCGATATCGTCACGATCGACTTCCTTGCTGGCTGGCTCAAAAGATTTGACGGACAGGTCCTTCTCGTTTCGCACGACAGGGATTTTCTCAACGATGTCGCGGAAGAAACTTGGGAAATTTTCAACGGCGAAATAACGATTTACAAAGGGAATTACGATTTTTACCTCAAGGAAAGAGAGGCGAAAATCGCACTTCTCGAAAAACAGCGCGAGAAACAGCTTGTTGAGATCAGAGACTTGCAGGATTACTACGACAAAAACCACACGAACGCGGCTCACGCGGCCCTGGCGCAGTCGAAGCTGAAAATGCTGGAAAAACTGAAAAGCGAGCTCATCGTTCTGCCGCAGAAGGCTCCGACCATGACTTTCCGCCTTCCAGAACCAAAGCGCGGAGGCGAAATCGTCGCGGAACTAAGCGGCATAACTCATAAATTCGGTGATCTTGAAGTCATTTCAAACTACAAAAGGATCGTGCGCCGCGGCGAAAGGATAGCCCTCGTCGGAAGAAACGGTTTCGGCAAATCGACACTTCTCAATATCATCGGTCAGGAACTTCAGCCGACAGCGGGAATATGCAGGATCGGCGCCGGAATAGAGATCTGCTACTTCAGGCAGCATGAGATCTCGAAACTTCCTGCCGACATGACGGTCCAGGGATTCGTCGAATCGATAGCCCCTTTTGAAATGATGACAAAAATCAAAAACATTTTAGGCTGTTTCCTCTTTTTCGAAGACGACTGGGACAAAAAAATCGCGGTGCTCAGCGGCGGAGAGAAAGTTCGCCTCGCCTTCATCAAATTCATAATGACTCCCGGCAACCTTCTCCTTCTCGACGAGCCGACGACACACCTCGACATCGATTCGAAAGAGATCCTTCTAAGCACTTTGAAAAGCATTCCGGCGACAATCATCTTCGTTTCGCACGATTCACACTTCATCAATTCCCTCGCGACTTCGATAGTCTACTTCAGAAAACGCGGCGACATCTTCAATTTCGAAGGGACTTACAGCGAATATCTCGATATGTACGGCCACGAAACGATTTCAGAAGAAACTGCGACGGAAAAACCCAAAACATCCGCACCCAAAACTGAAGAAGTCAAGGGAAAAATCGATTTCGCCCAGCAGAAGGAGATCCGTAACCGCCTGAATAAACTAAAGAAAGAAATCGAAAACCTTCAGGATAAAATCGACTCGTTAGAAAAGGAAAAGCAGGAAATCTGCGACACAATTTCCGCTTCATTCGATCCCGTACTCGCTTCCCGACTCGGCAAGATCGAGGATGAACTCCTCGAACTCATGGAAAAATGGGAAGAAAAAAGCATCGAACTTGATAAAATTTCGGAAAATCAGCCCGTTCCGTAGAGACGTCATACCATGGCGTCTCATACATAACAGGCCCGCTATTTCAGGATTTACAGGTAGATATAATCGTTTAGAACCGGCTGCATCCCCTCTTCCGACATGTCTTCGTACATTTTTTCGAGGCTGCGGCTGTCGTTGATCTCGAACTGTTCGTCGCCTTCTGCGGTTTCAGCGCTTTTTCCGGTATATTTGCTTTCGTGGTCACCGATTCCGGTAGAAACTCCGGCCGAAATCTTGGTCGCCGCGATCTTCACGATGCCGTTTCTGAAAGTCTTGCTTTCACGCGACGAAACCGTGATTCCGGCAAATGGCAGGAAAAGGCGGTATGCACACAAGATCTGGCAGAGCTGTCTCTCGTGGACATCGAGAGGATTTATCTTTTCGTTGTTGATTATCGGTCTCAGACGCGGGCATGAAAGCGAAATCTCTGCCTGCGGATACTTTCTCTGGATGAAGTATGCGTGAAGCGCCGTTGCGAGAGCGTCTTTTCTGAAATCTGAAAGCCCTAAAAGCGCGGCGAAAGCGACTCCTCTCATTCCGCCCATAAGTGCGCGTTCCTGCGAATCGAAGCGGTAAGGCCATACCCTTTTGTGACCTCTGAGATGAAGTTTTTCGAAGCGGACTTTGTCGTAAGTTTCCTGGAAAACGGTAACGTAATCTACTCCGCACTCGTGGAGATACCTGTATTCATCTACATTGAGCGGATAAACCTCGACTCCCACCATTCTGAAATATTTTCTTGCCAGTTTGCAAGCCTCTCCGATGTATTCGACACTGCTTTGAGAGCGGCTTTCGCCTGTCAGGATGAGCACTTCCTCCATTCCGCTTTCGGAAATTATCTTCATTTCGTGCTCGATCTGCTCCATGTCGAGTTTCATGCGTCGGATATCGTTGTAGCAGTTGAAACCGCAGTAAACACAGTAATTTTCGCAGTAATTCGCGATATATAGCGGAGTAAAGAAGTAAACCGTATTGCCGAAGTGGTTCTGCGTCTCGATCGAGGCCAGATGAGCCGCCTCGTCAAGAAATCTGTCAGCCGCGGGCGAAAGAAGAGCCTTCAAGTCCTCGATTGTCCGGTTCGTGTGGTCAAGAGCGCGTCTCACATCTGCCGCTGTATATGAATCCGGGTCGTAACTATCGACTTCGGCAAGAACTTTCGCGGAAATGTCGGAATCGATCTTTTCCATTCCCGGAAGATATTCCATTATGTCGGCACGTGTTGCCGGATTTGTCTCGAGTTCGTGCTTTTTCGCAAGAGCCTCTTTTGAAAGTTTTTTTGAATCTACAAAGTAGTTGTTATCCATTTCAGCCTTCTAATCATGCAAAAATCCGATAAGAGTGTCAGATGGTGCGCCGCCGCGCGAAAGAACTCTGCCTAAACCTGAAAGATAAGCCTTTCTTCCGGCTTCTATCGCCTTTCTGAAAGCGTCAGCCATCATCGGAAGATCTCCGGCAGTAGCTAAAGCGGTGTTCGACATTATTGCCGCGGCACCCATTTCCATCGCCTCGCATGCCTGGGAGGGGCGGCCGATCCCTGCATCGACAATTATCGGAAGGTCTATCTCGTCGATCAAGATCTGGATGAAATCGCGTGTGCAGAGCCCTTTGTTGGAGCCTATCGGAGAAGCGAGCGGCATAACAGAAGCGGCACCTGCATTCACAAGGTCACGCGCCGTGTTGAGATCGGGATACATATAAGGCATGACGACAAAGCCCTCTTTTGCAAGGATCTCAGTCGCTTTTACCGTTTCTGCGTTGTCGGGAAGGAGGTATTTCGTGTCGCGCATGATCTCGATTTTGACAAAATCGCCGCAGCCGAGCTCTCTTGCAAGTCTCGCGATGCGGACTGCTTCCTCGGCGTTTCTCGCTCCCGAAGTGTTTGGAAGAAGCGTGACCCCTTTCGGAATGTAGTCGAGAATGCTTTCGTGCTCCTTGGAATTTGCGCGTCTTACAGCAAGCGTGATGATTTCAGCACCGGCATACTTCACCGCCGCTTCGATAAGTTTCATCGAATATTTTCCCGAACCAAGAATGAAACGGGACGAGAACTCATGCCCCGCGATAACGAGTTTGTCACTTTTATCCATAATCGCCTCCTAACGATCAAAATCCTGCGACAACACGCAGCGGCGCTTTATCACTCTTTTTTTCGTATTTATCAATAAATTAGTGCGATAATTTTTTCAGACGGAGCGCGTCTGTATCACCGTCATTCTGAGCGTGAGCGTTGAATCTCCGTCTCCGGTTTGCGGTTGCTGAGCTTAGTCGAAGCAAGCCTGTCGAAGCAGTCGTAGCGCGTCCGCTCGCCCGCAGGTTTGTTTTTGTCTCAAAATTATCTTTGCAATTTTTTCAAAAATCATTAAATAAAACTTGACTTTTTTATCAAAATTTCTATCTCGTATCTCGGCAATTTTTCTTTGAGGTTTGAAATGGAAAACGAAATAGTGCTTTATCAACCTAATGACGCCATTCATTTAGAAGTCATGATGGCAAACGAATCAGTATGGTTGACTCAATCACAGATCGCCTCTTTATTTGGTGTGGATAAATCCGGCATAAGCAGGCATTTGAAAAATATTTTTGAAAGTGAAGAACTTGATGAAGCACTGGTTGTTGCAAAATTTGCAACAACCACTCAACATGGCGCAATTGAAGGAAAGACCCAGACAACAGAGAGCAAATTTTATAATCTTGATGCCATTCTTTCTGTCGGATATCGCGTAAACAGCTTTAACGCTACAATGTTCCGCAAATGGGCAACCAGCGTTCTAAAGGAATATCTGCTAAAAGGCTACGCTGTCAATCAGAGAATAGACAATTTGGAGCGTCGTGTAAGCAAGACTGAAGAAAAAATAGATTTTTTTGTTCGCACCTCGTTGCCTCCGGTTGAAGGTGTCTTTTTCCAAGGTCAGATTTTTGATGCTTACGCGAAGTTTGAATCGTTCATTCAAAGTGCGGAAAAAGAAATTCTTCTGATTGACAATTACATTGATATTTCTGTTTTGGAACGCTTTTCAAAGAAGCGAAAAGATGTAAAAGTCACAATTTTTACAGATCCTAAAACCAAAATATTGACTCTGGATATTCAAAAATTCAACGAACAATATCCAACACTTACACTAAAAACACACATCAAAAGCACACGACCGCTTTCTGATAATTGATAATAAAATCCTTTATCACATTGGCGCATCGTTGAAAGATCTCGGCAAAAAGTGTTTTGCATTCGAGGTGCTTGATTCAGCTTGGATAAAAGAGATTCTGAAGAATTTGCGACCTTGAACAGATTCCCCCATAAATACAGGCGGTTTTTCTCGTAGTCAACTATAGTTAAAAGAAAAAGTCTTTTTATTTTTCAGCATCGAAAAGACACACCTTAAAAACTTATTGAAAACAGCGATTACAGCCTTTTTCCCATTCATGTTCTCT
>Ga0265298_10000391_pt1 | contig 65679 bp, 55 predicted proteins | sample AusTroGonzalo_MG_3_FD_193486 | JGI IMG/M metagenome (GOLD analysis project Ga0265298, IMG submission 193486) | Bovine rumen microbial communities from tropical cattle in Woodstock, Queensland, Australia - Gonzalo_01 | ecosystem: Host-associated > Mammals > Digestive system > Stomach > Rumen ... | reverse complement strand
AGTGCTTCCAGCATCAGATGAGTCGGCCGGACCCCGGTCATGCTGCCCCATGGCGGATGGATCCCGGTTATTTCCCTGCACAGGTCATACAGGGTCTGTTTGCACAGGCGTCTCGCCGCCCGCTTCCGGTGCAGACTCTGAATCCGCTCGTCCGGGTCATCCGGAATCCGGACCGAGCGAGTCGCTGTGCGGTCTTCATCCGCAAAGGTGATCCGGTACGTAAGCTCCGTTTCTTCTGCCTGTGGCACAAAGCGCTTCGGTTCATCCCACACGCTCTCCGAAAACCCGAACAATCGGGTCATTACCCGCAGTTCCGGCTCAATCGTCTCCAGATAGCTCTCCAGTTCAGTCATCTGAAAAAAACTCCTCCGAAGGGGGCCAGGGGGCGCTGTCGCGCGCGGTGCGCGTGCGATTCCTTGCGGAAAGCCCCCTGGTTAATGTCCTGCATGAATCCCATACTCTTTCATCATCGGCACCAGTCGCCTCAGTGAAGCTGCCATTTGATGGTCATCCCCCCCGGGCAGGTCAGTCCGACCCCATCCGCGGTCAAACAGGGTGTCCCCCGTAAACAGCTCATTCCCGATCATATAGCATACGCTGCCCGGCGTATGCCCGGGTGTATGCAGCACCTTGATCGTCAGCCCGGCAATCGTCAGTTCATCGCCTTCTCTCACCCGGTCCGTAGGCTCTGGTGCGGTAATGCTTTTCCGCATGAATCCCATCCCCGCGTTCATCTCCGGATCGCTGAGCATCTTCTCGTCCAGCGCATGAATCACCAGCCGGGTTCCTTCCTCCATCAGCGCCGCAACTCCGCCAATATGGTCAAAATGGCCGTGAGTCAGCAGGATCGCCGCGATCCGTCTGTCCCCGGCTCTCTTCCGGATCCGTTCCGGCTCGTCTCCCGGATCAATCACGACGCATTCCTTTTCATTTTCATTGTACAGAATGTAGCACCGGGTCTGCACCGGTCCTACCGTCAGTTCATTAATTTGCACAATCATCCCTCCGCTCCCATGATAGCCGATTCCCCCCGTGATTTCAACCGATCTTCTTTATCTCGTGGGTTTATTCTGAATTTTGGTTTCCGAATTCCGATTTAATATTGAAACCTCTGATCGTTTCGTGTATAATGCTTTCACAGTCAGAAAACCGAATACATTGACCCTGAAGGAGGCCGTTATGTTAAAGGATTTCAAAAAAAGCAAACCCGAGGAAAAAGAAGCGCTCAATGCGGAGATTAAAGAACTCCGTGCCCATTTGATCGCCCAGCAGCAGCAACTGCGGGAAGCAAAGCTCCCCGTCCTGATTCTGCTGGAGGGCTGGGCTGCCGCCGGCAAAGGCAGCCTGATCAAGGATATCATCAGTGAGATTGATCCCCGCTTCTACAATGTGGTCTCTCCCATGGTGATTCCGGAAAATGAATCCCGCTATCCCTTCCTCTATCCCTATGCAACCGCCATCCCGGAGAACGGTAAGCTGATCTTCCTGGATTCAGGCTGGATGGAGTCCGCCGTCCAAAAGACCCTGAGCCTGGAGATCTCAAAGGAGGAATACAAGCGCCGTGTCCGCAGTGTCAACGAATTCGAACGTCAGCTGCGGGACGGCGGATATCTGCTTCTCAAGATCTTCCTGCATATCGACGAGGAAGAGCAGTTTAAGCGCCTGGAAGCCCTCAGTGAAAATATGGATACCGAGTGGCGGGTCAACCGGGAAGATCTCTGGCAGCACCGGGAGTATAAAAAATTCCTCAACGCCTACGACGAATTCATGGAGGACACCAACGACACCATTCCCTGGCATATTCTGGACGGCCAGCGCAAAAAAGTCGCCGCCCGGGATGCCCTGAAGCTTCTGGTCGGTCTGATCGACAAAGCCCTTGAAAAAGGCCGCTATACCGGTGAACCTTTTGAGGAAAAATTCCCTCTCATCAAGATGCCGAAGCTGGCTGAAGTCGATCTGTCACCCACCATCTCCGACGAGGAGTATAAAAAGGAACTCAAGCGGCTTCAGAAGCGCCTTGCCGAGCTGCACAACGTCATCTACCGGAAAAAGATCCCCGTCATTCTCTGCTATGAGGGCTGGGACGCCGCCGGCAAGGGCGGCAATATTCGCCGGGTCGCCAATCCGCTGGATCCCCGGGGGTTTGACGTACATCCCATCGCCTCCCCCGAACCTCATGAGCTGAACCGTCAGTACCTCTGGCGTTTCTGGACCCGCCTGCCCCGCACCGGGCATATCTGCATCTTCGACCGGACCTGGTACGGCCGGGTCATGGTAGAGCGTCTTGAGGGCTTCTGCAGCGAAAAGGACTGGAAACGGGCCTATAACGAAATCAACGAGTTCGAACGCCAGCTGACCGACTGGGGTGCTGTCCTCCTGAAGTTCTGGATCCATATCGATTCTGATACCCAGCTTGCTCGCTTTAACGACCGGCAGAACACCCCCGAGAAGCAGTGGAAGATCACGGATGAAGACTGGCGCAACCGGGAAAAATGGCCGCAGTATGAAGAGGCTGTCAACGAGATGCTGAAGAAAACCAGCACGGAAAACGCGCCCTGGTTCATCATCGAGTCGAATGACAAGAAGTACGCCCGCATCAAGGCCCTGAAGATCGTCGTCAAGGCGCTGGAAGATGCCTGCGATAAACACTTCAAGCGCGAATTCGGCTGAGTCACCGGAAACGGTTCTCAGCAACTTATTTCAGGATCCAAAACTTACCCGGATCATCCCGATCCGGGTATATTTTTTATGAAAATCGGAATTTCAGCCTTCCATTCCGTCCGCCTTCTCCCTGCTGTCCTCCGCGATCTTTTCCAGGCGCACCGCGCACACCTTGTATTCCGGAATCCGGGCAAACTCGTCCAGCGCCGCGTTGGTCAGCATGTTCACCGGGGAATCCGGGAAATGGAACGGCATCCACGTTTCACCCTGGGAAACCTTACGTCCCACATGTGCCGTCGCTGTGATCGTACCCCGGCGGCTGCTCACCCGGATCCGTTCGCCCTTGCCGATACCGAGGCGCTCCGCGTCGCGGAAGTTCACCTCAATAAAACCTTCGCCCGCCAGCAGGTTCAGCCCCGGCGTGCGGATCGTCATTGCCGCCGCGTTGTACTGGTACAGGATCCGCCCCGTCGTCAGCATGAAGGGATATTCTTCGTCCGGCAGTTCCATGGCCGGTTTATATTCCGCCGCATACAGCAGCGCCTTGCCCCGCGCGGGTTTGCCCACATGCATAATCGGCGTACCCGGGTGGTCCTTCTCCGGGCAGGGCCACTGCAGTGTCTCGCCCGCGTCCAGCCGCGCGTGGCTGATCCCGTGGAAACTGGGCGTCACCTCGGCGATCTCATCCATGATCTGCGCCGCCGTCATCCGCTCCTGCGGATAGCCCATTGCATTCATCAGGTCGATGATAATGTCCGTATCCTGCCGCATGTTTCCGGGCACAGTCACTGACCTGCGTACGCGCTGCACCCGCCGCTCGGTGTTGGTAAAGGTACCTTCCTTCTCCGCGAAGCTCCGTCCCGGCAGGATTACATCTGCGAACTGCGCCGTCTTCGTCATGAACAGTTCCTGCACCGCCAGGAAATCGAGACTCTTCAGCGCCGTTTCGATATGGTGCGTGTCGGGATCGGTCACCATCGGGTCCTCGCCGTAGATGTAGAGACCCTTTATCTTTCCTTCGATCGCCGCCGGGAACACGTCCGTCGCCTTCAGTCCCGGCACCGGACTCAGAGGAACACCCCATTTCTTCTCAAACTTCTCCCGCACGGCACTGTTGTCAACCTTCTGGTATCCCGGATAGTCCGTTGGCTGAGCGCCCATGTCGCAGGCACCCTGCACGTTGTTCTGGCCCCGCAGGGGATTGACGCCGCAGCCGCTCTTTCCGATCTTGCCGCAGATTACCGCGATGTCGCTCAGGCACATCACGCCCTCCGTCCCGGTGCTGTGCTCCGTCACGCCCAGGCAGTAGATGATCGGTGCCTTCTCTGCTGTCGCGTACATCCGCGCCGCCTCCCGCAGCCGGTCCGGATCGATATGACAGATTTCCCCGACGTATTCCGGGGTATACTTTTTGACGGTTTCCTTCAGCTGTTCAAACCCTTCGGTGAACTGTTCCACGTAGGCGTGATCATACAGGTCCTCTTCGATGATCACATGCATCATGCCGTTTGCGAAGGCCACGTTCGTCCCGGGACGGATCTTCAGGTGGATGTCGGCGGATTTTGTCAGGCCGATCTCCCGCGGGTCCACGACAATCAGGCGCGTTCCGTTCATCACGGCCTTCCGGATCTGCATACCCACCACCGGGTGCGCCTCCTCCGGGTTTGAGCCGATCAGCAGGATGCAGTCTACCCCATGGGTGATGTCATGGATCGGGTTGGTCATCGCGCCGGAGCCGAGCGTCTTCGCGAGTCCGGCCACCGTCGCCGAGTGGCATACCCGGGCGCAGTTGTCCGTGTTGTTCGTGCCGAAGCAGGTGCGCACCATCTTCTGCACCATGTAGATATCCTCGTTGGGGGAGCGGGAGCAGGCGAAACCGGCCAGCGCGTCCCCGCCGTATTGTTCCCTGATCTCCATGAAGCGCTTCGCCGTGTAGGAAATGGCCTCCTCCCAGCTTACCTTCCGGAATTCGCCGGTCACCCGGTCGCGAATCAGCGGATCCGTCAGCCGATCCTCTGCGCCGACAAATTCAAAGCTCCCCGACCGTCCTTTCACGCACAGCCGCTTGTGGTTTGACGGGCCGTTCAGCGCCTCGACGTTCACGATCTCGTTGTCCTTCACCACGAGATTGAACTGGCACCCGGTCGCGCAGTGGGGGCAGGTCGTCGCCACCTTGCGAACCTCCCATTCCCGGTAGCCTTCCTCCCGTTTCAGGCGCAGCGCGCCCGTCGGACAGGCGCTTGCGCAGTTACCGCAGCTTTCGCATTCCGTCGCTTTGGGTTCCTGCCCGAACGGCGCATCCAGCAGGTGGAAAATCCCGCTCCGCCCGTTCTTCAGCGTCCCGTTGCAGGCAATCGTGTGACATGCGCTGACGCACCGGAAGCAGTGGATACATTTGGCCGGATCATAAGCGATGAAGGGGTTCTCCCGCTGGGGAGCCCTTTTTTCCTCCGCCTCCCTGCGTCGCCCCCGGAACCGGGAATGTTCCACACCATATTGGTTGCACAGCCGCTGCAGCTCGCACTTGCCGTTGGCCGGGCAGCTCATGCAGTCCTGGTCGTGGTCGGACAGGATCATCTCCAGCATTTCCCGGCGGTAGGCGGCCAGCGTTTCGCTTTCCGTCCGGATCGCCATGCCGTCCGCCGCTTTCGTGCGGCAGGCCGGCAGCAGCCGGGGGGATCCCTCCGCCTCCACCATGCACAGGCGGCACATGCCCGCGTTGCTCACGCCTTCCAGATAGCACAGCGTCGGGATTCGGATCCCGTTCGTCCGCGCGGCTTCCAGAATCGTCGCGCCTTCCGCCGCCTGTACGCGCTTTCCGTTGATCGTGATCGTCATCATTCTCCCCTGCCTCCCGTCATTGCGCCGCATCCGTAATGGTCGCACCGCAGGCACCGGCCGGATTCCCGCGCTGCTTCCTCCGGGGTCATTGACAGTTCCACCGCCTCGAAGCTTTTCCGCCGCTCGAACGGATCCTTTTCCTCCAGTTCTGCCCGGCCGGTCGGCACGCAGGGATTGGGTACCGGATCCGGAACCGGGACCGCGCCGGGAATCTTGTGATGATACCCGAGATATTCGTCAATGTTGTAGGCAGCCACCTGCCCCGCCGCAATCGCGTTGATCGCCGTCGAGGGCCCGGTCACGCAGTCTCCCCCGGCGAAGACGCCGGGCATGTTCGCCACCTCGCAGGTCACGTCCGCGCGGATCCTTCCCCGCTCCGTCGGGATCCCCGCCTGCTCAAAGGCCGCGGTGTCGCTCCGCTGCCCGACACCCAGGATCAGCACGTCGCACAGGAAGCGGTAGGGATAGTTGCTGGAATGTTCCGTTTTCACAAACCCGTATTCGTCGTATTCCCCGACGATTTCCGGCTGCAGCCATACCGCACGCACCGCGCCTTCCTTGTCCAGTTCGATGTTCAGGAAGCTCAGCAGTGTGCGGAAGCGCACGCCCTCCTGCATTGCGGATACGATCTCGCTCTCCAGCGCCGTATAGTCGTCCCGCTTTCGGGTGAATACGTACACCGATTCCGCGTTCAGGCGCACCGCCGTCCGCGCCGCGTCCATCGCGACGTTTCCGCCGCCGATCAGCACCACCCGCTTCCCCGCCAGATCCGGCGCCTGTCCGTTCGCCGCCTTCTGCAGGAAATCCGCCGCCGGAATCACATTCTTTCCGTCCGCGCCGTCCACCGGCATCCGGTTGCCGATCTGCGCGCCGAGGCCGAGGTACACGGCATCGTGTCCATCCCGGATTTCCTCGAATGAAACGTCCTTCCCGACCTTCGTCCCGCAATTCAGGTCAATGCCGCCCACGGCCAGGATCGCCCGGATGTCCTCATCCAGTCTCGCCTTGGGCAGCCGGTATTCCGGAATACCGTAGCGCAGCATGCCCCCCGGCTGCTCATGCTCATCGTAGACGTTCACATGGTGCCCCATCAGTGCCAGGTAATACGCCGCGGTCATCCCGCCCGGCCCGGCGCCGACCACGGCGACCCGCTTCCCGGTTTCAGCGTTCCGCTTCGACGCGCCGGTCCGGTCCGGCGGAGCCTGCTCCACCGCGTATTTCTTCAGTCCGCGGATGTTGACCGCGTTGTCAATGATCCTCCTTCGGCACTTCCGTTCGCAGGGATGTTCGCAGACCATCGCGCAGGCTGTCGGGAAGGGATTCTTCTCCCGGATCTTTCTCACCGCGCCCTCGTAATCCCCCGCGTGGACCAGAGCGATGTACCCCGGCACGTCCACATGCGCCGGGCACAGCGTCACGCACGGGATCGTCTGCGCCACGTTCTCCACGCACCGGTGTTCCGTGATGTGGCTTTCATATTCGTCCGCGAATTCCGCCAGGCTGTCCAGCACCAGGTTGGCGCCGACCACGCCTACCGCGCAGTCCGCCGTCCGGGCGATCATCCGACACATGCCCTCCATCTTCGCCAGCGTCTCCCGGTCCCCGCCGCCATCCAGGATCAGGTTCAGCATCCGGTAGACCTCCGCCAGTCCGTCCCGGCAGGGTACGCACTTGCCGCAGCTCTGGTTCATGGAAATCTGCAGCAGCGACCGGTACAGTGCCAGCGGGCACATGCCCGGGGGGTAGGAAGTCATCCGGCTCCTGAACTTCTGCAGCACGGTATCGATCCGCTCGTTCATGTCTCCCTTCCGCGCCAGCTTTTTCAAAGTCTCCACCTGCTTTCCTGTTTTTCTCCTTCATCCGACGCGCCATGCCGCGCCGTAGTATTCAGGCTCCTCCCCGAGACGGCAGACTGCAATCCCGAGCTTTTCGCCGTACGCGATGCCCAGGCTGCCGACCCATTTCCGGCTTGCCAGCACGGGAATCCCTGCCGCCGCGGCCTTGGCGAACATCTTCAGTGAGATCCGCCCGGACGTTCCCAGCGCCGCGCCGCCCAGGTCCATGCCCGCCTGCAGCGCATTTCCGACAGCTTTGTCCAGCGCGTTGTGCCGCTCTATGTCCCGGCCGGTAACCGTCTTTACTCCGTCGGAAATCACGACAGTATGCAGCCCCGCGAACCGCGGATCCCGCTCCGTTGCCAGGCCGCAGAGCTTTTCCAGTTCCTCCGTCCCGATCCGGAAATCCGATGAAACCGGCGCCGTCCTTTCCAGCCGTTCTTCCAGTCCTGTCCGCAGGTCCGGTCCGCCTTCCGTTTCAACCTGCCATGTTTCCCCGTCCCGGATCCGGGCGGCTTTCACGCCGCCCATGGTCGCCAGGAATCCGCGCAGCAGCGCTTCCGCGTCTCCCGCGCTGCACAGGAACGGTTCCTGCTCCCAGCCGTTCCATGTCCACCGCAGCAGGCTCTCCTCCATGATTCTTTTCATGTTTTTCCTCCGTGACCTCTGATCCATTCGATTTTACCACGCCCGGTCCGGATGGGCAACCGCCCTGCAGCCTGTTCCTCACGGTCGTGCATGGTATCGGTACTCCCGATCGGAACATTCGGGTCAACCCCTGTATCAGTGTTACAGAAGAAACCGTTTTCCTGATTCCGAGGATTCGGCCCGGATATCATGAAGATGCTGGCAGACGTTCCGGAGTGTTGACATTTTGGAACATCTCTTGAAAAGCAACGAAACATGTGTCAAAATAATAATGGTTATGTATATGTACGGGCAACAGCATGATAACATAACGGCCGTAACAGCCGGAAACAGAAAGGACATCAGACAATGAAAATGAAATGGTTAACCGGCCTCATGTTAAGCCTTGCACTGGCATTGGTCCTTGTGACGGGCAGTATTTCCTGCCTTGCGGAGGCCGATCCCGGTCCGGCAGATCAATCCGCCGCGGATGAAAAGTACACCCTTGAACAGGTCGTCATCGTAAGCAGACACAACCTGCGTGCGCCCCTGTCCAGCAACGGTTCCGTTCCCAGTGAGCTGACGCCTCATTCCTGGATCAACTGGACAGCCAAATCCAGTGAACTGACCCTGAAGGGCGGAGTCGAGGAAACCGGCATGGGGCAGTATTTCAGGAAATGGCTGGATGCGGAAGGCCTGATTCCGGAAAACAGCATCCCCGAAGAAGGTGAAGTGCGTTTCAGCGCCCGTGACAAGCAGCGCTGCCGTGCTACGGCAAAGTATTTCGCGTCGGGCATGCTCCCTTTGGCGGACATCGAGGTGGAATATCCCGGGGATGCCAAAGGCACGGAAGACTTCATGAAGCCCGTCCTGCATTTCTATTCCGATGCCTATGCTGCGGACGCAACAGCCCAGGTAGCATCTCTGGGCGGTGACACGGGGTTTGATGGCCTTGCTGAGCAGACACGCGATGTGATTAAATTGATCATGGATACCGTCGATATGCAGGACAGCGAGATTTATCAGAGCGGCAAATACGGCGACCTGCTCAAAGACGGATCAGGATATAAGATGGAAGCTGACAAGGAACCCGATACCACCGGAGCGATCAAGACGGCTTCCCAGGTGGCGGATGCGCTGCTCTTGCAGTACTATGAAGAGCCTGACGACGTCAAAGCCGCTTTCGGCCACGAACTGACGGAAGATGATTGGGCCGCCATCGGCGGGTTTATGTCAACCGCTCTGGAAATGAGGCACGGCGCGCCGCTGGTAGCCGTCAACATCGCTCATCCCCTGCTTCAGGAGCTGGAAAAAGAGTTCAAGAATGAGAAGCGTAAGTTCAGCTTTTTCTGCGCCCATGATGTGACGGTTCTCGGTACCCTTTCCTCTCTCGGCGCGAAGCTTGACGCCCTGCCGGGCAGCATTGAAACAAAGACGCCGATCGGTGTAAAACTGATGTTTGAGCGCAGACGCGACGGTAACGGTCAGGCTTGGTACCGTATCAGCATGGTTTACCGCAGCACTGCCCAGATCCGCAGCGGTGAAGTCCTGACGCCGGACAATCCTCCCATGAAGTATGACCTGACCTTTGAAGGCGTTGAGACGAACGGGGACGGTCTGATCTCTGAGGCTGATTTCTTCGCCCTGCTTGATCGTGCCATCGAAGCCTTCGACGCACTGGAAGCCACCTACGCCCCGGCTGATGCGGCTTGATTCTGATATGATGATGAAAGGATGCAGCGAAAAACGAAAAAGATCATTTTGTTTCTTGTCCTGGGAAGTTTGCTGACCGGTCTGTTCTGCCTCTCTTTCGCGGAAGAAAGCGCGGATCAGCCGCAGCTGTCATTGCAGCTGAAGCCGGCTGAAGTAAATCTGCAAAAAGACCGCAGTTCGAAAATCTCACCCTCCCTGGTGAATAATACAAAGGGAATCCGCCTGAAAAAATACGAGTGGGTCAGTTCGGATCCTGATGTGGTTGAATGTACCGGTGGCACAGTGAAGGGCCTCGCAGCCGGAAAAGCAGTTGTGACCTGCACTGCGACGTTAAACGACGGCACGGTTCTGACAGCGGAATGCCCGGTATCGGTCACCGTGCCGGTAACCGGAATTCAGTCTGAAGAAAAGGCCCTGACTGTGATGGCAGGCGATACGTTGATCCCGAAGATCGAAATCATTCCGGAGGATGCCACCAATCCTGTGATTCAGTTTTCTTCCTCCGATGAGCAGATCCTTTCCGTGGGGAAGGACGGCAGTGTGACCGGGCTGGAAGCCGGAAAATCGGTTCTGACCGCTGTATCAGAGGATAACCCGGCAAAAAAGGTCACGATACTGTTCACGGTAACCAGAAGGATCGGCAAAACGGACAACGAGCTCACATTCCTGGGAATTCCGTGGGGCAGTGACTGTGAAACCTGTATCAACCTGCTGAAGGAAAAAGGATTCATTGCGGAGGATGCACGGAACCGGTGCAGCTTTACCGGAACCGCATGGCACTGGCCGGAGAATGATCTCCTTTTCAGCCGCATCAGTTCATGGCGGACGCTTCCCGTTTCCTTTTCGGACAGAGAGGTCGGTGCCGGGAGGACATCGCTCAAGCCGCTGAAAACCGTCGGGGGACATATGCCCCAGACGGCAACGTTGATCTTTCTCAACGGCATCGGTGACGACGGACAGATTGACCCGGACTCTACACGATTGATCGGGGTATATTTCAATTTTGATAATCGCCATGAAAAAGGAACGACGATATTCTGTGATCTTCTGAGTCGGCTGGAAGCACAGTACGGGGAGTTCAGGCGTTATCAGGAAAAGGATATTCCGCGGTATTATCCGGACCTGTACGCGGAGATCAAAGAGGTCATGACCGAGCCGAGGGAATACGCTGTTCAGGAGCCTGAAACCGGTGACGCTTATCTCGGAGAATATGCGCTCTGCATCATCAGGGGAACGGAAAATACCGGCATTATGCTGAATATGGATACCAACGAATCGGTAACCCTGTTCTACGGCAGGACGGATGCCCCGGAACTCATTGAGGAACTTCAGCAGCATATGAGTGATAACTCAGAAGTGCTTGAAGATATAGGCGTATAATGATAAAAATAACAAGGAGGTAACAAAAATGAAAAAACTGATCTCTCTGATACTGGCGGTGCTGATGGTCGCGCTTTGCGCCTGCGGTATCGCGGAAGGAACGGAAGAATCCGGAAAATCCGTTATTTTGCGAATTAAAGAAGGCGTAACGGCGCAGGTTTTTAAAAAACCGGGTGATGAGAAAGCAGTCGACACCCTTACAGGCGGCCAAATCTGCGGCCTGCTCGATGAGGGAACTACGGAAGCGGGCATTGCCTGGTTCCAGGTGTTTTATCTGAACAGCAAAAGAAACGGCACACCCGGATTTATCAATGCGGAAGACGCGGAACAATTAACCGAAGAGCAGTTGAAAGCGTTGATGGATGATCCGGCGATGCTCAATGAAATCCTTGACCTGATCGAAGCAATGGACGCTTACCTCAACAAGAAAACCGGGAATGAAGGGACCGGCAGTACAACCGGCAGCGCAACCACCGCAACCCCGGAAAACGAGTTGAAAGCGCTTTACGAGCAGGCTATGAAAGAACTGCAAAAGCTGTTCGACAAGGGCACGTCTTTGGATTTGGATAAGCTGGAAAAAAAGGGAAAAGAGCTTGCAGATCAGGCAAAGAAAGCCGGAGAGGAACTGATCGATAAGGCAAAGAAAGCCGAAAAAAATCTGAAGGAAGATGTGACAACAGCGCTGGATTCCATGAAAGGCAAAGACACCGATGCCGCGATCGACAGCCTGATGGACAGCATCAGCGAATCCATCGAAAAGCGGACCGGGAAATCCGATGAGAAAATCGACGATGCACTGAAAAAGGTATCTGATGCGTTAAAAAACCTGGACAAGCAATTGGGGACGGGTTCCGGAGACGCGATCGACAATGTTTCGTCTGTCATGAACAAAACAAAAGACTGGTTGAACGATACGCAATTCAGCAAGGTGAATGAGGCGATGAAACAGCTGTCAGATAAATTTAAAGGGGATGGATTCGCGTCTGGCGTAGGAAAAAACGGTATCGGCACCTTCCTTGATACGCTGAAGGGTATATTCCCGAAAAAATGAGCAATGACCGAATCAATTGAACCGGCGGAAGCGGGCAACTCCATCCTGGCCGTCCGCCATCTGGTAAAAACCTATGGGAAAGAGCAAAGCCTGGTCCGTGCGCTGGATGATGTGAGCCTGGATATTTATGCCGGAGAACTGCTGGCTGTGCTGGGGTCCAGCGGCAGCGGAAAATCCACGCTGCTGAACATGCTGGGAGGAATGGACCAGCCGGACAGCGGGAGCATCGTTTTCTCCGGCACAGAGCTTTCCAAAGTCAGTGACCGGGAACTGACAAGCTACAGGAAACAGCATGTAGGCTTTATCTTTCAGAACTTTAATCTGATCCCGGAATTATCGGCCCTGGAAAATGTGGATCTCACGGCAGACAAGACGGAGGACCCGAAGATTTCCGAGCATATGCTGGAACTGGTTGGACTTCCGGATAAAATGGATGCTTATCCTTCCCAGATGTCAGGCGGGCAGCAGCAGCGTGTTTCGATTGCCAGGGCGCTGGCAAAGCGGTCGGCTCTGTTGCTGTGCGACGAGCCGACCGGTTCCCTGGATTCGGAAACCGGCCGGCAGATCCTGATCCAGCTGGAAGAACTTGTCCGGGTTCACGGACGGACGGTCGTAATTGTAACGCATACCCGTGAAACGGGCAAAATGGCGGACCGGATCATTGAGATCCGGAACGGAAAAATCGTCAGGGAAGAAAAAAACGGGCACATTGTTTCAGCCCGGGAAATTGCTTGGTAGATCATGAAGCTCAGCCTGATTAAAATGGTCTTCCGCAGATACCGGAAGATCATGGTTTCCCTGGTGATGATTGCCTCGTTGGCCGTTGCGCTGATGAACGGCATGTTCAACGCCTGGGAATCGCTGGATGTATCCCTGAAAAACTATCTCACAGAATACGGCATTGCCGACGCATCGATCTCGGCGGATGTCACGGATACAGCCGCAGCAGAGAAAATCCGGCAGGTGGACGGGGTCACCGATGTAATCGCCCGCCTGACCGGCAGCAGTCAGATCATAACCCCTTCGGGGAATATGCTGACAGCCCAGATCATTTCTATGGACAAAGAGGATTTCCTGCAGTTGTATCACTGGGAGGACTCACAGGAGTCAGCCGGAGATTATATCCTGGCAGATTACTGGTTTGCCGCGAACAACGGAATATCTGTGGGGGATGAGCTGCGAATTCGGACGGGGGAGGATGAATACCGCCCGTTTACCGTGGCAGCTGTGGTATCGGCGCCTGAAACACTGGAGAGAACAAAACTGAACCTTGGGGGAAGGTATTACCCGGATTTTGGTTTTTTATATGCGCCGGTTTCCCTGCTGGAAACCGAAACGGAAAAAGAAAAACTCCGCATGACGGATGAATGGAAGGAAAAGGAAGACGAGTATCTGCAGGCGGAAAAGGAGTTTCAGGAAAGTTGGGACGAAGGGCAGGCAGAATTGGCAAAGGCCCGGGAAAAACTGGAAAAACAGGAAAAGGAGTTTGAGGGGAAGCGGGCGGAACTGAAAGAGCAGATCCGTGAACTGACGGAGGGCCGGGCCCGCCTGATCCTGGGGAAAAAGGAACTGGCGGATGCGGAAGGAACCGTGGAGGAGCGGAAAAAGGAACTGGAGGAGCAGTTGGACCTCGCGGCTGAGCAGCTGCTGGAGGCAGAAGATAAGCAGGCGGAGCTGACAGAGGTCAGGAATGAAATGAGCAGTCTGTTGGTTCAGCTGGAAGATGCGAAAGGCCGTCTCGTAGTTGCCAGGGATCTGATCACGAAAAAAGAAGGCGAAGTCTTAAGTAAGCTGCAGATCCTGAAAACCGCACGAACCCTGTGGCAGCAGGCACGTTCCGCCGCCGATACGGAAATAGATATGGACGCGGCGGAAGCCGCGCTGGCGGCCCGGGGAATCTCGCCGGGATATTTGGATAAATGGATCAGCCAGGCGGAGAGCGGTATCAGTCAAATGATCACCGGAAGGAACAGAATCCAGAACGGCGTCGTCGAAATTAACAACGGTTATCTGCCGGAAATTCAGTCTTATCTGGAGGAAACGGAACAGGGACTGGAAGCGGTCGCGGAGATCCGTGAAGCACTGCAGAACGGCATTGCCGGGATGGAATCGGGATTAAAAAGCATTTCGGAATTTGAACAGGAAGCACCTGACAGTCGGGAAGAGATCAATCAGAAACTGCGGGAGGTAGAGGAAGGTCTTCAGACGATCTACGACGGACTGTCAGAGGGAGAGACCGCACTGGAGGAAGGCAGAAAAGAGCTGGAAGAGAAAAGTACGGAAGCTGAGGAGGCACGTTCAGAGGCCGCGGACGAACTGGCTGAAGGGGCGAAAAGCCTGAAGGAAGCCTGGGATGAACTGACAGCCTGGAAAGGTTATACGCCTCTGCGGAATGAATTCCTGATCTGGTTTGATCAGGATGTGACCGATCCGAAAGCGGTTCTGAAAGCAGCGGAAGCGGTTCTGGATGTACCGGTACAGAACAGTGAGCTTTATGAAGATTCTCAGGTTGCCGAAACCATCAACGACAATCTGAGTCCCATGTGGTCGATGTCAGTAATGGTTCCGCTGGTTTTTGTCGGGATTATGATGATAGTGCTGTTCCTGTTCCTGTCCATTATGATCCGTCAGAGCAGGCAGAGCATCGGAATCCTTCGGGCGCTGGGCTTCGATAAATCCCAGGTACGTCATATTTTCAGCGTTGTGTGTGTAATCCTGATGTTTTTTGCGTCTCTGCTGGGCGGTGTACTCAGTGTGGCAATTACAAATCTCTTTAATCAGTATTATAAAAACTTCTTTTTGCTGCCGTCCTATACGTATGTTTTCAACGGTTATGTATTTGCACTGACCGCAGCAGCCTTTATTCTGCTGGGTCTGATTGCGGCGGCATTGTCTTCCGGTTCGCTGAGCCGCATCAAGCCGGCGGAAGCAGTATCCAGAAGCGTTTCCATGCCGCCGAAGGTCGGGCGTCTGTCCGGGCTGTTGCTGCGCAGAGTTGAACCCTTGTCCAAATTCAGCCTGCTGAGCCTGCGGCGGAATCCGTTCCGATTCATCTCTTCCGTAATTTGCATCTCCGGCGCGGTCAGTATTATTTTTGCTGCGCTGTCCTTTATTGTTTCGAAAAACGAGATCATAACAGACGTCTTCGACAGAAAACTTCTCTATGACGCGCAAATCTTTTTCAACTCAGAGGACATGGAGGAGGAAACAGAGACAAAGATCCGGCAGATTGAATCGGTTTCAACAGCGGAAAGATTCTGGGCCAGGGAGGAAGATATTTCTTATCGGGGCAGGTCGATCCGCGGAAAGCTGCTGTTCCTCGAACCGGAAACGGTTATGGTTTCCCTGACGGATCTGCAGGACAGGCCGATGGGATATCCACGGGAGGGAATCGTCCTGTCCGGCCGCTTTGCGAAAACCCTTGGCGTAAAAGAAGGGGATGTTGTGACCGTTGGGGAAACGGAAACCACGGTAACCGGGATATCCCATCAAATGGCAATGGATTTTCAGTATCTGCCTGCCGCCGAAAAAGATCTGTACCGTAAAGCGGAACAGACCGGATGGATGGTCCGCCTGAAGGAGGGAGCAGACGGAACGGATATTGCTTCCCGGCTTTATCGGGAAAAAGGCTATCTGACAACCCTGTTAAAATCAGTCATGAAGAAAGGGTATGACAACCTGTTCAGCACATATGATCTGTTTGCATGGATGCTGGTCGCGCTGTGCGGCATTGTCGGCGTTTTCATTATTGTGAATACCGGTTGGAACAATCTGCAAGAGCAGAAACTGTCTCTGAGCGTTCTGCGCGCCATCGGATTCCAGCAGCGGCAGATTTCTGCCCGTTGGTTCCTGCAATCATTGCTGTACCTGGTTTTTTCGCTGCTGATCGGCTTCCTGGTCGGACAGGTCGCTGCGGTCAGGAGCCTGGAGCTGATGAGCAATTCTGCCCGGCATCTGGAATATATCCCATCTCTTTTCCAGTATGCCTGGACAGGGATCAGTACCTTTGTGTTCATTCTGGCAGGGCACCTGATCACAATGCGGAGCATGAAGAAATGGGATCTGGTGGAAAACACCAAGGGCAGAGAATAAGCCGGAAAAGATACGGGTTAACGTTTTTTTTGGACCAGAAATTGATCGAATGTTATCAGAATTCCGGGAAGGCAAATCAGGATCAGGATGATGGCAGCCAGTGATCCGCATGCAATCGTATCCACAATGGCGGTAATTGTCGGATCCTGAAAAAACCTGCCCACGATCGATGGTACGATAACCAGAATCAGTCCTGAAGTCGCGATTGTATGGATCGCACCTTCATAAGCTTTCCGGATAGCCTCAAAAGTGCCGGCATCCGTTCTGTTTTCAATATAATAGTTCGTAAACAGTATTCCGTAGTCGATGGTTGCGCCCATCAGAATGCACTGAACAATCAGCAGAGCCAGATAATAGATGCTTCCTCCGAAAAGGCCGATACTGGCCACAGTGATAAAAACGCCGGTCTGAACAATCAGCACAAGGATCAGCGGAATCATGAGCGATCTGGTAGACAGGGAAACGATCAGGAAGATCACGACAGCTGTCAGGATGGTAATAAACAAATACTCGCTGCCAAAGGAACGCGACATCTCAAGATTCATTGCCGAGTTGCCGATCAGATAATATTTGTCTTTGAATTTTTCCCCGCACGCAGAAGACAGCTTGTCGATAAACCCGAATGTTTCCTCAGCTTCATCGGGATACTTGGTTGTGATAATCATTCGGGAGTGCTTATCCCCTACCAGCTGCGCTTTCCCTGCTGTCAGCTGCTCCTTCGCGTTGGAAAGTGCGGCTTTCGCATCCTCTCCCAGCAGCGGTGCGAACCGCGGATCATGCTGAACCGTGCCGTACAGGAAGTCAAACATTTCCTCCATCGTCATGGTCCACTTCGGATCGCCGTTTTCCATGCCCGCCTTGTACAGGAACATCAGTTCCAGTGATTCTTCGTTCATATCAGATGAAAAAACGGAAAACATTTCCGCCATCTGTTTCGGGGTCATCGGATCGTTCCCGGCAAGCAAACCGACCATACCGGTGTAATTCCCGATTTGTGAAAGCATCTCCCGTTGCTCCTGACTCATGTATGCCTCGAACATCTCATTCCCGGCAACATGATCGGAAAGGAAGGACAAAAAATCTGCTGCTGTCATTTTCAGGGGCTGATCTCCCGCATACCGCAGATAATAGATCATGGAAAGAATATCCCCGTTCAGTTTCATACCTTCCTGCATATCAGGCATGTTCTGTGCCATTTCCTCCGCCGTATACGGGGTAGCAAGCGCTGAATAATAACAGGTAACGGATTTGACCATGCTGTCCTCTTCCAGCATGCTGCTGATCCCGGGGATTTCCGGCTCATCATCGTTATGATAAACAAGCACAAGCATATTATCGGCGGGAAAAATATCTGCGACCGGATCTTCCCGCTGCAATGTATAAACAATTCCGGTCTGCTGCTGCAGGATAAACGCTCCGGCGATCACCAGCACAAATACACCCGTAATCGCGGCGTGAGCTTTATTTGAGAACGTTGCGAGCCCTTTTGTCGGGATTCGGAGAGATTTCTTGGCCGTTTTCCGGATCAGGCCGTCACAGGCAATCAGGATTCCCGGCATGATCACCAGCACGCAGAACATGCTCAGGAATACGCCTTTTGCCAGAACAATACCCAGATCCATTCCGATTTTGAAGCTCATAAATAAGAGCATCAGAAGTCCGGCTACCGTTGTCATTCCGCTGGAAACAATCGACGAGAAAGAATTGATGACCGCCGTTTTCATGGAAGCGTTGATATCATCGTTTTTAGCCCGTTCCTGTTTAAACCGGTTGCTCAGGATGATGGAATAATCCATGGAAAGGACCAGCTGCATGATTGCGGACATGGAAGCTGTTACGGTGGAAACGCTCCCCAGAAAGATGTTGGTTCCCTGATTGATGATCACCGCAAACCCGATGCCCGCAAGGAACAGAAAAGGCTCAATCCATGATCCGCACATGACAAGCAGGATCAGCAGGATGGCAGCAACCCCGCAGAGCAATATCCACGGTGGTACTTCGGGGTTCCCGACGTCATCATCATGCCAGGTCATTTCATAACCCGGAAAATCCTGGTCAAGCGCCTTTTTGATGGATTTCATCTCGGCTGACTTGTAACCTGCATCCGTGCTGATGACAAACAGCGTATGGTCATCCCGGTTATAATCCGGATGATCTGCCTGCCAGGTGACATCTGTCACATACGGAATGCTTTGCAGCCTTGCGCGAATATCCTCTTTTTCCTCCGGCTTCAGATGATCAAACATGACACGGATGGTCTGGCTGGTCTGCGCTTCTGGAAATTCGCCCGCCATGATGTCGATTCCCTGCTTCATTGCTGATTTATCCGGCAGGTATTTTGTCAGGTCTTCGTTTATTTCGACTTTTGTGAGCAAAACAGCGCTGACAACCGCGACAAGCAGCATCAGGACAAAGGCAGCCCGGCGGTGATCTGTAACAAATGATGCCAGCTTGCTTTTCATCCGAATCACACCTTACTGTGAATAATAGCAGAATAATCCGACACTCAAACACCTGTATTATATCATATCCTGTCCGTCCGGAGAACACCGGCCCGTATCAATCCCTTCGGAAACTGTTCCTGAGCAGGATATTTGGCAGACAGATAGAATATGTTATATTATGTTCCCCGTAATACAATCTGACGGAGAATACTTTTTGAAAGGAAATCACCCACATGAAAAAAACCGTTGCACTGCTGGTCGCCCTTGTACTGCTTCTCACAGTTTCGTTCTCCGCCGTTGCGGAAGAGGAGACTCAAATCTGGCCTTTCAATGATACCGGTATTAAACTGGCTGTTCCTGAAAAATGGAATCAGATTCAGGGACTGCTCTACCCGTTGGATATCGGTGAGTTCTATCCCGACCACAAAATCGCCTGCACCACCATCCTGTACATACCGCTCAGTGAGGAGGATCGGGCGCTGATCGCTCAGTCGCAGAGTGATGGTGAGCTCACTGAAGAACAATCCGGTCGGATATCGGAAGCATTCAACAAAACGTCTGATCTGTACAGTTTCTTTTCCGTCGGGAACGGCAAGACCTTTGAAGATGTCCGGGACGTGATTTTCCAGAACGATTCCCCTGACCGCTACATCGTGGATGAGCTTGGCCAGGTGGAAGACTACCGTTTCTATCTCATGACGCTCAAAGCGGACTCCGAAGAGGTTGCAAATTCCCTTGCGCAGTTCCCTGAAAACTGCCGGGAAGAGTATATCGATCTCCTGAAGGATGTTGACACCGTCAAAGCTGCCGTCACCCTGCAGAAGCCCGAGAAACCCGGTGCGAATACTGCCGGAACAACACTCTCCTTCGAACTCAATGATTTCAGCGGTAAATCTGTCAGGAGTGAAGACCTCTTTGCCGGCCGCAAAGTGACCCTGGTTAATCTTTGGGCCAGCTGGTGCGGTCCCTGTGCCGTTGAGATGCCCGAGCTGGAAGCCATCTGGCAGGAATACGGTGCCAAAGGTGCCGGGGTCATCGGTATCTGCCTGGACGGCTACAAGGAAAAAAGCCTTTCCGACGCGAAAGAGGTTGCCTCGGAAGGCGGTGTCACCTATCCCATGCTCGCCTGTACAAAGGATCTGGAAGCCGCTTTCCTGGAGAGCATGGGGGACACCGTCCCTACCTCCTTTTTTGTCAACGGAGAAGGCGTAATCATCGGCGAGCTGATCATCGGTGTCAATCCCGATGCCTATCGCGCGGGCCTGGATAAGTACCTGGCTGAATAACGTCTGCGGAAACTTCCGACATGAAAAGATCCTGTTCCCGCAGCCCTGTGTTCCCGCTGAGGTAGTCAGCCGTCACCTTGGTGACGGCAAAACACGAAAACTGCTGAATATGGACTTGTAAGAGTTGACCCTGAATGCTTTAATAAATCCTGATAATGAACTCCTGTCAAGAACAGCCCGGATCTTTTCGATCCGGGCTGTTTGATCAGAATCTCATCCGATCCTCAATGTACTTCCGCACCTCGCTGATCGGAATCCGCTCCTGCTGCATGGTATCACGGTCGCGGATAGTCACAGTCTGGGTTTCTTCAGTCTCGAAGTCAACGCAGATGCTGAAGGGCGTGCCGATTTCATCCTGCCGGCGGTACCGCTTGCCGATGGAACCGGTCTCGTCGTATTCCACGGGGAAGTACTTGCACAGTTCCGCGTGGATTTCGCCGGCCAATCCGCCCAGCTTGTTCTTCTGCAGAGGCAGCACCGCCGCCTTGTAGGGTGCCAGCGCCGGATGCAGGTGCAGCACATTGCGTACGTCGCCGCCTTCGAGTTCTTCCTCTTCGTAGGCATTGCACAGGAAGGCCAGCACCATCCGGTCCACGCCCAGGGAAGGTTCGATACAATACGGGATATATTTCTCGTTGGTCACCGGATCCAGATATTCCATGCTCTTTCCGCTGTGTTCCTGATGCTGTGTCAGGTCGTAGTCGGTCCGGTCTGCCACGCCCCACAGTTCGCCCCAGCCAAAGGGGAACAGGAACTCAAAGTCTGTCGTCGCCTTGGAATAGAAAGCCAGTTTCTCCGGTTCGTGGTCCCGCAGCCGCAGGCTCTCTTCCTTGATGCCAAGGCTCAGCAGCCAGTCCTTGCAGAAACCGCGCCAGTAATTGAACCATTCCAGATCCTCGCCGGGTTTGCAGAAGAACTCCAGTTCCATCTGTTCAAACTCCCGCACGCGGAAGATGAAGTTGCCGGGCGTGATCTCGTTCCGGAAGCTCTTGCCGATCTGGGCAATACCCGCCGGCAGCTTTTTCCGGGTAGTCCGCATGGCATTCTGGAAATTAACAAAGATGCCCTGGGCTGTCTCCGGGCGCAGATAAATCTCGTTCGCGCTGTCCTCGTTCACACCGGCAAAGGTTTTGAACATCAGGTTAAACTGCCGGATGCCCGTGAAATCCTTCTTGCCGCATACCGGGCACACGATATCGTGCTCTGCAATGAACTGTTCCAGTTCCGCATTGCTCCATCCGTCGCCGGTCTCAGCACCTTCGGTGAAATCTTCGATCAGCTTGTCCGCACGGAAGCGGGCCTTACAGGCCTTGCAGTCCATCAGCGGATCATTGAAGCCGCCTACGTGGCCGCTGGCCACCCAGACTTCCCGGTTCATCAGAATCGCACAGTCCAGACCGGTGTTATATTTGCTTTCCTGCACGAATTTCTGCCACCAGGCCTTTTTGACATTGTTTTTGAATTCCACACCCAGTGGGCCGTAGTCCCAGGTATTCGCCAGTCCGCCGTAAATCTCGGATCCGGCAAAGATAAATCCCCGGTTTTTGCAAAGCGCCACCAGTTTATCCATTGTCAGTTCTGCCATTGTCTTTTCCTCCCCCTTAATTCTGAATTCCGAATGCTGAATTCTGAATTAAAACAGTGCTTCCACAAAATCCTTTGCGACGAAGGGCTGCAAATCATCAATGCCCTCGCCGACCCCGATATACCATACCGGCACTGCCAGTTCCTGCCGGATCGCCAGCGCGATACCGCCTTTTGCGGTGCCGTCCAGCTTGGTCAGGATGATACCGTTGATCTCCGCCACTTCCTTGAAGGCCCGGGCCTGACTCAGACCGTTCTGCCCCGTCGTGGCATCCAGTACCAGAATGCAGCGGGTATCGGCTTCCGGATACTCCCGGTCGATTACCCGGCGCATCTTCGCCAGTTCATCCATCAGGTTCTTCTTGTTGTGCAGCCGGCCCGCTGTATCAATAATCAGCAAATCCGCGCCCTGGGCCTTGGCGCTCTGGATGCCGTCAAACACAACTGCCGCGGGATCCGCGCCTTCTGCGTGCTTGACGATCGGCACATGTGCGCGTTCCGCCCAGACTGTCAGCTGTTCCGCCGCTGCCGCGCGGAAAGTATCGCCGGCGCAGAGCATAACCTTCCGGCCGATGTTCTGGAACCGCAGCGCCAGTTTCCCGATTGTCGTGGTCTTGCCGACACCGTTTACGCCGACAACCAGCATCACCATGGGCCACTGCAGCGGCGGCCGCGGGATATCCATCTGCTCGATCATGATCTGTTTCAGGATTTCCCGTGCTTCGCCGGCATCCTTCACTTTATTGGCTTTCACCCGTTCCCGCAGCTCGTCCACGATTACAGTGGTCGCCTTCATGCCGCAGTCGGCCATGAGCAGGATATCTTCCAGCTCCTCATAAAAGTCTTCATCGATCTTCCGGTTTTCCCGGACCATATCGTCGACTTTCTCGGTCATGTTCCCGCGGGTTTTGCTGAGACCTTCCCGCAGCCGGGCAAACAGGCCCTTCTTTTTCTCTCCACTCTCCACTCTTAACTCTCCACTCTTACCCGATGTGGTCTTTCCCGCCCATATACATCCTCAGCGCCTCGGGAATCGCAACGGTACCGTCGGCTCTAAGATTGTTCTCCAGGAAAGCGATCAGCATACGGGGCGGCGCCACGCAGGTGTTGTTCAGCGTATGGGCGAAATACTTGCTGCCGTCCGCCGCCCGCACCCGGATCTGCAGTCTCCGTGCCTGAGCATCGCCCAGGTTCGAGCAGGAACCGACCTCAAAATATTTCTTCTGACGGGGAGACCAGGCTTCCACGTCCAGGCTCTTGACCTTCAGGTCCGCCAGGTCGCCGCTGCAGCATTCCAGCGTCCGTACCGGAATGTCCAGTGTCCGGAAGAAATCCACCGTGTTCTGCCACAGCCTGTCAAACCACATCGGACTGTCCTCAGGCTTGCAGACCACGATCATTTCCTGCTTTTCAAATTGATGGATGCGGTAAACACCGCGCTCCTCGATGCCGTGGGCGCCGACTTCCTTGCGGAAGCAGGGGCTGTAGCTGGTCAGCGTTTTGGGCAGCTTGTCCTCGTCAATAATGCTGTCGATAAACTTGCCGATCATTGAATGCTCGGATGTACCGATCAGGTAAAGATCCTCGCCTTCGATCTTGTACATCATGTTCTCCATCTCGGCAAAGCTCATCACGCCGGTCACCACGTTGCCGTGGATCATGAAAGGAGGCACCACATAGGTGAATCCCCGGTCAATCATGAAGTCCCGGGCATAGCTCAGGATGGCACTGTGCAGCCGGGCGATATCGCCCATCAGGTAGTAGAACCCATTGCCGCTGGTTTCCCGCGCCGCGTCCAGATCAATGCCGTTCAGCCTTTCCATGATATCCACATGGTAAGGGATTTCCCATTCCGGCACAACGGGCTCACCGTAGCGCTGAACCTCGACGTTCTCACTGTCGTCCTTGCCGATCGGTACGCTGTCGTCAATGATATTGGGAATCACCAGCATCCGTTTGCGGATCTCGCCTTTCAGCTCTTCTTCCTTGTTTTCAAGCGCAGCCAGCTCGTCTGCCATGGCCGCCACTTCCGCTTTGACTTTCTCGGCTTCATCCTTCAGGCCCTTGCCCAGAAGGCCGCCGATCTGTTTCGACAGGGTTTTACGCTTATTGCGCAGGCTGTCCGCCTGCTGAATCGCTTCACGGTATTCCTTGTCAAACGCAATCACTTCATCCACCATGGGAAGTTTCTGATCCTGAAACTTTTTCCGGATGTTCTCTTTGACCTTCTCGGGTTCATTCCGGAGCAGATTAATATCTAACATGGTTTTTTACCCCTTATTTGTCTTGAGTAATGACTACATGACGATTCGGCTCATCACCCTCAGAGTGTGTGGAAACCCCTTCCGTCTGCTGCAGCGCGTAATGGATGATCCGGCGCTCATAGGGATTCATGGGTTCCAGGCTTACCTTCCGGCCGGTCCGCAGCGCACGGTTCGCCATCCGGTTGGCCAGACGGATCAGGGTATCTTCCCGCTTTGCGCGGTAGTTCTCGGTGTCCAGCGTTACGCGGACGTATCCTTCGCGGCCCCGGTTTACCTTCAGGCTTGTCAGGTACTGTACCGCGTCCAGTGTCTCACCTCGCCGGCCGATCAGCACACCCAATGTGTCCCCGTTGATATAGCCGTAGACATTGCCTTCCGCGTCCGTGCCCATATCAATGGTCACGTCCACGCCCATCAGCTTTGTCAGCTCCATCAGAAACGCATGGGCAATCCCCGCGGGGGAATCCTCGGTCAGCTCATCCGACGGAATCATCGTGACCTCGGGTTTCTCCATCGGCTTGATCTCCGGTTTTGCCTTTTTCTCGGTTTCCTTCTCTTCGCTTTCAGCGGAAACTTCTTCGGTTTTTTTGTCCTCCGGTTTCTTTTCAGGCTTCTTTTCCGCGGGTTTCTTCGCCTTTTTCTGTTCGGGAGCGGGTTTGCTCTCCGCCGCCGGCTCCTCTTCCTTCTTTTCAGTTTTCTTTTCCGGTTTCTTCTCGCTCTTCTTTTCCGGATTCTTCTTTGCCTTCGCAGGTTTCTTTTCCTCCAGCAGATCGCTCAGCGGATCCTCCTCGGAGGCCTTCACCGTCAGGCGGACCTTTGCAGGCCGGCTGCCGAACAGACCGAACAGGCCCTTGCTGCCTTCCTCAACCACCAGTACATCCACATCGCCGATCGAAACGCCAAGCTCCTGAAGCCCCAGTTCAATGGCTTCCTCCACCGTCTTGGCGGCAGCTTCAAATTGTTTCATTTCACAGATCCTTCCCCGACCACATCGGCCGCTGCTTTTTCTTTTTTGTCCAGATATTTGTTGATCGCGTACGTCTGACCCATGCTGACCAGGTTACCCGCCACCCAGTACAGGGCGAATGCGGCGGAGTAGCTGAAGCAGATGATCAGTGAGAAAATCGGGAAGAAATACTGCATGAATTTGCCCGCACCGGCACCCGGCTGGTCCGGGTTGGTCTGCTGGTTTCCGCCCATGATCTTGGTCATCGCCAGCTGGCTCACGGCACTCAGAATCGGCAGAATCATCAGGCCGTTGTATGAATTGACCAGGGAAAGCTGGGTAATCAGCAGGTTGAAAGTCCATCCGGGTTTGACTGCCACAGCTTCCATATAGGCGGTGTTCAGCTTCATCGCCTCCATAATCTGAGTAATGGTTGCGGACAGGTTAGCCTGCGAAAAGCTCTCGGCCGTCAGGCCCAGATCCTTGATCAGCACCGGCAGGTTGTTCGGGTCCAGCGTGTTGAACCATTTTACCCACAGATCCGATGGAATCTGCTGCAGTGTCTTCAGGTCAGGCATCGCCGCTGCGAAAATGCTGTCAGGCATCCACAGGTTTTTGATCCACAGCCAGCGCTCCAGCGCAGGCAGATCGTTGTTCAGAATCTGGCCCACCTGGATCAGCAGCTCTTTGTTCGCTGCCAGCCGCATCGCGCCGAAAACGGCAATCAGAATCGGCCAGGTCAGCAGCAACGGCAGGCAGCTGCTCAGCGGACTGACGTGCTCCTTCTTGTACAGTTCAGCCGTTTTCTGGTTCAGTTTTTCCTTGTCGTTGGCATACTTCTTCTGCAGAGCCTGCATCTGAGGCTGCAGCTTGGTGGTCTTCCGCATGCTCATGCGGCTCTTGATGTCCAGCGGAGTCAGCACCAGACGGACCATGATGGTGAAGACCACCATCGCCCATCCCCAGCTTCCGACCCAGCTTCTGATCCACGCCAGGATGTTGAAAAGAAAATCATTCATTCCGGGTTATTCCCTCCTTAACATAGTGCAGGGATCCTCCGGTACGGGATCATAGCCTCCCTTGCTGAAGGGGTTGCAGCGCAGGATGCGCCAGGCTGCCATCCTTCCGCCTTTCCACGGGCCGTACCGTTCAATCGCAGTTACGGCATACTCGGAGCAGGTCGGAATATAGCGGCAGGTCGGACGCTTCTTGCGGTGGCTCAGCTCCCGTCTGTAGAAGCGGATCAACCATAGAAATACACGTTTCATTCGGCGCGGTTCCCTTCTCCCAAAGCCCGATCTGAATTCAGTTCTGATGCTTCAGAATCGCGTTTCAGCAGTGCGTTCTGCTTTTTCAGCAGGTAACGCACGTCCCGCTTCAGGTCATCGAAGGCGGCCTCTGCGGCTGAAGGTCTGGCGACGATCACGTACAGACCGGTTTTCACATCCCCCAGATAGGGCCGAAAGCATTCCCGCAGGCGGCGCTTGATCCGGTTCCGGGTCACGGCGTTGCCTGTTTTCTTGCTGACGGAAAACCCGATCTTCAGCTCCCGGCCCGGGGCCAAAAGCATGACCAGATTACGGCAGGCGACCGAATGCCCTCTGCGGTAGACATACTGGAACGCCCTGTTTTTCTTCAGCCGATAACGTCTTTCCATCGTTGGTTCTTCATCCATCCGCTTCAGGCGGATTCACCCTTGGTTTATGAGGAAAAGCCCGCCCATTGGAAAACGGGCGGGCCTCATCCACAGTCATACTGAAGTCGGCTGTACGGTAAATCACACCGTCAGCTCTTTGCGGCCGCGGCGGCGGCGGGCAGCCAGAACCCGGCGGCCGTTCTTGGTCGACATGCGGGCACGGAAGCCATGCACCTTGCTGCGCTGACGCTTCTTGGGCTGGTATGTACGGAACATAAATCAACACTCCTTACAGATTACAACTCGTTCATGGATCCCGGGGATCCTCTTTCTCGGGCTGTCCCCGTAAAATCGGACAGCCCAATAAATATATCAGAATCCCCGATCCCTTGTCAAGCATACTTTGGGAAAACTCAGCCCTTTTCTTTTGACTTTATTTTTATAACTGTATATCCTCATTTTCTCAACCACAATATATAGTTTTTGCTTCCATCAACCCGCCCTTCCGATGCCGAAGAAAAAATTCTGCAGTGACCGGAAAGCTTCTATATATATGATTAAATCCTTTACTAAACCCGCTTTAGATGATAAAGTATATCTATCATTTATAAACATTGGAGGTCTGCCCTATGTTTGAAAACCTGATCGAGATCCTGAAAGCCAATCCGCGTAAGATCGTATATACCGAAGGCACAGACGCCCGGATTCTGGAATCCGCCGCCCGCCTGAAGAAAGACGGTTTCCTGACCCCCATCCTGATCGGCCCCGTTGAGGAAGTCAAAGCCGTCGCCGCTAATGGCGGTTTCGACATTGACGGGCTGGAGATTCTGGATCCCGAAACCTATCCCGGTATGGAAGAAATGGTGAAAACCATGGTTGAACTCCGCAAGGGAAAGATGACGGAAGAAGAGTGCCGCACACTGCTTCAGAAGGGCAACTATTTCGGCACGATGCTCGTTAAGATGGGCGTTGCGGACGCGCTCCTCGGCGGCGCTACCTACTCCACCGCGGACACCGTTCGTCCCGCCCTGCAGATCGTGAAAACCCGCAAGGGTTCCAATCTGGTCTCCTCCTGTTTCATCCTTGTCCGGGATGATGAGATGATCTGTATGGGCGACTGCGCCATCAACATCGCCTATGAAGACCGTAAAGACAAGGACGGCAACGTAATCCTGACCGCCGCGGATCAGCTGGCGGAAGTCGCCATCGCCACCGCCGGGACTGCCAAGGTCTTCGGCATGGATCCGAAGGTCGCCATGCTCTCCTACTCCACCAAGGGTTCAGGCAAGGGAGCAAATGTGGACCTGGTCCGCAACGCCACCGCCATCGTTAAGGAAAAAGCCCCGGATCTTGCGGTGGATGGCGAGATGCAGTTTGACGCAGCCGTCTCCCCCGTCGTGGGTCAGCTGAAATTCCCGGGCAGCAAGGTCGCCGGTTATGCCAACACCTTTATCTTCCCCGAAATTCAGTCCGGCAACATCGGCTACAAGATTGCCCAGCGGCTCGGCGGCTTCGCTGCCTACGGCCCGATCCTGCAGGGGCTGAATGCGCCGATCAACGACCTTTCCCGCGGCTGCGACGCCAACGAAGTCTACACCATGTCTATTATCACAGCTGCGCTGGTATAAGTTTATATCAGGCATTGACAAACAGCCTGTGAGCCGTTATGATATTCCCCGCAACTGAATACCTTATCACGAGTGACTGAGGGACGGGCCCGATGACGTCACGGCAACCGGCTTACGCAAGGTGCCAATTCCCGCAGTGCGGCACACTCCCGAAGGGAAAGCGCTGACAGATAAGGACGGTCCGAAAGATCGAATCCCGCCTGGTTTGTGTGCAAGCCGGGCGGTTTCATTTATTCAGAATATTTTCAACTAAGAGGAGACTGTTACCATGCGCAGACTGTTTACTTCCGAATCCGTGACCGAAGGCCATCCCGACAAGCTTTGCGACCAGGTATCCGACGCTGTTCTGGACGCAATCCTTGAGCAGGACCCCTATGCCCGCGTAGCCTGTGAAACCTTTGCGTCGACCGGCATGATCACCGTTATGGGGGAAATCACAACCTCTTCCTATGTGGACGTCAATGCCATTGTCCGCAAGACTGTGACGGATATCGGCTATAATTCCCCGGAAACATCTTTCAACGGCTACACCTGTGCCGTCATGACCGCAATCCATGACCAGAGCCCGGATATCGCCATGGGTGTTAACGACGCGTTTGAAACCCGCGGCGGAAAAGATGAAAAGGATATCGGTGCCGGCGATCAGGGCATGATGTTCGGCTATGCCTGCAACGAAACCCCGGAGAAAATGCCCCTGCCGATTGCGCTGAGCCATCGTCTGGCCCTGCGGCTGACAAAAGTCCGCAAGGACGGGACTCTGCCTTATCTGTATCCCGACGGCAAGACTCAGGTAACCGTTGCTTACGAGGATCAGAAACCCGTTGCGGTTGACACGGTTGTCATTTCCGCCCAGCATGCCGCGGACGCCGATCCGGTTAAGCTGCGCACGGACATCATCGAACAGGTGATTCTCCCTGTGATTCCGCATGAACTGATCACGGAAAACACCCGGATCTTCGTCAATCCCACCGGCCGGTTCGTCCTCGGCGGCCCCGCGGGAGATACCGGCCTGACCGGCCGCAAAATCATCGTGGATACTTACGGTGGGTATGCGCCTCACGGCGGCGGTGCTTTCTCCGGCAAGGATCCCACAAAAGTGGACCGCAGTGCGGCTTATGCCGCCCGTCATGCTGCCCGCAATGTGGTAGCCTCCGGTCTGGCGGACCGCTGTCAGATCCAGCTGGCCTACGCGATCGGTGTGGCCGAGCCGGTCAGCATTCTTGTAGACACCTTCGGCACAGGCATGCTGCCGGACGATAAACTGGCGGAGATTGTCGGAAAAGTATTTGACTTCCGGCCCAGCGCGATTATCAGCCGTCTGGATCTCCGCCGGCCGATCTACCGGCAGACCGCGGCATACGGGCACTTTGGACGCACCGATGTCGATCTGCCCTGGGAGAAGGAAGACTGCGTCGAAGCGCTTCAATCCGCAAGAAAGCAGCTCCGTTGATTTTCCGTTTTTCTCGTTAGCAAAACACAGCTAAACGGACTGCCGATAACCGGCAGTCCGTTTTCATATCTTGCTTTAAAACCCTCAGATATTATTTCAGCTCGCTGGTGCAGTGCGGGCACCGGGTCGCCTTGATGCTGATCTCACTCTGGCAGAAGGGGCATACCTTGGTGGTGGGATCTGCGGGTGCTTCTTCCTTCTTCGACAGGTTCTTGGCCGCATTCATCGCCTTAATGATCAGGAACAGCACAAACGCCGTAATGATGAAGCTGATCACTGTACCGATAAAGGAAGAAATCGCGGGTCCGAAAGCCCAGGCGCCTTCCGGCATATCGGCAGGCTTGGGAATAATCGCATCCAGCAAAGGCTGAATAAAGCAGGCAATCAGAGAATCGACGATGGACTTGAAGGCAGCGCCGATAATGATACCGACGGCCATATCGATAACGTTGCCCCTCATGGCAAACTCTTTGAATTCTTTCATAAACTTCTTCATTTTAGTTTCCTCCCCCGATATTACTTTTTCTTGTTATTGCCGCCGAAGAGATCTCCGATGGCATTGGTAACGCTCTTGGTCAGGCTGGAAACAACCTGGCGGGTCGCCGTGCTGATCGCGGTGTTCTTCACCCGGCCTGCAACGGAGTCATTCCGGCGGGCGCGCTCAGCAGCCTCTTCACGCAGCTGGTCATTCCGGGCACGGCGCTCGGCGGCTTCCTGCTCGCGTGCTTTCCGCTCTGCTTCCTTCTGCGCGGCTGCGGCAGCCTTCTGCTGCTCAGCCAGCGCTTTGGGATCGGCGGCAACGGGTGCGGGCACATAGTTGCCCGTCGCGGGATCCAGCACCATGTCGATCATCTGCTGCACATACTGGCCGGTCGCCTGATCCAGCACCATCACAGGCATTTTCTGAACCTGAGGCTGTACCTGGATGGTTGGCACAGCCTGCTGTACGGCCTGCACCACCGGCTGGGCCGCCTGGGCAGCAACTACGGGAGCCTGCTGAACAGCCTGTACTACGGGCTGAGCCACCTGCTGCACAGCCTGCACCACCGGTTGGGCTGCCTGCACGGCGGCTTCGGGCGCCTGCTGTACAGCCTGAACTACCGGCTGGACCGCCTGTGCAACGGCTTCAGGCGCCTGCTGCACGGCTTCAACCACGGGGGCCGCCGTCTGCTGGACGGCCTGGGCCGCATCCTGTACGGGGGTCATGGACTCAATTTCTTTCTCGACATACTGACCGGTGGCAGGATCAAAAACCTTGAATGTCTGTCCCATTTTTCTTGCGCGGTGCTCTCCTCCTGCGCCGCGAGAGGGGTCGTTGAGTAAACAGTGACATGGTGATCAGCTTTTTGCCGCACCTCAGAAATAGTACCACTGGCCGTTAATCAGCTTAAAACGCTGCGGATCCATTTCATGCACCTGAGGTGCCGGTGGTATGACCTGTTCCGGAGGCGCAGGTGATGCCGTCTGTTCCTGAGCGCCTGAATCATCCGCGGAATCCTCACTGTCATATTTGCCCTTCAGCGGGCTGGATGAGATAATCAGATTGCGGATTTCCTGGCTGATCGCTCCCATATAGCTCTGCGGGGGAAGAATGGTGGCCCGCTCCACCACGCCCGGGGCTCCGTGCTCATCAAGGAAGGAAACCAGCGCCTCGCCTGTCTTCAGGGTAGTAATGGCTTCTTCTGTATCAAAGGACGGATTCGTCCGGAACGTCTGTGCCGCGACCTTTACAGCTTTCTGATCCAGCGGGGTATAGGCCCGCAGCGCATGCTGGATGCGGTTGCCCAGCTGGCCCAGGATAGACATCGGGATGTCCGCCGGGCTCTGGGTGATAAAGTAAACACCTACGCCCTTGGACCGGACCAGCCGTACCACCTGCTCGATTTTTTCCATCAGGGGCCGGCTGCAATTGTTGAACAGCAGGTGCGCCTCGTCAAAAAAGAAAACAACCTTCGGTTTTTCTGCGTCTCCCCGCTCCGGCAGCAAATCATATAGTTTCGTCAGCATCCACAGAAGGAACGTGGAATACATTGTCGGGTTGTTAAACAGCCTGTCCGCGCAAAGAATGTTGATTTTCCCTCTGCCGTCAGCCGGATCTGTCTGGATCCAGTCGTTGATATCAATCGCCGGTTCCCGGAAAAACACATCGCCGCCCTGATCCTCCAGCACGCCCACCGCCCGCTGAATGGCGCCCACACTGGCAGCGGAAACATTGCCGTATTCCAGCGTGTATTCCTTCGCGTTCTCGCCCACATGGATCAGCAGCTGTTTCAGGTCCTGCAGATGCTCAAGGGGAAGTTTCTCCCGGGCCGCCACCCGGAAGGCAATGTTCATCACGCCGCTCTGTGTTTCGTTCAGGCTCAGCATCCGGCTCATCAGCAGAGGCCCCATGTCTTCCACAGTAGCACGGATCGGGATTCCCTGTTCTCCGTAAACGTCCCAATATTCAGTCGGGTAGGAAGTGTATTGGAACTGATCCTTCGGCACTCCGCATGATTCAAGCCTGCGGTTGATCGCGTCCGTCTCCGTGCCGGGTGATACCATGCCGCTCAGGTCGCTCTTGATATCGCTCAGAAAAACAGGGACCCCCAGATCGGAAAAGCCTTCCGCCAGCACCTTCAGGGAAACCGTCTTTCCGGTTCCTGTCGCACCGGCGATCAGGCCGTGTCGGTTCGCCATGGAAGGAAGCAGGTAAACCGGCCCATTCTCACTGGTGCCGATCCAGATTTTCTGATTCTCCCGATGGAGCATGCCTGCCGCCTCCGTTTTTCGTTTCTTTTTCTACCAGGGTATTTTACACTCTTTTCCCTTGTATCGTCAAGATTTTCAACGGTTCCCGATGTACTAATTCTGAATTATGAATCCTGAATTTCTGCCATGATTTCCCGCATCTTCTCCGCCGCCCGTGCCCGATGGCTGATTCCGTTTTTCTCCTCTTCGTTCATTTCCGCATAGGTTTTCCCCATCGGCTCATACAGGAACAGCGGGTCGTAGCCGAAGCCCCCCGTCCCCCGCCGCTCATAGAGGATCGTTCCCGGGCATTTGCCTTCGGCAATCAGCGTCTCCTTCCCCGGGATCTTCAGCGCCAGCGCACAGCGAAACGCCGCGCTTCGGTCCTTCTTTCCTTCCAGCCGGCTCAGCAGCAGATCGTTGTTCGCCTCGTCGTTGCCGTGTTCCCCGGCGTACCGGGCGGAATGAACGCCAGGTTCACCGTCCAGCGCGTCCACTTCCAGTCCGCTGTCGTCCGCAATCGCCGGCAGCCCGGTCGCCTCGCATACGGCTTCCGCCTTGATTGCCGCGTTCCCGGCAAAGGTGGAGGCGTTCTCATCAATCGGGCCGTAAAAGCCGGCGTCGCTCATCGGAGCCAGCGTATAGAACTCCCGGAACATTTTCTGCAGTTCCTTCAGTTTGTGTTCGTTCCCCGTTGCCGCCAGCAGCAGCGGTTTCGGGGCGATCTGCGCGCTTCTTTCGCCCAGGGCTTCCCGCTGGGCGTCCATCAGTTCCCGGATCCCTTTCGTGCCGTAGCGCATCAATTCGTTCAGCTCGTTCCCGGAAAAGGCTCTGCCCTCGCCGGTCCCCTGCAGTTCGATGAACTCGCCCTTTTCGTTCATCACAAAGTTCATGTCCACCTGCGCCTTGCTGTCCTCCTGATAGCACAGATCCAGGCACGGCACGTCATCCACGATGCCGGCGCTGATCGCCGCCACCTGGTGGATAATCGGGCTGACAAGCAGTTTCTTTTCCCGCACAAGCCTGTCCATCGCACAGGTCAGTGCCACCATCGCGCCGGTAATGGACGCAGTGCGGGTCCCTCCGTCCGCCTCCAGCACATCGCAGTCCAGAGTCACCGTCCGCTCGCCCAGCTTCGTCAGGTCCACAGCCTGCCGCAGCGCCCGCCCGATCAGCCGCTGGATCTCCACACTTCGCCCGTCCTTTTTGATACCGTCCCGCTTCTTCCGTTCGCCTGTGGAGGCCGGAAGCATGGCGTACTCCGCCGTTACCCAGCCTTTCCCCTGGCCTTTCAGGAAAGGCGGTACGGTTTCCTCAACGCTCGCCGTACAGATTACCCGGGTATTCCCTGTCGCGATCAGGCAGCTGCCGTAAGCCGTCCGCACAAAATCCGTCTCAATCTTTACCGGCCGTTTTTCGTCCGGTTGTTTCCCGTCTGTTCTCATAATAATCTTATTCCTCCGAAGGTCCAGGGCAATCGGAAAGCCCCCTTGTCATTCTTTGTTTTGTTGAATCTTTCTCAAAGATTCGACAACATACACCACCATGGCCGTCAGCGCCAGCGCCACCGTAAGCCACAGCAGGATGATATCCGGTGTCATTCCCCACAGCATGATATTCCCGGCCTCAAACTTATCGTGGAAAAACGCCAGAATCAGGCTGGCAATGAAGCATACCTGCGCAGCCTTACCCACATAGTTGCTGTAGACCACTACATCCTTTTTCAGCATAAACAGGCCACCGATCACCATGAACAGCTCTTTGCATGCCACAATGATGATCGCGGACCACGGAAAGACTCCCGCAATCCCCTGGCATACCATCGCCGAAAGGACCATCAGCTTGTCCGCCAGCGGGTCAAACAGCTTTCCGAAGTCGGTAATCTGGTTCAGCTTCCTCGCCAGATATCCGTCCAGCATATCCGTCAGGCTCGCCGCAACAAACACACCCAACGAAGCCATCTTATGTCCCTTCAGAAACAGCACCACAAACACCGGCACCAGAATCAGCCGGATCATCGTCAGCACGTTCGGGATCGTCCATACATTCGAAAACAGTTTCCGGATCTTTTCTTTCAGGTTCAAAGGTTTTGCCTCTTTTCTTTCTCACTGACAATCAACACCATTTTTCGACCGAAGCCGAAGGTCAGTCCCTTGCCCAATCTTTCGCCCGCCCGACCGCTTTATGCCAGCCTCTCAGGTTCAGCAGCCGGCTCGCCTCATCCATGCGCGGCGTAAATTCCAGGTCCTTCTGCCAGCCCTTCGCCGTCTCTTCCAGGCTTGTATAGACCCCCGCGCCCAGGCCTGCCAGCAGAGCCGCGCCCAGCGCCGTCGTTTCCAGCACCCGCGGCCGTACCACGGGAATTGCCGTGATGTCCGCCTGGAACTGCATCAGAAAACTGTTGGCGCTCGCGCCGCCGTCCACCTGCAGCATTTCAGGGCGTTTCCCGCAGTCCGCGGCCATCGCGTCCATCAGGTCCGCGCTCTGGTAAGCGATTGCCTCCAGTGCCGCGCGGGCAATATGCGCGCGCCCCGTGCCCCGGGTCATGCCGACCAGCGTACCTCGGCTGTACATATCCCACCATGGTGCCCCCAGCCCGGTAAAGGCCGGCACCAGGTAAACCCCGCCGGTACTCGGGATGGACGTAGCCAGGTTTTCTGTTTCCGCCGCATGGTCGATGATCTTCAGCTCGTCCCGCAGCCACTGGATCGTCGCCCCGCCCATGAACACGCTGCCTTCCAGCGCATAGGTCGGTTTCCCGCCGATCCGCCAGGCCATGGTCGTCAGCAGGCCGTTCCGGCTCATCACCGGCTCGCTCCCGGTGTTCATCAGCATAAAGCATCCGGTACCATAGGTGTTCTTAATATCACCCTTTTTCAGGCATGCCTGTCCGAACAGGCTCGCATGCTGGTCTCCCGCGATCGCCGTCACCGGAATCGCCCTTCCGAGGATCGCCGGATCCAGCATCCCGATCATCCCGCTTGAATCCACCACCTGCGGCAGACAGGCCCGGGGAATCCCCAGCAGTTTCAGCAAATCATCGTCCCAGTCCTGCGTGTGCAGGTTGAACAGCATCGTCCGCCCGGCGTTGGTCGCGTCCGTCACGTGCGGCCGGCCCTCCAGCATATGCCAGCACAGGAAGCTGTCCACCGTCCCGAAGCACAGTTCGCCTTTCTCCGCTCTCTCCTGCAGGTTGTAGTAATCCAGCAGCCACTTCAGTTTCGTTCCGGAAAAGTAGGCGTCCGGCACCAGGCCGGTCTTCTCCCGGATCATGTCGCCGCACCCGTCCGCCACCAGTTGATCCACCATCTGGCTGGTCCTTCGGCACTGCCATACAATCGCGTTCCCGATGCATTCGCCCGTGTTCCGGTCCCAAAGAAAGGTGGTCTCCCGCTGGTTTGTAATGCCGATCGCCGCAATATCCGCCGGGTTCACCCCGCTCAGACGCACCGCTTCCTGAAGCGCCGTGATCTGCGTATCCAGAATATCCCGGGGATCGTGCTCCACCCAGCCGGGCTTCGGATAATGCTGCGGAAATTCCTTGTTGCAGGAGGAGATCAGCTCTCCCGTCTCGGTAAAAATCACCGCGCGGGAACTGGTGGTTCCCTGGTCCAGTGCCGCCAGATACTTACTCATATTCCCCTTCTCCTTCCTCATCCGCCCATTCTTCCTCCCAGTCCCCCGGGGCTGCTTCCTCCTCTGCCGGCTCCTCTTCCGCATGCATCTCCGGCTCGGCTTCCTCCGCCTCCGGCGGTTCCTCAGCTTCCGTTTCCGCCGGGGTTTCCCCGGACTTCGTCGTCCGGATCTCAATTCCGTAGATGAAAGAAGTGCCCTTGCCTGTTGTTCCGATGACCATCGTATCATTGTATACCGCCGGAGAGGCGATGATTTCAGCCTCCAGCTTCAGCGACCCGCCCTCTTTTCCGGTCAGGCCGTCCACCAGATAAATGTTTCCGTCCTCTGCGCACTGGATGATCCAGCCGTTCCCGTCCCCGTCGTATACGGCAACCGGGGAGGATTCCGTCCGGCTCTCCATTCCCATCGACCAGGCAATCCTGCCGCTGTCCTTGTTCAGGGCAATCAGTGCGCTCTTTTCCTCCCCGCCCAGATTCAGCTGCACACGGCCTTCCTCGCTCAGTCCGGTCACCGTGAAGTACACAAAATCCTTCAGTTTGTTTTGCCCGATTACCGGGGATGCCTTGGCGCCGACATCCGCTTTTTCTTTCTTGCCCTTGGTTACGCCGATGTCCGTGCACCAGGCTTCCTTCCCGCTCAGCGCGTCGTACCGGCGGATCTGAATATGGTCGCTTCCCTTCTTCCGGTTCGCAAGCATGTTCGCCGTATAAAGGTTCAGTTCCCGGTTCTCTGTCAGGTCCATCGCCACCGCTGCCATCACGGCATCGCCGGTCGCCACCGCCCATACGGGCTGAAGGGTGTCTGTGTCCACGCACCGGAGCACGCCGCCCATATCCGCGTAGAAAATATATTTGTCGTATGCCGCCAGCGAGCTTTCCACCGCCATCATCGCCGTGCTCTTCTGCCCTTTGGCTTTGGAAGTCATCGTCGTCTCCGACAGGTTGACCTTCATGGAGCCGGCTTTCCAGTCAAACTCGGAGTTGAGCGCCTCCAGATATACCATGCCGTTGCTTCCGGCTGTAATCATCGTATCGCTCGTCCGGTCGAACAGGGCGGAGGTCTGAAAGCTTCCGTTGTTGTTCAGCGCTCTGCGGTGTTTCGTGTCCGATCCGTCGATCAGCTTCAGTTCTTTGGTGTTGTACAGGTTATAGGTGCGCAGGCCGATCCGTCCGGTCTTGACCTTCATCTTCCGGGCAAACTGTCCCACACTCATATACGGCTGCCCCACGGTGTGCAGGCTCGGTGTTCCGTTCATCGGATACCCCAGTTTAATGCTGTTCCTGGTGATGGAGCCGTCATCCAGGTCCAGGAAACGGATGGCTCCGTCCTGCCCGGCGATAATGACTTCCTTCAGTTTTTCCTTCGTCTGTTTGCTTTCGTACAGGTTGCTCACCGGCCGCACCTGCTTGCTCCACTGGACGATCGCAGGCTGTCCCGGCCAGCCGTATCCGTAGAAGGTCTGGTTCACCCCGCGTGAGCTGCCGCCTTCCACTTCCCACTTGACTTTCAGCTCGGCCGCTTCCCCTTCCAGGGTTCCGACCGCTGCGTTCCGGCGGAAGTTGTCTCCCCGGAAGGTCAGCACACCCATCTTTTTCAATGTATACTGATCCGCTTCAGGCATGTGGATCAGTTCCTTCTGTGCCCGGTGATAGTCCTTTTGCTTTCTGGATCCCGAGTACACCGTGGTATTCGTGATCAGATCCGGATTGGCTTCCGGAGCAGCCTCCGCTGTCAGCGGCGGAGTTTCCGTCGGTTTTTCCGCTTCCTGCGGTTCAGGGGTATTCGTCGGAACCATCGTCCGCAGTTCGCCGGCTTCGCGGCTCTCCCCGTTTTCCTCGTTCTCTTCTTCGCCGCTGTCCTCGACGATTCCCTCGGCTTCCGGTCCGGATTCTTCTTCAGCCTCTGCTTCCGGTTCTTCTTCGCCGCCGGGTTCTTCTGTTGTCTCGGGTGCCGGCGTCGTCTCCGGTTCCGGCGTCGTTTCAGTTCCCTCTGCAGCCTCGGGTTCCGGAGTCACTTTAAGCGCAGCGAAAGATCCTTCTCCTTCGGTCTCTTCCGGATTTCCCTGATTGCCGTCCGCATTTTCCGGAGCAGGGGAGCTTCCTTCCTCTGCGTCTTCCGCGGCCTCTTCTTCGTCATTTGGCTGTTCCGTAGTTCTGAGGGAAGCATAGAGTCCTTCCGTTTCTGTTCCCGCCGCCTCTCCGGGTGCCGGAGTCGTTGCTCCCTGTGGGTCTGCCGTAGGTGCGACAACGCCCTTAACCGCCAGCTTTGACGTCTTCTGGTTTGTCTTTTGCCATTTCCCGTCCTCACCGCGGATCTCCAGACGGAGTATCCCCTCAAAGTCCTCCCTCATGTTCAGCGTAATCATCCAGACATTGCCGTCCGCGTTGCCTACGCCGGCGCCGCTGATCGGTACGGCTTTCCCGTTCTGGTCAACCAGCCGGATCTCCTTCACGCCTTTGCTCGTCAGCACGGAATAGGTGACATCTGTGCAGACCGTTGCCCCTTCGGGTTTGGTCTCTTCGAAACTGATCACCCGGACCGCGTCATTGATCTTATCGGTTCCTTTTCCGTTCCGCAAAACCAGCAGCGCTGTCAGTACCGCGCCCGCAACCAGCAGTGCGATCACCAGCAATGTCAAACCGCGCGAAGCTGGCTTTCCTGCCGGCGCCGGCGCAGCCGTTTCCCGGAAAGGCTGTCCCCGTCTTTCCAGATAAGCCCTCGCTTTCCGGTTCGCGGAATATTCGTATTCTTCGTTTGCTGCTTCCTCCCGCAGTTCCTCCTGCGAAGGGATCTTTCGTGTATAGCCCTCGTTCATCCGTCCGGGCGCGTAGCCGACTGCGCTTTGTTTCCGCAGTTCCTTTGCCAGTGCTCTTCCGTTTGCCCTCTCCGGTCTCGCGTTTGCCCCGGCTTCGGAATAACCGGTTTTCGGTTTGCCGGACTGAACAGGCCTCGGGGCTGCAGTCATTGGGCGGGTTCCCGGTCTGCGGGGTTCCGGCTTGCCTGTTCCGTATGGTGCGGCTGTCATCCTCCGGGCCTCCGCCGGCACCCGGCTGTCCGCCCGCTGCAAATTTTCCGGCGGGAATTCGTTTTCCGCCGCGGATTCCTTCCCTGCGGCAGCAATATTTCCGGGCAGGTCAAGCCGCCGGGTATCCTCATCGGTCACCTCGGCCGCTGTTTTTTCTTTTTCCGTATTACCCCGGATTCCCTGGTCCTCCGGCGTTCCCTTGTCATCCCGGGCTTGTCGGGAGATCTCCCGGGCCTCCGGATCATTCCGAACCTGCCGGGGGTGATCGCGCCCGGAAAGCAGACCGGTATCCTCGTCCTCAGGAGAGGACGGGTGGCTGTCCGAAGCAGTCTCCTCGGTGATCGGCATAATCGGTTTCCGGAAATCGATCTTCTCTTCTTCAGCTTCCTGTAAATCCTGTTTCCGGAAATCGATCTTTTCTTCCTCCGGCTGACCCGGTCTGCGGAAATTGGTTCCCGCTCTTTCTGCATCTGTCTGCACAGGTCTGCGGTAAGGCGCCATTGCTGCTTCGTCATACGCCGAACCTCTCCGGCGTACTCTGTGCTGGGCACTTATATCTGCATCTCTGCTGAGTCCGTCACGGTCTTCCCTGTTCAAAGCCTCATCCTCCTTCTTCATGCAAAGTCTGAGACAGTATATATTATAGTCTAAACCGCCCGTCTTGTCATCCCTCAGGACAAGGCGGTACAGTTCTGCTCTTATCCCCTTCTGTTATTTGTTCTCGGCAGCGGAACCGGCCAATGCCGGTCGCGCTTGCCGATTGACATGGGAACATCTCCGATTCATAATATGCCTGTCAGAGGCATACCGATCGGAGGGCGTTTGTGATGGCATTCGAAAAGGCAAAAGCTTATCTCGCAAAATATGGTCTGGAGGACAGGATCATCGTAACGGAGCACAGCAGCGCCACCGTTGCCGAGGCTGCCGAGGCGCTCGGCTGCGCGGAGGAGATGATTGCCAAGACCCTTTCATTCCTTCAGGGAGAAAAGCCGGTGCTGATCCTGACAGACGGTATAGCCCGGATTGATAACCGAAAGTACAAGGACCGGTTCGGTTGCAAGGCCAGGATGATTCCCGCTGATCTTGTGGAGCCGCTGATCGGTCATGATATCGGCGGCGTATGTCCTTTCGGCGTGAATGACGGCGTAGCCGTTTTTCTGGATGACAGTCTCAGGAAACACGAAATCGTCTATCCTGCCGTCGGCACTGACCACAGCGGGGTAAAACTGACCATTTCTGAACTGGAGCAATGCTGCATCGGTGCGGAATGGGTAGACATAAGCAAATAATCTGCATATGAAATGTTTTCTTTGTCCGCGCGGGTGCGGTGCCGACCGTACCGCGCATCCCGGTTTCTGCGGTTTGGCAGACGGGATGCTCATTGCCCGTATCGCCCCTCACTATTGGGAGGAACCGCCGATCTCCGGTACCCGCGGCACCGGTGCAGTCTTTTTCTCAGGCTGCACCCTTCGCTGCGTTTACTGCCAGAACGGCGATATCTCCCACCGCAATGAGGGACGTCCTTTTTCACCCCGTGAGCTCTCTGATTCCTTCCGGCGCCTTGTGGATCTCGGTGTGCATTCAATTTCTTTCATCACCGCGACGCCTTTCATTCCGCAGATCCTCGAGGCCCTCGATCTCTGGCGTCCTCCGCTTCCCCTCGTCTGGAACACCTCCGGCTACGAGACTATCGAGTCTCTCCGCCTCCTTGACGGGGTCATCGACGTCTTTCTGCCGGATCTCAAACATTGGTCCGCCCATGCCGGCAAGCTCTGCGCCGGCGCTCCTGATTACTTTGAAAAGACCTCCGCAGCCATCCGGGAAATGTGCCGCCAGACAGGAACCCCTCAGTATGCTCCGGACGGCATCATGCTCCGCGGTACCCTTATTCGTCATCTGATTCTTCCCGGCCTCACCGGCGAGTCCCTCCGCCTCCTGACCTGGATCCGCGACAATCTTCCGCCCGGCACGCCCGTCAGCCTCATGCGGCAGTACATTCCATGCAACAATGTTTCCGTTCCCGGCCTGGACCGCCGCATCACTGACCGGGAGTACCGCCGTGTCCGGGATCATATGCTGGCCCTGGACCTCCCCGGCTTTCTCCAGGAGCCGGATTCCGCCGACAGGGATTTTATTCCCCTTTTCAACCATCCCGAAAGCTTTGTATAGGAAAAGACGGCAGCATGATCTGTCGTCTTTCTTTAGTCAATAGAGACTTTTTCCTGTTCTCATATCAAGTTATCAATTATCCTTCTTTCCCAGGATCTCCAGCAGCCGGATGAAAATGTTTGCCAGATCCATATAAATATCCAGGGCCGAAGCCATGGCATTCTTGACCGTCTTCGGATACTGCTGTGACCGGTAGATGTCATATCCCAGATAGAAGCTGAACAGCGCAGACGCAATCCAGCAGGTCCACTCCTGCCTCACGCCGAAAATCAGCAGGATCACTTCGCACAGGAGCAGCCCGATCAATACCGCGCCAAGCGCTCTGCCGATTTTCTCAAACAGCTGCGGGAATACGATCACCGTCGCCAGGATCGCCACCGCGATCAGCACCGTATACAGGAACGCCAGCGTGACCACATCGGTCTGTCCCTTGGTGACATAGGACTCCACCAGCGTGGAAATCACCAGCCCGAAGGGAACCACCACCAGGTTATACCCGAGAAAGGCAACCGCGGGGCTTTTCGCCTTGTTCGTCATAACTGTGCCGATAATCGCCACAACCACGTAAGCAATAATAAACACAATCGGACTCATCGCCGGAAAAACGTTGGTATAGCTCCCGACCTTCCAGCACAGCAGATAGTTTACCAACAGGCCCCACAGGAGCACGGCAACAATCACGCCGTTGTATGTGCGGGTCGAGACGATCGCGGAAGGATCCACGACCTCCTTGATGCGGGCTTCCCGGTTCTTCTTGCCCAGGGCGATGCTGCCGCCTGAAACCGCTTTCACACCGGCTCCCAGCTGGTCATTGGCCGCCAGGCTCGCGCCGCAAGCAGAACAATGGGTTGCGCCGCTGCTGTTCTCAGTCTGACAATTCGGACATTTCATCTTCGTTATTTCCTTTCCCTGCCTTCCCGGCAGTCCCGTTAGCTTCCCCATTGGCCAACCTTAGCATTATATCATGGCTTCCTCTGTATTTCTCTACGTTTTTTCCGCCTCCGGCCTGAAAATTATTACAAATTGATAACATTTTTTACTTTTTCCCGAAAACATTCAATCCGGTACCACCGGAAGCTCACTTCGTGTTATGATAGTCCGTATTCCTTCGGGAATAGACTAATGAACCTCGAGGTGAAGAACATGGATTTGAATAAGATCGTCGATATAATTACGATCTTTTTCTTTTCAAGCGGGGCGAACTACCTTCTGATTTTAAATGCCCTGATGCTTTTCGGCATGTACGGGGTCTTCAGAAAGTGCGGCCTCACTCCCTGGCACGCGCTGATCCCCTGTCTGCGGGAAGCTGATCTGGGCCGGGCCGTCGGCATGGAGCGTGAGGGCCGCATTTCCGCCATGCTGCACGGCATCCTGATCGTCACGAACTGGATCTCTCTGCTCATAACGGATGCCAACAATCTTGAAAACACCCTTACTTTCCTTGACCTTGGGATCATCCTTGTCACCATTATCCAGTTTATCTATCTCGTCAAGATCTATCTCGCCCTGATCGAGGTCTTTGATCAGAAAAAGGTCTGGATCATCCTCTGGGCGACCGTCGATTTCATTCCCGCCATCATCTGGGGCTGGGTCAAAAAGTATCAGCCGCTCTGGACCGTTGAGGAAATGAAGCACGATGCTTCCTCCTTCTTCTCCGGGTCCAAGGCCGCCGTCCTGGATCAGGGCCTGACCATCAACCTGGAGGAACGGACCGCCACCGAGTTTTTTAAGAAGAAGTACCTCCTCCGGGATATCCATATGTATATCCAGCCGGGCCATATGGTGCTGCTCCTGGGCGGTTCCGGCGCCGGCAAGACCACCTACCTCAACGCCGTCAACGGCTATGAGCAGGCCAAGGCCGAGGTCGTGCTCAACGGCCGTAACATGTATAAAGAATATAAGGACATGATGTACGACATCGGCTTCGTTCCCCAGCAGGATCTGATGCGCGGTTCCGACACCGTCTACCGGACCCTTATGGACGCGGCCACCCTGCGCTTGCCTTCGGATTTCACAAAGGCAGAGCGCGAAGCCCGGGTGGAAGAAGTCATGGAGATCTTCGGCCTCACCCCGGTCAAAAACAATCTCGTCGTCAAACTCTCCGGCGGTCAGCGCAAACGTCTGTCCATCGCCATGGAGTTTATTTCCAACCCTACTCTCTTTATCCTGGATGAGCCGGACTCCGGCCTTGACGGTGTCATGGCCCGCGAACTTTTCCTCCAGCTGCGGCAGATCGCGGACCAGGGGAAGATTATCATCGTTATCACCCACACGCCGGACCGGGTCATCGACCTCTTTGATGACGTGATCGTTCTCGCCAAGGATGCAAATCGCACCGGCCGCCTCGCCTGGTTCGGTTCCATTGAGGACGCGCGGAAATTCTTCGGCAAGGAGAATATGGAGGAGATCGTCAAGTCCGTCAACCGTGAGGAAGAGGGCGGCGAAGGCCGGGCGGACGAGTTCATCATGAAGTACGCGGAGGAAAGCAGGAGAAGCAGCGCCCCGGCCGGACATCCGCAGGAGGCGAACACGGCCCGGACGAATCAGCCGAAACAGGAATCGGGGGTGAACCGCAATGTCTGAAAGCGCAGTAAAAACCAATAAAGCCCGCAAAGTCCACCACACGGGAAGGCTGAGCCAGATCGCAATCTATCTGGGCAAGCAGCTCCGCTTCTTTATTAATGAAAATGACTGGAAGGTCCTGCCGATGGCGGCGATCATCGCCGGCCTCGTCGGCATGGTGATTCGCAAGCGGTTCTGGCTGAACATGGAAGGCGACCTCATCGGCGCCTTCGCCATTGCCTGTGTCGCCATCTGGAACGGCTGCTTCAACTCCATCCAGTCCGTCTGCCGCGAGCGCGGGATTATCAAGCGGGAGCACCGCTCCGGCATGCATATCTCGTCCTACGTTGCGGCCCATATGATCTATCAGTTCCTGCTCTGCGTTGCCCAGACGGCCATTACCATGTTCGTCTTCCGCCAGCTGGATGTGCAGATCCCGCGGATGGGCGGCGGCACAGTCACCAATTTCGCCATTCTCGACCTGGGGATTACCTTCTTCCTCATCACCTACGCGGCGGATATGATGAGCCTTTTCCTTTCCAGTATTTCCCGCACCACCACCGGTGCCATGACCCTCATGCCCTTTATCCTGATCTTCCAGCTGGTCTTCTCCGGCGGCGTTATTCCGCTGCCTGAATGGAGCCGGCCCCTCTCCAATTTCACCATTTCGAATTACGGCATCAAGGCCGTCGCCTCCATCTCCGGTTATAACGAGCTGCCTATGAACGCCGTCTGGACCACGCTTTCCGGCATGAAGGGCAGCGAAATCGGCGGTACGGTCTCCGTCGGAGATATCATCGACAAGTTGGATTCGCCTTTTGTGGAGAAGAAACGGGATCATGTCCTGATCAAGTCCTATTCCGTCGGCGATCTGGCACAGATGCTGGCGGATCCCTCCATGGGCCTGCGGGATAAAAAAATCGGGGATACGACCCTCGGGGAAATCTTGGAGGAACTGCAGAAAGACCCGGATTTTTCCGGCGAAAAGGTCACTGCACCGATCACTGTCGGGGATGTCGTCGATGTTGTGAAAAACAATGAAGTCATTCAGGCCAACCGGGATAAAACCTTCTCCCTGAAGATGACCGTCGGCGAAATGCTGGATCTCCTCGGGGAGGAAAACGTCAAAAACTTCATCATGCGCAAAACCGCCGAAGCCTCCCAGAAACCGGAGTACGCGAGAACCAGGTCGAATATCGCCAAAAACTGGGTGATGCTCGCGGTCTTCATCTTCGCTTTCGCCGCCCTCGCCACGATCGTTCTTGAGATGATCGATAAAGACAAACGCTGACACAGGAGTTAATTATGGATCTGAACGGAGTTAAAAATTTCTTTGAAAAGCACCAGACTCTCACAGCCTGGGGCAAACTTGGTCTCCTCATCGCCATTGCTGTCGTAGTCTGCTTCATCCTTCTGAAGTTGGAGAGAAAGGTAGCCGCAAAGTGGCTGGCAAAGCACTCCGGCATCAACGCGCGCTTCACCGATCGGATTATCCGCTTCGTCATCATCTTTATTGCGACGATGTGGGTCATCATGTCCAGCGAAATCACCAGGGATTTCGGCGCCTCCCTCTTCCAGGGAACCGCCGTCCTTGCCGCCATCGCCGGTTTCGCAGCCAAGCCGGTCCTTTCGGACATGTTCTGCGGCTTCATGATCAGCGCCACCAAGCCCTTTAATATCGGTGACCGCATTGAGCTGGATGACGGCACCGCCGGCATCGTCAAGGACATCACCATCCGCCACGTGGTCCTGCAGGGGATTGATACCCTCAAAATCATCATCCCCAACAGCGAAATCAACAGCAAGCGGATCACGAACTTAAGCCATCAGACCACGACCCGCAGCATTCACTTCCGCTTCCAGGTCGGCCTTTCCTCGAAAATAAGCCTGGTCAAGGAAGTGATCAAAACCGCCATCAGTGAAAGCCCTTATTCCGTTCCCCGCACCGGGGAGGAATACTCCCCCGTCTATTTCATGAACTATACGAATAACGGTCTGGAGATGGGCACCACCGTCTACTATGAGCCCACCAGCCCCACCGAAATTGTGCGGGACGATATCAATACCCGGGTTAACCGGGCGCTGAACACCGCAAAGATCGAAATCCCGTACAACTATACCAACGTCATCATGAATCCCGATCCAATGCCCGGCGAGGAAGCTTAATCATGCTTTTCCACAGGATTCAGCCGGCTTTGAACCGAAATCTCTCGATAATCCCGTAAAAAATCTCCCGGGAGAGAAACTCCCGGGAGAATCGGATTCATAATACCTCGTATGATAAAAACTGTATTGCTCAGTCGAACCCGAAAGAGCACAGGGGGACATCGAAAAGTCCCCCTGTGCTTATTTTGTATTGTTCTCCAGCACAAAGGCTCTGCGATCCTCCGGGATCTCTTCCCAGAGCTCATCCGCCTTCGGCTTCCAGCATGCGGCATAGGAGTCGCACTTGGCACACAGGTGATCGGCAGTCTCCGGCGACTGCAGGTCCGTGGAATGGGCGCCGGACTTTTCGACCATCTCCCGCAGAGCCTTGGGATTCTCCAGCATCGGGCACGGCTGGAACATATTCTCATTGAAGGGCTGTCCGTCGTGATACGCCTGGAACAGCGGTGAACGCATACCTTCCAGCAGGGTCTTTTCCCGGATGTTGGAATCGGAATAATGGATGAAAGCACAGGGATCCATATCGCCGTTGGCATTGATATGGAAGTAACGGCGACCGCCGGCGATACATCCGCCGACAAATTCTCCGTCGTTCTGGAAGTCAATGGCAAACAGCGGCTTTTTCCTGCGGTATTCGCGGATACGCCGGTAAACCAGTTCCCGCTGTTCCGGCGTCGGCAGCAGTTCCGGTGCCGCATCATTGCCCACCGGCAGATAGTGGAAGTACCAGATGAAATATGCGCCTTTGTCAATCAGCATATCATAGTATTCTTCGGAAGTGATAGAGTCATAGTTCGCACTCGTATAGCAGGAAGAAACGCCGTAAAGCAGTTTTCTCTCCCGCAGAAGGTCCATTGCCTTGATCACCTTTGCAAACGTACCTTTGCCGCGCCGGCTGTCGGTTGCCTCTTCCATGCCTTCCAGGGAGATCGCCGGCATGAAGTTCTTCACCCGCAGCATCTCGTCCGCGAACTTCTCATCGATCAGCGTGCCGTTGGTGAAGGTGGAAAACACACAGTCGTTGTGCTTCTCGCACAGGCGGATGATATCGTCCTTGCGCACCAGCGGTTCGCCGCCGGTGAAAAGATAAACGTAGCAGCCCATATCCTTGCCTTGGGTGATGATGCTGTCCATCTCCTCAAAGGTCAGGTTCAGCTTGTTGCCGTATTCCGCAGCCCAACAGCCGATGCAGTGCAGGTTGCACGCAGAAGTCGGATCCAGCAGAATGGCCCACGGGATATTGCAGTTGTATTTTTTCTTCAGTTCCTGCTGTTTCGGATAACCGATCATGTTTTCATTGATAAAGAAATTGACGGCAATGGTTTTCACCACTTCCGGATCCGCCCGCTCCAACAGATGTTCGATGTAGGGATGGAAAGCATTTTCCGGATTCTCCACCGCGTCCCGGATCATATCAATCTGGCTTTTATAGGTTTTTCCGGAGAACTTCTCCGCCCACCTCAGCATTTTTTTCAGATTTTCGTCCGGATCCTTGTACAGGTATTTGAATGCCTTTTCCAGTCCGAACTTCTTCAGTGTTGTCGTGACATCCATGATGGTTCCTCCTCGTATAACTTAATCCGTTCCCGGATGAATGCCGTTATTGTTTTATATTATACCACAAATGTACTGTCTCGCACCAGTAAAAAAATCATATGCTTTCCCTCCTCAGCAATGTATTCTCGTTGCAACCTCAGATACAAGATGATAGAATATGCCACGTGCGACGATGCCGGGGCTATCCCCGGTAAGGCAATCGGAAAGACAAAAGAACGGAATGGGGCGCAAATAATGGCGGATATCATTCAGACCTTCGGGAAAGCCATCGGCAGATTGGCCGCGGACTCTCCTGCCCGGAGCCGACAGCTTCTTGTTACGGGGCTGAAGGCCTTCCGGGGCGTTTTGCGCTATGCGCCCGACAAAAGATTGCCCCCGTCCCGTCAGTACAGCGCCGTTGCGCTGAACCGTGTCATGTGCCATGTGCTGGATCATGCTGAAACCTCGGCGCTGGTCAGCGTTTTTCAACCTTGCGAACTGTTGGAAGCGATGGAAATCACCCCTATGTGCGCCGAAATGCTTTCCGCGTATATCAACGGTTCCCAGGCTGAAGCGATCTTTGCCGACGCGGCGGAAAATGAAGGAATCGCAGAGACCTATTGCTCCTATCACAGGGTGTTGTTGGGCACTGCTTACCTGAACGTGCTGCCGAAGCCTGCTATGGTAGTCAACACCTCTCTCGTATGCGACGCCAACCATCTGACCTTTCGGGAACTGGCCGCGCGTTATAACGTGCCGCATTACTATGTGGACGTCCCGCCGGAGCAGAGCGAGGAAAGCGTGGCTTATGTGGCAGACCAGTTCCGGGATCTGGCCGGATTTATGCAGGAGCACCTGGGCCGCAGGCTGGAGAAACAGAAACTGCGGGAAACCATGGTCCGCTCAAAACGCACAGTGGAAAGCCTGCGCGCCTGTCTCTCGGAAAAAAAAGCTCATTCTCTTTCCGGGGACGTCACCTCGGAAATGTATGAAATCTATCTGTCCCACAACGGCCTGGGTTCTCCCGCGGCGGAACAGTATGCCGATACGCTGCTTCGCGATCTGCGTGCCGCCCCGCCGGCCCGTGGCATCCGCCTTCTGTGGCTGCATACCATTCCGGTGTGGCAGACGCCGGTAAAAGAACTGTTTGATCTCAATGACCGCTGCCAGATCGTAACTTGCGACATGTGCACCGAGAGCCTGACGGATGTTGATCCCGACCTGCCCTATGAAAGCATGGCCCGCCGCCTGGTATATAGTCCCTGGAACGGAGGACAAAAGAGAGTCGGAGCCGCGCTGGCACTGGCTGATGAATTGCAAGTGGATGGCGTGATCTGCTTTTGTCATTGGGGGTGCAAGCAAACCATGGGGCTGTCTGCCCTGTTCAAAAGCGAACTGGAAAAAGCGGGGTTCCCCACCCTGATCCTGAACGGCGACGGCTGTGACCGGCGCAACTCCTCGGACGGACAGACGGCCACTCGCCTGAATGCTTTTCTGGAAATGCTGGAGGGACTCAGATATGGCTGAACCCGTTTATTATGTATGCAAATACACGCCCATCGAACTGCTCGCCGGGTTTTCCCTGCCCTGTGAACGTCTGGATCCGGCCCCGGCCGGCTTTTCCTGTGCGGACAGCTGTGGCCATCCCAATCTGTGCGGCTATGGCAAAGCCGTGCTGGAAGAAGTTCTGGGAAAAAGCATCCGCCGGCTTTTGCTGGTAGACTGTTGTGACGTATGCCGCAGGGTCTATGATATTCTGCTTGCCAAGGGCAATATGGACTTTCTGTATTTGCTTCCCCTGCCTCACAAGAAGAATATGGCGGAGCAGAAAATGCTCAAAAGGGAACTGGAACGCCTGCGGGATGCTCTTTCGGCATGGAGCGGTACTCCTTTCCGGCCTGATCTTGCTTTGCTCGCCTGGAAAGCAGGCATCGCTTCCGATGAAAATTGGGAGGAAATACCGCATATCACCCTGGTCGGAGCTCACGGCGGCAGTCTGCTGCTGCAGGCAACGCGGGAGAAAACGGCTCTGCCGGTAATCGACCAAACCTGTACCGGCAATCGAAAACCGGTCCCCTGTCCGCAGGAAATGCCGGAGGACTTTTTCTCTGTTTATGCCGCTGCGCTGCTGGGTCAATCGCCCGCCTGTATGCGGATGCAGTTTCGCGAGGAGGTTCCTGATGACAAAGCGGCAGGCATCATTTGCCACACGGTAAAGTTTTGCGACTACTACAGCTTTCAGTACGCACGACTGCGAAAGTGCGCTGTCCGGCCGCTCCTGAAAGTCGAAACAGACTGTACACCCCAAAGCAGTGGCCAGCTGGCCACCAGACTGGAAGCCTTTTCTGAAACGCTGGGAGTGAGAACAATACAGATGAACATCAAAACAAAAGCCCGGTACGTGGCCGGGATAGACAGCGGATCTGCCAGCACCGACGCGGTAATTCTGGACCGGCAGGGGAAAATCGTTGGCAGTGCCATCCTGCCCACAGGCACGGGCGCATCCGTCGGAGCGGATAAAGCCCTGGAAGCAGCTATACAGGAAGCAAATATCACACGAGAGGATATCGGCACAGTGGTTACCACCGGCTATGGGCGTGATCATATTGCCGGCGGAAACGCCTCTGTCACGGAGATCACCTGCCACGCTCGTGGGGCCCATCATCTGCTGCCTGAAGCCCGAACCATCATCGACATCGGCGGGCAGGATTCCAAAGTGATCCGTGTGGATGAAAACGGCCAGGTAATCAATTTTGTAATGAATGACAAATGTGCCGCCGGAACAGGCCGGTTTCTGGAGCTCATGGCACGGACACTGGAAATGACGCTGCCGGAGATGAGTGAAAAAGGCCGGTGCTGGAACAAAACCGTAACCATTTCCAGCATGTGCACCGTTTTTGCGGAATCAGAAGTTGTTTCCCTGATTGCCGGCAACACCGATCCCGCCGACATCATTCACGGACTGAACATGGCCGTAGCAAATAAGACAGCCGCCCTGGTCATGCGTCTTGGCGGGCAGCCGGCTTATGTGATGACAGGCGGAGTCGCCATGAACCGGGGCGTAGTGGAGTCGCTGCAGGATAAACTGAAGGCCGCAATCATTGTGCCCCGGGAGGCGCAGCTCTGCGGCGCGCTGGGTGCTGCGCTCTTTGCGTTGGACGCTGAAAATTCCTGAAAAAAGCTTTGATCGAAAAGGCCGGGCATTTCGCCCGGCCCGGGTTTATTGTCCTTCCTTGTTGTTCTTGTCATTCCCCTGGTTGTCTTTCTTCCACGAGGAAAATGCACACGAGATACCGAAGATAACCGCCAGGATCCAATCGAACACTTTTTTGAATCCGTCAGCAAATTGTGTGCCCGGATGAATCAGCATGTCTATCAGTGCCCATCCGCAAAGGAAAGCGGCAGCAGCTACTGCAAAAATCAGAATGTACTTTACAATGCTTTTTTTCATGATCATTTCTCCTTTGTATAATCTGAATTCGGCTGATTATATGGCTGTCTGGATACGGAATGCTTTAAAGCCTCATTAATTCTTCAACACATTCTGCGCGAAGGAGGGTATACGGGGAGATCGGAAAGGCTTCTACTTCGTCAGATATTTGACAATCCCTTCAAGAATCTCCGGGTTCTTGAACTCCCTGTACCCGTCATCCGGATACATGATTGCGAAAGAGAAGTTCTCAGCAACAATTTCTTCCGGATCCTCCGCGTAGTCCGTATTCTCTCCGACCACATCCCAGAAGTCTTTTACATCTTCTGCCCGGTAGATCACATTTTCACCCATCCGTAGTACAGTTTTCGGTTCCGTATCAGTTCCTGTCCTTCCTCCGGGGTGGCGAAGTGTGCGGTAATCTTTGAGGTCCATTCGGTTTCCTTTGTTTCCGCTGTCTCCGCGTATACGGCAGCGCAGCCCGCCAACAGGACCAGGGCCAGTGCCACACCAATCATTCTTTTCAAATTCATCATGGTGTTTCCCCCTTCGTTGCTTAATATTATCATATCAAAAATCCCCGCCCTTTGTCTACGCAAACCATCATCCGCCGGCAGCAATGTTTACGTTTTAGCGCCTCCGGCACAGGATCTTTTTTCTTGACTTGATCCGTCTCCATCGCTTACAATTTCAGCGTGATGCACATCAGACACAAATTCTGTATTCCGGAGGGATGAGCATGAAAAAAGTCCTCGCATTTCTGATGGTTCTGGCCCAGCTGCTGTCCTGTGCCTGCGCGGAACCCGCAGCGGAACCCACGGCAGAGCCTGCAGCGGCTTCTGTATCCGTAGAGACAACTGCTGATCCCGTCGTCCTGCAGCACACTGCCGTCGTTCAGGGGCAGCCCCTGTCATATAAAACCACTACCGGCTATATGACCGTTGATACGGCCGGCGGCGCCTGCGAAATGTTCTATATAGCTTATACCCTTGACGGGGTGGAGGATCTGTCAAAGCGGCCCGTCACCTTTGCCTATAACGGCGGCCCCGGTGCCGCTTCCCTGTATGTGCATATGGGTTTCCTCGGCCCGCGCCGCATCGATGTGGATGAAAAAGGAGAAACCGATACCTTCCCCGTGGGGATCAAAGATAACGATTATTCCATTCTGGACCTGACCGACCTGGTCTTTATCGACCCGGTAGGCACCGGCTATTCGAAACCCGCCGACGGCGTGGACATCGGCAACTTCCTCGGCTATGACAACGACCTGCGCTCTGTGGGGGATTTCATCCGCCTCTGGACAAGCCGCAACGGCCGCTGGCTCTCTCCCAAATATCTTGCCGGTGAGTCCTACGGCACCACCCGCTCCATCGGCCTGGCCAAGTATCTGTTTGATACCCATACCCTCTACCTCAACGGCATCATCCTGATCTCCAACATCAGCAATTTTTCCTTCGTCATGGACCAGACCAATCCACCCGACCTTGCTTATGTCCTTTATCTCCCCACCTACGCCGCCGATGCCTGGTATCATAAGCGGCTGGCGGATCAGTATCAGCAGATGGAGCTGGAGGACCTGCTGAAGGAGGTCCGCTCCTTTGCAAGCGGCGAATACCTGTCTGCCCTCTTTAAGGGACGGACTCTGGATGACGCGGAGAAAAACGAGGTTGCCGCGAAGGTAGCCACCTATACCGGCCTGACCGCGGAAAAAGTGGCGGACTCAAACCTGCGCGTGCTCTATCCGGATTTCTGCAGGATGCTGCTTGAAGATCAGAAGCTGGTTATCGGCCGGATAGACGGGCGCTATACCGGCCCGCTCACCTCCGGCGACATGGGGGACGGCGCTTCGGATCCGTCCTCCCAGGAAACAGACGGAATCTACCAGGCCGCGTTCAACCACTATATCAGTGAAGAACTCGGTTTCCGGACCGATATGCCTTATAAGGATCTGTCCATCGATGTCAACAGCGCCTGGTCCTTCCCGCAGGCGTTCGGGGAAGCTTTTTCCCAGGAGGATGTCCTCTACGAAATCATGAGTAAAAACCGTTTCCTGAAGATCTGGGTCCTCTGCGGCTACTATGATCTCGCTACGCCCTTCTACTCCGCGGAATGGGATTTTGACCACGTCTTCGTCAATAATGACCGCGAGGCCAACCTGCAGTTCACCTACTATCCCTCCGGCCACATGATCTACATGTACGAGCCTGCCCTCGCCCAGTTCCGCAAAGAAGCGGAGGAATGGTACCGGGCAAAATAACGAAAAGGAGTGTATTCAATGGAATTTCCCAATGCATCCAAAGGCCTCAAAAAAATCTACCTTGCTGAACTTCTGCACCTGATCGGCGCTATTATGGTCGTCTGCGCCCTGATCCTGCTTGCGGCAAACGGCATCAACCTGAAAACTACCGGTGATGTTCTCCGTGATAAGCTGACGGAGACCGGCATGGCCATCCCGATGTTGTTTTACTCTATCGGCACCATCATCCTGCTCCTGATCGGCCTTTTCCTGAACCTCGCCGGAATCTGGCAGGCTTCCCGGGATGAGGAGAGTTTCAAACGTGCGCTTTGGGCGACACTCCTGGCCATAGCGATCAATATTGCAGGCGGTTTCCTTCAGCGGTCCAATCCGGGCATCGTCGACTGGCTGGACGTCATCTCCACCATCTGCACCATGATGATCACCCTCCTGGTGCTCAACGGGATCATCAGGATCGCCGACAGCCTCGGCAGCAAAGACGTTTCGGATCTTGCCAAGTGGTGCAGCAAGTTCATTATCTTCCCCTTCGCCCTTTCCCTGGTCGGCGAGGTGCTGATCGCAGTCTTTGCTTTGAACGAGTCTTCCGTCGCCCTCTTCAGCGTCGCGGTTTACGTGCTGGATGCCATTTCGTATTTCATGTACCTCCGCGTCCTCTCCAAGGCCAGGGTCATGCAGTAACCTGTCGGTATATTGTTCTGAAAAGGGCCTGCGCTTTGCGCAGGCCCTTGGTTTATATTGTTTTCTGCTGTCTCTGTCTCAGTCCGCAGCCTGGGTCTCGACCGGAACGAAATCCATGTCGCTCAGAAAAGCCACCACACGTACAATAAACGTTCAGGAGAAAGCCCCATTCCCGTTTTCGTTTCTCATAATCCCGTTCGTAACAGCTTGCTCCCGCCGGCCGGAAAAGCCCTTGTGAAAAAGATATACATTATCCGAAATTTACAATATAATAGGAGCTTGCAGTAGCGAATGAATCTCCGGAACCCGCAAACCGGGCCTGAGAAAGCGGAGGAAAGAAAGATGGACCGAAAGCAAATCAAATGGCGGCCGATCATTCTCTGTGTCTCTGTGCTGCTGATCCTGTACGGAGCTGTCAACCTCTTTATTTATATCAATGATCTGGTTTCCTCCCGGCGGACCGCACAGGAACTGAAGAATTCAGTTCCGACACCGGATATTACGGAAGCATTGGCTTCTGCGGTTGTTTCGGAAACAGGAACGCCCGTTCCTTCAGTATCCCCTTCCCCGGCTCCGTCGGATATTCCGCTCGCGGACATCCCGGCGCAATCTGACAAACTCCCGGCAGTGGAGTATCCGAACGGGCATAACCTGGTTTCCCGGATTCAGCAGCTTCGGAAAAAGAGCGAATACATCATCGGTTGGATTACCATGGATGATCTGGATGAACCGGTCGCACTGAAAGATAATGACTTTTTCCTGAATCATGATGCCATGGGAAAACGGAACGGTAACGGTGCCATCTTTATGGACGAGAGCACCGGCCTGCTGACCAGGCCCTATACAATCATGCTCTACGGGCACAACATGAAAACCGGCGCCATGTTCGGCAATCTCCGGAAATATGAGAAATATGCTTACTGCCATAAACATCGCATACTCCGCTTTGATACGCTGTATGAAGAAGGGCAATATGTGATCTTTGCGGTGGAAACAATCAGTCTCACCCCCGGCAAAAAGGGGTTCGTCAACCTGACTGCGCTGCAGTCCGGCGAAAGAGCCCTGCGCCGGGAAGCATTGGAACAATTAACGGGACACAGTCTGCACACCGTGTTGCTGGATGTGAATGAGGAGGACCAGCTTCTCCTCCTGATTACCTGTGTCGGGGATGATGACGAGCGGCTGATCGTTGCGGCCCGAAGAATTCGGGACGGGGAAACTGTGGAAAACCCAAAGCTGAAAAGCCCCGTTTCCCTGACCTGAAATTATGTTGGTTCATGTGGTGCCGTTCAGATTCCCCCTGCTTCGATCTCGTTTTCAATATCGTAAAGATAATAGTATTCGTCGTAGAATCCCAGGCAGGCATCCATCCCTGCATTGGTCCCCAAGGCCTTGTATAGCACCATATCCCAGGAATTGTACTTTTCATACAGATCATCTGCCGTCGGACCCTCTTCGTTTCCGTAAGTCTCCAGGTTTCTTTTTTTCACCAGCGCCAGACCTTCCGGATTGTCCTTCTCAGCCTCCATACGCAGCTCGTTTCGGCGCTTGCTGACTGCTCTGGCAATCGTCTCGATATCCTTGTCCTCATCCATCATAGCAAGTATCATATCGTATAGTTCCGCCATGCTCTCGTGATACGTCCGCCGCTCTTCCCTGGCCCTGGCCACCGGTTCCGGGTCACTCCAGTCTATGGCGTCCGCGTAATTCTTCAGCGTGGATCCTTCGGCTGTGCTGGGGGAAAAACCATATACCGCGTCCGGATTTACCACAATATCGCGCATGGCTTTAGGGTTGTCTCGCGGATCATGTTCGTAGGTAAACGCTGTTTTGTCTGGTTTCACTCCATTTTCTGTTGCGGAGTTGATCCCGATTGTCTCTTTGACTGCGGAGGTTTCCTCTGAAAAGGCAGATGACAGGCAAAGACACAGTCCCAGAAGAATTACCAGCAGTTTTTTCATCTTGTATACACTCCCATGAACGCTTTTTCTGATATAATGGTCAATGAAATAAGGGAAGAAGCCATTGACCGGCTTCATCGGAAACGGAGGAAATCATATGGCGGTATTCGCCTCTTCAGCTTTGACCCTTCGCAAAAAACTGATCATCGCGGCACTCCGGGAAGCGGGAGCAACCAAACCTGCTTCAGCAAAAGCCCTGACCGAAACAAACCTGGAAAACCCGGATTCGTTTCAGGAATATACGGAGCGACTGGTGGATATGAATGTGATCCGTAAAACCCCCGACGGGAAATACTACGTGAATTGATCAATCACCGAAACTAAAACAGCAGTGTGTCAACCTTTGACAGCAATTCTGCCAGTTCTTTCCTGCAATTCTCAATCACCGCTCGTCCGCCTTCGTCATCCTGGCCTCCCCGGCGGATCGCTCTTCGCATAATCCGTGTATATCCGATAATACCGGCCTTGTTTTCCACTTCCAAGAGCCGTGCTTCGTCTTCGGTTCCCAGATACAGCCTCAGGCTTTTCTCCCAAAATGCACAGGCTGTGTCATAGCTGATTCCGAGGAATTTCTCCACCACCGTATGGTCCAACGCCGCATAACCCTTATAGGCATTAAACATGCTTGCGAGTTCAAACACCGGATGCCCGTAACACAGGGTATCCATATCAATCAGTAACGCCTCTCCGTCTTGCAGCATGATATTTTTGATATGGTAATCCCCGTGCATCATGTGCGGATCTTCGGGAACGTTTTCCACAAGCGAATACAGTTTTTTATATTGTTCTGCCGGGAGATACTCTTCCAGAAAGCCGGCCCATTTCAATGCAATCTGCCTCATGTCCGGCATAGTGTTCGGCTTGACCGTCTTGGAGTGGATAAGCTTCAGTAGTTTTACGCTCATCTCCGTAACTTCATCAAGTGTTTTTTCATTGCGGATCAGCAGATTGGCAAAGCTTGTCGCGTTCAGCATCTCGAATACGGAGCCGTACCCGCCATCCTTAATCCGCACCACGTCGTAGGGAATGGCAGTAGGTACGCCGGCCACAAATGCTGTTCTCGCCAGTTCACGCTCCCGCTGGATTTCCGGCAGTGCATCCGGGTTCCGGTATACCTTCACAATTGTATCATCGCTGATCCGGTATACTTTGCCGTTCGCACCTTGTCCGATGACCTCGCAGCCTTCCACATCAAAGATCCGGTATGCCTTTTTAATATCCATCATATCGGTAAAGCCTGTCATATCAAAAACGTCATACAGTGCCGGTTGTGCATTGATGATGCTGGTGTCATCCACTTCCTGTTTCAGCCTCAGGAATACGCGCAATCCTGCGCTGGAGGTGAATTTCAGCCGGTCACAATCCAGCACGACACTTTTCACCGGATGCTTTGTGAGGAGCTGCCCGATTTTCTCTTTCACATCCGGGGCATTCATGGAATTGATCTCACCGGCCAGGGAAATAAGCAGCTTCCCGCCTTCAACGGTGCCATCAACCTTACACATTTACCTTTCCTCCCGCTCCTTTATATTCCGGGCACAGCATCGCCATAAACAGTGCCGCTGGTACTCCCTTGCCGGAAATATCTGCCGTAACAGGTTCGGGATGCGTTTCATCAATCGGAAAGAAGCCGTAAGATGAACACATCTCGCCTTTACTTCTTTACCTTTGGCACATGATACTCGACCCCTTCGTCGAAAAACACCTGTTCCGGCGGTTGTTCAAGTAGTTCCGGATTCCCGAAATTTTTGATCGCATCCGCAAAAAACTTTGCATAATGCGCACCGGAGCATACACGTTCATCCGCGGTCAGTCCCAGTGGCAGCCACCGTTTCATCCGACTGTTGCCTTCACTGTCCACCATTGCCTCCTTGACAACCGTCCCCATGCCGATGAACAGGCTCACATCACCGAAGTTATAGATGTGGTGCAGCGGATGGCTCAGACCGATCGACGCGTTGTTCGTAATAAACATACCGCTGTAAAACGGTAAACCCTTCAGAATGAAATTTGGAGCGATTCCATACCGGTCCAGCAGTTTATACAAAGCTACAATAAGAGTCGGCAAACCGGGGATTTTCAGGACCGCTTTAGCCAGCCTGATCACAAAATCCCCGTCTTCTGTTGCCCGGGCTTTTTCCACCGCATCGTTCATCCGGTCGCGTACATCGAACAACGTATCCGTCAGATCAAACTGGATTTGTACCGTGGTCTCGTTGCTTTCGTTATCCTGAGGATTTTTCAGCACCGCATAGGATATGGAGCAATTGTTCCGCGCGTAATACTGCTTGTTGAAAATAAAACGATTAACAGCCGGATTTTGGCTGATCGCCCGTACATAGCCCGCTACGATAATCTGCATGAAGGTGATCTTTTCACCCTGTCGGTTCTTTTCCGCGATGTACCTGGCCAGTTTCTCATAGTCCACCTTATGTTCCAGAAACACTTGCGCGTCGCAGCGCATCGGCATCAGATAAGGCGTGATTTGAATAATAGGATCCAAATGCTTCAGCCGTTTTCCGTCTGCCCTATGTCCAAACATCGCCTATACACCCCCCTTAGAAAAGTCCTGTGGCCTTTTCCAGCGCCTCCTGTTGCGCATGCAGCAGTTCCTCGAACTTCTGCCGGTAATTCGCTGCCGTCTGCTTCAGATTTTCGATTTCTGTCTTCAGCTCGTCCCGTTCTGCCTGGAGACCTTCCAGACGTTCGGTTGCCTCAGTCTGCGCCTTCATGCGGATTGCCTCCGCATCCTCCTTTGCCCGGCGGATGGTTTCTTCCTTCACCTGGGCTGCCATCTCCAGAATTTCCCGGAAACGGCTTTCCTCCGCGCTGGTCGGTGCATTCTCGGCAGGAGTCTGGGGTCGTACCATGGTTGTTTTCTGGCGAAGGTCAAAAATCTCGTTGTTCAGTCGGTCCATTTCCTCACAGATCTCGTCCAGAAAATTATCCACTTCGTTTTTATTATATCCCTTGGACTCAATGGAAAATTCCTTTTCCGCAATCATGTCCGCCGTAATTCTTTCCATGCGCTTTTTCCTCCTTTAATCAATAGCCGTATCCGCCGAAGCTTCCGTATGATCCCGCTGCTACCGGCATCGTACCGGTATATGGGTTATAATTGTTCATCTCACCGTTGCGTGCGGCTGTCCAGTCCGCCGCGTTCGGGCCTGTCCTTCGCTCCCGCCGTCCCGGCCGTGGTGCCTCCGCTGCCGCTTCCGTCCGCGTTGTCATCATTTCCGGCAGCCGGATCCCTTCTGCCACGCCCTGCTGTTCCGGGAGGATCAGGACACCTTCCGGTGCAATCATAACAATCCTCGCACCGGCCAGCAAACGGACTGTGCACCCCAGCGTAAATGCGGCACCGGCCAGCATGTCCTGGCAGCGCATGCTCTCGCTTTCATTGGCGATCGAGTCCAGCATCACAATCAGAGTTTCCCCGTTCTTCATGCATTCAATCGCTTCATAGCAGCTTTTCAGTCCGGTCAATGTCATGATATGTTCCACATGAAGTGTATTCCTCGTTTCCCGGTTCGCCGGAGCAAGCCCCGGCATATAGGAGATGTTATCCTGTCTCGCCCTGGAGAAACCCGTCTCCATGCCTGTATTTGACGTGAAATATCTTCCTCCCGCCGGTACATGCGCAGAAGACTGTGTCCAGACAGATCCTCCATCCATGTTTCCCTGGCTGGTACCATATTCAGAAGGCGGTGTCATTCCCGTGAATCCCGTGTGAACATACTGCATATTTTCCGCAGGCTCTTGCTTCGTCACCGGATCCGTGGCCTTTTTCCGCATCGGACTGTAATGGCTGGTTCCTCCGTCGGGTCGGCGGGTGCTGTCCCCCCGGACACGGCTGAACATGCCTCCTAAATCCTTGAGCAGGTCCTTGAATGCCATTGATTTGTTTCGCTCCTTTTCCCGTCAATTACGTGGTCCGAAAATCGCGCTGCCGACCCGAACCATGGTTGCTCCGTGAGCCGCCGCCAGACGATAATCCCCTGACATACCCATGCTGAGTTCTTCCATTTCGATCCCGTTCAGGCTTCTCTCTTTCAATCCGTCAAACAGCTCCCGCGTCTTTGAGAACAAGCTGTCCAGATATTTTTCGTCGTCTGTCAGCGGCATGACCGCCATCAGTCCGCGGACCCGGATTCCTTCCAGTTGAGAGATTCTCTTCAGAAAGGCTTCCGTTTCCTCAAAGGGAACTCCGCCTTTCTGCTCTTCGCCGGCCGGGCTGATCTCCACCAGCACGGGCATTCGCTTTTCAACTGCCAATGCCCGGGCATGGATCTCCTCAGCCAGCGGAATGCTGTCCACCGATTGGATCATACAAACGTCGTTAATGATCTGTCTGACCTTGTTTCGCTGAAGTCTTCCGATCAGATGGATTCCGAAGCAATCCTGTATCTCCGATAATTTTGACTTTAGTTCCTGTACCCTGTTTTCCCCGATCTCGGTTATGCCCATCTCTTTCAGCGGCAGGATTTCCTCCGCACTGTGGGTCTTCGTCACCGCAATCAGTTTCGGGACCGGCCAGCGGCCCTCTGCCGCCTTCTCCAGCTCCTGCCGGACCTGTCGCACTCTCAGCTCCAGTTCCTCCCGGGTCATTCTTTCTTCCACTTCCTCCATTAGAACAGTCTTACCGTCTGACCTTCATACAGCACACCCTGCTGAATCGCTGAAATGAAAATCATCCCGTCACGCTTGTCCATCACATTCACCGGGATAAAGAACTGGTAATCTCCGTCTACCACGACTACCCCGGGCATATTATCCTGATAATATAATGCTCTTTCCGGTACCGTCAGGCTGGCTACACTGTCTCCGAGAACGCCCCTGCAGGTCCGAACATACAAAACCGGTTCAACTTCACTGCTCACATCCAGGCGTACTTCCAATTCCCCGCCTGTACGGGTAAAACTCATCACCCGCGCATCCACCATCGTATCCTTGAAATTCTCAAGTTTCAGTTCGTAAATTGCACCTTCCACAGGATTCCAGTTGCTGTCCCTGATCAGCATCAAAACAATCCAGTGCCCGTCACGGATCAATCGGTAAATAGTGGTCTTTCCTTTCCCGGTCAGGTCGTCTGTCGGTTTTTTGCCGTTCAGCATCGCGCGAACTTCGTTCGGTGTAAACTGGTCATAGTTCGTCACAGTCAGTCCGTATTCATAGCCGTCGCTGTAAAAACTCACCAGGCCGTCTCCTGTGGCGGCATACTGCTTTGTCCAGCTGGAAATCCGCTGCAGTTGGCTCAGTTCATCGTCGTACAGACGGGTCATACGCTGATCCTCACTGTACATTTCCTTCAGACGATTCTGTCTGCTCTGGATTGCTGTAGCCAGCAGCGTTTCCTGGTTATTCATGTTTCCGCGCGCCCCGCCGATCAGTTCGCGCACTTCCCGGGCACGGGTCATAACGTCTGCTTCCAGCTTCTCCATATAGGAATCTGTCGTTACCTGGGCCTTCAGCAGTTTCATCTGATATTCTTTGATCTGATCCCGGTAATCCTGCAGCGTCATCATCTCTCTCGTACTGAAACCCGATGAGTAGACATTGCAGATTGTGGTTCCTCGTGTAACCAGGCTGCCTTCTTCGGCGATATAGTCTACGCTGGTCACGCCTTCGGCGTCAAAAGGAGTCTCATCCCGCACGATAAGGCAATCTCCCTCGTACCGCGCGCCCATCACGCCTGCAGTGATCGTAGCATAGGGTGCTGCCTGAGGGGTTAGCGCCGTCACCAGATACCAGGCCGCGAAACCCAGCACCAGCACAATCAGCATGATTTGCGGAACGCTCATCCGCTTATTCTCCGGCGGCTTGGGCATTTGCACCGGCTGTGGCGGCTGCATATCGTACACGCGCTTCCCCTCCTTTCTCGAACTTATATTATATCATGTCCCTCTTTCCTTTGGCAAATTATCTCAGCCACTCCGCCGGTCTCACAATCGCTTCCGCCGGCTCTCCTGATGTAATTTCCAGTGTCATGAGCGCCTTTTCTCCTGTGACTCTCTTCTTTTCGGGAGCTGCGGTAGCCATCACAAAAGCCATTCCCGCTACGCTGACATTGAACTCTCTCATCAGTTCCACCATGCCGCGTGCCGTCCCGCCACCCTTCAGAAAATCGTCAACAATCAAAGCCTGCTGGTTTTCTTTCACCGCTCTGCGGCTCAGACTCATCGTTTCGATATTGCCGCTGCCGGACACATAGTTAATGTTCACCGCCGATCCTTCGTATACCCTGGAAAAGTGCCTGGCAATCACAAGCGGCACTCCCAGTGCATTGGCAGTTGCGAAAGCCACCGGAATTCCTTTGGTTTCCATCGTCAGCACAAAATCCGGCTCCGCAGCATAATATTCCGTCGCAATAATCTCACCCATCCGGTTTACGATCTCCGGTGTGCTGAGGATATCACTGTAATACAGGAAATCTCCGGGCAACACTCGCTCGCATCCGCTCAATTTTCCACACAGTTCTTCGATATAGGCCCTGGCCTTCGGGCGGCTCACCGTCGGCCGGTATCGGACGCCGCCCGCAGCGCCGGTCACCGTTTCCACTTCACCCAGATCAAATGCCTTCGTCACCTGCTGCAGCAGGTCAACGTCTTCGCTCATGGTTGATTTGGCCGAACCGAACATCTCACAAAAGCTGCTGAGCGTAAAGATTCTGTTCGGCGTACCCGAAAGGAGCTTCATCATAGCGGTCATACGTTCATTCCGACGGATCCTGTCCATATCTCATTTCTCCTTGATTTTTACCTGATCAGCGGATGGTCCGGACCCATCCCCGATCCTGTATTATACCACAAAACCCGAATGATTAAAAGCATTTTCTCGTCTATTGTTCGGTTTTTTGAGTCCTAACAAAAAACCTGCCGATCAGGCAGGTCTCTTGCGGTTTTGATTCTTATGAGTCTTACTCGTCTTCGGCGATAAACGGTGAAATCTCTTTCAGCAGCTCTTCACAGTCATCACCGTAGATCTCCAGAGCAATTGGTTTGCTCAGATCCAGCGAAAAGATGCCCAGGATCGATTTGGCGTCAACCACGTGGCGCCCTGCACGCAGATCCATCTCAAACGGATAGCGCGATACGATGTTCACAAATTTATTGACATTTTCTACAAGACTCAATCGGATCATAACGGACTTCACGGCAAAGCACCTCCTTATCACCTTTTATGTTCGGAATAAACCGAACATCAGTTGCAGATAATACAGGATTCCGGAACCACTTTCAATACGCAGTCTGGCTGTATTCTGACCATTTTGGTTAAGTAATGATTAATCTGAATGTTCTCCCGCTTTCTCCTTGATACGCAGCATCAGGGTGTTTTCTTCCGGTTCCCAGATTGCCTCACCGTTCAGCGCCTTGGCCAGGAATTCCGCATTGATAAAATGTCCTTCGGTGGAGAAATCCAAATCTTCATCCTTCATCTCAATCTCTGTCCCGTCCACGGAAGCCGAGCAGCCGCTCTCCTCATTATAGATCGCGAGAGTGTAACCCGCGGCTTCAAGCACGATCGTTCCCACACCGTCATCCGTCAGTTGCCAGCCTTCCGCACACTGGCACAGATCATCCAGACTTACCCGAATCTTTGCACCGTTCTGCATCAGCCTTGGTTTTGCTGTGACCGGCACACCGTCTTCTGTCGCGATAAATTCCAACGGACCGTTGCTCTCGTTCAGCGCCACAGAACCGATAATTGTCTCATATACATCAGCATCCAGATCAACATTTTCGACAATCTCATCACGTTCTTCTTCCGGTTCCGCAGTTGCTTCCTCCTTTGGTTCCTCTGTCCTCTCTTCCCCGGGCTTTTCTGTCGGCTCTTCAGTTGGCTCCTCAGTCACCTTTTCAGTCGGTTTCTCCGTTGGTTCCTCAGTTGGTTCCTCCGTCGGCTCCTCGGTAACTTCCTCCTTTGACGCGCTCATCGTGTCTGCCTTTTCGGATTCCGTTGTATTCATATACTGATTCAGCAATTCAGGAGGAACAGCCGTCAGCTCTGATACTGCGTCCTCCGGCGCTGTATTCTGTGCTGCCGCTTCAACTTCAGCCGGATCTGCCGATCCCGCATCCGGAGTGGCTTCCGGCTCAACCTCCGGCGTCGGGGTTTCGTCTTTCGCTTCGGGATTTGGTACCACGTCCGGATTCTCGAACAGATTTGTCTGTGTGGCGCGGCCGGCAACACCATCCTGTTTCAGTCCGTTGTAGTACTGGAACTTTTTCACTGCGTTATATGTCTGCCTGCCGTAAGCTCCGTCAGCCGCGCCTTCGGGCAGATATTTCATTTCAACAAGCTTTTCCTGCAGTTTTCTGACATCCTTGCCCTTCGCACCCATTCCCAGGTTGTGATACCCTTTCAGGTTCGGCGTAATGGTCGGCACGGGCACAGGAGTTGGTTTCTCGGTCGCGGCTGCAGCCGGTGCAGGGGTCAATGCTTTGGCGGGAATTGCTGTAATATCACTGGTTCCGGCTTCCTCACCGCCCGGGGCAACAGTCTCCACGATAGCGGTGACTTCCGGCGGGGGGGTAGGCGGTTCCTTTGGAGCTGATGTGCTTTGTACTGCAAGCGCCATTGTCGCTGACAGATAAATCAGCAAGGTCTTCATCATATCCATTTTCGCCACTCCCCTTTATTCCTGTGCAGTTAAAGATATTATATCAAACCGGGGCTGTAATGACAATCCCCGTTTTCTATGGTAAAATTTGGTATTCAGCCCCAGTCGGGCCCAAGGAGAATCATCTTTATGGAGCAGCTTGAAGCGACAATTCTCGGCACCGTTTTCCGCAATCAGGAAAATGGCTGGTCTGTTGTCACCGTCCGTTCAGGGCGGACTGAACTGACAGTGGTCGGTTCCCTGCCTGAACTATCCGCCGGTGAGCAGGCCGTTTTTTCCGGTGAATGGATTGAACACCGGACTTACGGGCGTCAGTTCAGCTGCCGGGCCTGTGAACTGAAAGCGCCTACCACACTCCTCGGGATCGAACGGTATCTCGGCAGCGGTTTGATCCACGGCGTCGGTCCTTCCACCGCGACACTCATTGTTGAGGCCTTCGGGGAAGATACGCTTACCGTTCTCTCCGAGTATCCGGAGCGGCTGACCGAAGTAAAGGGTATTGGTGAAAAGCGCGCCGCTCAGATCGCCGAATGTTTTCGTGAACAGCAAAGCACCCGTCGTGCGATCGTTTTTCTCCAGTCCTACGGCATCTCCCCTGCACTTGCGGTCAAAATCAGTAAGTTTTATGGAGATCGTACTCCTGAAGTCGTCCGTGAGGATCCTTATCGTCTCTGCGACGATCTGGAAGGCATCGGCTTTAAAACGGCAGACCGCATCGGTCTTTCTCTCGGTATTCCGCCGGAGAGTGACAGCCGGATCCGCTGCGCCATGAAATATATTCTGCGGGATGCTGCCGCCTCCTCCGGCCATGTCTATCTGCCGGAAAAGGAACTGTGTGCTTCCACAGCCTCCTTGCTGCAGGTTTCGCCTGATCTGTGCTCACAGGCTCTGCGTGAACTGCTTGTCTCCGGTGCCCTGAAGGGGGAAACAGATGACAGTACCGGCAACCGCCGGATTTATCTGCCTTTCTACTGGCGCGCAGAGCAAGAAGTAGCCCTGCGTCTCCGGGAATTGATGACTGCTATCCGCCCGGACAAATATGCAGGTGCGCTCCGGGCAATCTCCGCTTTTGAAAAACGCCGATCTATCTCTTTTTCCCCGACACAGCGGCAGGCAATCCGCAGCGCCCTGGAGAATGGGGTTTTCGTCATCACCGGTGGTCCGGGCACAGGCAAGACCACAATTATCAACTGTATCCTGGAGCTTCTCTCTCCCGATAATCAGACCGTCCTGTGCGCGCCGACCGGCCGTGCCGCCAAAAGAATGACCGAAGCCACCGGAACTGAAGCCTGCACAATTCACCGTCTGCTCGAATACGGCGGAGATGAGGGTGTTTTCTCCCGGAATGAGGACAATCCCATTGAGGCAGACTGTGTGATCGCTGATGAAACCTCCATGATTGATCTTCCGCTCATGCGCGCCCTGCTCCGGGCCATCGAGCCGGGCACCCGCCTGATCCTGGTCGGCGATG
>Ga0265298_10000390_pt1 | contig 65718 bp, 122 predicted proteins | sample AusTroGonzalo_MG_3_FD_193486 | JGI IMG/M metagenome (GOLD analysis project Ga0265298, IMG submission 193486) | Bovine rumen microbial communities from tropical cattle in Woodstock, Queensland, Australia - Gonzalo_01 | ecosystem: Host-associated > Mammals > Digestive system > Stomach > Rumen ... | reverse complement strand
CGTGTCCATGACATCATAGAGGCAGCGAAGCTATGAAAAAGGCAATCTACATCGTCTTCTCGCTGCTCTTGTTGGCTGTGACATTGATCTTCTTGATCACGATCACTATCCCTTGGATGAACGATCCCAACGGTGGGCTCCATAGACCTCTGCTGACTGTTCTCGGGATCTTCACTCAGATAGGAGTTCCCGCATTCTTCTTGGGTCGTGCAGTCACACACGACGAGCCCTACAAGTACACAAACGACTTCAAGATCTCTCTTAGGAACAAGGACGCAGAGAAGTTCTGGAAGCACAGACTATGAAGAAGTCATACAGGGAACGCCTAGCAGAGCGCTTACAGAAAGAATTTGGGATCGAGATAGATCCCACGACTTGGCGAACGACGCACGCTGGTCCTTGGCAGAGGTCTGCGGGAGCTGCTTCCAGCATCGTTCGTCTCAAGAAGGGAGTCGGTGAGTGCCTATTCTACGGTCCATTGAAAGACTACTTCAAGAAGGGAACATACATGTCTGTTTGGCAAGACTTTCCAGACACTCATGTCAACTGGGAATGGAACAAGTTCAAGAAAAACGAAGATTGCAGCAGTCATCAGGGTTCGGATTGAAGTTCTTCTTCCAGTACTCGTAAGCCTCGGACTCGTCCTCGCATACGGTCACTTCCCTAAACCCAGTTATCCACTTCAGATGCTCGATCTTGTCAGCTAGAGGACGGTGCAAGTACCCGCCCTCTTTCACTGTATATGGCGTGTAGTCGATGTCGAACCACTTCTTGATCCATGAGTTGACTCTGAGGAACTCCACGACGATCTTGTCGCACTTCACGTTGTTGAGGATTCCCATGTCTACATACTCTGGAATGAACGGACTCAGTCTGAGAGCTACATCGAAACCGAATCTGTGGAGTTTCTCGATGGCTCTTATTCTTCTGCTCGGAACGACTGCTTTCTCGTAGGTGAGAGACAGATCGTCGTCTGTGGTGGTCACGGTTATCTGAATGTGAGCTAGATCCTTGTCCAGCACCTGAATGTACTCGTCTGTAGCGATGAGGTCCGACTTCGTAACGATCAAGTATGGAACTCTCTTCTCTTTGAGATACTTCAGCGTCTCGTATGTGACATGCCGTTCTGCTTCTATCGGCTGGAAACAGTCAGTCATTCCTCCTAGTCTCACCGCTTTGATCTCTCCGCACTTTCCAGCAGCTATCTTGTCGATCTGCTTTCTGATCTTGGTGATGTCTGCTTCTGCGGGATGCTTTGGATCCCACATCTTTCTGAAGTTGAGCAGAGACTTAGCGTAGCAGTAGCTGCAGTCGTGAGAGCAGCCTCTTCCGTAAGTGTCTAGTCTAGTCGGATATTTGCACTTTGTGCCCTCGTTCGCAGTGTCAACCGTCTTGAAGAATGACTTGAACTCCTTGGCCATAATCGAACCTCTAAAGTTTTTTCTATATATATTTGGTATAAGCCTATTTTAACTCGAAGGAAAGATAATGGAAAACTTGATAACGAAATCCGAAGTTCATGTGACGGCAAGGACACTGATGGATCTCTATGTATGGCTCGCTCGTAACCTAGACATTCCTCAGAACGACGCAGTCGTATCTCTCGCCATCGCTATGAACGAGATGTGCTTGTATAAGTTCTTCACAGAGACCGACAAGAAGCTGTGGAGAAAGGAAGAAGATCCTCAGTGGGAAGACTGGAAGAGAGCAGAGATCGGCTTGATCGACAAGTATGCTGATCGTGACAACACTGGAAAGGTCATCATGAAGGAAGATGGAAATCCGTCCATCGACGAGAATGCGATCGAGTACAACAAAGAGCGTCAGGCTCTCATGGATGGCGAGTTCAAGGAGTTCTCTGAGAGAATGGAGAAGGGCGAGAAGGCTAACGACGAGATTCTCGACAGACCAGTCAGAATCAAGATCTGCTGCATCAACAGCTGGGAGCACTGCCCTAAGAACATAACTCCGAGACTCTTGTCTATCCTCATGGGCAACACAGTAGAAGCTATCATGACTTCTGCATAGGAGAGAAATCGTGGCATCAATGAATCAGGGTGGAAGCGGAATCTTTAAGCAAGAGTGGCTGTGCAGCACAGTCAGAGAGATTCCTGATCCTTGCGGAACGGAAGACGGAAAGAACGCTTCTATCGCGGATCAGGCTAACTCAGAGCGAGTCTCTATCGAGGGAATCGATCTCTATGGCTTGAAGCTAGCTTACTATGTCGTCGACGAGAATGTCGTAAGAGATCCTCTGTTCGGCGAAGATCAGCTAGACGAGATTGATCGCGCATTCTGGTTCATGGGCTATGTCACACAGCTACCTCCAAACGTCAGAACATATCAGCTTCAGGGCATCTGGGGAGAGGACATCGTTCAGCTCTATGTAGCGACAGCTGCATTCAAGTACTTCTCGACCTATGGCGGATCGGACAGAAACACTCCAGAAGTATACACTGATCTCGGTCCGAGAATAGGCGACATAGTCTACATTCCGAACAATCACCACTTCTACGAGATTGTCGACGTGAAGCTCTGGGAAGAGGCTTTCGGACTGACTTCTAAGTACACGCTCATGACGCTCAGAATGTACAAAGACAACAAGAAGAGCGTAAGAGAGAACCCAACTATCCCGTCTGACGATCCAATTCGAAAGGTAGCTCCAGCAGTCGGACTTGATGAGACTGAGCCCTCGGTAGATGTTCTGAGACCAGATCCAAAGTCCAACAAGATGGTTGATCCAGACAAGGTCGACATGTTCGACTGGCTATATGACTTCAACGAGGAGAACTGATGAGCAGCCTAGACTATGAGAACGACGACTTCGAGAATGATGACGACGGTGAATACGAAGACTATGAGGATCCTGAAGAGAAGGAGCGTCATGACGACATGTTCTTCTACAACGAGCTTGCATCTAGAGAAATCACGAATGAGCTAGCTCTTCTAGACAACCGTGATCTTCTCGACTTCATGGTATGGGAGCTTGAGCGCGTGAAGTTCGAGCAGTATTCTCAGACTGTTCTGATGGGATTCGAATTCACGAATCAGTACGTGATTCAGCTATACAACATCAGAGAGAACAAGACCACGAAGATGAACACTGGCGCTGGAAACATCTACTCGTTCATAGATGCGTGGTTCAAGAAGACTGTATTTGATCTGATGATCGAAATTATGTTCGGCGGATTGAAGACCGTGACTGAAGAGGACATGATCGACGTGAACACTAATCTCCTTCTAGACATGGTGGAATGGAAGACACTCAGAGGAATTCCGTTGATGGAAGCTAGGGGACTTGCGTCTGAGGACCCTGAGGACTCTGCGGGGCCTGTGGACGACGAACCGCACGAAGATATGTAGCAGGGACATTGTGCATCACAGTTCCCTTCGGCGTCTTCTTGTCGCCCTTCACGACTCTAACATCGAACAGCTGAATGTTGTCGATAACGAGTCCTTCTCTTATGATCAGATATTGACAAGTGTCAGAGGACTCTAGCCCATCTACGCACAGACAGCCAACCTCCAACGGGATCTCTTCTTCTGGCTCTATCGGCTCTGCTGGAGCCGTTTTTTGCACGACAGTAGTTTCTGATGGCTTTAGCGCTTTAGCCTCTTTAACGGCATCTGTGAGTGGATTCTTGATCCAATTTGGCGTTCTCTGATTAGTAACTACCTTCCTGATAGCTTCTACAAGTATTCTGTTCTGCTGTCTCTCGATGGAAATCTGCTCTGCCATTAGAATTTCTCCAGTTTTTTCAGAAAAAGGGTTTAGAGTTCGTGATGATTTACTTATATTTATCTCGTAACTCAAACAAAGGACCTCGAAAATGACTAAAGAATACTTCCCCACCGGATTCACCAGCTGGAACCAGTTCTACACTGCTAAGCGCAACAAAGAAGCTCGTGCTGCTAAGTGGTCGGAAGTAAAGGGTCAGCTCATGACAGTCGTCTACATCTTTGGCGCTACTGCTTTCGTTTTAGGTTCTCTCTGGGTCGGAGCCTTCTTGGACTTCGTGACTCAGCACTAAACTCTCCGCACTCCGAGGATTGATTGTTTCCTCGGAGAATTCCGAGCCGCAGGGTCTGGCATTGCCCTGCGGCTTTTTGTGTATAAATAAAACATAGAGAATGTAAACGAAAGGTGAATTTAGATGATCGTTTCAGGCGGAAAAATCATAGCAATTGGCAAGGCTCAAACTGACGGAGTCACTCTGTCAGGCAATGGCGTCGAGACTCCTCTCGGCATCAATGAGCCAGTTCTTGAAAAGATCAACGGCGCTCTTCCGAAAGAAGACTTCAATTCTTGGTCAGGTCAGACTGCTGGCTGGGACATTGAGAAATACACTGGAAGAGACGGCATCGGAATAGATGATCACGAGATCTACGTATCTGGCAAGTACATGTTCTCAAGCGGAATGAGCGCTTATGCTGAGTCTGCATGGGTTGACGAGACATTCCTGAAGAAGACTGACAAGCCTGATGTTCCAGAGTATCTCGGCGGATATGGAATCGAGAGATCAGAAGTCGGAGACGACTTCAAGTTCGACTTCTCTGGCGCAGCTGCTAACAACTACATCAGCGGTGACGGCACTGTTCAGAATCCATTTGGACTTGACAAGGAGTTCACTGAGCAAGTCAACATGATGGGATATGAGATCGAGCAGCTAAACACTGCTTCTGCTCGCTGGGACACGTACTCTGCTGACAAGATGGGCAGAGTCATCTCGTCAGACGAGTCTATCACCGTCAATAGCGCACAGCTTCCAGACGGCAGCTGGCAGTATGATCTTCAGGTCGAGAAAGTACCAATTCCTCCAATGGTCGGAAACGATGGTCTGAGCGCTCAGTACAACACAGACGCTCAGAAGTATGAAGTTGGAGTCAGTGGAAATCTGGTCGACATCGAATCTTCAGGCGACACTGTAAAGATCACATCTAAGAAGAACAACCACTTCAATCTAGAGATCGAAGCTGGAAAGCTAGAGTTTGCAAACTTCAACTCAGAGCAAGTAGCTATCTCTTCTTCAGAGCCAACTTCAGTTCCTCTCACTATGCTCAACCATAGTGATGGATTCAATCTGTCCGATCTATCTCCAAACGGACTCTACCATGTTGATCTCAACTTGGAGTTCATGAGACTTACTAACCAGAGCTTCTCTACTGAGACCATTCAGCTCTTCGACAACAACAGCAGCAGAATCGACATCGGTCCGATGGACGACTCTCTTGCAGCAGATGTTCCAGTCTCTGTCAACGTCTCCTACGACTTTATGCAGGGAAGCTATGATCTCAAGTTCAAGGCAGACACAGTAGGTTGGGCAGTTCGAGTGGTTCGCTTCGACATCCATAGAATCTTCGACAGAAATCTCGTTGGAGACATCATCGCGGATGCGACGAAGTACACGGGAATCGATGGCATCAACGTGAACGAGAACGATCACACAATCGGTGCTATTCTCGGAAAGGGTCTCACGATCGACGGCAGAGATATAGCTGTCCTGCCGAGCAGCGGTATTGGCGCTAACAAGAACAATGGCGTCTATGCTAAACTTTCATCAGGACTTGCATTCAACGAGAATGGTCAAATCTACGTGAACATATCTTCTGGACTCAAGTATGATCCTAACGGAAACATAATCACGGTCGATGAAAAAGTTGAGGGCGTCGTAGAGACTGTCATGAGATTGAAGAAAGAGCTTGATGGAAAGCTCACTACCAACATGAACGTCTCTGATGCTAAGCTCACTGCTAGCAACAATAGCCCGATTCCAGGAAACGCAGACAGATGCGCATGGGGTGGTGCTCTATTCACGGTTCCTCTTCAGCATGACCTGACTACTGAAAGTGAAATCTCGTTCATGACACATACTCAGCTGGGTGTTGCTAATGATACATTCCCGATTGTTCTGGGAATTCTGGAATACAACTTCGACTATTATGACCCAGACAGAGGGGTATGGAGATCACAGACAAGCTGGATAGGAGATACTGGTCCAATTTGGCAAGACACTGCTGACGTAAACGGAAAGACACTTCAGCAGAGTGGACGTCACACGTACAAGTTGAAGAACTTGGTAGAGTACAGTAAGAGAGAAGCTGGAACTGATATTCATGGAAATACGATCTACAACGAGATCGGTCCTACGCTGAGATCTGATCGTTGCTACTATCTCGTATGGTTTGCAAGAAAAAACAACAGCATGGGCCACATCACATCTGATGAGGGATATCAGTCAGAGATGAATTCTGACCCGTACTTCTCGATCGGTGCTATAAACACATGGTGGGTTGTAGGCACCAATAGTGCAGATCTCAATTCAAATGGTGGTATGTCACAGAGCTGGTATCAGGATTTAGGTGATGCGCTGTCATTCAGTGGACTTTCATACTGGGCTAGAGAAGGCGAGGGAAACATGGTTCACATATCTAGACCGTTCGTCATGATCAGAAACGTAAAGAGAAGAGGTGAAGTATAATGGCAAAGAAGATAAACAAGGTTTTGACTACACAGGCAGTTCCACTGTCTCCAGAGGAAGTACAGAATCTCGGTCTCACTCTTTCTGCTGTTCTGGAGAGAACTATACTTCCGACAGAGGCTCTATGGATCCCGAACGTTACTGATGTTGGAATTCTGAGCTGGAGACTCGGAACGGCTGGCGACCCAGGTCCGTCAGATGTCAATATAAGAGGTGCACAGGGAATTCAGGGACCTCAGGGACCACAAGGTCCACAAGGCGATCAGGGTGAAAAAGGTGAACAAGGAGAACAGGGAGATATTGGTCCATGTCCACAAATCAACCCTGCAACCAAAAACTGGATGATTTACGAGGACCACACATGGAAAGACACTGGTGAGCCGTCATCTGGTGCTGTTGGTCCTCAAGGTCCAAAAGGTGACGATGGTGACAAGGGCGACAAGGGCGACAAGGGTGAAACAGGTCCGCGAGGTCTTGGCCTATCAGCAGAATATCAACCGATAACAGGTGGCACTCAAGTCTCTATCTGGACTGAGTCTGGTACTAAAGAAGAGTTCCACTTCGATGTTATGGACGGCAAGGACATATCTGCTAAGGCCTATACAGTAACTGGTGGTGGAAAGGTCGAGTTCTGGAAGGATGGCGCAACTGCAAAACATGCAGAGCTATTCTTGGCTTCTGGTACTTCTGGCTACACACCAAAAGCACATGTTGATACTATAACTGGTGGTCATAAAGTATACTTCTATCTTCCGGATCTTGGAAACTATGGTGATCAGGCAGCACAATTAGCAGTCTTCGATGTCATGGACGGAACTACTGCTGGTGCTCTCGAAATTTCTGGTAGCAATGGTATCAAAGCAGTAAAGCTTGGAACACACTATGAGGTAAGCATCTCAGGTGACTGCTACATCAACACACTCAGTGCACAGTCAGCAGTAAAGGCTGGAGAATCCGAATTTTCTGATCTCGCTCAGTCAGCAGCAGTATCAGAAGTCGCTAACAAGTACTACTCAGACGATCTATCACAGCAGTGGGGAATAGGTGAAGCATTTGATGGAATCTGGAACTGTGTAAGTGCACTTCCTGGAGATACTACACATCGCCAGTTCCCAGTCTACGCAGAGTATGCTCAGTCTGCATATCTCGGACCGAGCACGGTCTCAAGCTTCTCTCAGTTCAAGACGGCAATCGATGAGAACAAGACTGCTATCCAAGCTAACACTACGGAGATCGGAAAGAAGATCGAGACTGTGAATCATGATGCTACTCTATCTGGTGACGGCAAGACGACTCATCTCGGATTGATCGATGCTTACAAGCAGGCTATCGAAACTGTAAGCGGAAAGATGAACATTCCAAGTCTAGCTGCTAACAAAGACTGGCTCTTGAATTCAAATAATGGTAACCTAATATGGGCAGAAGCTGAAACTTGGATCGCTAACAGATTCAATCCAGTCGAGGGACTCTCTGGCTATGGTGACGCTACTGCTGGAAAGTACTACGTCGGTCTCAACACTTCTGCTATGACTCATGACAAGCGCTACGGCTGGAGAAAGGGAACTGGCTGGTACGCGGATCCAATTCAGTGTGTTAGCGAGGTCAATGGCACATACGATGGTAATCAGAACTATCAGCACATGATGGGAGACACTCTGAAGTTCTACAAGACGATGATTCATCCTGCTGGTACAACATCGGCTTCTAGCTGGGCTAACGACAACATCATCCATATCATCTTGGAGGCTTAATGAGCTTAGCGTTCAATGGAAAGAGCATGGCGTCATTGATGTTCAACGGGAATGTAGCAGCTCAGATCTTCTTTGGCGCTAAGCTGATCTGGCAGAAGATCCAGAACCTTCTTGAGTATGGATATGGTGGTGGAGGTAGCAATTGCTATGAGATTGTTCCAACACAAGACATATCTCTTAGCGACTTTTCAGTATTCGCTATGTACAACAATTCTTCTGACATGACAGTCAGAATCATCAACGAGTGCGGAATTTTGATCGCTAATTCGAATCAGAACGGCGTAGCTTCAAAAGCAGATCTCTACAATCTCACTGGCGATGATGGTGGATTCATGAATACTGTATCGTCTCTCGGTACAGTAACTCTATTTCAAGGAAAGAAGTACTACATCAATGTTCAGAAGAATGGTACTGGAGAATGGAACTTCGCTAGGTATCAGGGTGAGTCTGGAAACTACAAATCCTATCAGGGAGTGAATCAAATGTCTGTCCTGAGTGGATCAGGATCGTCTAAATGTCACGGCATGTGCTCCTCATTCGATGAGCTCAAGAATATAGATGTTGGCTATTTTGGCTGGACTGGCGGTGCTATGGGAGATGGTATGCAGCCTACACAAGGATCAAGCAATGAACCATATCCATACATCTTAAAACGAAATGTGAGCCGAGTTAGACATATATTCACAGACTCGGAATTTAATAATGTGCCGGTTGGGCAATACAATGACGATATTGCTCGTTATGCTTACATTTATTACATCATGGGTAATACCATCGGTGATGAATTCATAATGCTAACGAACTATTGGACACAGGGCTTCATGGCAGATCCAAATAGCCAAACACGCTATTTCACCAATAACAGACACAATATATGCACAACTAAGTGGCCATTTGATCATAACAAGATCACATCGATGACGCCAGTCGATGATGAACCGCAGAATCCATCACAATGGGATATCTATTATAAATCTGACGTGAATGAATGGACAGGTAGTGTAGGTAAAAAGAGAGCTGTAGTTACATGGGATGGAAGCGCATGGATAGCTGCTGTCAACTGGAGTGCTGAATGGGACGTTGACCCACAATATGACGCAAGCAACTACTGTGAAGTCGCTACTCAAGACTATACGGCTCGTGGGTTTATGAAAGCTTCGCTACAGACCGGTTCTAAGTGGTATTTCAAGGCTAACAACATAGAGGTTTAAGATGCTTTATGCAGTTGGAAAAGTTGATGAGAAGATTCACTTCAGATGCTCAAATAAGCAGAATCTCGACATCATGTTAAAGAACGCGGGAAAGGATATAAGAGACTATCTGATCCTTCAGGAGTATGGAATGGAAATTGTACCAAGAATCGCATACGTAGACGGAAAGTGCGTCTACAACAATCGTGAGTACTGGACCAAGACTGCGACGGAGAATCCGATCACAAAGGAGAACTTCGTAGATCACTCGGTTCTTGACTACATGGGTCAGCCAGTCTCATTCGACAGATACACTGACGAGAAGAACACGATCATAGACAGACTCTACGCTATTGACGGTCGTGCAGGTCAGGTCTCGGACAACATAGCAGTGGGAACTGAGATCATATCACTCTTCCGTGAAGAGTGCATCTTGACTCCACTGCACACTGTTACTCCAGATGACATCTTCAGTAAGTGCTTCATGATCATCGTTGCTCTTCAGACAGGATTCTTCGACAGAGCAGCTAAGATGGTTCTAGCGATAGAGCCAGACGAGTTCCTCAATCCTGTCAGAAAGCAGAAGTACTACGACATGATCAAGTCTGCTGACGTGATCGAATATGCAGAAAAGTGATACAAAGTAACACGATGTAACACAGTTCATACAGTCTTTTTCTTTACAAATCTGTTATTAGCAAAAATAACAGATTTTTTACAGTATAAATAAATAGTAGGATATGCTTAAAAGAGGGCCATCAACATGGAACAATTTCTTCTAGAGGCAGCAAAAACGAATTCACCTTCAGTGATATTTTGCGCTCTCATGATAGTTGGAGTCTACTATCTGATCAAGGGTCAGAGAGAAAAGACGGCGACTAAAAGAGACAACGAGAAACAGACACTTGAGATGGCGTTAGCCCTCCAAGCAAAAGACATCGAAAATCTGAAATCCCAAGTCAACATGCTGAGTGGGCGCTGGGACACACTTCAAGAGATACTTGGAAAGATCAACGAAAATCTGTCTGCAATACGCGAAAATATATCTAGCTTTGAGAAACGACTTGACCGAGTAGAAAGGGAGAAATTCAACCAGAGTTGATGATCTGCCCTCTGATTAGCAGTCCTACTTCACATTTCGTAATGAATAAGTAAAGAAAACTGCTATTTACAGAAATCCGTGCATAATCTAAATTACCAATGAAGAGGATCCGTGAGGATGCCTCTTTTAATTATGTTGTTTCAACAAAGAGGTGTTAAATGGAACTGAACTATGAGAAACTTCTGGATCCAGACTATGAATGGACTGAACGTGAACGCGCTGAGTTCATCATAGCGTATCACAAACAGGTAGTGGAGTGGTTCATGGACGGAATCGTCTTTCCGGTAGTGTACTTCGCGGCTGTGATCTGCGTCATGAGATTCGTCGTCTTCTTAATTGACATCTTCACCAAATAACTTATATTGAAAATATGAGCATGGATATCGACAACGAAGAACTCACTGAATTCATAAAGAACGAGCTGAAGATGTTCAAGCCTCTTCAAAAGAAAGAAGAGGATACGATCATCAGGATAATGCTTGATGACAAAATGGAAAAGCGTATCAGGATGTTGTCCCGCAATAGGTTGATAATGGGATACTCTCGGTTCGTCTATGCGATAGCGAAAATCAAGGCGATAAAGAACGGAAAGTCTGTCGCTGATCTGTATCAGGCTGGAATATCTGGGATGCTGAAATGCGCTCCAAACTATGATCCAAACAAAGAGGTGAATGGAAAGAAAGCTAAGTTCTACTCATACGCTGTCTGGTGGATCGTTCAGGCGATGAACGAAGAGATCTACAAAGCTAACGACGCTGTTCATGTCCCGATGTATGGAAAGGAAGTGATGAAGAAGAAGTTCAGGGAGAACAATCTGGACACTTCTGAATACCGTTCAGTATGCTTCCTCAACGCTACCGCTCCAGTCGTCTCTACATATTCCCAGCTCTCTAATCACGGTCACGGCATGGAAGAGTCCGGAATGATGGTCGAAGATTTGATCGTAGAGATGGAAGATTCGCACAGTAGGATCATAGCTAACAATGAAGATCTCAAGCTCGGAGAGATGCTGCAGGCCGTATGCTCTCCAGAAGACTACAAGATGATCAAGGACACCTACTTCCACAATCAGACCTTAGCACAGCTCGGCGAGGGAATGGGAGTCGGTGGAGAACGAGCGAGACAGAAGAAGAACCGAGCAGTCATGAGAGCACAGTCAGCTCTCCGTAAGCTCATGAAGGAGAAGAACTTCCAGTACACGAATACTCCTGAAGAGATGGATCTGGAAGTCATGTTCAACCCCAAGAAGTATAAATAGAGGTGGATCAAGTGATCACTAAGAAAGCAAGGAGCACAGATATGATGAAGATGTTTGGAGTCGTAAGGGACTTCCTAGACCGCTATTACAAAGCTACTCGCTCTGATCGTTTCCATCGTCCGAAGTTCGCAGACAACATTCAGTCCCTTTGGTATGGATTGACAGAAGATGAGCGCAACAAAGTCCTCGTTCTTGCGAGAAGAGATGACTTCGTGGCGTTTGAAGAGATGCTGTTGAGTATCGATGAAGAGAACGAGAAGAACGAAGAAAATAACTAAATTTAACCTATAACTGGAGACACAACAATGTCTAAACTGAAACGTGAAGATATAAAGAACAAGAGAACCAGCGTCGAGGCAGGTCCGTGGCGCAAGCTGTGCACAACTTACTACGAAGACCGCGAGAAGTATCGTGCATTGAAGGCAAAGCTCAACGACTACAAGAAGACCAACAAGATCACTAAGGCCGTTTTGACCAAGCTGGATGAAATGCTCAAGGAACTGAAGGCGCTCAAGACCAAGATGATCGCGTCAAGACACCGCATGAACGGCTCTGCTCTGAGAACATTCACTGAGCAGAAATGGACGCAGAAGTTCCATCCGACCGCCAAGGTTACTCTCAACAAGGAGCAGACCAACATGCTCCTGATAAACTTGATGCTCGCATACATCAAGTTCGACAAGCTTCCCGCTAACGCAAAGCTTGTTCTCGAACTGGATCAAAGACAACTCAACATGAAAATAGAAGGAACTGAAAATGCTGATAAGAATTAAGTATTTTCCGGGTGCAGAAAAGATTAAAGTTCGTGCTAACGGCGACTGGATCGATCTCAAGGCGAACGAAAATGTCGTAGTGAAGGCAGGCAAGATGGAACTCATTCCGCTCGGAGTAGCTATGAAGCTTCCGGAGGGATATGAAGCACATCTCGCTCCGAGATCTTCTACGTTCAAGAAGTTCGGAATCCTCCAGACCAACTCTGTTGGCGTGATCGACAACAGCTACTCCGGTCCGAACGACGAATGGAAATTCCCAGCTTTCAACCCTGGCCCAGTAGACCTCGAGATCCACAAGGGTGAGAGAATCTGTCAGTTCAGAATCATGGAACGTCAGCCAGAGATCGAATTCGTAGAAGACGACCTCAGCGACCAGTCTGACCGTGGTGGATTCGGAAGCACTGGCGTCAACTAATGTTCGAACTTTCACTATCAAGTGAGCTTGAATCTCTGGTCCTCAAAGCCAGAGATTTAGAGCATGAAAATAAGGCTCTGAAAGAGATGAACGCTCGTCAGGCGGGATCTCTTCTTGCGAAAGATGCAGAGATATCAGCACTTAAAAAGGAATTAGAAGAATGGAAAAAGAACTACCAGTAGAAAATGCAAATCCGTGTGTAATCGAAGACGAATACTCTGGAATGAAAGTTGAGCTGTTGAAGTACCCGACATCTATCGACTGGGGCTGGGTGAGATTCTTGGCTATGAACACTGTCGGAAAGAACGTAGACAAGCTCGATGATCCGATGACGCTCAATCTGAAGAAGAAGTACTTGAGATCCGAGCATTCTCCTATCAGATACCTCACTTTCATCATCCGAATGACGATCCCATACTGCGACTCTGTGTGCTTCTGCCGTCACAAGCTCGGCGTAGAGCACTTCGTCCAGAGCCAGAGAAACGACCGTCAGGACAAGTTCGACCGCTACAAGGAACCGCAGGGACATCTCGTCTCTCATGTGATGGTAGTGAACGCACAAGAGCTCATGTTCATGGCCCGTCGCAGACTCTGTCAGATGGCATCTAAGAACTGTCAGAAGATCATGAAGATGATCAAGCATGTCGTTCTGAACATGTGCCCTGAGTTCGAAGATGTGCTCGTTCCTAACTGCGAGTATCTTCACAGCTGTCCCGAGTTCAAGTCTTGCGGCTACTGGGACGCTAAGGCTAAGAAGCTCGAAAAGTACTTCAACGAAGAGCTAGAGAAAGTCAAGAGAATCGACGACAAGATCAATCCTCCTGAGGGTAGAGGTCCAGTCGAGACTAAGCTTCTCAATGAGCTCGAAAGAGAAGTAGCTGCCGACAACGCAAAGAGAACCATCGAGGACGCAAAGAGGATCGTCGAGGAAAAGGCTGATAAATAGGATATGGATATACTTTTCACTATTATCGGCTTCATCGGTGCGGGCGCATTCGCGAGCTGCACTCTCCCTCAGATCCTTCGTGTATTGAAGCGTAAGAGCACGGCAGACATCAGTCTGTTGTTCATCTTACTTTCCCTATTGGGGAACCTCGCTAGCGCCTCTTACATCCTCTATACGAACATACAGGGTGGGTTCTGGCAGATCCCTCAGTACTTCAACTATACGATCGCTACTACTCTAGTCGTTACTCTGCTCGTGCTAAAGCTTAAGTATGACGGACATGAAGTGAAGGAGAGTTTCAAGAGGAGCCTCGCGAATCTCAAGGGAAAGTTCTATGTATGGTACGCGAATGGTGATTTGCAGAGATTGATAGAGATAGTCGTTGCTGCTGTACTATCAATCTTCATGATCGTCTATCTCGTCTATAGTAAGTAACAATTTAGAGCTGAGACAAGAGCTGTGGAGTGACCCACAGCTCTCTTTTTGTATAAATAATTCAAAGACCGTTGTGGAGTTTTTATGATAAACGAGGATCGTTGGAACTATTACTACAATCAAGACTATGGACACAAGTGGCATCGCGGAAACAGAGGCGACCATGTTACTGGCTGCACGGATCCAAACTCATACGTATGCGCTCTTGACATTCACAAGATGAGCACGCGAAAGGTCGTTCCAGCAGTTCGTAAGCTCTGTGAGAGACTCGCTAAGATGCCTGACATAACAGTTCTCAATCAGGACGGAACGGCATTCGAGTCTACCAAGGGTTCTGAGAAGCACTACTTCAAGTTCTTCGAAGTTCTCCAGAAAGACTGGCAAGATGCTAAGGGCGCTTGGAATCTCTTTAACGGATTCGGAGTCGCTGAAGCTAAAGATGCAGAGACTGTCGTAGCCGACAGAACAAAGAATCACAGCAAGGGCGAGGGACTCACGATTCTCTATCAGATCCCAGATGACATGACTGACGGATCTATGTATCAGTTCAGAAAAATGGCTTCTGATGGACTCACATACGACACAATCGTCAAGGAGAATCCAAAGGTCAGAGAATTCTTGTCTAAGGTTCTGTCAGAAGCTGCATTCAACAAGTTCTACGGAATCAAGCAAGAGAAGCCAGCCGAAGAGAAGCCAGTTCATCAAGAGGTAGAAGTAACTGCTCGTGGAAAGGCGCTCGTCCGCGACTTCTGGAAAGCACAGAAGGCTGTCAAGCAGCACGAAGTGAATCCGTTGAGCTACAGTGACTGGGAAGATCTGAAGGCCTTCCTCGACACTGATGAGGGCTACACCGCTTTTGGTAAATACTACAACTACGCTAAGAAACTCGTTGGATCTTGGCTCGGAGAATCAGAAGAGCTAGACTTGAATAAGGCTATGGAGATTCTGAAAGAATCAGGGATCAAGATTCAGGAGAATTAAGAGGAAACTATGAAAGATCGCAACCTAAGCAAGAACTTCAAACTATCCGAATTCTGCAATCTAAAAGAAGAGCTCACTGACTATCAGATCGCTCTATTGACTAATCTAGCAGAAGAGCTCGAGTACGTCAGGGAGAGACTTCAACAGTACAAGTCTGGAATGAAGCCTGTATACATGGTCGTAACTTCTGGCGTCAGAACAAAGGCAGACATCGCACGACTCAAGAAGCAGGGCTACCATCCATCAGAAAATTCTGATCATCTCTGTGGAGTTCAGGCTAACGGAAAGCCCACTCTCGGAGCTGCTGACATTCAGTTCTACAACTGCAGCTTGACCACTAAGCAGATCGCACTCGAAGTGAAAGAGATGGTCAACAACAACGCTGCATACTTCGGTCAGGTCATCTACGAGAAGAATCCAAAGACTGGAGCTGAGTGGATCCACTTCGGCAACGATCCAGAGCAGATCTTCTCATATCCGATCTCTGTAACCGCAGAGAGAAAGAAGTTCTTGATGAGCGTCGACAACGGAAAGACATACAAGGCATTAAAGTAAAAGGCATAAAGTAAAAGGCATAAAGTAAAGGAGAACGACAAGTGGCTAAGAAATTAGCAATTTCTATCAACGGCGGAGGAATGCTGGGAGTGGGTCCTCTTCAGTTCATGTGTAGGCTTGAGTCTGATCTCGGAAAGAAGCTGTGCAACGTGAGCTTCGCATACGGTGGCACTTCCACTGGATCTATTATCGCTGCTGGACTCTGCGAGGGCAAGTCTGCTCAAGAGTTGATGGATCTCTACAATGGCAACCTGAAGAAGATCTTCGACAAGTACTCATGGTATAAGAGGCTCAATCTCAAGTGCCCGACATACGACAACACTAACCTCAAGAAGATCCTGAAGCAGGAATTCATCGGCATCATCAGAGACGCTAAGAAGGCTCTGAGAGGACAGTTCGGTGGCTACATCAAGGACTGGGAGAAACCGATCTACATTCCAACGACTCACATGAACGGCGAGTCAGTAGAGAAGGTATGGGATCTTGGAGATCCTGACACTGAGAAGTGGTTCGCTATCTTGACCAGTTGCGCTGCTCCGACATACTTTGATGTAGTGATGGACGGAAAGGACTCATACTGCGACGGTGGCATGTGGGCTAACGATCCGATCATGGTCCTCGAGTCTGGCTTGAAGAACTCTGGTCACGGAGACTTCAAGATCCTTCAGTTCAACACTGGAATGGACACTCCGAACACATCTTCTGGCAACAAGACTGCTGTGGGCTGGCTCGAGTACATTCTAGATGAGTGGGTCGCAAGATCAGGAATGTCTAACTACTACGAGTGCTGCGCTAACATCGGCAAGGAGAACGTGTTCAGAGCATCTCCGAAGCACGGCTGCAAGATAAAGATGGACAAAGTCGACGACAAGACTGTCAACGAGGTCATCGAGATCTGGGACAAGTACTACGACAGCGTCAGAAAAGAACTCCTTGAGTTCATGAAGAGGTAAGAAATGGAAAAGCCAAATCTATATGAATCCCTAAGAATTCTCCGTGAGTCTGGAATCGTTCTGGAGAAGAAGTTGAGATCCGAGATGACACCTGAAGAGCTCGCTGACGCTAGAGCGAAGAGCAAGAAGCGTCGTGAGGCGAGAAAGATAGCAGCTGCTGAGAAGCGTGGATATGAAAAAGCCATGCGTGATCACATGACTGCTGACTACAAGCCTGCACAAGAGAAGAAACCCGAGAACGTCTATTATACTAAGATCTTCCAGAAGAATGGAAATGTCGGCGGGGGCTGGTGGGTAGAAAAGCCAGGAAAGCCAGAATATCAAGCCTACAAAGATCTTAATACACTCAAAAAATACTTCGGATCTGATACCGAAGCATTTATAAATGGCGCCAAACTCGACTATGAAGATGGTGAAGCTGGTGGCCCTGGCTGGAAGATCCGAATCTGTTATGAAAACGAGATTCCAGATAGCATTCTTGAGAAGCTCAAGAAGGATCTAGAGAAGGGCGCTTCCATGAGCCACCACTCTTGGGAGTGGTAACTTTAAGGATTGATCAATCTCTTTTCAAAGTACTCTGGCAGGTAGCTGGAGTACTTGTTGTGTTGGAAGGAGAATGATGCGTCGAGAATGAAGGTCTCAGCGTAGTCTTCGTGGCTTCTCACAGAGCGTCCAGCAGCCTGAACGAGCTTCTGCCACATCTTGTTCTGATACCACATCGGAATCTCGTCTGCGAGAGTCTTCGTTCTGAGGTTGGCTAAGCTGTCCCACGGAAGCTTCACGATGATCTGGAATGTAGACAAGTCGTCGTGAAGGTCAACGCCCTCAGTCATAGAAGATGACACGAGAACGGAGTCGCTTCTGAGGTTGTGCTCTTCCAAGATGTCCTCGTTTCGAACATCTTCGTAGCGGACCAAGAGTCTTGAGTTCCTGCAGTGATCTTTCAGATACTTCGAGATCTTCATGTTGCCAGTGTGAACGATTCCTCTCTCGCCCTTGTGTTGGTCGATGATGTAGTTCACTGTCTTGGCGATGGCTTCAAGATTCTCTGGATCCTGAAGAGCCTTGTAGCTGGTGCTACAGTTTCCGATGTTGACGATCGGACCCTTCTTCGGATCGAATGTGGACGGAACGTCGATGAAGAGACATTCACTTTCTTTGAGTCCGAGAGTGTTTGCGAAGTTGGAGAAGTTCAGGATCGTAGCGGACATGAAGATCACTTTGTCTGTGAGGTTGCCGAAGAACTTCTCAAAGATCCAGTCGACGTTTAGAGGAACGATCGTGAGAGAGCGGTTCTTGTCATCCCAGTTGTAGACCCACTTGTGAGATTCATCGCTGGATTCATATTCCATCACTTTCAGGAATGCATCCTTGATCTCACGCTTGTACTTGTACTTCTTCTTGGAGTCGTGACCACCGTTCTCGATAGCTTCTGCGACCTTGCCGTCTCGGATGAGCTTGTTCTGCTCTGCTTCGTATTCAGAGAGATCAGCGAAGACTTCCTTGATCAGAGCTGTGCAGATTCTGATGAACTTGTCCATCTTTCCAGTCGGAGTCGTGGAAGATTCAAGGTCTGCGAACTGGATGAATTCGAGATCCTGCTTAGAGAGGCGCTTCTCAGCTTCGAACTTGAACTTCATTGTCGGGAAGTCAAGCTTGATGCTGCCGACATCCACCAAGAAGTCTTCGAGGAGATGAGCTTCGTCGATCACCAAGAGTTCACGATGAATCTGCTTTCGACAGATGACTGCGTTCATGATAGCCGTGTTAGCCAAGAAGATCTTAGACTTGAATGCAGCTCCAGCAGTTCTGTAGTACTCGCAGAGGTCGTTAGCCTTGCAGTATCTCTTGATGCCCTGAGAGATCGAGTCGGATCCCTGACAAGGTCCCATGTCGCACTTGACTCCGTCTGTGATAGCGCAGTCGTAGTTGTTCATGCCCTTGAGCATCTTGATCGGGAACTTGTCCTTGAAGTCTCTCCAGTACTGATCCTGAAGAGCCTTGTTAGTGACGACAAGATAGCTGTTCTCTGCGAGCATCGATTCGAAAATGCCAATACCGGATTTTCCAGCGCCCGTTGGAAGCTGAGCTATGATGTACTTTTTATTTGTGTTTTTTACTGCGTCCAGGAACTTTTGCTGTTCAGGACGGATAGTTTCATAAGGAAATTCGATGTTCATGTTCAAAATATACTAAAAACTTGCCGAAACAGAATACTGTTTTTGAATAAAATGATTATATTTACTCACAAGAACAACCAACATAGGTGTTAAACCATGAAAGAAAAGAAGAAAATCCTGTTGATGGACATGGCGAATCTCGGAATCAGAACCGCGACCGCATGCTTCAGAGACGATCCGACTGACACCCACTACACGAAGTGGAAAGAGAAAGTTCTGGGAAGTCTAGTTGACTTGATCCAGAAAACTGGCGCTGACTCAGCTATTCTCTGCCAAGAAGGCAAGAAGAACTGGCGTTTCGATGTCTACGACAAGTACAAAGCTCACAGAAAAGAAGAGAAAGCCAAATCCAAGATGGACTTTGACACATACTATCCGATGTATGACATGTTCTGCGACGCTTTGAGACAGTATGTTCCGAACATCTATCAGCTCAAGGTCAACCGAGCTGAGGGCGACGACCTCATCGCAGTTCTCACGAAGAACTTGACGAAGAACTATGAGGTCATCTGCGTCTCTACTGACCGAGACTTCTATCAGCTCTTGAAGTATGAAGGCTACAAGCAGTATCATCCGATCAAGAGAAACTTCGTCCAAGTTGCGAATCCGGAGCGCTACCTCTTAGAGAAGATCATCGTCGGCGACAAGAACGACGGCGTTCCTCATGTGAAGCCGCGAGTCTCTGTCAGAACTGCACCGAAGATCATCGACGAGGGTCTGGATGAATGGCTCGATCGCGAGGGACTCAGAAAAGAATATGAGAGAAACAAGACCCTCATCGACTTCGACTGCATTCCGGTAGATGTCCAAGACGACATCATGACCGAGTTCAGAAATCTGAGATACTCTCCGATGTTCAAGAGAGACTTCAACGACTTCGTGAACGCTATCGGCTGCCCGCAGCTCATCATGAACAGTCCAGAATACGCTAGCACCCTTTGCCGTATGGAGAGAATAGATGCGCAGTAAGTTCAACAGATTCTACATCGATGTGCTCAACTCACTGAAGACCTACTCTACTTGTTCGAGACTTCAGGTAGCAGCTATCCTCGTAAAGGATTCTCGAATTCTCAGTTCTGGCTACAACGGAGTAGCTAAGGGATGTAAAGAATGTAACAAAATCTTTACAAAGAAAGAGGACGGATCATATCAGTATGTCGAGCGTGAACCGTTCTCCCCGAGACTCAAGATCCACAATCTCACTTACGAGCAGTACCGCCAGATCCACCACGAGTTCGCTGACAAGTTCGAAGTTCATGCTGAGATGAACTGTCTCGGCTACGCTCTGAGAAACAACACCGACATCACTGGTGCTCAGCTCTTCTTGACTACTAGCCCGTGTCTGAACTGCTGCAAGCTCATTCTGACATCTGGTATCAAGGAAGTCTACTACATGGAAGCCTATGATGATCAGTCTGGGATCAGATACTTGACTCAGAATGGCGTCATTTGCGAGAAAATCGAGCTCTAAATAGCTCTTACATACCGCTTAACTAAGAATCTCCTGTATAAATAATCTAAACAGGAGATTTTTGCGATATGGCAGAACAACCTAAGAAACTATTGAACGAGGCGTTCATCAATGACGTCACTTCTAACAGAGACAACGAATCTAAGTCTCTGTATATCGAGGGCGTCTTCATGGGCGCTGAAAAGAAGAACAGAAACGGCAGAATCTATCCGAGAGAATTGATCGAACGTGAAGTGAACTCACTCAACAAACTGATCACCAGCAATGAGTGTCTCGGAGAGCTCGAGCATCCTGAATATGCAAAGGTGAACTCCAGAGAAGCAGCAATCAAGATCTGCTCTCTTCGCATGGACGAGGACTTCGCTATCGGTAAGGCTAAGGTTCTTGAGTATATGCCGAACGGACACATGCTCGCTGGTCTTCTGCAGGACGTCAGAATGGGCGTCTCTTCGAGAGGCGTTGGCGACGTGAACGAAGACACTGGCATGGTAGAGTCAAACTTCCACTTGATCACTATCGACGCAGTTCTCGGTCCTTCATGTCCAGATGCTTACGTGAACGCAGTGAACGAGTCTTACGAGTGGGTGTTGAACGAATCTACGAACCTCTATGTCGAGCGTCTCGTGGAGAAGAAGCCAGAAGAGATCATCAAGACTCTGGAACCAGCTAAGGCAGCTTTCGACAAGAAGCTTGATGCTGGCGGATCTAAGATGGTCGCTGAGGCATTCAAGGAATTCTTCGAGATCTACAAGCACATTCAGGGGTAAGTCATGGCAGGGATGAATCAATATCAAGCCTTCAAGATCCTTCGTGAATCGGGACTCGTCTTGGAGAAGAAGCTCAGATCTGAGATGACTCCCGAGGAACTTGCTGATGCGAGAGCGAAGAGCAAGGAGAGAAGACTTCTCAGAAAAGCCCGCAAGGAGGGCGAGAAGAAGGTTCTTGATCAGCTCGGTCTAACTCATGATGATCTCAAGACTCATGAGCCGAAGAAGGAAGAGCCGAAGAAGTCTGGTCTGTCTCCTGAAGACTCTAAGGCTATCGCTGCTGGGTACAAGAAGTATGAAGATGAATACAACGACTACTTGGACAACCTAGAGAGGAGAGCTCGTCAAAAAGAGAATCAGACTTACGAGAAGCAGAAAGAGCTTCTCGATGAGCTCAACCGCAAGACTTGGCTCTTCAAGGATGTCAGAGTTTCATACAAGACTGAAGACATCTATCAAGACATCAAGGAACGTGTAGAGAGATACAGACCTAAGATGACTGGCGATATGGCTAAGCTTGAAGTCTTCAGAAAAGCATTCCCTGACGAGTGCGAAGAGGCTGACGGAAAGCTAGAGATCACTAGTGGAGACTTCTGTTTCAGTATCAAGCCTGATCTATCGTATGACATGACCGTGTTCAACTGCGGATACGATGGAGAAGACGAAGTAGACTTCGGTGGCAAGTTCAAGGAAGCTATCCTCGAGAAGGATCCGAGCTACATCCGTGATCTGCTCAATAGAAAGGCAGAAAGAGCGAAAACAGAAGAATAATCTCGAAAATCTGTTTACAAAGTGTTGAGATTTTCTTATATTTGGAATATCTCAACACTTTCTTTTGAGGAAATATGAAAGAGCTATACAAAGCGTTCAAGGTGATAAAAGAATCTGGTCTCGTTCTTGAGAGAAAGAAGCCTGCTCAGGAACCTATCCAAGCCACTATGTTGTGGCACTGGGATCTCGGAGGACACGAAGAGAAGTTCGCACTGAGGTCGTTTCAGTCTTCAATCTTAGACGCTTACACAAAGGGCGCTACTGAGATCTACAACTACACAAGCGGTGGTAAGAGACCGAGAGGCGACTTCTGGTGGCTCTGTCTCAACGCCAGCATCTTCCTAGAAAAGACTAGCTGTGGTGGTGGATCTATCGGCGGTCTCGACTACAACAAAGTGAAAGAATTCAAGGATAGGCTAAAGGCCAAGCATCCAGCTCTTGGAACTGGCAAAGACTATCCGACTCTCGAAGAGATCTTGGAATTCGGCACTGATCTGTCCAACTGGTATCTCAACACTAGCTCGTGGAATCTGGGCGAAGTCAAAGACGGACGCAAGTACAACGTTCACAAGGCTATCTACGAACTCGCTGGAAAAGAGAACTACAAGCATATTCCTCTGACGAGAAAGAACATTCGATTCCTTAACGCTACACTCAAGCCGACTAAAGCAGAAGAAGTTACAGACGAAGATGTCAAGAATGCAGTAAAGACTGCTATAGATCGCTACGAAGACAAGGATCACAACTATGGCAAAATGATCCGTGCTCTCCAGTCAGTCGGCTTCACAGACATGAAGACGATGGACTATGGCGACATGAACGACTACGGCGAGAAGTACATCGGACAGACGTTAGCTAAGTACAAGGGAAATCCCGTCCTTCTCGACACTAGTCAGAGCGCTTTCGGACGCTGCAACGTCTATCCTCATGAATCCAGAGTGATCACTCAGGATAGATGGGACGAGCTGAACAAGAAATACCCAGAGTTCAGACGATAGTGAAAACTTTAGTATATTTTTAAGATGAACAGAATCTTTAATCTCGTTTCGAGACTGATTGACTGCGACCCAATCGCAGTCATTCTGTTCGCAGTCGGGGCTGTTGGAGTAGCTGCAATTATAGGCTTGATTCACAGCATAATCTGTCTGGTAGGTTGACTATGAATATGATGAAAGAGGAATACGAGACGGTCAAGGATCTCTTCAGCAGATACGCTTACACTTATGGGTACGAGTTCCATGAAGTTAACATCACTCTGAGCGTAACCGTTCATCACGAGGGACATGATCTCAGCTTCATGTACATCTACGGAAACCGAAAGATGTTCGTAGTGGATGAGTTCGATCCGATGCAGACCATGAACGTGGTTACTAACATCAGGTCACTTCCTGACAGAATGACCGACAAAATAGCAGAATGGAAGGGAAAGATCCATGGGACTTGCTGAATTCATAATCTGGAAATCGAGAAATGTAGAACAGGCTTTCGATGGAATCCGATCAAGCGAGCTGCTAAAGAGCAAGGGCAGCGCTGCGATGATGAACATTACGATCGAGTATGAGCCTCAAACTGAGACTGCTAAGATCTTCAGATACGAAGATGTAGTCTGGGTTGGATCCTTCAAAGACCTTCCAACTGCGCTCATTCGCTGTAATTTCAACAAAAGGTAGATGATGATACGAGAAAAGAGCGACTTCAAGTGCCGCCACGACCTTCTAGATGTATGGGAGTGGATGGAAGGTATGTTCATCAGGGAGTGTACCAATAAGGGTATTGATCCAGACGATTTTGGAGAAATTGACGTATCCTTCTCGGTCGCTGTAAAACAGAAAAGAAAACCTGAACAGCAAGAAAACTGAGAAAAAGGGTTTACGAAATCTTGAGAATTTACTATATTGTCTTTGTAACTTCAACAAAGGATAAAGTAAATGCTCAAGAGAACTCGTCAAACTTTCATCGTCTCTGACTTACACTTTAATCACGCTAACATCTGCAGGTACTGCAATCGTCCGTATGCGATGCAGGCTCCGAACAAGAATCCAGCTAACGCTCCGCTTCTTGAGCTGATGAACAACGACATTCTTCAGGCCTTTGAACAACTTCCGGCCGACTGCGATGTATGGCTCTTGGGCGACATCTTCTTCTATCAGGGCAAGCCGAAGGATGCTCCCATCGAAGAGTACCGCAGGATCGTCGCTAAGATGAAGGGCGTAGCTAAGGAACGCCGTCTCTTCTTGGTCAAAGGCAACCACGACGAACTTCCGACTGGCCTCTATCGTGCTCTCGGCTTCAACGAAGTCTACGACACTCCGGTCATCGTCGAAGACAAGTGGATCCTCTCTCATGAACCGGTCTACGTCGGCAAGGACTCTCACTTCATCAACCTCTATGGTCACACTCACGACGAATCGATCAAGGATGACTACTTCACGTATGACTACGAGAACTACGCTCGTTCTCTCCGTGAAGCGAAGGCAAAGGGCAAAGAAGCTCAGCAGCTCGTCCAGAAGTGGCCGGAACGAGTCGTTGACACTGCAAAGAACTACCGCAACTGCTGCTTAGACTTTAACAAGTGCATCCTCCTTTGGCAGGGCGACAAATTCATCTCTACTGTCGCTCGTCCGACTGGCTGGTAGCAATTAACTCAAAGGAAAAACAAAATGAAAAAGACAACTTCCCAGATCGTAAAGGTCCTCACTATTCACTCCAAGGGCACGAGCTTCATGCAGACCCTCGCTTGGTGGAATCTCGCCAAGATCAAGGTCACTGATGTAGACTTCGTCGCTATCCATGAGGGCAAGGGCGAAATTCGCACCGCATACTCCTTCAAGCGTGACAAGCAGGGCAACTACATCATGATCGACGACTACAAGGGTCAGAAGGCAAAGCTTCCTTACACCGAAGTCACATTCCCTGATGGCTCCAAGCGTGTCTCCTTCGTAGACTTCACCTTCAACGACTACCGCGAAGAGGATATCGAAAAGCTTGTCGATGTCAAGCTCGAAAAGACCAAGAAGGGTCAGGCTCAGCCGCTCCAGATCATCTCCGTAGACTTGAGCACTGGCACGGTCGTTCCGACTGAAAAGCCGAAGAAGGTCAAGGCAAAGAAGACTGATGCATCCGTCAAGGCCTGACTAAAGGTTATTGACGAACTCTAAAAATCCGCAATTTTAGAGAAAAACAAAGTCCAAGGGTTTACAAGATCCTTGGATTTTCTTATATTGACTGTGTAAACAAAAGAGGTACAACACAATGGTTGACAATTTCGCTCAAATCCGCTCTCTTCTCAAGTTCGAGAATGATGGAGACTGCTACTATGTTCAGCTTCTCCGTCGTCAGTCTGACGATCCGATGAAGAACGGTATGCCTGATCCAAACTATCACGGCAACATGCACTCCCGCTCTCTGAAGGACTACCTGATTCCTTCTATCGAATATCTCGATCGAAAGGAAGAAGAGATCAAGCAGCTCTGCAATCAGTTCAACGTTCGCGCTTACATCCGCTTGAACAAGCGAACATACAACGCCATCTCTATGGCTATGCTCAAGCACATCGTCGAACAGCTCACTTCTGGTCAGTCTTTCAACAGTCCCTACAGTCTCGTGGCTTCTGCTGCTGGTATGGCTAACGCTTCTGGAAAGGACAAGACTTGGATCATGGATCTGGACGCTGAATACGTTCCGATGCAGAAGGACATCATGAGAATGATGATTCAGTGCCAGCCATACGACAAGATCTACAAAGAACAGACTGTCGGCTGGATTCCGCTTGATGGTCCGATCTTCCCGGATCGTGAAGAGAAGATGTTCGAGGACTTCTGTGAAAGGAACATTCCAGTCATCAAAACGAAGCATGGCATTCATCTCATCTGCAAGCCGTTCAACGTGATGACACTCAAGAATCTGTGGGAACTCTACGTGTCTCAGAAGGACATCACTCCTCCGCTCCCGCAGTACAAGATCGAGCACATTCACGAAGATGAATCCGAACGAGTGGTGCCGACTGTCGTCTTCAGTCTCACTGACATGTATCTGAAGCATCAGGATGACTTCCTCAAGATCTGCGAACAGTTCGGCAGAGCGAAGAAGATTCCCATCGACAAGAACAAGACGGTCATTCACTACGTAGAGTATCTCGACGGAGAAATCGGCGAAGTGAATCGTGAATGGAGACAGTACTGCTTGGACAACAAGATCTACATGAAGTGCTTCGACATCCATAAGGACAACCCGACAATCCTCTACGTTCCGTAGGGAGGAACTATGAAACCAACATTCGAAAAGATAGTAGAAGAGATCTTCGCCCCGAAGTTTGATTGCGAGATCAAGCTTTGCAAGGGAGACACTGAAATTACTGTCGATAGTGCCGTCAGGGCTATCGATCGTAACATCAAAGCAGCCAAGAACTTGCTAGCTAAGAAGTATCCCAAGATCAACATGAAGGCTGCTCTCTTCTCTCAGATGAATGGCTACATAATCATGTTCATTACGGTCGCAATCAGCAACATGCCGTATTACTATTCGAGTCGCTGGGACATCTTCACAGAGGATGGAAAGCCTCACGACACGATGAAGCAGTACAAGCCGAAGAAGTAGGAGAAACTATGATCGACATGGAAAGGCAAGATCGTCTCATGGCAAATGCCAGAGCTCATCTGCAAGCAGCTTATGAAGCTGTCAAAGAAGTAAGCGAAATGCACTGGGGTTCTGACAAGGAGCTAGAGGATCTCATGATGAGAGCTGCTGCGCTCCACAACGATGTCGCAAACTACGGAAAAGTGTTCGACTAGCAAAATTCAGCGCTTCTGAATGTTATTATATTTAATAACATGAAAGAAGCAAAAATTCCAATTTCTGATGATGAAATGAGGGCGCTTCTCCAGAAGTACCCTTTTCTTGTGATAGAGAATTTTTATGACCGTGAGCCAGTCTACAAGACTGAAGAAGAGAAGATCAGTAAGAACTGGTACAAGGAGTTCGACGGATATGGCTGGGAAGATCTCTGGAAGAGATATCTCAAGCACCTCTTCGAATGGTATGATCAGCAGTCTGAAGATGTAAAGAAATCTTTTCATTTCACTGACGTCAAAGAGAAGTTCGGAGATCTGCGAATCTACACGGTGGGAGGAGGCAGCGAAGATCTCGAGTGGATCGCTGAATGGCTGTCTTCCGTCACTTGTCAGTTCTGCGGCAAGGTCACTAAGGATGAAGAGGATCCGAGATGGTTCAAGATCTGGCGCTCTGGCGGATGGATCACTAACATGTGTGAAGAGTGCGCCAAGAAGTATCAGCGCGAGATGGTAGAGCGAGACAGGCTAGACAGTCTCATGGTCAAGGTGAGAACATTCGGCTATCGGCAGTACAACAAAGATGGAGTCAGATTCGTGAGATACGAAGATGACGGCAATGGCTGGTTGAAGAAAATTGAAGGATGACAACATGGTAAAATCAGAATACGTAGTTATGGACAAGACTGAGCTCATGGAAAGAATCCGTGATGCTCAGAACACTCTCGATATGCTATACGACGACCTCAATGACGCAGATTCGATCATTGACTACGTTCCAGAGAACAACTTCGAGGCATGGAAAGAGAACGTGATCAACAGCCTTCCTGAGGGTGCATCTCTCAAGATGAGAACGGATGTTGAAGCATGGCTTGAGACAATCAAGGGAGTTTACTGATGGCTTTAAAGAGATTCACAATCGAGATCGATGGACCTGAAGTTTCAAAGACATTGTCTGACATGGTTCTCAAGCGTTTTGAAGAGGACGACAATCTCGTGAAGTTCTTGGAAGCGCTCGGCGTTGACGGGGCTAAGATGAGAGTCTACGAAGATGATGAGCTTCAGTTCAGCAAGTGCATCGGCTCTCTGTAAATAAAGCATGAAAAAGATCTTTGAGTATCTGTTTGGAGATTCAAGTCAGAGAAGTCCAACGTTTTGGTACGATGTCGCAAATGTCCTGATGAGCATCGGAATTGTCGCAGGCATCGTGATCATAATCATGAATCGATAAAATCTAAGTTGAGGCTATTTACAAAGTAGCCTCTTTTTACTATATTATCATAACAAAGAGGTAAAAATGGTAGGTATCATAGTCCTAATCTTATTCTTGCTAGTAGTGGTCGGAACACTCGTATGGTCAGTCAAGCATGACTTCACAAAGAACCGAGAGACGAGGGAACACGAGCGAAACATGGCGAATCCGTATCGAGTCATCAAGAACGGTCTCGGCAAGCTAGCTATCCAGAACTACACTTTCATAAAGAAGGGCGATGGCGATGATGGCGAATGGCGCTGGCAGACTGTCGCAGACGGATTCACTTCTCTTACTGCTGCTAAGAACGCTTACTGCGAGCTCATGGCTAAGTTCAAGTTCGAAGCTGAAGCAACGATGCTCAAGGAAGCTGAGAGGATGAAGAACTCCAAGTCCTATCTCAAGTCCATCGAAGTCCATGACATTCTGGATATGTCTGACTGCGTAGATCTGTGCAACGCTATCATCGAGAAGTTGAGAAATCAGAAAGATGAAACAGAACAGGAAGAGAAGCCGAAGAAGAGAACGAGAAAGAAGGTGAAGGATGAGTCCGAATCAGGAGAGAATTAGATACTTCCTTCTCGCTGCTCTCAGAGCGCAATCCGAGGCGCAGAAGTACCGCTTGCTCTTCGGATACGCTATCGGAATGGCCGATCAAAAGTCAGCAGAGAAGTATCAGAAACTGTCTTACAAGTATGACAACATAGTGCCAATCCTCATAAAGAAGGCACTGAGTCTCGGCTGGGAACCACAAAAGAAGAAGGAAAAAGATGAAAAAGAAGATCGAAATTGAGTTCGATGGAGAGGACAAGAACGGCTTCACTGACTCTCAGCTTGACAGTCTCAACACCCTGTTGATGAACACTATCTTGGAGATGTTCAAGTGGTCCTCGCCGAAGAAAGTCACGATCGACGGAAACGTGTTCTGGCTCAGAACAGAGAACAAGACTAAAGCTCCGATCGCAAAGAAGTACCCAGTTCATCACGAAGATCCAATCGTCATCAATCATCCGAAGCTGTCATATCCCAAGGGCAAGCGATGAGCGAAGTGTCCCAAGCTGTGTTCCTGACGATGGCGCAGAATGCTGGATCTGGCACTTCTGGTGTCTATTCTGTATTTGCACCGTCTGGACTAGCAGGTATCTGGGGCGTCGGGATAATCTTGGTCTTTTTGTTCCTATGCTTCCTAGCGAAGGAACTATTCTACCTCATAATCAACTTGATAAATTACTACTTAGAAAAGAGGAATAAACATGACGACAACTGAATGGGCTGAAAATGAAGTCCGAATCAAGAAGGAACAAGAACTCAAGTCTGCTGAGAAAGATGGCGAAACAATCATGGGTGGCTACGTAGCTGCTTGTCTCGACTCTGCTCTCAAGGCTTACAAGTGTCTCTCTGAAGATGGACACTCTGGAATGTCCTTCGCTATCACCAGAAGCATTCTGGAAGATCTTATGCACGATCGTCCACTATCTCCAATCGAAGATGTGCCAGAATCTTGGTCCGACATGACCAGTGGGAATCCGAAGAAGCTTCAGTGTGTTCGCAGAAGCAGCCTGTTCAAGGACATCCATGCTGACGGCACTGCAACCTATCGCGACATCGACAACGATGTTCTCGAAGAGATGAAGCTCTGCGATGGACACATCTCTTGTCTCGGATCTGGCAGAACTCCGATCATACTCAAGCACTACTGTCCTGAAGCATTGGAGATCAAGTTCCCGTATCTTCCGCCTCGACAGCCGTGGCGTGTCCGTGTCTCTGAAGAGTATGACGGTCCGAGAGATCTCGATGTCTGCTATCTCGCATACATCAAGAAGCCGACTGGCGAGTTCATCGACATCAACAAGTTCATCGGCGTTGACTTCGGCAAGAAGATCTGCCGCGAGATGACCGAGGAAGAGATCCATCACTACGTCCTCGCAATCTCGGATAAGCAGCTCGAAATGATCAACCGCAAATAAAAATGAAAAAATTTCCACTTCTACTATTTAGAAAGTGGAAATTATTTTCTAAATTAGAACTGTAACACTAATAACCTCTAACCGAGAACTTCAATGAAGAAGAAACTGCAAGCCTTCTTGGCTAAACTCAAATCCTTATCGAAGATCGCTTTACAATCTTTCTGGAAAGGATTTAAAGCTCCGTTCAAGTTCCTTTTGGAACACATTCTCACTTTCCAACACTGGTACTCGTTCATCTTCTGGTATGCGCTTGACATTGGCTTCATAGTGGCTTCCTTCTGGGGAATCGCTAATGAACCAGCCAAAGCAATCCATCACGCTATCGGACTCATGGTCTGGTCCATCAACACTGGTCTCCATATCTGGTTCTCTTACGAACTATGGAAGAAGGACTTCTTCAAGAAGCGTGGCGTCAAGGAATACAAGATCTTCAATCGGAAGGCGCAGGAAATCGTTGACGCTATCGATCTGAGAGATATGAGTTTCGACAGCGACAAGTTTGGATGGTTCTTCGCATTCTGGGACAAGAAGACCTTCACATATCAGATCAAGTCCAAGAGACATGACACTGGCGAAGAGGCCAATATCATGGACTACGAAGAGCCAGAAGAAAACAAAGAAGTTTCAACAGAACAACAAACCTCAAATCAAGGAGATAACTAAATGGAACACATTTCCACAAAGACAAAGATACTGAGCGTCGCCGCCATCGTGGTGGTAATTCTCGGAATCATCACACTCTTCAGCATCGTCGGTCACAAGGACTCGACAGAGCTCATCATCAAGCAGTCCCCGTTCGGCACAATGAGCTGTGTGGAGGGCCAGGGATGGTACATCAAGGGCTTCGCTGACATCTTCAAGTATGAACGTGCTAAGGCGTTCTACTTCAACTCCAGCAACGAAAAGGTTCGTGGCGAGGGTTGGGAAGGCGACGACACCGATGAAGATGACGTCGACGTAACTCTATCCCGAAACGCTGGCGCATCTATGTCTGGCTACGTTCTATACGAACTTCCGACAGACTGTGAAAAGCTTCTAGCTCTACATCGTGTCTATGGAAACTCTAAGAACATCAAGCACAACTTGATCCGTAACGAAGTGCTCTCCGCTGTCCGTAAGACTGCTCCGCTATATACGGCAGAAGAGGCTAAGGTTACCAAGTTCGCTGAAATGAACCGCATGTTCTCTGACCAAGTTACTGAAGGTGAATATCTTACACAGACATTGACAATTAAGGAACCGACAGGTCAGGATGAAGTTGACTCCAATGGCAAGGTCATCAAGAAGGCTGAATATCAGGAATTCACCATTACGAAGCTCAAACTCGACACTAACGGCCGCCGTATCATCTTGAAGCCGTCTGCTCTAACTAAGGCAGGCATCCAGATCTCGCAGTGCGTCATCCAGAAGGTCAAGCTCGACAAGATCGCTCAGGATCAGTTGGACGTCGTAAAGAAGAGAGAAATGGAACGAGTATCTAAGGCTACAGAAGCCGAGACTGCTAAGCAGGAAGCTATCACTGCCCGTGAAAAGGGTAAGGCACAGGTCGCAGCCGCAGAAGCAGCACAGCTCGTAGAAAAGATCACTGCTACCACGATAGCTCAGAAGGAGAAGGAAGTGGCTGTCCTTCAGGCACAGAAGGAACAGGAAGTGGCTAAGTATGAAGCTCTAAAGGCTCTGGAAGTCGCTAAGAAGATCAAGGCTGAGAAGGAAGCAGAAGCTGCTGCTAACCGAGCTCTCGTAAGCGCTGGTCTTACTCCGCAAGAGAAGGCTGAATGGGAATACAAGACAAAGGTTGGAGTCGCTCAGGCTCTCGCTCAGTCCAACCACCCGCTCGTCCCGGAAATCATGATGAACGGTGGAGATGCCAAGAACGGTTCAGCAATGGACGCAGTTGGACTCCGCATGCTCATGGATATTACCGACAAGCTCTCCAAGTGAGACAGAAAACCGGCCGAAGTAAAGAAGGTTTCCTTCACTTCGGATCCGAGTCCTAAGAAGACTAAGCGTAGTTCGCCCCCTGCGTTGGGAGTAGGCAAGGTGAACAAAACCTCCGAACCGCTCGTCTTCAAAGATCAACCAATGGTCTTTCGTTGACTAGGAGGAATATGCTATTTTCAAGGAAGCCTCATAATAATCGAGGGGCTTCCTTTTTAATTAACTAAACCAAACAAGGAGTAAAAATGAAAAAGGGTTTCACACTAATCGATTTGATGGTTGTGATCACTATCATGGGAATTCTCGCAGCAGTAGCTGTTCCAAAGATCTTTGGAATGGTATGCGCATCTAACATGGAGAAGTGCAAGGTAGAAGACTTCGATCTCTATCAGAAAGCGTGCGTCAGTCATCCAGACCGCTGTCTGTCTCAGAGAGATCTCAAGCTCGCCGTTCATACATACTGCACAGAGAACAGCAACTACTGTCAGAAGGTCTCCAAGACCTATGTCATCAAGACTGGACATGACTCCAAGACATTCTCATTTGATGATGAAAAGAAAGAAGCTTCAACAGAGGTCCAAAAGGACACTGTATATGTGACTAAGCACGACACCGTCTATTTAGTCATGCCCACCGATGGAACCTCTACAAACGCTGTTCCTGCGCAACCAAGAGACATCTGCGTGAAACAGTGCCAGAGAGCGAATCGATCTCAGTCGATCATAGAGTCCTGCATCCGAGAGAACTGCTTCTAGCAAGAATTTTTGATTTTTCTATTTACAAATCTCCTACTAAATCCTATATTGTATACGTAACAATTAACAATGGAGATGCTAAATGAGAAGTCTGCCAGCCAAATTCCTCAAAGACATCGAACTCTTTGTCAAGCTCAAGAGTGACAGGAACTCTCTGCTCGAAGTGGTCGACAAAGCTTATGGCGATGTCTGCGACGAGATAAGCTCATATCTTCAGGATCTGATGCTTAACGCTTGGCTAGACGGAAAGAGGCCTCAGCCGAATTTCTTGGAGATGGCAATCGTAGCTCCAGCGACTGCGGCAGAGACGGTAGACTTCTTCGTTGAAGTGCTGGAGGCTAAATGACTAAAGCAAAAGTAGGCGACACTATCAAGATCTTGGGCTTCAAGCCAGACACTAACGGAAAGATCTACGCTTCTGAAGCCAAGCTGATAGGAACGACTGGAGTCGTCGAAAGGATCGATCCAAACGGCATCCTTCACGGCACTTGGGGCAGAATCGGACTTCTTCCACAAGATGAATACGAGGTCGTATTACAGCCCGTCGAAACATTCGAAGATGTGGTCAAGCGAGAAGGATAAATAACAAACTTTCAAAAGGAAACAAAACAATGGCAATTTTAGTAAAGTGCAAAGACGGCGACTGTCAAGTCCCTGATCAATTCTACGGCATGAGTCAACTCGTTCGCGACTTCTGCGACAGTCAAGTATCTAAGAAGTGGGCTTCTGAGCACACGATCTCTGAAGTCTTCAGTGAACTCAACGAACTGATGTTCAAGTAGGCCACATGACTCCAGTTCTAATTCACGACCAACAGATCGAACTAGTCTTCAAGTCTGGCGACACTGTTCATGTCGACTACTGGGCTATCGAAGAGTTTGACTTCGACACGAATGGCTCTGTCTGGGTGTTCGACAAGTCTCACAAGCAGATGCTGAGATCTCCGAAGCTCGTTCATCTTCATCTCAAGCTGAACGTGACAAAGGAGAAGATGTTCTGGACTACCAATCGTCTCCGTGACACAGACAGCACGCTAGAAGACGGCAAGCAGTGCATCAGTCAGATCATCAAGCGCCGAGATCTCGCCTTCATCACACTGAACGGAATCGACTACTTGATTCCTCAGAAAGAGAAGATCATAAAGCTCAAGAATTTCGAGAGAAGCGTGAATGAGCTTGAGAAGGTCGTCTTCAAGCACGACCGTCACCTCAAGCAGGACTACGTGACCATAGACGTGGAGATAACGAATGAAAATTAACACTAACATTTCTGTCATGGGAATCTTGGCAGCTGGAGACAAACCGATGAGCCATTATGGCAAAGCTGAGTCCATCAACTATCTCATCGGCTACGGCGCTGGAAAGTGCCTGTCAACTCTCTACATCGCAGATCTGATCAAGAAATGCGCTGACGAGGTCAACATGAACGAACCCGAAGAAGTCATCAACTGGATAGTTGAAAGGGAGTGCGACTAATGGCTGAGAGAAACGGATTCACATTCTACGTGATCGAAGCTACGCCTAAGGGCTATGGCGAAGACGTGGTCAAGTACTACTGCTCCGGAAAGGGCTACAAGTGGAAGGACAGTCCTCACGAGGGCACCCACTACAGCAAGAAGACATGGGCTGAGAAGCGCGTCGAAACTGAGAAGAAGGGCTGCAACAAGATCAGACTTTTAACTTACACATCTAAACTAGAACTAGTAGAGGAAAGATAAACTATGTATGGAAAACCATTAGCATACACCGTCAAGGTCGGCGAGATCAGGGAAATTCCTAAGGCCGACAAGATCGAAATCGCAACCGTCATGGACTACACCGTAGTGGTCAAGAAGGGAGAATTCAAGACTGGCGACTTGGCAATCTATGTCGAAGTCGGATCCATCTTGCCCGACGGCTTGGAACATGCACCTGAACTCGTAGAGAAGCTCAAGCGTCTCCAGAACGGAGAAGAGGGAGCAGACTGGTCTGAGGAAGCGAGAAACTCCGCCATCGAGACGATCCTCGGTCAGTCAGAGTGGCCGCAGTTCGAATTCTTGAGAGACAAGAAGTTCAAGATCAAGAACTGGCGTCTCAACAAGTTCGGAATCGTCTCTCAGGGCATTCTCTTCAAGCCTGATGATCTCAACATCCTCAGCACTAAGGAAGGCGACGACTGGACTGAGAAGATCGGTGTCAAGGAGATGGTAGAAGACGAAGAGGAAGCTGGTATCGCAGCTGCTGAAGAAGAGAGAAAGAAGAAGCTCTCTTGGTGGAAGCGCAAGCTCTGCCGCTGGGCATTCTTCCGCAAGCTCTTCCTTCCGAAGAAGATCTCTGAGACTTGGGATCCGTCCTTCCCTGAGAAGTCTGACGAAGAGAACGTTCAGAAGATCTACACGAAGATGTTCGAAGCTCACCACGACGAATGGTTCGTGAAGACCGAGAAGCTCGAAGGTCAGAACCTATCCATCTTCACCGAGATGGTAGAGAAGCATCACTGGTTCAGAAAGCCGACCAAGGAGAAGGAAGTCTCTGTCTGCTCTAGAACTCGTCGTCTGAGCAGGAACGGCACTGGCAAGAAGTTCTGGGACACTGTCCTTCGTCTCGGCTACGATCAGAAGGTGCTAGCAGTAGAGGGTGAATGGTGGTTCCGTGGCGAGCACTGCGGTCCTGGCATTCAGGGCAACATCTACAAGCTGCTCGACACTGACGTCATCTTCTTCGACGTATACCGCAAGGAGAAGTATGAAGACAGAACTGACGGAGTCAAGATCAAGACTCGCTGGGTGAAGCTTCCATACGAAGAAGCTAAGGCCAAGGTCGAAGAGGCTGGTCTCAAGTTCGTTCCGGTTCTCGACGAGAACTACAAGCTCCCTGAGTCCACTGTCAATGACAAGGGGATCAAGGTCTCTGGCGCTGACATCATGCTTCAGGAGTCCGACAGGAACACTGTCTTCGGAAACAACCTCCAGCACAAGAGCGAGGGTTTCGTTCTCCGCTTGAAGTCTGACTCTCGCGTCTCATTCAAGGTCAAGAACCCGAACTACTCCATCTAATGTAAAGAACTCTTTACAGACTGCGGGTTTAGATATCCGCAGTCTTTTCTATATTTTCAAATACATTCTACAAATACAACAAAGGAATTGCAAATGATCATCATTGACCGTTTTAAGCATATCGAGGGCAGAGACGTTTTCATTGAACTCTGCGACCTCATCAAAGAATACAGAATGCGCTTCGAAGTCAAGAAGGAAGACAATGAGCACAGCAAGACATTCTATCTCCCGTACTTCGACAACAAAGACTACTTCATCAAGTTCGAATATGCTCCATACAAGGGCACTTTCGTTCCTTACCGCATGACCGTCTACCAGAACTGCGGCGTCACTCTTGGTTATGACGGATTGACGATCGATACGACGAATCCGACTCGAATCTTCTACATCGGAGACAATAAGATCTCTATCCATCAGTGGAAGAAGGTCAAGAAGAATCTCATCGAAGCTATCGACTTCGCTATCGACAAGGTCGACAAGGTCGCTGAGCACTACTACGAATGGACAGACGGCGAAGTCAATCCTCGTCTGATGTACTTCGAATCTCTGAGAGTTAAGCAGAAGGAAAACTCGTAATGAACTTCAAGGACACAATCAAAGCCTTTGCGCTCTTCTTCACGACTTCTCAGAAAGAACGTGACAAGCGCTTCGATGACTTCTTTGCACTCGCTTATGAGATCGTTGAGAAGATTCCGCAGCGCATCAGAGAAGGCATGAACACTATTCATCCGACACTGACCAACTCTGGTCAGTGGGACTGGTCCGAGAAGGACATTCAATGGTGGAAGGAAAAATACCACAATGATCCGTATGTCGTCTTCAAGACACTGGACGTATTGGAAACTGAAGTGAGACAAGAGCTACTCACATTAGCCATCAAGGAATCCAGAATCCTCGGCAAAGAAGGCAGCGACATGCTCATGAAACTAGCACAGGAGATCGGAAAATGAGAAATCCAGAAAGAATCTCACCACTGTGGGACAAACTCTTTGAAGCATTCAAGAAAGCCCACTCTATCTATCCAGACTGGCGATTCGGTCAGTTCATGGTCAACTTCCTCGGATGGTATGGACGTGATCCGTTCTTCCCTGAAGATGATGAATGGTTGAAGATCATCGACCAGTACATCGCTAAGTCCGGCGCTGGAAAGTATGATCCGAAGTGGACGAACGACTGGAAAATGGTGCCTACAAAGAGCCAGAAATCCGCTTCTAAGACCGTAAAATCAAAAGCAGGTGTAACTACCGCGAAGAAGAAAACTGGCCTTAAAGTGAGCTTAAAACGCAAAAGCACAGGAGCTAAGAATGGCTAAGAAGAAGATTAGCAAGGATCGTGCCGTCATCGCGAAGGTCAAGATCAACGGCTATCTCCAAGACGACACCGTCGAGGCGAAGCGTCAGGAGATCAATGAACTGAACGCTGAGATGGATAGAATCTCTGAGAAGATCAACAAGGCTGCTGGAACTCAGTACGAGAAGGCTGCTAAGTGCATCGCTGACAAGTACAACAACAAGTTCATCGTGATCAACGGCGACTGTGACTATGAGACCGACGTAAAGGATCCGAAGTTCCAAAAGTACAGAATCTGCGTGGTGAAGAAGACAAGACCTCACTTCGGCTACTTAGAAGTCATCACGGATCTCGTCATCACTGTCCATCACTTTGATGACTATCCAGACTACTGGTCTATGTCTTTCACTAACTGCAAGAACTACAGCATCACCTTCCACGATGAACGTGCTGTGAAGATTCTGAACAAGACTCAAGCTCTTGAGCTTCTCAACACGCTGGACATCAACAGCAGCAATCTGCTTGGAAGGATGATCCAGTCAGTACCGGAGGACAAATGTTCGAAGTCAAGATGATTCTCCCTTGGCAACATGGATTGAGCCACCATGAGCCCATAACGACAGAAATCGTTGACGAGGGCGAAGCTACTCCTGGCCTCTCTCGTCAGATCACACGCTATCGTGAAGAGTGTCAAGATGGAGTCGAAAAGATCCTGAATGACAAGAGCAACGGTTCAAGAGAAAGCGATGCTGTCAAGAAAGCTATAGATGACTTTCTCAGACAGCACGGATTCTACTTCTACGGCTTCAACGGCACACACGAAGTTAAAGACGGGCATCTCAAGTTCGACATGAGAATCATTGTCGAGACACTAGAAGCAGACCCATGGAGGGAAAAGCCATGAAGATGATGTGGCACGGCGCAGAGCTTGACTTGACTGTCGACGAGCTCGAAGACATGTACACTCGTGGACTTCTCGGAAAGATCGAGTTCACAGAGCAGACAGAGAAATCCAGAAATGGAGATCTGTGGGACGATCTCCTCAAGAAGGCGAAAGACCTTCCAAAGTCTCCTTCGTCTCCTTACGGACCCGGATTCGTAGCGCTCTACGGATGCGAGATTCCGCAAGCTCCAGGGATAGCTCCAAGGATCGATCCGATGGTCTTTAACAACCAATCTGTCGAATCTACGACAGTAGAACCAAAAGAGGCAAACAATGATTCCCAGAATTAACATTACGCTGCTCAAAGCGGCTCGCAACTCCATCAGAAACGCCACGATCAACAACGCATGCGAAATCGATAAGGGCTTCGCACAGGGATTCGATCAGGGATTCCAAGCTGGCGTTGAATTCGTCATGGAATACGCTAAACAGCTCGACGCTGAAGCAGCTGTTGCACCAGCAGAGATGTCCAGAGCACAGATGTACCGTAAGTCAGACGATGCAATTCTAGACCGAAAATCTCTCGCTTAAAACAGCGATAAATGAAAAAACACAAAATGCTGGGTTTACAAGATCCAGCATTTTTCTTATATTTGGTATGTATGAAAAGAACTGAAAAAGACAAGATGGACAAGAAGCGGCTCGCCTATCTCCGTGAATGGAACGAAGGCGTAATGAGTTCTCCGTCAGGCGTCGAGTTCAACGACGAACTGAAGAAGAAGTATGGCTTCACCGAAGAGGACTGGCACAAAGCAGTCAGGATGAGGCAGCACATGGGCACGCGTGACCTCTTCGCTACCGGCATAGGGTACAAGAAAGCAATTCAAATGGACAAAGAACGAGATCTGCTTCGCTCAGAGATGAACGAAGAGATCGCAGCTATGAGGGAAGACAATGAAACCTAATGAATTCCTTGAAGAAGTTACTAAGGTGTTTCCTGAGGGAAAGCTTGAGCTCGAGAAGGCTAAAGACTTTCTTCCGATGGTCAACTCAGTCAACGTGATTCTCAGACAGGGCGCCGACCAGTTCAGCGACCGAAACTTCCTCCTCTACGAAGACGGAAGCATTGCTCACGTAAGCCTACTTGACAAGGGAGTGATCATTGACAAGAAGCACCTCGCTGCTTCTCTCGACGATCTTCAGTTCAAGAAGGGCTATCACTTGGAGAAGATCCAGCTCTCTATGGATCTGGAGGTCAAGAAGTGAAGATCAAGCCCACAAAGGTGATCAAGCTCATCAAGAAGTACTATCCGACTTTCAACTTCACCGAGAGCAAGAAGTTGATCGACTACTGCACGCTGAGAGTGATCTTCCATAAGAGCGGCTACGGTCAAGTTGAACTGAAGACTTGGGATGAGTTCGTGAGATTCTCTGAGGGTCAATATGACCACGAAGACATTTACGACTATGACCGTCTTGAGAAGATGATCGACTACCTGTCCAACAACTTCGGATTCGCAATAATCAAGTCAGAACTGGTATACGAGAACACTAGCGAGGCGACACATCGCCCAAAGGGAAACAATGGCTAAGAAACCTAAAGCAAACGGAAAGATTCCAGTAAGCAAGCTCATCACTTGCAAAGAGTTCAAGAAGGGCATTCCAAAGACAGACGATGTATTCGTCTTTCCTCTTCCGACTCCAATGGTCGTAGGAACTATGGCTGACGGAACCGAGATGATAGCTACACACTGCTGTCTGAAGGATCTCGATGGCCAGGGAGCAGTAGAGAACTGCTTCTGTCAGGTGACTCCTGAGGGTCAGATCATGCTCTTCAATCTGAAGGACGCAGAGCCGTCAGACTATCAGGGCTACAAGGGAAAGTCCAGAACTAAGGAAATCGTAAACTAGAGGTAAAGAATGAAGAGAGGCCCAAAGCCTAAGCAGAAAGCTCCAAACTTTCTCAACAATAACTTGAAGATTTTGAACGCATCGTTCAGAAAGAACTTCTCACGCAACAAGGAGGGTCAGGAGACTTACGAGCCCATCTTCCGTGTAGCGAGAGATGCGTTCTCGAAGATTCCGTTCTTGGATGCTACTGTCGAAGTGATCCGCTGGGAGAACAAGATGAAGATTCTCTTGGCGCTCAGAAACAACTGCACAGCAGAGATCGAGATTGTCGTTCCGTGCAAGAACGAAGAGATGACCTACACCTTCTACAAAGATCACATCTTGATCTCGAAGGGAACTAACAAGTCAGACAAGGTTCTCTGGTCCATAAACGCACTCATGGGCTACAATCCGCTAATTTCATAAAATAGATGGTTTACGAAAGTAGACCATTTTCTTATATTTTAACCATTCAAAATAGGAGATCACAAAATGTGGCCTTTTTCCAGAAAGAAGAACAAGGACTCAAGCAAGACAAGTATCGAAACTGATCCTCAGGTCCTGAAGCTCAGATACATCAACGAAAAGATGAAGGACAAAGAATACTTCATCTTTGATGGTTGCAACCTCAAGATGCGCAACGACAAGCTCTTCAAGAGAACTCCGTTCGAAGCTGAAGTCTACGAAAGAGAATTTCTCTATGACTCCGATTGTAAGGAGACTGTAACACGCAGCATCAAGCAACGCTACGAAAAGCACAAGTTCGAATACACGATCGAGTACTACTCGAGCTCTAATCCTGACTACATCTTGGGCGAGATCAACGAGAAGACGAAGTTCTTCCTCAAAGAATACGACAACTTGATCGACATTCTCTCTAAGGATGACGGAAAGACCTACAATCCGACTCTGATCTTCTCCTTCAGACACATCGCACTCTTCACCAAGGTTCAGCCGAAGGATGTCGAGAAGTACGTAGCACACCTGACAGTGCTTGGCGAGACACACTACCTCGACGAATTCCGCAAGTACCTCATTCAGCGTCTCTCTGACCACATCATGTCTTGCAAGACCTACAAGGATGGCACAAGAAAGACCGTTCTCAGTCCGACCTACAAGGTTCAGTATGACGATCCGACCGTGAACGTCATGAGCTACTACGAATGGACGGTGATGCACGAGGAACAGCTCAGAAGAGACCGTCTCAACGAAGACAACAAGGCTACTATCAACGAGATCCTCGCTGAAGTCCAGAGGAAGATCGATGCAAGAAACAGTGAAAACTAACTTCGAGATTCCGAAGCAGATCGTAGATCTCAGTGAACAGATCAAGCTGTATCATGGCGGGTACACTATCGATCTCCTAGCTAACGCAGTGATAGTGACTATTCACGAGCATGACTTCGCTATCATGCCTCGTACTGACGGAAAGTTCGACTTCCAGATAAGCGATCCGATGGACAAGGAGGGATCCTTCGACACTGTGAACTCTCCCGAGAATAAGCCTCTTGAAGATGTAGGAGCAGTGATCCAGTTCCTCACAGACATGAGCAGGTGGTTCTAATGAAGTTTCTGTTCAACGTGAAGAGCGAGATTCTACGTCAATACACCAGATTCGTTGACGGGCACAGAATCCGTCTCTTCGTTGTCAGAGACACGTTCAGCATCTTGGGCGGATTCATATCCTTCGAGAGCCGAGACGTAGTAGTGAACTGGGATCCGACAAAAGTCAAAAAAGAAGAAGAATATCGCGTGAACATGGCTGTCAAGGCGTTCGAATACACAGTTCGATCCAATGACAGCGAACTCTTGATAGGAGTACATTAAAATGGCATTAGGTATGACAGTAGAAGAGATGATCAAGGCTCACAGAGATGAAGTCGTCAAGCAGATCGAGAAAGAGAGAACTGAGAAGATGTTCGAACTCGACAAATGGACTACAGGACTGAATTTGTTCTGCAAGCACCTCGAGGAAGACAAGCACATCACTAAGATCAGATACAGCTACTACAATGAGCCGAGCATCGAATACTATGACACTGATGCGCCAACTTTCGATCGTATCTGGATCAGCGTCTTCAAGGACAGACTCTATGTCCGCTTCATGCGTCAGGCTGAAGATGAGAATGATGGCAAGCCTCTATTCGTCATCCATAGCACAGTCACTGTTCCGATGGGATTCAACGGCAACTTCGACATACCTACTGTCTATGAGTTCATCAAGTCATACTCTGCATTCAAGAGCAAGAAGGTGAATGATGTAGAAGACAAAAAGCAGAGAATCATGGAAGTGATCTTCAATATGTCTCCGAAAGAGGTGGAAGAGATGCTCGCCAAGCTCAACCTCAAAGATGCTATAAATTCAAAAACTAAAGAGGTATAACTCATGGGACTTTTCACTAAAAGAATCATCAATAGCCGCATCAAGAAGATGAACGAGTCGGCTTTTCCAACTTCCGAAAATAGAACATCTGGCGATCCAATTCAGGTATGGTTCAGCAGATACTTCACTATCGAAGCACAGAAGAGACCTGACGGAACTCCATACGAGAGATACTACATCATCAAGCCGAACTTCGCTGGCGAGGGACTCAAGAACGGCTCTCTCATCAGCAAGTACGTCAAGACCGAGAAGCTCGTAGACAATCACAACGACTTCCGCATTCACGGTTACGTCATGTCCTGGCATGAATTCAAGAACTTCTCCTGCGACATCTACTGCAGGATGAAGAAGTGCCACAGCATCATGAAGTACTGGGATCAGCTGTTGAAGAATCCTCTCACTCAGGCTATTCTCGAAAAGGGCATCCGAGTCATCACTCCGTCTTGGATGTATGATGGTGAAGAGTTCGAGATGGTAGTGAATCCGAAGCAAGCAGAAGTCCTTCTCGATCTCGTGGGCGAGATGGTTCAGGCAGAAACTCCTGAAGACGCTAACATCAAGGAACGCTACGCTGACTACGTGATCAAGGAGTTAGCTAAAGAGGCAGATCAGTTCGATCTTCTCAGCGCTTCTGAGCCGACAGTCAAGATCTACAACTACGAATACATGAGCGCCAAGTTCATGGCTGAGATCAAGGAAGCTAAAGAGACTGCTAAGCTCAAGATCATTCCTCTGATCCGCGACAAGATGGAAAAGAAAGATGCCCAAGATTCTGTATAGTGAAGCAAAGAAGATCTTCGAGAAGAACAAGATAGGTGTTGTCGCTGACGGTATCGGCAACACTGGTATCTTCTACAAGCTCGACAGGCATCGCAACATCGACCTCGGCGGCTACACAGACATGCCTCCTTACAAGTGGATGATTGCTACTAAGTGGGGCCTCGGAAAGTCTAACATCGGTCCATACGAGATCACATATCTCAAGGAGAAAGAAGTCGAGTATGAGGGCTGCGAGTATGACAGAGATCTGAAAGAGTATGTCTGCGACTCTGAATACGTCGACATGATCCTGAATGCAAAGGAAGAGCTCATGAAGGTTCTGCCAGAGCTCCAGAAGCAGTCTGACGAGATTCTTGAAGCATTCGCTGCATATCGCTACTCCGCCAGGGTCACGACAGTCCATCATCCGTCCTACACTAAGAAGAATGGCGTTACTCCGCCGAAGTGGGAAGGCCGAGTGGTATGGGCAGGTAAAGAATATGTTACAGAGCAGAAGTCTTCCTTCATGGAAGCTATGACTGCTCTGAATCAACTCATCGAAACACTACAGTGAGGAAACTATGGCAAAGGCATATCTAGTTTACAAGACAGAAGAGTTCGAGACGAAGATCTTCTATCTCGGAACAGATGGAGAGACTGCACTGAAGGCATTCGGTAGCGCTGTCTATCAGGAGTGCAAGCAGGAGGGCTGGTCGGACGAGATCGCTAAGAACACTGCTGCAAAGGCTATTCAGAGCGCTCAGGGAACTCTAGCCTGCACATATCAGGGCGTCTTCTACATGGTTGGAGAATAATGTACACTGGCTACTACGCTAAAGTCGGAGAATACAGAGCCAACGGACTCATTCCTGTCTGCATCAGTCTCGGCGTTCCAGACTGGTGGGACGGACCTGTTTACAAGAAGCTAGCGCCTACATTGAGAGTTCTCGGTCACTACAGATTCTGCAACAGGCCGAGAACTGAATCACAGAAAGTCCAAGACTACCTTGACGACTACGCTAAAGATGTGCTGATAAATCTTGATCCAAAAATCGTTCTCGAAGAATTATCTAAATTTGGTGATATAGATAAGCTGGTTCTGTGCTGCTACGAGAAGCCGAGCGACTTCTGTCACCGTCAGATCGTAGCGTCATGGATGCGAGTCAAAGCGAAGATCCCATGTAAAGAGTTTTCGCTAAAAGTGGAGCCGAACTATGCGTGTATGCGACCTGATGGCACAACTAAGTAAGTTTCCCTTAGACATGGAAGTCAGAATTCCGTGCAAGGGTCAAGACGGAGAATGGCTCAAAGAGATAACTAGCGTCCAAGAGACTGGATGCATAGAAATTCACAAAAAGGTGGTTTCAATAAGATGTCGTTAGTAAAGAAGCACCGCTGTGTCCTCGGAGTTCTGAAGACACAGCGAGGATTGAAGATCAAGGAAGAGATGCTGACATGGCTCTCTAAGTACTATGATGTGATAACTGTCGAACAAGAAGCTCCTGGCGAGCTGTTCGAACTCCCTGGGCTCGCTATGGCGGCTGAGCTCTGTTACATCACTCACGAGCCAGTTCTCTATCTCCACACTAAGGGCGCTGCTATGCAGAACAACGCTCAGCCGATGGTGAGAAAGTGCTGGGAGATCGAGTTCGGCGAGAATAGAGAGACGTACTTCGAACTCGTCAATACAGACCGTCCAACTGTAGCTGCTCCTCTCGTAGCTAAGAAGAATCACGTATGCTGGTTCAACGGCTTCGTGATGAACTACATGGCTGCTTACGGACACGCCTGCAGCGGTGGAATCAGAGACGTTCTCGATGTTCAGGAAGACCGCTACTGGTTCGAACAGGGAATGCTCAAGGACATCATCGTAGATGTTAAGTCTCCCTATGAAGACGGAATCGCTGAGACTGGTGAAGCTGCTTGGCCGACTTTCGTGAAGATGTATGAGAAGTACTGGATGAATCCGCCAGCGAAGGTAGAGAGCAAGAAGGAAGACTTCGCTATCTGCGCTATCGTCAAAGATGAAGATGCATACATGTCTGACTGGCTCAACTACTACAGAAAGCTCGGATGCAAGAGATTCTACATTCTCGACAACTACGACGAGCCGTTCCACTGGCTAGAGAACTTCTGCTATGGTCAGAACAGACTCCACAACGACGTGACCCACTTCAACATCCGTGGCAGAGAAGCTCTCGAAAAAGTTGGATTCCAGGGCGGAGCATACCAGACCATCTTCAACACATTCAAGGACAGACACGACTATATCGGCTTCTTCGACATCGACGAGTTCTTGAATCTCAACGGCAAGACATGGCAAGAGTGGGTGCAGGAACATCCGTTCATCGCAGCCAATGACGCTATCCACTTCAACTGGAGATACTTCGGGGACAACGGTCTTCTTGAGTACGAGAAGAAGCCTGTCTGGGAAAGATTCACTGAGCCGTGTCCGATCGATGTCAAGTATGCGCAAGACTTCTGCGAGAACTTCTACACAAAGGTAATTCTCAAGTGCTCTGAGAAGTCTCTCAAACATCACGGCATTCACTCTGCTCTCTTCGCAGTTAGCTCTCCTCTCTATGACCGAGAAGCTACTTACGTCACTAGCACTGGAAAGCCAATGATGGTCTTCGGTCAGAACCACGAGATCGACTACTCTAATGGATGCGTAGATCACTACGGAACTAAGACTATCACTGAGTACATCAACAAGCGCTGCCTCAAGACCGAGTGGGCTGTGAACAACGACAAGCACTCGGCAGAAGATCGAATCAAGTGGTTCTTCAACGTGAACAGGGACACGCCTGAGAAGAGAGAAATCATAAAGAATATGCTCGGTGAAGACTTCAACTGGGAAAAATAACACGAGGAAACTATGACAGAAATGAAAGAAGAAATCAAAGAAGAAACCAAGATCGACATCAACCAGATGCGAAACGACATGATCTTCAAGCGTGCTATGGACCACGCTATGACTTGGGAAGATCTCTACAAGAGAAACGAAGAGCAGAAGGACAAGAAAGCTCTCATCATGCTCCCAGTTCCGGTAAGGATCCAAGATGTTGACTACCAGTACACAGTCCTCGTAGACATCTGTGGTCAGGTAGTTCCTCAGCTCGTTCATGTCACCGAGGGCAAAGAAGACATGAATCTCTGCCTCTCTCCAGAAGTGAGACAGTTCGTTGAAGCAGAGGTTGGCGGAAAGACTCCTCGTGATCCAGAGATGCCTCCTTACGAATCAGCAGAAGAGATGGACAGACTCCTGAACAATCTCATCAAGGACGGTCACTGCAAAGTCTACCGAAAGCTCGATACGGATCACTGGAGTCAGCAGAGAGCTGCAATCCTCGTAGCACAGCTTCTCAAGTCTTCTAACGACTTGAGATTCAGATCTGGCGGATTCTGCGGCGACAGGCTCTTTGTCGGAGAAGACGTAGCTACCGTTCTCGACCTCTCTCAGATCTACCACAGAAAAGAGGAAGATGGAATGATGGGACTTCTCAACGGCGTCATCAGGGTCTATCTAGTTCCTTCTATGCCGAAGAACATGGCTGTCATGTCCAAGTACAGTCGCGGATCCAGATACGACCAGCTCGTCATCTTCGAGGATCTGAAGTTCGACGATTCGACATCCGAAGAGAAGAAAGAGTAAAGAATTCTTTACATTCGGATAGAAAAGAAGACGGTTTACGAAAAGCCGTCTTTTTCTTATATTTGGATAAAAGAGGTTATTATGCCTAGATACGCTAAGAAAGGAACAACAGTCGCAGACATCGGACAGAAGATGTTTGAGATTCTTGCTGCAGCAAGACGCCAATACTCTTTCGGAGAACTGGAAAGAGAATCAGGATGTGAACTCAAGTGCTTTGATGACATTCCAGCAGATGTCGCTGCTGGTCACTTCTGGGACTACGCTCTGCATGAGTTCGGTTACTCCAACACGAAGGCACGCAAGGATCTTGAGAAGATCGACTTCGACTTCGAGAACGCAGGAAAGGAATTCTTGGAAGAGAATCTCAAGTCCACGCTTCCGGACGGCACTGCATTCATCTGGTGCTGGGCTGGCGGAGACTGGGAATATCCAGTTCGCTTCGTTCTCTACATCGATCCGAAGGATGAGCTCAGAGCTTACATCCCCGAAGACGGAAACGTGTACTGCCGCAAGTGCAAGAGCGCTTATGGAACATGTGAATGCGAGGACGGAAAGGTCAGTGAAGATGCAATGAGCGACGACAATCTCAAGCCTGACTTCGAAAAGATGTATGAAGCTGTATGCAACAGAATTGAGGTAAAATGAAGACTTACACTAAAGACCAGTTCATAAAGTGCTCCACTTGGATCCAGAACGCTAATCAAGAGCTAATCACATTCTTGAAGTCATGCGGTGGAGAATTGGAGAAAGTTGAAGTTGAAGATCGTTCCGCGAATCTCTACTTCACTGGAACTTATGAGGGCGAGAAGTTTGAAGCTAAGATCAAGAGCTACAAGGCCATCTCCTTCGCCGACGAACTCTCCTGCAAGCTCGGAAAACACGAGTACAAATTCAGGAATGCGAGAGTTGTCAGCATGGACCATGAGAAGTTGAGAGACTTCAAGATCTGGTTCAGAAGCATCTTGAAGCTCAAGACAGAAGACGCAAAGAACGGCAACCTCGAGCTTCGTCCTGATGAGTGGGAGAAGGTTCACGCTGACTGGGTCAAAGACATCAGAGAGATCTTCGCTCCATACATGAACACGAACGATCTCGGACAGTGGCTCTACATCTTGCTTTCTGATACGCCGACCTACAATTCCTTCACTGGAACCGTCAAGCCGACTCTCTATCCGCTGGTCTATGATCCAAAGATCCGCGACTTCAAGAAGGATGGATGGCGAGATCTGTCTAGAAACATCACATTCTCTAAGCGCAAGCGTGAATGCTCACTCCAGTTCACTAGCGGATATTACGACAGCGACCCTGGTGAAATACTTCCGAAGGTCTATCCGAACGCTAAGCTCGTAGAATCGAGATCCAACGGTATGAAGCACTATGTCCAGACTGGCAGCTACGAAGAGATCGCAGAAGAGCTCGCTAAGACTCAGGAGCGCTGGAGAGCAGAGATGGACAAGTATGCAAAGCAGTGCGGAGTTCCCAACTGGTACAAGGCTACTGACTGGACTGAGAGCGGTCCTGTCTATCCTGCAGGATCAGAAGAGTCACACAAGCTGAAAGAAGACAGAGACAAGGCATGGGAAGACTACAAGAATAATCTGATCCGTGAATTCAAATACAAGATGGCCAACTTCTGGAGTCCAGTACATCCAGAGAAGCTCTTCGAGGGCATGGAAGTCAAGTGGGATGTTCCGTATCTCACGGAGCATGAGAGAACATTCTGTGACAAGTGCGTCGTCATCACTGTGAAGTACAAGTTCCCGAAGGTGTCTGGCGGTAAGTGCGTTCTTCAAGACAAAGAGCTTTCTTTCGGGATCATAAGAACTGACTATCACGATGAACGCAGTCCGCGATGGGACTACAGCTATCATCTCCCCGCGATCTACCAGACCATCTCTGGAAAGTACGAGAGATTCGATGAAGCTGTGATCCACGACGAAGATAAACAGATGATGATCAAGCCGAACAGAAAGACTTACGAGTCTCAGAGAACCCTGCTTGACATCATGGTCAAGGTAAGAGACGCTATCAGGGATCTCGACAAGTACATCGAATACAAGGGCTTTTCGGCTATTCACGCTAACAAAAAGAAGGAAGCATAATGCAAGTTAACGAACACTACTGGGTTATCGTAATGGAACCCCACGAGAAGAATCGCAGCTACCATGAGACTCAGTTCTGGGGCTCTAAGAAGTACTGCGGAAGATGGGTATCTGACATCTCTCAAGCTACTCATTATCCCAACATCAAGGCTGCTAAGAGCAAGCTCGGCTACGTCACTAACTTCTTCAAGGAAGTATCTTGGGGAGACGTTCAGATCGGCTCCGACAGAATCTTCATCATGGAAGCTAACTCGACAGTAACGCTTACTGAAATTCCACAGGAGAAAAAGTAATGTCAAAAATTGGTGAAAACAAGATCTGTAAGAAGATCGACGAGATGTTCGAGAAGTATAGCGCTAACGGAACCGAGAAGTGGATCCTGATCGCTTACTTCCATCAGGGAGACGAAGACGGTGGAAACGGTTGTTACGACTATACTGGATTCGGTGACATAGAAGACAGAGTCGCTAATCGTGATGATGAGTGCAAGTTCCTCGGAAACTATAAGCTCGACGAGAAGCTTATAGGTACATGGCAGAAGCCAGGTCCGTTCCGCAAAGACTGGGATGAGCTCACAGACATGATCTGGAAGTCATTCGAAAGAGACATCGAAGATGGCAAGTACGAGAGCACAAACTGCTACTGGTTCAACTACATATTCGTGACTAAGGATCATCTGATGTTCTCATGCGTAGAGTCAGACTTCGAAGACATCAAGGCTGAAGGAAGAATAGCTGACTTCAACAACTACACAGAAGAGCAGCTCGACGACGGTCCAGACAAGCAGAATCTCGCATACATCGAGGAACATGTCAAGGCTATCAAGCCGCTCTTGAGGGAACTGAAGTCAGATAAATTCAAGAAAGAAGCAGCAGACATGATTCGTGGACTACTCGACAAAAAGGAAGAATAATGGAAAGTCTATTCAGAAGAGACGTATACATCGACATGATGCTACGCCAGATCTATCTGGCCTTCGACGTCTGGGTCAAGATCGATCCAAAGGATGTCAAGGCAGATCAGGTGGGAAATGTCACTTTCAACTGCGATACTGTTCTCAAAGTGCTGGGAGTATCGCTTGACGAGTTCAATGCGAGACTCAAAGCTATCAGCGTCATCTACAGAAGAGTGGAATCGAAGGAGAAACAACAATGAGCGCAGGACCGGAAAAGTACTACCTGATATACAGCTACGAAAAGCACGCCTATCAAGACATGCCCGCTGATGAGTTCATCAAGTTCGAGAAGCTTATATCTTGCAGACACAACATCCACGAAGAAGATTATCCAAAGAAGCATATCACAGAAGTGAGAATCAACACGGACATCGGCTTCATCAATCTTGAGGGACAGCCTGGATGCTTAGCTAACTGCTACTACTTGTCGGAATACGCAAGATACAACATCAAGGGTGAACCTACACCGCAGGTCATCTTCGAACAGTTAGTATGGCCTCAGTTGAAGCACTTCCACAAAGAGAAGTATCTCAGTCTTCAAGAGTGCATCGAAAAGCTGGATGTGCTGAAGCGCATACCTGCTCCTGTCGAGCTGGGCTACTTAGACCAGATCTGCATTCTGGGTTGGCTCAAAGAACTGAAAGAGCATCGTGATCTCTGCTGGCTCAATGCGCTCAAGGACGATCCAAATGGGGATGTTAAGGAAGCCGTAGAAGATCAACAAGATACTGAATATGACGAGGACTACCTATGAGCACAAAAGTCTACTATGCGTATCTGTTCAAAGAGAACGCTGAATTCAAGGACGTATGGGAAGCCCACAAGTGGATCAACCAGCTCAGAAAGAAGTTCATCGAGTGGGCTCCGAAAGAGCTAGCTAGATGGGACTTCTATCTGAAGTATGACTACTTCGACAGAATCAAGCACCTCGAACAGGATACGAGGGATCCGAGAAAGGGCGGAATCTGGGATCTTCAGCTTCAGACACTCATCTACTGTCGTGAAGTCGATGGCGTCAACTACATCGCTATCCAGTTCTTCCCGAGCAACGCCACTGCACGATTCCTCAATGAACATGTGAAGCTTCGTGAATTCTGGTATCAGGATCAGGTCGACAACGAGGGTGGAGATCCAGATGACTATGAGCTTCGCGGCAGATTCTGGGGTGAAGTGTTCAATGAGTGCTGGACACCAAGTAACGTTGGTCTAGCATGCGACATCTATGACGGAACACAGTGGAACACTACATGCGAGATCATTCATGCGCTAGAGAAGATCAAGCCGAGTCCAAAAGAGAGCCCAAAGGAGAAGAAATGATCGGAACACATATTTACTGGGTCAAGTACAAGGGTGGAGTCAAGACTGAAGATTTGTCACCCTTCATCGAGTTCTTAGAGATCAACATCAATAAGCCGACAGATTTGAGGGAATCTAACAAGCTACCGAATGAGTGGCCAGAAGCAGTAGCTATGGTAGTGCTGCCCTATCTGATCAAGGACAAGCTAGAGCTTCACACTGCCAAGATCTCTATCGAGGCGATCAATTTAGTCTCAAAGAATAAGAGCATTCCTGACATCTTCAGGGAGTTCGTATGGCCAGCAATCGAGAACAACATCAAGAACACTATCGAGGGCAAGAAGGCACTCGTCAAGACAGACCACCTCTACACTGTCATCGAACAGACTTCTGGTTCTATGAGCATGAGACCACCTGAGCTCAAGTACCTTGGACCCTACTTCGACAAGATGTGGAAGATCGTAACTGACTGGATGGAAGACTTCAAGAAGAACTGCAAGCATGCAGACGGAAAGCACTACTGCCGTCCTGACGGCGACTTCGAAGATGTCTTCGATACTTGGGAAGACCTCATGGATGATCTTCTCGGAACGCTAGCTGAGGATGGAAAGCTCATAATCGATCTCCAAGACTGGGATCAAGATTGTGACCCTGGCTTCCTCTGCATCTACGCAAAGGAGATCGGAAATGAATCATGATTTTTGGTTCTCTATGGTGATGGTTGGACTCTTTTGCGCATTCCTTCTCTGGCTGTCGCTTGATGATGAGGGTGAGGGTGCTCTTGTCATCGATGGACAAGAAGTCTGCATGGGAGAGATGTACTTCCGTGGGGCTAAGACGAGATTCGAATGCGAAGATGGGCGAATCATCTACAACCCGACTAACTATCAAATCGTAAAGAAGAGGAGACGGTAAAATGACACCGATGGAATTTGTGGACGCGATGTTCGAGATCAAGGGGTTTGGACGCATGCCCGCTAAGACTGCTATGGTATGGGCTATCACTCAGTATGGCACTTGCGTTGGACTCTGGAAGAAGGCGCCAAATGGCGTTTGGTATGTTCAGAAGGGAACCAACGTGTTCTCTGCTGACGTGAAGACTTTCAAGCGCTACTATCGCTCTATGATGTACATGCAGAGAGATCTGAATGGAATGAGCAAGCAGCAGTTCCTCGATCATCTCAAGAACGGCTGGGACAGGTACATGACACTCAAGACTAAGCCGAAGGACGGATATGTTCAAGAAGCTCAAAAGAACTGATCTTGATGATGAATAAAAAGAATGGCGCTTTTTACAGAAGTGCCATTTACTTTTTGTGTACTTTTTCCTATATTTTAGATGCAAACATTTTAGATGCAAATCGAGGAACACAATGATGACTTTTCTCAGTGATGATCAGTTAGCGAATGCTGTGAGATTCAGCAAGCGAGACAATCGCATTCTGGCTGCTCTCATGATCACTGGAGTAATAACGACACTTCTAGGCCTATATTTCATAAGTGCATACAAAGATAGCGACAACGCTGTCTGGTTCATTGTTCTCGCCATATTGGGAATCACTATGCTGGTATATCCGATAGGAACCTATGTTTGTGAGGGCCTATTCCCGGGCTCTACTATCGGACTCTTCGGGCACTACAGGATCGTTCACGTAAAGCCAGGAGTCAGATATGTCGATCCAGAAGATCCTTCGATGTGCATAGTAGATGCGCCGTGGGACAGATGGGTCGTCGAATATGCCGAGCCGAGGCAGTTCTATGGCTACGAAGGCAGATGGTGGGTCAGAGCTACTGACTTCTTCAACGACGAGAAACAGGCTAAAGAAGCAATCAAGGCTCTTAAGAGTCTCAACAAGGGGTAACTATGGAAGAAGATGATGAGTTCGAAGATGACGTGCCTCAGACTCAGTCTTGGCCGTCTTGGACGACTTTCTGTCAAGATCCAGACGCAGAAGATGACTGGCCTGAAGAGCTAGAAGGCCGCGAAGATGAGGACTTCTAGATGATCGAAAGTCACGACTATGAGTTCTGCGGTCTGATGAGAGAAGATGGAAAGCTATTCCGCTTCTGTCCCTTTCCAATATGTGAAGAGTCATACTTCACAGACGATCCAGAAGAATGCGCAAAGTACTTCTCCATAGATCTAGTCAAGAACCTCATAGACTCCGCAAAAGAGAAAATGGAAAAGAATGAACTCTTCAGCTCACATGTCGAGATGTTTATGTACATGTGCATCGCTAAGTGCAAGCCTGTGAGAGTAAAGGCACAACTAAAATGGAGAATTATAAATGGCTAAACATACAGTTCAAGAGAAGTCAGAGTTCTATGTTCTCTGTCTGAAGAGAGCAAACAATGGCGAGTTCTGTTACTGGGGCTCTAAGGGAGGATTCGCTTGTTTCAGTGAAGACCTGTCACAGGCCACCCACTACAAAGATCTACGCTCTGCCAACTCTAAGAAGAAACTCGCTATGGAGAAGAGAGACAAGTGGTATGACAAGAACGACGAAGTCTTCACTGGAAAGGCTACTGCCGTAGTGACGATTGAGGAAGTCTAGAGGAAGCCCAATGGTTTATCGCGGGAAGATAGAGGATCTCAAAGTCGTCAGGAACGGATGCTATGTAGAGTATCGCATACCTGAAAATGACTGGTTGGTATTTCGATATGACGCCGATCAGGTAGCGATGTTCGTCGGAAAGCCGGGCTGTCAGACTCAAGAGGAGCTCGAGCAAGGGGTCAGACTCTGTCTCGAAGCTCGCCTTAAAGAAAATGTAAGACCTGCAAACATACTAGACTGGGGCGATCCATCAAAGGAGATTTTATGACACCGAGTGAAGACAAAGCCAAAGAGATCATGGAGAAGGATGGAGAGGCGTTAGCGAAGTACTACGATGAGCATCCGGAAAAGCTTCTCGGCGACGAGATCAAGATTTACCGCGATTTTTATTCAGATCCAAATGAGGTTCTCGTGGGATATAAAGGCAAGACAATTTGTACAAAAGGTATCGTATACATTCCGTATCACAAGCCTAACATCTTCGTAAGAGTATTCTCGAAGATCAGATCAATTTTCAGAAAGAAGCCGAAAGGAACTTTACTATTCGGCGACAGGGAAAATTTAAAGGAGTAAACATGACAACTAGAGAAGAAATGCTTGAAGCTGCACTCAAGAGCAAGGATGAAGAGATCGAGAAGCTCAAAGCGAAGGTTGAAGAGGCATACAAGAAAGTCAACCGTCTCATCGACATCAAGTGGAACTATGAGTCGATTCTCGATCGCATATCGTCCGATGAAGTTGCTGAGGCCAAGGGTGAACTCGGACTCGACTACTGCGACTTCGATCCTGACTACTATCCTGAACCGAAAGAAGAGGAAGAAGATGAATCTGACCGAGCAGAAGGCTAAGCTGAAGGAGCGTCTCTGCATCAGTGGATGCGAGAAGTGTCCTCACTTCGTAGAGTCTGATCGTGCAGGAAAGGGCTGGCGTCAGTACTGCGGGCTCGGCAACTTCAACCTGAATCGCGCCAGCTACGAAGTCCAGAAGACATCGCACAACAAGAACAAGGAAGTCCGTCAAGAGAAGTTCGACTGGGAGTTCGACATCTCTAACAGATGTCCGCTGCTGAGAATGAAGGACGAGAACATTCACCCTTGGAACCCAAAGATATTTCCGGATTTGAAGAGGAAGAAATGACCTGTTCGACTGCTGGGATTTTAGTCATACTGGCGATGGCTCTGTTCGTCGGTATTGCACTTTGGTTCAACCATCACTTACTGAAGCGGCACTACAAATCGAAGATCGTAAAGATGGGCACGAACAGATACAAGATCTGGTTCTGCTATCTGTGCGGCTGTTCAGAAGACTGCTGGTGGGACTGGTGTCAGCTATACTACAGGGAGAAGCCGTTAAAATTCTCTCCCATAGCTGATCACAAGTACAAAGCAGCTATATTCAGAACATACGAAGAGGCTGAACGAGTGAAGAAGTTGTATGATGAGTACATCGTAAAGAATGGGACGATCGAGAATGACTAGCTCAGATGCAATAGATCAAGAGATCATCAACGATCTCAGAAATGGCAAGAAGGTCGAACCGAAGCCAGAGCTAAAGCCATTAGTAGATGCTATTGTCAATGCCTCACTGGCGAAAGCCAAAGAGAAGAATCGCAACTGTGGAAGGTGCAACTACTTCAGGTCCGATCTCGACAACAAGCACAACGGACTGTGCACACTGAGTGACTGTCCAGTATCTTATAATGACGAGGACAATGACGACTGTCCTGATTTTTGGAACGACTGGGTATGATAAGTAGAGAGTACTGGGATTCAGATGGAAAGAAGCACATCATCGAAGCCGAAGATGAAGATGATATGCACAGACAGATGCGTGAGATCGAGAGTGAGATCACGATGACGAGTGGACTCTTCGCAGTTCTCCGTGAGCTGTATGGAGCGGATCCGAAGTGCAGACCAGAAGATGTGGTAGAAGCAGCATGGAAAGCCGTGCCGAGGTACACATGGTGGAGAGCCCTCCTGTATAAATTCAAGAGGATATTTTCCTTCAAGAAATGAGGAACTGAGATGAAGAAGTACAACGGTGAGAAAGCTGTAATAAGCCTGACATCTTGGAAGGCTAGAATCGACACTGTGCACAAGACGATCGAGAACTTGCTGACGATGTGCCCTGGATTCCACGTATGCTTGACGCTGAGCTTAGATGAGTTTCCGAATGGAGTATTTTCACTTCCGAGAAGTCTGACAGATCTGGAGAAGGCGAACAAGATCGAGATTCTGTGGGTCAAGAAGAACTACAAGGCGTTCAAGAAGGTCTTGTTCGCTATCATGAAGTACCCTCAGGTGCCAGTCATCTCGGCAGACGACGACTGCATCTACACAGAGAACTACGCTGAGAAGCTATATCAGTCATGGGTCAACTGCGAGAAGCTTCACCAGATTCACGGCTATGGAGTGGACAAAGGTTCATGGCCTTGTTACTTCCCTTGCGGTCCAGCTAGCTTGTACCCTCCTGGCTGCTTTGGTCAATATGGAGTGCTGTTCCTCTCCGAGAAGATCCTCGAGTCTGCTAACGACGACCTGTACTACGGAGCACTCGCATACCACTTGAGAATTCCGTTCGTATGTGTCTCAGAGCGCAAGCCGTTCACGTTCCATGACGAGAATGAGCCGATCCACGCGAACGTTCAGCAGCTCATCGCTGCGAGAGACATCTGCTTCTCAGAAGTGCAGAGACAAATTGGAGTAAAGTACTGATGGATATGACGATGAAAGTCGACTTCGAGAAGAAAGACGACAGAAGCATCTGGGAGAAGCTTTTCGACGACGCTATGGATCACGCTGATGTGAACACTATCACTCCAACGATGATCAAGAGACGCGGAATGATCGCACACTACATCGTCGATCACTATGAAGAGCTTAATAAGAGGAGAGAAGAGATGAACATGCAAGAGATAATCGACCGAGAGATTCTCAACGACATCATCAGAAAGAACAATGAGAAGTTCTCTAGAAAGTGGAACTTGGCTACTATCTGCATAGCAGTTCCGAGCGCTGTGAAAGCTCAGCTTGAGCGAGACTTCAATGCTGCTCACCCAGAGCTCGACTTCGGTGAGGAGTACGGAAAGTGCTTGAGCGAACCATGACACCAGAAGAGAAGAGCATACAGAGAGCGAAAGAGATCTGCGAAGCTGATGGCGAAGCGATAGCTAAGCACTTCGAAGAGAAGTATAACGCTGAGAAGATCATCGAGATCGCTAATCAGACTTGATATAAATAGACTGTATGAAAGAAAGAGTTATCGTATCAATGACGAGCTATCCTGGCAGAATCTGCAATGTCGGAATAGCAATATATTTACTTCTTACGAGACAGACTAGAAAGCCTGACGAGATTCATCTCTGGCTAGCTGAACCTGAGTTTCCAAACAGAGAGAAAGATCTTCCTAATGATCTGAACTCGATCATTGAAGCACGCGACGATGTCGTCTTTTTGCACTGGCTTCCTAAGAACACTTACTGTCATAAGCGTCATGAGATCTTCAAATACACAAAAGATGAAGATTGCGTATTCATCTTAGACGATGATGTCCGTTACAATGACCTACTAATCGAAACTGTGATGAACGATCACAGTAGATTCCCTAATGCGGTTATAAATTACAACGGCTATTCTGCACACGTTTATAGAGGAAGAAAGATAATCTACACAGCAGATCAATATCCTTCAGAACCTAGTGTAAATGTCAGATATTGCGGACAGTCTATGATCCCTTCTAAAGTTTACCCTAGAGAGATTTTGTCGGATGAGAACGAAGCGATCAGAGATAGAATTTGTCCGATTTGCGATGAGAGCTGGTTCACACCTTGGTTGGTTTATCACAATATTCCAGTTTATTGCGAGAGATTTGGCTGGGGTACTGACATAGACCCAAACATAAATAAGTGGCATGGTCTTTGCAGTAATACCCACGCAATAGAAGCAAATGGATATGAAAAGAGAGATAATTGGCTATTCTCGGTTCTTTCTAAATATGACTTTTTAATGAAAGCATATCAAGCTAAATTTAGGTACGAAAATGAGAGTTGTAATAACAATGACTAGCTGGACTAAGAGGATCCAGTATGTAGCAAAATCAATTTTTAGATTCATAAAGTCACAAACGGTCAAACCAGATATATTCTATTTGTGGCTAGCAGAAGAGGAATTTCCAAATAAAGAGGATGATTTACCAGAAGATCTTTTACTTGTCTGCGAAGGACTTAATGTAAAAATCTGTTGGACAAAGGATAACGAATACTGTTTCAAAAGATGGTATGTTTATCCTAAACATTATAATGATATAGTTATATCCATCGACGATGATCCAATCTATCCAAATAATTTAATTGCTGAACTTTTAAAATATAATTCAAAATATCCAAATACTATTTTGAATATACCTGCGCTAGGTTATAGAAGAAAGTATAATGGTTCAATTCATAATGATATGAATTTTCATCATAACACAGAACCAGACTTCGTTTATAGTTTTTGTGGACAATGTTTAATTCCACCAAAGTGTTTCCCTTTAGAGGCATTTACTCCGGAAATGAATGCTGTTAGGAAGAAGATTTGTCCAGTTTGTGATGAATCTTGGTTCAATCCATTTTTCGTATATAATGGAGTAAAGCAATTTCATATAGAAAATATGAAGATAGAAGACAGCAGCTTTAGTATGGATAATGCTCTTTGGCCAAAATTCAATGAAGGTGGACCAATAAATAAAAGAGACAAACAATTATACGAAGTTCTAAAAGCATTTCCAGAGATTATGGATAAATGGAAAAAAGTATTTCCGGAGTATAAATGCTAAATTATAATAACTATAAAAGCTTTAATGAGATAAACCGAATTGTAATATGTAATCTACATAAAGTGCCAGAAGACATAGATTTGGTGGTTGGAATTCCGAGAAGTGGTCTTATTATATCTACATTGATCAGTGAGTATATAAATAAGCCAGCCACAGACGTTTTTTCATACATTAACCTAATAGATAATAAACCAGTAAATCCTGGCTCATTAGCGCCATCTACTGATATAGCTAATGCGAGAAAGATATTATTGGTCGATGATGCAGTCGGATTAGGGATAACTTTCGAAGAGACAAAGAAGCTTATATCTACTAAGAGCAAATGTGAGATTATTACACTAGCTCCATTTGTAGAGCCATTTTCTACAAATAAAGTAGATATTTATTTTGAAATTTGGCAAGACCAATTTATGCCATGGTCTGTTTTTAAGAGAGGTATTATAGAGGCATGCTGTGACATTGATGGAATGCTGACTGAGGATATTCCATTATCAGTAGATGATGATGGTGAAAAATATATAAATTTTCTTAAAAATCAAAGACCAAAATTTAGAACTAAACGCATTATCCATACATTAGTATCTGGAAGACTTGAAAAATATAGACAAATTACTGAAGAGTGGCTAAGAAAGCACAACATAAAATATCAAAATTTATTTCTGCTGCCAGCTAAAAGTAAAGAGGACAAATTCTTCAATTACAATGTAGGAAAATTTAAAGCTGAGATTTTTAGACAATCTGGGCTTCCTATATTTTTTGAATCAAGTATTGCAGAGGCGAGAGAGATTAAAAATATCTGTAAAGATAAAGCAGTTTACTGTTCAGAATTAGGAGATTATATTACTTAATTCTAGTTCTATAATTTTAAATTCTCTTCCGTTTTACCTCGCCAATATGCTTCTAAAGGGGAAATTTCGTCATGATTTATCATGACGTTTTTGTCATATAGCAACACATTTGATTTACCGACCAAATTTAAAAATACAGTATAGAAAATGTCATCTTCGGTAGTATTCATTATCTTTTCAGTCAACATTTCTAATCTGAACTTATTAAAAGCACCAGGGAAATATAAAGTTGCTGCTCCACAATGATGTTGCATATTTTTATATAAAACTTCATTATAGATAGAAATGCATGAAGTTTTATTCTTCAACCACAATTTATAGAAGCATTCTGCATAGTTGCATGTGTAGATGCAGTCATCATCTGCTGAGATCACTGGCACATCACGGTACTTGTCCATCGTGAACAGCACTTTCTTGAACGACTTGTAGTTCTTGTAGACCCATAGGACTTCGATCAGATCATTGTCGATGAAGATCTTCAGATTCTCTGGCAGCTCATCTTCCTTCTTCGGAAACTCTTCTTCTGACAGGACCAAGACGATGTGGAACCCTGGACATTGATCGATGAGACTGAAGAGTGTCTTGCAGACTGTGTTGATTCGTGCTTTCCACGAAGTTAGTGAGATGATTGCTTTTTCGCCGTTGTACTGTTTCATAAGTTTCCTCTTTTAGTATTTATAGGACTCAGAAAGCATCTCAATGGAAAGCTGCGTATATTAAAATGAGCTACGGCGACTGAACTGCAGTAGGTTCTATAACTAAATGGACTTCACTAAGCACTTCAACAAGGAGCTCAACGATATGTGGGTCCATCATCCAACTGTCTCGGTTCTAGTCCGAGAGGAGATAACTTATGACCACTTTAGAAATCGCAGAAAGAGATCTGCCAGTAAACAATCCAGGAATCGAGCGTCTGAAAGAAGTCAATAGAAAGTATTTCGGAGGAAATGGAAAGTACTACAACTATTCAAGTAAGCCGTGGTCAGGACAGGAATGTCCTCCAGATCATGAAATCCAGTATGAATGTGGTTGTGAGCTAAAAAGCAAGCATGGAGAATGGACAGAATACTTCACTTTCTACGAGAAAGACACATCTGAGGAGATCGCAGAAAAGATAAAAGCAATAAAATACTACGAAATGATCTACTAGATCCAGTCTCCGCGATCGAAGTCATAGTTGCGCATCGTCTCTAGATCTTCTTATTTTGGTATTTTGCCATGATGTTGTTCACTTCACGGTTTTGTGCATCAGATAGCTCGTCGTCATTGAACTGAGTCTTTTTATACTCTTGGAATTTTTGAGTATCTTTTCCTGCATACTTCTTCAGGATTCTCTGCTCTACTTCTTCTCTCTTATTTGGTCTATCTACCTCTTTTACGAGAGAGTTGTATAGATTTGATACTATCTCTTCGACTTTTCCTGGAGTCACGATCTTCTTGGATTTTTCTCTGTCATATTCATCTAGGACAGTTATATATCCATACTTCTCTCCGACATTATGAGTGATACTTTTCTTCGAGCCATTTTTATAGTTCAGAACCACTCCGCTCAGATTTTCGGAATTTTTATATCCGTCTAGGAATAGGATCTCGGTCACATCATCTGATACGCCTATATTCTCTAGAGTTTCAGTCGGATATATCGTGATCGTGTTGTTAGTGTCTCTACATACTAGACCTTTTGACTTAAGCTTGCAATAGGATATGTCTGACTCTTGTTCAAAAGCAGTCTTGATCTCATCTATCTCCTCGGCACTAGCCGTCTTGAGATCTAAATTGTCAATGTCTGCATGAGAAGTACCAAATAGGGAACTTATTGCAATGCCAAGAGCACTTACTGCTCTGCCGAATTTACCCTCATTTACAAATTCGACATCTTTATTTTCCGCTTCGAGTATCTTGAGTGCCTCTAAAAATTCCATATTAGTACCTCAAGATATTTATAGCTTCTTCTTTCCGAGGACTCTCGGTATGACTTCAGTCAGCCAGAAAGTGCTGATGTTCGATCTTGTCCTCAACAGGCTGATGAACGCCTTCTCAGGATCGAAGTTCTTCATCTGGCAGTTCTCAGGCCTCATCTTTCGCCAATTCGCTAGCGACATGACTCCTCTCAGTATCTGAAGTCACCATATTCGAAGTCGTAGTTACGAGCCATCTCCATCTCGGCTTCATACTCGGCTTCTTGCTCTTGTCTAGCCATCTCATCTTCGTATTGAGCGATCTCTTCGTATCTTCTCAGAGCCTGCTCATAGTAGCCACTGTACTTTTTGATGAGCTTCTTCGTCGAAAGCTCAGCTGGACGTCCGATCCATTGAGGATTGTCTGCTAGGAGCTTCTTCTGCTCTTCTACCTTAGCAGCCCAGTGATCGACTATCGCTTTCCAGTCCTTAGCGGACTTTGGTCCCTTTCCTTCGACAATGAGATTAGCTTCTCCTATGATCTTGAGCGCCTGTTCAAATGTCATTTCCATAAATTCTACCTCTATGGTTATTTACATCACTCGACACTCGTTCTCTTCATCTGATATTCCTCTCGATTCAAAAATATATGAAAAATTTGCGTTTCTTCTATTTACAAGATGACGAGAAGAACTTATATTGTCTCTGAACTTCAACAAAGGATCAAAAATGAAAGAGTTCTTCAGAAAGTATCACGTTCCAGTTCTCCTCTTGTTGGGAATTATCGCATTCGCAAGCTTCATGGTCCAAGTGACCGAAAAACATCACCAGAAGCGTGAAAAGTACATCAGAGAGCATCCTGAAGTTCTATGGAAGGACGGCGAGAAGATCACAGTCTACAAGAATGATCAAGTTGTTCTGACTACGCCCTGCGGTTCGTGCGTATTCGCTGACACTGAGACTAAGGATCTGATGAGGATAGAGTGGCATAAGGAATGCGGCTTTGGAACGGCCGACGAAGTGACCACCATCCCTATGGAGACTGGGAACATCTACCGATCAAAGAAAGAGCCCTGCAAGATCAAACCGTAAAATTTTCGATTTTCTCTATTTACAAACTCGATAGAAAATCCTATATTGAGTATGTAAACTTCAACAAAGGACCAAACAATGAAGATCGAACTTACTCCTGAAGGCGCTAAAAAGCTCATCGGCAACAAATACAACGAATGGTCATGGATCTACGCTCAGCTCGACTTTACAGAAGCTAAGCTGCTCTCTCAGGGCAAGAATCCGAACTCTAAGTTCTCCAACATGCTCAAGCGCAAAGAAGTTGAATGCCGTGAAGCTGCTCTTGACAACGGCTATCATGTCAAGGTCGTTTATGAAGACTTGGGCGTGGACGCTATCTTCGCTAACTGGGTCATCGAACAAAAGGAAATCGATCTCGAAGCTCTCAGCGCTAAGATCGGAAGTAACAACTTCTCTAAGGAGGAGGAAGAAGAATGAATCTCTCCGAACTCAACGATTCCACTGGCCGCGTGAACTTCGGCCACATCTACGAAGAGAACAAGAACATCGCAAGCATCCGTAGAAGCTCTTTCACCTACGAAGCAATGTCGGACATGGTAGAGCTCACTCTTCTCGGTGTCATTCCTCTCCGTTTCGTCTTCAAGAAGACTCATGACACTGCTGAGAAGATGGTCGTGGGAAACGGCATCTTCACCGTCTTGGCGAGATTCATCGAGAACAAGTTCACTCTCCGAGGGAAGTACCTCACTGACCTCGCTGGAAAGACTTACGATCAGCTGGACAGACCCAACCAGAGAAAGCTCATGGGCACTGGCGCTACTTACACCGTTCTCTCTGGAATGGACGCAGACGCTGAAAAGATCGTGGACGAGGGAATCTTCTTCACGATGAGATCAATTTAACAAAGGACAAAACAATGAAATTCAAGACAATCACACTCTGCATAGCAATCGCAATCCTCACACTCACTGGCTGTGGCTCTGATGACAGCACACAGCATCGCCGTCGTCATGTTCAGACAGAAGATCGAAGGACTGACGACATTGACTGGGATGAAGTTGATCGTCTCACCAACGCAATTCAAGAGAACAACCGTCAGATGGAATTCATGCTCTGTCAGCTCAAACTTCTCAACCATATTGATCTCACTAGAGATGACGCTGACGCACAGATGAACGCTATCACAGACGACAGTAAGCGCGACAGCATCAAAGCTGTCTGTGGGCTCGAATAGAGAGAAATCTAAGGAGAAATTATGAACACTATCAGTTGCGGATTCCTCGTTCTCAACAGCAAAAACGAAATTCTCGCCTGTCATCCAACTGGCGCATCATTCAACAATGGATGCTGGAATGTTCCGAAGGGCATGAGAGAATCCTATGACGAATCAGACTACATCACTGCCGTCAGAGAGCTGAGAGAAGAGACGGACTTGGAATATGATATAGACTATGATGTAGACTTGAAGCTCGTCTTCGATCCTGGGCGAATGAGCTATCTTCCGAAGAAGGACATTCATCTCTACGTCGCACGAGTGGTGAATGATGATCTGATCTCTAGCGTCTTCTGTCGTTCTACATTCAAGAACGATCGCGGATTCTGGATCCAAGAGATGGACGGCTTCGCTTGGACTTCGGATATAGAAATGTTCAACAAGGGTCTTCGTCCCGTCATCAAGAAGATCTTCGAAGATATGAAGATCGAACTCGGAAAAGTCAAGGAGTAAGAATGGTCTTAGAACTGAAAGAATTCATTGAAGATTGCAAGAGCGGCGGCTTCATCGACTACGACGGCTATGGCTACTACAGCAACTCAAAGACGGAACACGATGACAACGATGATCTTCGTGTCTATCCGTCTCAGATCAAGGGCGGAATCATCAATCGCGACTACAAGTACGTCCATTGGTACAACCGCTAAGAAATCTCAAAAATAGCCTTTACGATCTGTTTCGATTTTCTTATATTGTAGTTGTAACCAACAATAATGGAGATCAACAATGCCTATCAAGAAACTGACCGTCAACATTCCCATGATGCTCGCCATCGACACCGACAAAGAAGTTACAGCTGCAGATGTGAAGAACATCACTGAATCCGTAGCTGCTATGCTTCGAGACGGATTCTTCTCTGTGGACAATGTCTATGACGCATCTTACCAAGACGACGTCAAGCTGGAAGACTTCACTTTCGGCGAAGGTCAGACTATGGAATGGGTCGACAAGCAACAGGAAGAATCTGCTTCTGGTGAAAACGTTCCTGAACCTACAGAAGAAGAGAAGAGTGCCAATGATGTTCTCTGGCCATACGTCAACGAGACTGAAGAAGAGAACGAGAAGCGCCGCATCGAGTCTAACATGCCTCTTCTCACTTCTAGTGAAGCTAGAAACCGAGTATGCAACGCTATGGCTTGCGGGAGCGACTATCTCTACATTGACTGGGCTAAGGATTTAGATATGATCAAGAAGTATCTCGATATGTTCAGTGCTTCCGACATCAAGCTTGTCAAAGACGGAAATAGCTGGAAAGTTACATTCAAACACTAAAGGACCAATTATGTTCACAAAGACAATCTACATTCCGTTCACGATCGAATCTGAGCAGGAGATCACAGACCGTAAGGCTCAGATCATTGCAAACCGTGCTAGACCTCACTTCATCAATGGTGATCTTGACCGCAATGAACTCGACGACATCGCTCGTGCGAACGGCATCATAATGAAAGAATGGTATCTGAGACCTGCTAAGACGGCAGAAGAAATCAAGGCAGAACAATGAAGCATTTCATCTCATTCACTTGCTACAGAGAAGACAAAGAGTTCGAACTCCAAGCAGTCAGCCCGAATCTAGCTCTTCTTGGCGAGTTTCTGACATGGGTAAAGAACGAGTACAAGCATCGTGAAATGTTCGTCATGTTCTGTGGGTGCAAGTTCAAGAGGTACGAGAACGGAGAGAACATCCTGGAGATCGGTTACTACGACAGCTATGTCGAAAACATAGACTGGCCCAAGCTCACATCAAAATTCAAAGAACTAGAGGAAAAGTACAAATGAAGACAAATCTGTTAGGATTCGCTGCTATCATTCTCACGTTTCTGGCGTTCACGAACGCCAACGCTTATGAATTCAAGTACAAGCAGATCCACGGATGCAGCATCAACAATCACGAGTGCCGTCAGTCTGAAGCTCTCGAACGAATCGCTGCTGCGCTAGAGTGGATGGCAGACAGCTACACTGAAGAGGCTGCTCTCAGAACTACTACTGCTAGCTCAAGCAGGATAAACGGCCGATCTCTCAAAGCCGTTCCTACACAAGTTGAAGAGGATCGTGAGAGTCTCGATGAGTGTATAGAGAAGTGCTGGCATCATCTAATGAATTCTGAAATCAAGCGATGCACTAAGGAATGCATCAAGGAGTAAAGATGACATCAATTGAACAATTCCTCAAAGATAAGCATCCCGAGATCTTGAAGGAGTACAAGGAACTAATCAAGGCTGAAGAGAACGCTCTCAATCTCGACACTACGATTCAGGATCTCTTCGATGGCAAATGGACCGATCAACAGCAGAAAGTTATCGAAGAGATCTGTTCATCGGATA
>Ga0265298_10000389_pt1 | contig 65796 bp, 43 predicted proteins | sample AusTroGonzalo_MG_3_FD_193486 | JGI IMG/M metagenome (GOLD analysis project Ga0265298, IMG submission 193486) | Bovine rumen microbial communities from tropical cattle in Woodstock, Queensland, Australia - Gonzalo_01 | ecosystem: Host-associated > Mammals > Digestive system > Stomach > Rumen ... | reverse complement strand
ATGCCGCCCATGCCCATGCCGACACCGCCGCCCATACGCATGCCGCCGAAGCCGCCCATACCGCCTGAAGACTGGCTGGCAGAACCTGTAACGGTGAACTGCTTGTCCTCATCAAAACGGTTGAGAGAAGCCTGGATCTGGTAAAGTGTATTGGCATCAAAGCCTTCTGACTGCAGAGGACGACCGCCGCCAAGCTGCAGGTTACCGAACCAACCCTTGGCCATACCCTTCTTAACCTGAAGGTCAAGCACAGTCTCCTCCTCACCGTCATCTATACCGGTCTGACGGGCCAGGTCACTCTGCTTTTCGTAAGCCTTGACCTTCTCAATCATATCGGCTGTGAGCTGTGTAAGAGCTGCCTGAGTGTCATTGGCAAAGAACTCCTTACCGTTGACAAGTATTCTTGATACGCTCTTTCCGTTCACGGTGATGCTTCCGTCACTGCCTATCTGCACACCGGGAAGCTTACGGATAAGGTCCTCTACCGATGCGCCCTCTGGCAACTTGAAAGCGGCACTGTTGAACATTACGGTGTCATTGATCATCTGTACCTTGGCAACCACAGCGTTGACGGCAACCTCATCAAGGGTCTGACCGCCTCTCATTGTGATTTTACCCAGATCTGTAACGCCCGAACCGGATCTGAGTGAGAAATTCTTGTCCGAATTCTCATAACCCACATACGATGCACGGGCCACATAGTTACCCGGTTTCAGGTTACCTACTAAGAACGCTCCGTTCTCATCGGTCTGAGCGCCACCTACGAAAGTGGAATCCGTACCGGAGACCTGAAAGATCTGCACATTGGCAGGAAACATGGGTTCAGCCGAATCAAAATCATAGACTGTACCTTTAACTGAAAGATCCTGAGCTAACAGCGCTGTTGCTGATGTAGCCAGAAATGCTAGCAGAATTGCGATTCTTTTCATTTGAGTGATGTTATTGTTTGTTGTTTAATCTTGCATTTTATAGAAAAATACACCTTTACTATACACCGGATTGCGGTTGGTTAAATGTGAAAATGATAAATTAACAAATTATTTACATTTTGATTAAAAAAACGCCTTTTGGTTTAATCACAACAATATTTCTTACCTTTGCCAATACTATATGAAAATGATTTTGGTTATGAAAAGAATATCTTGCCTTCTGGCATTTTCCATATTGGTTTCACCGTTGTTCCATTCCTGCCGGAAAGCGCTTTCCGAGTCGCAGTTCAACGAGTTCCAGATAACAAGTCCTGACGGAATGGAACGTTCCGGAGGAATTTATCTGCCCTCTGGAATGAAGCCTGATGACAGATTGCCAGTCATTTATATGGCCGACGGTCTGGTGTTCAAGGATTGCGGATTCAGTAAAATGATAGATTCGCTCATAGAGAACAGGTGCATATCCCCCATAGTGGTTGCATGTTCTTTTGAAAACAAGAAGCAGGTACCGGGTTTTAATGTGTCTTACCGCAATGCCGAATACATAGAATCACTGGACAGGAAGAACCAACAGTTTGTAACACTGTTTGACAATCATTATACCTTTTTTACAACCCAGTTCATTCCATATATAGAAAAGGTAGCGCATGTATCGGACTCCAGGGAGGACCGTCTGTTCTTCGGTACTTCAAACAGCGCCGATTTCGGCATCACATTAAGTTTCCGCGCTCCGGAACTGATCGCCGAATACTGGTGCTATTCACCTGTCTTTTCGGACATCAAGGATTACGGACTTCTTTCATCTCCCACATCATACAGGATATGCTGGGGTGCCAAGGAGGAAGCCGGCATGTTCGATTATTTCCCTAACCTTATAAAGGACATAAGAAAGCGGGGCGGAAACGTCCACTCATGGGTATTCAACGGCGGACATGACCGTGAATGGTGGAAATACTGGTTCAGTGAGGAACTTAAGCGCAGGTTCCCATACAAAGATTAACTAACAATTACTATAAACAAATATGAAACGTACAGCCATTGCCATCGCACTGACCCTGACTGTAGCATTTGCCTCAGCGCAGGACAAACTGTATCACAACACATTCAACCTGAATCAAGTAGAACTGCTTGACGGTCCGTTCAAGCACGCCATGGACCTTAACGTGAAGGTCCTTCTGGAATATGACACCGACCGTCTGCTGGCGCCGTTCCTCAAGGAGGCCGGACTGCCCAAGAAAGCCGAACTGTTCCCCAACTGGGAGGGACTGGACGGCCATGTTGGAGGCCATTACGTATCGGCTTTGGCCATACACTATGCCGCCACAGGCAATAAGGAGTGCTATGACCGCCTGGTCTATATGATTGATGAGTTGGAGCGTTGCCAGAACGCCAACGGCAACGGTTATGTAGGTGGCGTGCCAAACAGCAAGCAGCTGTGGGGCAACCTAAAGAACGGTGACTTTGGCCTTTTCCGCAGGGCTTGGGTGCCATGGTATAATGTACATAAGATGTACGCTGGCCTGCGCGACGCATGGCAGTATGCCGGCATTGAGAAAGCCAAGCACATGTTCATCAAGTTCTGTGACTGGGGTCTGGATATCATATCAGGTCTTGATGACAACCAGATGGAGCAAATGACCGGTACCGAGTTCGGAGGCATGAATGAGGTCTTTGCCGATGCATTCCAGATTACCGGTGACCGCAAGTACATTGAGGCAGCCAAGCGTTTCCGCCACAAGGATATTTTTGAGAACATGGCTGATGGCAATGACAACCTTGACAACAAGCACGCTAATACGCAGGTACCCAAGGCTGTAGGTTACGCACGTGTAGCCGCTCTTGACAACGACGCCCGCGCACGCCAGGCCGCAGAGTTCTTCTGGGACCGTGTTGCAAACCACCGTTCAGTGGTCATTGGCGGTAACAGCCGCAGCGAGCATTTCCCGGCCGCATCGGACTACAAGAGCTACGTAGAGCATCGCGAGGGACCGGAATCCTGCAACACAAACAACATGCTCAAGCTCACGGAGTTCCTCTTTGCAATTGACCCCAAGGCCGAGTATGCCGATTTCTATGAGAAAGCCATGTTCAACCATATTCTCTCCACCCAGCATCCCGAGCACGGAGGTTATGTCTATTTCACTCCACTGCGTCCCGCCCACTACCGCGTATATTCAGCTGTCAACGAGGGCATGTGGTGCTGCGTTGGAACCGGCATGGAGAACCACGGCAAATACGGCGAGTTCATCTATACGCATGACGGAGCCCAGGAGTTGCGCGTGAACCTTTTCGTTGCATCACGCCTTAACTGGACCGAGAACAAGGCCACTATAACACAGGAGACACAGTTCCCCTACTCCGAGTCTTCAAAACTGACCGTAAACCTGAAGAAGGCCCGCAAGTTCCGCCTTATGGTACGCTGCCCGGAGTGGACCACAAGTGATTTCAGCATCAAGGTAAACGGCAAGGAGGTAGCCACTGGCGCACAACCATCATCATACGTAACCATAGACCGCAAGTGGAAGAACGGTGACGTGGTTGAGATTTCTCTGCCAATGCAGAACACCATTGAGCCGCTTGACCACGAGACAGAATACCTGGCTGTAAAGCATGGTCCGATAGTTCTGGCAGCCCGCACAGGCAATCAGGACCTGGCCGGTCTGGTAGCCGATGACGGCCGCTGGAGTCACATAGCCCACGGTTCACTTGTACCCGTAGCAGAGACTCCCATCATGATAGGAACCCAGGCACAGATAAAGCAGAAAATTGCATCTTTGAAGCCCGTTCCCGGCAAGCCCCTGCACTACACCGCAAGCGGCCTGTTTGACGACAGCCGTTTCAGCAACGTAGAGTTTGAGCCTTTCTTCAGCCTGCATGACAGCCGTTACGCCATCTATTTCCTGTCATTGACCAGTAACGATTACACTAAGATGCTCGAAAAGATCAAGGCCGATGAAGCCGCAGCGCTTGAACTGGACCGCCGCACTGTCGATGCCATAGTTCCTGGCGAGCAGCAGCCCGAGGCTGATCACAAGATACAGAGCCAGAACTCCACCACCGGCAACCAGGACAACAAACCCTACCGCACAGTCCGCCGCGGAGGCTCATTCAGTTATGACCTCTACCCCGACGGCAACACCGGCCTGAGTCTATGTATAGGCTACTGGGGCGCTGAGAACAATCAGAACCGCGCTTTAGAGATTCTGATTGAGGATATGCCGTTCATCACGGAGAGAGATTTCCCCGCAAACGGTCAGGCTGAGATTGTACGTAAAGAGTATGATATCCCCGTAGGATTCTATCAGGGCAAGGAGAAGATCCGCATCACTTTCCGTGCTGCCGAAGGCGCCCAAGCCCCCCGCATCTTTGATGTACGTTTCCTCAAATAATTGATTGACAATGAAATTTGTTCCCGGCTTTTGCCTTACAGCTCTGGGGATTGTTCTGACCCTGAGCTCATGTAACGGTACCAAGGAGCAGGATCCCAAGTTCATGGATAACCTGCCCTACTATGTTGAGAATCTTGAAGTCTTTGGCCTGAATCAGGAGCCGGGACGTGCATTCCATATTCCTGAGCGTAACATTTCACTGAACGGAACCTGGAAGTTCAACTTATACGAGAATCCTCTGGAGGTTCCAAAGAACTTCTATAAGAGCTCTTTCAACGACCGCAAATGGGGAACAATTGAGGTTCCGTCCAACTGGGAGATGCAGGGATACGGTCAGGCCATGTTCCGCAATGTGGCTGCCCCCTTCCCCAACGGTCAGCCTCTATCAATGCTTGAACGCTACCAGAAGATTCTGGACGACCCAGATGCTTCCGAGCAGCAGAAACGCATGGCCGAGAACCGAATGAGACTTTCAAATCCCTTTGCCGTACGTGTACCCAATGTCCCTATGGATATCAACCCCACTGGCGCATACCGCACGGAGTTCACCATTCCTTCAGACTGGAAAGGTAACAAGGTGTTCCTTCGTTTTGAGAAGGTTGCATCGGGATCATTCGTATGGGTAAACGGCCATCAGGTTGGTTACAATGAAGGCGCACAGGAACCCAGCGAGTATGACATCACACCTTATATCAAAAACGGCAAGAACACACTGGCCGTGATGGTGCTCAAGTTCTGTGACGGATACTATCTGGAAGGTCAGGACTATTGGCGTCTGGCCGGTATATTTGATGACGTTACCATCTACTCCACCCCAAAGGTCAGGATTTATGACTGGTACGTAACTACCGATTTCGGTCCTGATTTTACAGATTCAGACCTCAAACTTGCCATGGACGTACGTTCATACGGACTTGCAGCCGACGGTTACAAGGTCAAAGCCGTGGTATCCAAGGATGGCCGTGAGGTTGCCCGGATGGAGAACGGACCTTTCAGTATAAAGGACGGGACAAGCACAATCAACCTCGCAGCCAAGGTCAAAGCTCCTAAGAAATGGACATCCGAGACCCCGGATCTCTATGACCTCACGATGGATCTCATCGGCCCCGACGGAGAGACTATGGACCATATCGTAAAGCGCATGGGATTCAAGAAGACAGAGATACGTGACGGCGTGTTCTACCTGAACGGCCAGCCGCTCAAGGTAAATGCCCAGAACTCACACATGCAGCATCCTATATTGGGTCACGCCATGGACGAGGCTACCATACGCCGCGACATGGAGATACTCAAGCAGTTCAATTTCAACGGCGTACGCACCTCACACTATCCTCCCGTAAACGAATATCTTGACCTGGCCGATGAATACGGTCTCTATATAATTGACGAGACCGGCGATGAAGCTCATGCCACAGAGTATGTGAGCAATATGACGGAGTTCATAGATATGTACCGCGAGCGTGTACGTCAGATGGTACTGCGTGACCGCAACCATGCCTGCGTGCTGTTCTGGAGTGCCGGCAATGAGAGCGGTGAAGGTGATGATATCCGTGAGGTTGTGGCCGAGGGCAAAAGATATGACTCCACTCGCTACTGGATGTACGGCGGCAATGCTGCAGTTCACCCAGCCGAGGATATAGTAGGACCGCGCTACCCGTCACCTCAGGAGCATGAATCCCGCTACGGCCGTGACACACGCGATATGCGTCCCTCATTCATGGACGAGTATCTCTCTGTTGCCGGAAACGGCGGTGGCGGTCTGGATGACTACTGGAACGTCATCTACTCATATCCCAAACTTATGGGTGGTGCCATCTGGGATTTTGTAAGCCCAGGTCTCGAGGAGCCCGTAAGATTGCTCACTGACCAGTCTCCTTACAAGACTCCGGCCCACATCATGGGACGTGCCACACTTGAGAAAGGACCCACCGGCCTGGCGCTTGACCTGCACAAGCAGGAGCAGTGGGTTCAGGTATACAGAGCTGATAATGTTGAGATTAGCGGTAATCATCTTACCCTTACCCTGGATATATATCCGCGTCTTTTCAACCGCAGCGGCGGTTACCTTATCTGCAAGGGCAGCAATCAGTACGGCCTTAAGCAGCAGGGATTACAAAGTCTTGACTTTTATATCGACAATGGTCGCAAGCAGACTCTGTCGGCTCCCATACCACAGGATTGGGAGAACAAATGGCACAACGTGACCGCTGTCTATGACGGCAAGGAGATGAAAATCTTCATAGACGGAACAGAGGTTGCGTCACAGGCAGCATCAGGTAATATACGCAACCTACCCCTGTCACTCTGCATAGGACGTGACGAGCAGTCATGCGGTCAGGATGCCAATCCCTACATCTGCGATGCCATGATTGACAACGTGGGTGTTTTTGCCCAGGCCGTTCAGCCCGGCAGTTTTGATCCCGCCAAAGCAGCCCTATGGCTTGACTTTGAGGAGGAGCAGAACCAGGGAACCTTCTATTCATACGGACAGGGTGCCCGCACCTACGGCTCCATCTGGCCCGACCGTGTACCCCAGCCCGAGATGTGGCAGATGAAGAAAACCGTACAGCCGCTATCATTCACACTCGTTGATATGGCCATGGGTCACGTTGAGGTTTGGAACCGCAACCATTTCACCAACGCTTCCGTTTACAAAACAACATGGTCACTGATGGCCGATGACAAGGTTATCCAATCAGGCACACTGGATTTGGATGTGGAGCCGTTATCAAGGAAAATGATAACTGTCCCGTACCATAAGCCGGCCCCCATAGAACCTGGCAAGGAATACCGCCTGGAGATAAATTCATCACTTGCCAAGGATGAGATCTGGGCCAAGGCCGGTCACGAGGTTTCTTGGGACCAGTTTGAACTCAAGTCATGGAACATTCCAGCCAAGGCCACTCCTGCCGTGAAACGTAATATTACCCTTACGCAGGGTACTGACGGAATAGTTGTAAGCGGACAGGGATTCAGCTACCGTTTCAACGCACAGAGCGGTGCTCTTGAATCAATGATTGTTGACGGCAAAGAGCTGCTCAAGGAGCCCGTCACACTCAATGTATGGCGTGCCCCCGTAGCCAATGAGATTGACGGATGGAACGGCAGCAGTGCCGGCCAGCCCGCTATCCAGGGCTACGGAAATATTGGAGCCAACACCGTACTGGCCAGCCATTACTATTCAGCCTCACTGGATAAGAGAAGCCAGGCTAACGTATCAATCAAAACCATTAAAGGTGCCGATGTCGTTGTAGTTGATGTGAAAGACAGGTCTCTCTCCACCAACGGCTCCGACAACCGTTTTGAGAATGACTGGCACTGGACTGTAAATTCTGACGGAACCATCACCGTTAATCATAAGGTAAGCCCTATGGGCAAGACGCCCCAGTGGCTGCCCAGAATCGGTGTGACCATGAGTCTTGACAAATCACTGAGCAAGGTTGAGTGGTATGGTCGCGGACCTCAGGCCTCATATCCCGACCGCAAGACCGGATACCGCGTAGGCATATACAAGACCACCGTCAATGATATGTATGAGCCCTACCTCATCCCGCAGGATTACGGCCTTAGGACCGATAACCGCTGGGTACGTCTTACGGATAATACAGGCAAGGGTCTTGAGTTCAGCATGGACCAGTACTTCAACTTCAACGCATATGACTGCACTACCGATAACCTGACCAAGGCCATCTATCAGTATCAGTTGCAGCGTGGAGGTGATATCACACTGAATCTGGACTACGCCACATCGGGTGTGGGTTGTACAGCCCGCGGCATCTTCAACCAGTACCGTGTCCTGCCCACTACCTACCAGCGCACCATCACCATTAAACCGCTGCGCGTAAATAACTGAAATATACTACCCGATTAATAGTTCCAAAAAATATTCCAAATGATTAAAAAGAATCTTGTAAACTTATTGTCCTTGTCTCTTGCGGTCCTTTTCCTGAACGGATGCAGTAAGAGCAATCGTGAATCAGTTGTATGGGATACCCCCATTGTCCAGAAGAATGTCCACAATGATTTCTGGGATCCCGAACTGCGTTTGACTCGTGTTGAGCTTAACAGCCGTGAGACTGTGCTTGACATGATTGTATATGCATATAGTGAAGAATACAACCGTTTCAGCTTCCAGCCAAGTCTGAGTCTTAAGGCCGGTGGTGCAGTTTACGCGCTTGACAGTATAGACGGAATGAAACCGGGAGAATGGGTAAATACTCCTGCCTACACCGAGGAGAAACATCTGGTATTCCATTTCAAGCCCATGCCGTTGGATACCAAGCAGTTTGATTTCATAGAGGGCAACGGTCCCAATGACTGGAACATCTACGGAATTCACAACTTTGACCCTGATTCAGATGTATTGTTCAAATCCCATTGGCGTAACGCCAGGACGGGTGATTGGATAATCAGTTTCCACGATGACTTTGCAATTGCAGAGAACAAGGTTTGGCAGTATGCATCAAAACCGGACGGCACCAGCGGTAAGGTGAGCCTTACGCGTGACGGAGAACAGCTTGACGTTGAGGTAAGTCCCATCAGGAACGGCTCCCGCAAGATAAAGGTGGGCGGAAAGACATATACCTGCGTCCGTTTTGATACTGACAGGTATCCTGAGTATCCCAAGAAAGACCGTAGCAACTTCAAGGACAACGGATTCCGTGACGGTGACAGCGTTACCATAGACGGCATCATACTTAACTTGTCAGCAAGTACCTGCAGCGTACTGTATGATGACCTTTTCGGACCGGACGCATATCCCAAATTTGAAGGTAAGGTGAATCCTGACGGTACGTTCCATATCAAGTTCCCGGTCAGGAACAGCCAGTCCATACGTCTTCAGGTGGAAGGAGGAGGCTTGAGAGGTCGCGGATGCACTTTTGACATTCCGGTTGAACCTGATGAGGAGTATTTCATCTATTGTGACCGTAGCCGTGGCCAGAAGATGGTCATGGGCAATAATGCGCGTGTTGTGAACGAATATCTCTCTTTCGGTCATTACGTCAGGTTTGAGGCGCTGGCAGATATGGTTGAGCACAAAACTGTTGATGCAGAGTCATATCTGGAGTATCTCAAGTCCAGGACGGAACAGGGAAAGAGGATACTGGACAGCATAGCAGCGCTCCATCCTACATTGTCCCGTAAGTTCAGGATGCTGGACCCTGTGTTCATGAAATGGGAGTTGGCCGGTGATCTGGGACAATCCAGGTTCCAATTAGACAACAAGGGCGGTATGCCGGTCTTGCCCGGAGAACTGTCAGAATATGCACATCAGGAGATATGGAATTCAAATCCTTTAACGGTGCCTCTGCCTCTGTTCAATGTATCACATTTCCTTAGGGATTATCTCCAGTCATGTGAAGGTGAAAGGGAGAGTTCAAATGACCTTGACATGATTGGTACGATAAAACTGGCCAGAGAGCGCGGTAAGGTCAATATGACTGATGCCGAACTGGATGATATTGTAACATATCTGAATGCAGTCACCATGATAGCTCATGAGTTTGATTCAATACGCAGAACCGGTACTGTGCCTATGGACAAGCTTGGAGAGTTGAGCCAGAGTCTGACGGAGAAGAAAAAGGATGTCATTGAAAAAGGCAGTGGTATAATTAAAAGATATGAAAAGGAACTCAATGCTTTCTCGGATGAATTAAGCAATGAGCAGGCAATAGAAGATTTTAAGACCAGAGTTGCCATAATTGATTCCTTAGGCGGAGATCCGCTTTTGAGGCAGATTGCCATTACCAAGAGTTGCATGCAGATATTGGATGGCAATAAGCACTCACTTGCAGCTCCCATCAAGGAAATCTTTGACCGCGAGGTGAATATTGAGGCCGCCGTCAATGCCGTCAATGCACTGCATGAAAAATATCTGGCACTGGAGAACATTGATATTGCCGCACTTGGAAGCATCAGGGACGCAAAGAACCTGGCGGGCATAAGTGACGGACAGAAGCTTCTTGATGAAATACTCAAGCCGTTTGAAGGAAAGATTGTCTGGATAGACATCTGGGGCTCATGGTGCCATCCTTGCCTGGAGAACCTTTCACATGCCGCAGAAGTCAGGAAAGTGCTTGAAGACTATGATATAGTATATCTGTATCTTGCCAACAGGACCACTGATGATGCCATGAAGAGCATCATTGCCGAGTACGGACTGTCGGGCGAAAATATAGTACACTACAATCTTCCTTCTGTGCAGCAGAATGCAATTGAGAACTACCTTAAAGTGACCGCATTCCCCGCATACAGGCTGGTTAACCGCCACGGCGCATTGCTTGACGTCCAGGCCGATCCACATGACCTGGTCGCCCTCAAGAAAGAATTAGATAGACTGTAATGTCACAAAGGTGACACAAAGGGGACGGTTCTATCTGTGTTCTTATGATAGAAAACAATTAGTTGAAGTAATTCTTAAGAACACAGATAGAACCGTCCCCTTTGTGTTTCAGGATTCTTCGTTGAAGTAGAGTTTGTAGAACTTGCCGTGCTCATCCTCACCCTGCTCTATGAGCTGGCGGCTGCCGTGTACGTAGATGTGAAAGTTCTTGTCAAGCTTGATTACGCTTTTGTACAGGCGGTTCTGTTTCTTTACGGCACCCTGGCTTACATCAAACTGATCCTGGAGATGTATCTGGCGCTCCTGCTCATATCGGCTGCGGTAATCGTCAAACATGCCCACAACCTCAGGCTGCGCCATTACCTGCTGCTCAAATGTAGGCATGTCAAACTTGGAATTGTTCTTGAAGAATCCCATGGTTCGGCTCAAGAGGTCAGCCTGATCGGCACGGTTCACATCGAACTGCTTGGGCAACTCCTGCGCAACGAAGTTGCGTGTCAGGTCCATCACGTTCTGGGTCTGGAAATATGAGTCCTGCCGACGCATCAGATGAAGGAAATCATCCACCCAATAGCTGGCTCCCTGACCGTTGGTCTTATCGACCACAGCCACCATGTAGCCTTTCTCGCGCTCATAATTCATTATAAGACAGCCCTTGTCCATGCGACGTAGGTTCACGCCATCCACCGGAGTTATGTCAAAGCCCTCATCGTCATGCTCAACAGTCAGGAAGGTCTCCTTGTTCTCTATCTTGAACAGGCCGATGGCCTCGTTTATGTCGCGTCCCATACCCAGTCCTGTTATGTGAGCCACGATAAAATCGCCGCCCTTGATCTTGGGGTGCTGGCAGTTCTCATAAAGATGTGTGGCCAGATCAACCGAAAAGTCATAGAGCATGCCTGGATTGTCAAAGATATAGCTTACAAGACGATAGACACGGTTGTTCTCAAGCCCCATGTCATCATGAAACACAAAACGCTCCTCACTCTTGAACGCCCCTACAAAATACTCTGTAAGCAAGGTGTTCATATCCTCACTCAAAGTATAGAGTTTCCTGGAGCACACAAACGGCTCATCATTGGCCTGGTTGCCAACGTAGTGCAGCGCCAGGCTGCTTATCTTCATCTCAGACATATTCTCACTTTTGAGCGCCAGCCCTAATTCTCAATTTTCAATTCTCAATTCTCAATTACTTTGACTGCCACCAGCCAAATCTAATATCTCATTTGTTATGGCCTGCTGGCGCAGTTTGTTGTATTGGAGTGTCAACTCACCTATCAGGTTGTCGGCATTCTCGGTTGCAGCCTGCATTGCTATTACGCGTGCTGCCTGCTCACTGGCGAATGAATCCAGAACCGCGCAGTACAACCTTGTCTTGATTACCTTGGGCAGCAGACTGGTAATAAGCTCTGTGGCCGACGGTTCAAGTATATAATCGGCAACCTGTCCACCGGATTCTGACTGCGGCACGGTTACAGGCAGCAGTACCTCATCAACTATCTGCTGGGAACCGGCACTGCGGAAATGGGTGTATGTGATAATCACCTTGTCCAGATGACCATTAGTAAACAGGTCCATAAGGTCATCGGCCAGTTCTGCGGCCTTATTGTAATCACGGCTCTGCATCATGTCGGAGAATGCACGGTTTATCTTGTAGCCCTCCTTGGCAAGTGCATCGGTAATCTTGGCGCCTATAGGATAGATATGCGGCTCGTCATCAATCTTGCGCCACTCCTCAATAAGAGCTTTGGTGTGACGTATCATGTTGGCATTGAATCCTCCACACAGGCTTGAGTCCGATGACAGGCATATTATTGCCACATTCTTGACCTCACGCTCCACCACCAGCGGTGATACGCTCTGAGCCTGAGGCATTGAAGAAAGACTGGAGAGTATATGATTCAACTGCTCCACGTAAGGCACGGCAAACTGAATGTTCTGCTGAGCATTGCGCAGTTTCACGCTCGACACCATCTTCATAGCCGATGTGGTCTTGCGTGTATTGCTGACCGACTGGATACGGGTCTTTATCTCCTTGAGTGACATTACTTATCAGATTCCTAATTCCTGAATGGTCTTGTCGGCGGTCTCCTCAATGAGTTTGCCCACCTCATCATTCATTACGCCCTTGGACAGCACGTTCAGGATGTTCTCCTTATACTTGCCGCGTACAATCTCCACAAAACGATCCTCAAACTCAATGACACGGTCCAGCGGAACCTTGCTCAGAAGACCGTGTATACCGCAGTAGAGTACTGCTATCTGCTCTCCTACCGGCATAGGTGAATACTGAGGCTGGATAAGCAGACGGTTGTTCTTGCGGCCCTTGTCAAGCACCATGGCGGTCACGGGGTCCATATCGCTGCTGAATTTGCTGAACGCCTCCAGCTCACGATACTGGGCCTGGTCAATCTTAAGTGTACCGGCCACCTTCTTCATGGACTTGATCTGAGCGTTACCGCCCACACGTGATACCGATATACCCACGTTGATGGCGGGACGGAATCCCTGGTTGAAGAGACTTGACTCCAGATAAATCTGACCGTCGGTAATTGAGATCACGTTGGTGGGGATATAGGCCGATACGTCACCGGCCTGTGTCTCGATGATAGGCAGAGCGGTCAGAGAGCCGCCACCCTTGACGTGACCCACAAGCGACTGTGGAAGGTCATTCATCTTCTCGGCAACCTCCTGCTGGCTGATTATCTTGGCTGCACGCTCAAGCAGACGTGAGTGCAGGTAGAATATATCACCCGGATATGCCTCACGGCCCGAAGGACGTTTCAAAATAAGTGACACCTCACGATAGGCTACGGCCTGCTTGGAGAGGTCATCATAAACCACCAGGGCATGACGGCCGGTATCACGGAAATACTCACCTATGGCGGCACCTGCTAGCGGTGCATAGTACTGCAGGGCTGCAGGATCGGCAGCGGTTGCGGCAACCACGATGGTGTAATCCAGTGCGCCGTGCTGACGCAGAGTGTTCACGATGGTTGCAACGGTTGAACCCTTCTGGCCCACAGCAACATATATGCAATAGACAGGATCACCTGCCTCATAATTCTTACGCTGGTTGATGATGGTATCAATGGCAATAGCGGTCTTACCGGTCTGACGGTCACCGATTATAAGCTCACGCTGACCGCGGCCAATAGGAATCATGGCGTCGATGGCACGCAGGCCTGTCTGCAGCGGCTGATGCACCGGCTCACGGAACACCACGCCGGGAGCCTTACGCTCCAGAGGCATCTCAAAGAAGGGACCATCTATATCCTTAAGACCGTCAAGCGGCTGACCCAGCGGGTTAACCACGCGGCCCAGCATATTCTCACTTACGTTGATTGAGGCAATGCGGCCTGTACGGTGCACTGTCATGTCCTCCTTGATCTGATCGGTAGGACCCAGCAGGATGGCACCCACGTTATCCTCCTCCAGATTCATCACTATGGCACGTATGCCATTGTCAAACTCTATCAGCTCATCGGCCTCGGCATTCTTGAGTCCGTATATGCGGACCACGCCGTCACTCACCTGGAGCACGGTTCCCACCTCCTGGAATCGGGCGCTGGTGTCAATACCCTTAAGCTGTTCCAGAAGTACCTCCGATACCTCACTTGCCTTTATTCCGTTTGCCATTATATGATACGGTTATTCTTTTCTATTAGTTCCTTGCGGATTCTCTGCAGCTTGCCCGCCACGCTGGCGTCAAGGCGGAATCCGTCAACCAGAAGCACAAATCCGCCGTCAAGTGACGGATCAACCGTGTGGGTCCATTCCACGCGGCCGTGCTCTACATTCTCTACCAACTGTTTGAGCCGCGCCCTGCGTTCATCGCCCACAGGGGTGGCTGTAATAAGCTCAACCGGCACAATACCATTCCTGAGGCGGTACAGGTCCTGATAGCTTACGGCCATAAACAGCAGGCAGTCACCGCGTCCGGCACCTACAACGAGCTTGAAGAAAGCCTGTGCAGAGCCGCTCAGCGGTTTCTTTCCGTCCGTGACAGCAGTCTCAAGCAGGCTGCATTTATCGGCCACACTTAACGTGGGGTCAACCAGACGGTCATGTATGGCACGAACAGCCCGCATCCGTGAGGCAAGCGTCTGCATCTCCAGATACACCTGCGCGGCATCACCCTGCTCCACCGCATACTGCAGCAGCGCCTTGGCGTATCGCACGGAAACGGTTCCTGTATTCATACCTTACTTTTCTGTTTTGACGTCATCTATCATACGGTCTATCAGAAGAAGCTGGTCCTCATCGGTGGCCAGTTCCTTAAGGACAACCCTCTCGGCCACCTGGACCGACAGCTCGGCTACCTGACGGCGCATGCTGCGCAGTGCCTCCTCCTTCTCAAGACGAATCTGTTCGCGTGCATCGGCGATGAGTTTCTCACCGCTCTCCTTGGCACGGTTTTCGGCCTCTGCAATGATTTCATCACGCCGGTCGGCTGCCTCCTTAAGGATACGCGCCTTCTCGGCACGGGTCTCCTTAAGCAGTTCATCACATTCATTCTGGATGCCGGCCAGACGCTCGTTGGCCTCTTTGGCCGCCAGGAGCGACTTGTCAATATACTCATTGCGCTCGTCTACCATACGGGTAATCATGGGGAATCCCCACTTTACCAGTATAAAGAAGACAATTCCGGCTGCAATGAGCATCCAGATGATTGTACCGACTTCGGGAATCAGAAGATCCATTACTTAGGAGGATAGAGAGCCAGAAGACAAACAATAACAGCCAACAGGGAGACACCCTCCATGAAAGCACCTATAAGAATCATTGAACTGCGGATATCACCGGCAGCCTCGGGCTGACGTGCGATTGACTCCATTGCTGACTGACCTATACGGCCCAGGCCCATAGCGGCACCAATCACTGCAATTGCTGCACCAAGTGCAATACCTGCATTTCCGAATCCTGCTCCTAAACCGGCGGCAGCCTGTAAGAATGTTGCTAACATCATAATGTTGTTATTTTAAAGTTGTTAATGTATTATCAGTTTTTGTTGCTATCTCTTTCTTGGCATGATGCTCCTCAGGGCGTGACAGGCCGATGAACACAGCACTAAGCATGGTGAACACATAAGCCTGGATATATGCCACAAGCAATTCCAACATATTCATGAATATCATGAAGAATACAGACAGAACTGTCATCGGGGCACCTATCAACGGTCCCATCTTTGCTGTTATGAATATCACACAGGTAAGCGACAGTATGATGGCATGACCTGCAGTGATATTGGCAAACAGACGAACCGTAAGAGCAAACGGCTTGGTGAATATACCCACAATCTCAATGAACGGAAGCAGCGGCACCGGAGCCTTAAGGAATATGGGGACATCGGGCCAGAGTATCTCTTTCCAATACTCGCGGTTACCAAGCACATTGACCGTAAAGAATGTTACCAGCGCCAGAGTGAGCGTAATGGCGATATTGCCCGTTACATTGGCTCCAGCCGGGAATATGGGAATAAGACCCATTATGTTGCTCAACAGTATAAAGAAGAATATGGTGAGCAGCAACGGCGCATACCGTTTGTAATCCTTGCCTACCGATGGTTTGATTACATCATCCACAATCATGGCAATAACATACTCCATCAGGCCCACAAAACCGCCCGGAGCCGGGTCGGTAGCGCTGTGACGCCTGTACCAGCGGGCCGTGCACATCACTATCACGCAGAGCAGCAGACTGTTTATTATCACAGCCAGCGCTATCTTGGTAAGTGACAGGTCAAGCGGCTTGAGTTCAGTGCCATCGGGCAACGTCTCCACCAGTTTGCCCGCATAGGCGCCATCATCCGTTATATGGAATCCCTCATAACTGCCTGTATACTCAAGTTCCCGTGAAGAGAAGAAATGCCAACCTGATAACTTGCTGTAAAGTATTACCGGCAGGTGCAGGCTTACCTCCTTTTGACCAATTGTAATAATATGCCAGTGATAAGAGTCCTTCAGATGACCGAATATTACTCCTTTTACATCGACAGTCTCATCCTGAGCAGACTCCTGCGCCATGGCCGGAACCGCAATCAGAAACATCAATGACAATATGGCAATTATCTTTTTCAACTCTTTTTCTCTCCTTTCATAAACAGTACCGTCTCAACAGCCGACAGGCACAGGTAATATATCATGAATACCACTGCAAACGGCAGCAACTGAGTACGCACCGCAGTGAAATATGCCAAAAGCAGAACCAGGGCAAGCAGAATCTTGACCACCCTGTAGGTAAGGAAGAATATGCTGCGGTCTTTACCCTTTCTCTCGTTTGAGTGCTTGAGCCATACCATAACGCCAAGCATTACAGCAAAGAACAGCGGAATAATGAACAGCAGGGACGGATACTGGTCCGGCCAAGCCATACGCAATGACAGCACTATGGCTACGGTCAGTACCGAAAGCACTATCAGATATGTCAGAATCAGCTTTTTCATATTTCAACACAGATTGAGAGGATGTTGCCCCTGACCTCGGCGAACCCTGATCTTATGACTATATCGGTCTGTCCGTTCACATCCCTGTAGGTTATCTTGCCATTCTCAAGCGATGAGATTATTGGGGCATGACGGTCCAGGACAGTGAAACTGCCTACGGTACCCGGCAGGGTGACGCTCTCAACATCGCCCTCAAAAACCTGTCTGTCCGGAGCTATAATCCTTAACTTGAGCATGATTACTTCTTCATTTCCTCCTGAAGTTTCTTGCCTTTCTCAATGGCCTCCTCAATAGTGCCCACATTAAGGAACACCTGCTCCGGAAGGTCATCAACCTCACCGTCCAGAATCATATTGAATCCGCGTATGGTATCCTCTATGCTTACCATGGTGCCTTTTACGCCGGTAAACTGCTCTGCCACGGTGAATGGCTGAGAGAGGAAACGCTGCACACGGCGGGCGCGTGCCACGGTCAGTTTGTCCTCATCGGACAGTTCATCCATACCTAAGATTGATATGATATCCTGCAATTCGTTATAGCGCTGCAGTATCTGCTTTACTCGCTGTGCGGTATCGTAATGTGCCTTGCCCACTATATTGGGATCAAGGATACGTGATGTGGAATCCAGCGGGTCAACAGCCGGATAGATACCTAACTCGGCGATCTTACGGCTCAGCACGGTGGTGGCATCCAGGTGTGAGAACGTTGTGGCAGGTGCTGGGTCGGTAAGGTCATCGGCCGGAACATATACGGCCTGTACCGATGTGATTGATCCGTGAATGGTCGATGTGATGCGCTCCTGCATCTTACCCATCTCACTGGCCAGTGTAGGCTGGTAACCTACGGCACTCGGCATACGTCCCAGCAGGGCCGATACCTCCGATCCTGCCTGCGTGAAACGGAAAATGTTATCAATAAAGAACAGGATATCGCTGTAAGCGCCGTCGCTGCCGGCACCGTCACGGAATGATTCTGCTACGGTAAGGCCGGACAGGGCTACCGATGAACGCGCCCCTGGAGGCTCATTCATCTGACCGTACACAAGCGTGGCCTGTGACTTGGCAACCTCATCATAGTCAACCTTGCTCAGATCCCACTCTCCCTTGGCCATGCTCTCCTTGAATGCATCGCCGTATTTGATTACACCGGACTCAATCATCTCGCGCAGCAGGTCGTTACCTTCACGGGTACGCTCTCCCACTCCTGCAAACACCGAGAATCCGTTGTTCTTCTTGGCAATATTATTGATGAGCTCCATAATGAGCACGGTCTTTCCCACGCCGGCACCGCCGAACAGGCCTATCTTTCCGCCCTTGCAGTATGGCTCCAGAAGGTCAATGACCTTGATACCGGTAAACAGCACCTCTTCTACAGTTGAGAGCTCTTCAAACTTGGGTGGCTGACGGTGTATGGGGAACGCGCCCTCCTTGTCCAGGGGTTTGAGGTCATCTATGGGCTCTCCCGTAACGTTCATCATACGGCCCTTGATCTGCTTGCCAACAGGCATCGTGATAGGACTGCCCGTAACACGCACCTCCATGCCGCGGCGCAGACCGGTGGTGAGGTCCATGGCCACGCAACGGACCATATTTTCACCTATGTGCTGCTGCACCTCTATTATTAGCTTGCGGCCGTCATCACGGACTATCTCCAGTGCATCATGGATTGACGGCAGGTCATCACCTGTCTCAAACGCCACATCCACCACAGGACCTATTATTTGGGCTACACGCCCCGATAATGCTTTCATATTTTCTTTTTTACAAAATGCAAAGATAACATATTATGCCGTTCCTTTTAATCCCTAAAAGTGACCTTTTATATCTAAACGAAACATTTTTCACACTTATTTGTAGTATTTTTGCGCCATGTTTATGTCGGATACTCTCATTGCTGTAATAAAACTGCTGGCAGGGTTCGCAATGCTGTTCCTGGGCGGTGACTGGCTCGTTGACGGCGGCGTGGCTTTGGCCCGCAGGTTCCGCATATCGTCTCTTGTCATAGGTATGACCATCGTGGCGTTCGGCACATCGGCACCTGAACTGCTGGTAAGCATGACATCGGCCATAAAAGGCAGCGCCGGCATAGCAATGGGTAACGTGCTGGGATCCAACATAGCCAACATAGGTCTGATTCTGGGCCTGACAGCCTTGCTCTGCCCAATACCGACAGAGAACCGGAAGGTCACTGCAAACGGGCTTGTAATGATAGCGGCTTCACTGCTGCTGCTCGTTTTCTCCCTTAAAGGCGGAATATCCAGAATTGAGGGAGCGGTACTGTTTGCAGGCATCATACTCTTTACAGTGATATCTATCCGTAAAGGCCGTGCAGGCGCCTCATCGGAAGACTCTGAATCCTCCGATGTTCATGAAAAGAAGATGTCCGTAGCTGTGGCCCTGCTGCTCATAATCCTGTCTTGCGCATTGCTGGCATTCGGAGCCGATTTCATGGTGGACGGAGCCACCGTTCTGGCCAAGGCCATAGGTGTAAGCGACAAGGTGATAGGCCTTACTGTCGTGGCATTAGGGACCAGCCTTCCGGAACTGGCGGCTTCGGTGGCAGCCGCCATCAAGAAAGAGATGGACATATCCATAGGAAATATTATAGGCTCCAACATATTCAACGTCTTTTGCGTGCTTGGTGTATCGGGCTCCATAAGGCCCATCCCCTTTGAATACGCCCCATACAGAGCAGATTTCATTATAATGCTGGCCTTCTCGGCAGTCCTGCTGTTGCTTGTGCAGCCGTGGAAAGCGCAAGGCAAACTGGGCCGCGTATCAGGTCTGCTCCTATTCGCTGCCTACTCGGTTTATGCCTGGTCACTGTTCTGAGCGCATAGGCCGCATCTTTAGGCATCTACTGACTTCTGGTATCTTACAAAGAAGGTTTTACAGGGATAATGGTTCCGTCCGGGTTGAAATACATAGGATCTATGCATATCTCGCGGTTGTAGCCTCCGGATAAGCCCATCTTTATACCCTCAGGACGGGTGAATCGGTGATATACCATATACCAATCATCCGTACCGGGAATGTTGATCACCGAATTATGACCGGTACCGAAGATCTGGAGCGTGGGGTCCTGCTGCAGGATTATCTGTTCCTGAACCTTGGCCGGCTGCCCGTTCCGGACAAACTCCGTGGGTGAGTCTGAAATAAGGTAACGGACCCTGTAATAGGCTGAACGGGTTATGTTCTCGGACCACATGAAATAGTATAGTCCGTTGCGTTCAAATACGTATGTTCCCTCCAGATAATGGTACTCGCCTATCCTGGAACGCGGTATAAGTTCATGCATGGTACCAGGGACGATTGAAATCATGTCATCGGCCAATTCAGCCATCCAAAGATAGGAGTTACCCCAATACAGGTAATACTTTCCGGTCTTTGGGTCCATGAACACATCAGGGTCTATGACTATGTTGGGCGCACCTGTTTCTTCCTGTGTCAGCAACGGCCCTCCTATGGCATCACGGAATGGTCCTTCAGGCCGGTCAGCCACAGCCACTCCTATAGACTTGTTGGCCACGAAATAGTAGTAATATCGGTATCCCGTGAGATTGGGTTTGCGCATCTTGCGGAACAGGCGCGGGTTCTTATAGACCGGCTTCTCTATTATGCAGGGGGCCCAGGCATACTCCTTGCCCCACTCCAGGTCATGCAGATCCAGAATCACGCCCTCATCGGTCCAATGTTTCATATCATCCGATGAGAAGCACCTGAAATCATGGTTGTGCCACTGGTAGCTGCCGTCGGTGGTGGGATAGATGTAATACTTGCCGGTAAGATTGCTGTACAGTACCTCCGGATCAGCATGCAGACCCCGGAACACAGGATTGTTTACATCCGGTTTCAGGTGCTCTGGTTCCAGAGCGTCACTCCAAGCCTGCAGACGCTTGTACTCATCTTCAGTTATCCTGAGGAACGAGCCGTGTTGAGGACCGTCAATTCCCTCTATGTTCTGAGGCTGCGAGAAATTTCGCATATACCGGTCGGCGCGGCAAATGCGGTAATTATGCGGACGGCTGGAATACTCAATGTAGCCAATGCGCCAACCGTTCTCACCTGCTATGCGGAAGGCTGATACACCTTCACATTTCCTGTTGCCCTCAAAACTTACATAATCACGGTTATCGGGTTGCGGCCACGGACCGGTAAGTTCTTTTGAAGCCGATGTAAACAGACCAGGCTGTCCGCCCTCTTTCTTTATCATAAGGTGGAAAAGAGAATCTGATTCCAGCCAGTTTATATCGGCATCTATAGTGGCATAACCCCAGTCAAACAGCAGTTGAGGCTGGGTAAGCCGGGTAAAAGACTCATCAGCATGACAGTAATACATCCGGTCATAGCTCTCCTCGGCACGATTGAGCATGGAAAAATAGACCATATAACCGCCACGGCTACCGTCGGGCCAAACGTATGCGTCATCCCAGATAACCTGCGGTGCCCACACACGGCAAACCTTGGACCAATCCTGATAAACCGGTTCTATAGAAGAAAGATGGCTGTCCGTAAAGACACTCATTCCCTTACGGAAATCTATACTTACTGATTTCCAGTTGATAAGGTCAGAGCTTGTCATAAGGTCTATGCCATAATTCTCCCACTCGCTCTGTTTGCCAAGACGGCGTGTAGCACGGTTGTTCATATCGGTGGTGACCATCAGGTAGCCACTGCCGTCATGAGTGCGGCATATATAGGCATCTCGTGTTCCACCCTCTATGCCAGCCATCCTTGATGCAGAAAAGATGGAATCACCGCACAGAAGGTCATGAAAATGTAGCCCGTCCTGTGACAGCGCGTATGCAGTCCACTGTCCGTGGTCCGACATATGGCAATACAGATACCCATAAACATCTCCGTCCTGAATATCACGGTTACCGCGCGGCTGCGCACACACCAAAGTCATGGACAGACATGACAGAACCGTCATAAAGGCCCTCATTTTCATAGCACAGTAAGGTTAGTAAAGTATAGTTTTCAAGTTTTTGTCGTATGGGAGATCAAGCGTTCTTGCGCTTCATCACACTGCGTACGAAATACCAGATAAGCGCTGCGTACATGATGAGTGACAGCCACTCTGCTGCATGTGAGCCTGTCCATGAATCGGCCATAAACAGATCCAGTCCGGCAAATCTCAATGCGGCACTGACAACACCCATCAGTGCACCGCCTGCAATGAATCCTGATGCTAGCAGGGTACCATGCTCCACGCGTGCCGTGTTGACGGCAGGATCAATAGAGCGTGTACTTACATACCAGTTGATGAATCCGCCTACAACCAGCGGGATATTGAGCTGGAACGGTATGAACATACCCAGGGCAAATGCCAGAGCCGGAATCTTGCAGAAGTTAAGAATCAGGGCAATCACTGCGCCGGTAGCATAGAGCCACCATGGAGCGCCGGTACCTGACATAAGCGGGTCTATCACTGCAGCCATGGCATTGGCCTGCGGAGCAACCAGGGCATTCTCACCCACAAAACCATATGTCTTGTTCAGAATGATGAGCACGCCGCCCACCGTAAGGGCTGAAACCAGTGTTCCCAAGAACTTCCAACCCTGCTGGACAGCGGGAGTTGAACCCAGCCAGTAACCTATCTTAAGGTCAGTGATAAAACCTCCTGCCATGGACAGTGCAGTACATACCACGCCACCCATAATAAGAGCCGAAACAATACCGGGAGTACCCTTAAGACCTACTGCAACCATAATAACCGATGCCAGGATCAATGTCATAAGGGTCATACCTGATACAGGGTTAGTACCCACAATCGCTATGGCATTGGCAGCGACTGTAGTAAACAGGAATGCAATGATACCCACAACCAGAATACCAACCACGGCATGCAGCAGATTGAAATCCATCACACCCAGATAGAAGAATGCGAACACTGCAATCAGTGCTACTATAATACCTATTATGACTATCTTCATGGGAAGGTCACGCTGGGTACGCTCCACCTGAACGCCCTGTGCGCCACTGCCGCCCTTAAGTTCACGTCCGGCCAGGCTTACAGCACCCTTGATTACCGGCCATGACTTGATAATACCCAGTATTCCAGCCATGGCAATACCGCCTATACCGATATGGCGTGCATAGCTGGAGAAAATCTGCTCCGGCTCCATACCTGCCACAGCATCGGTAACGGCAGGATTGAGGGACTGCAGGAAAGCATCGCCCAGCATAGGCAGAATAGGAACAATCACGAACCACACCAGCGCTGATCCGGCTGCAATGATGCAGGCGTATTTAAGACCCACAATATAGCCCAGACCCAGCACGGCGGCACCGGTATTGATGCTGAACACCAGCTTGGCCTTGGTAGCAAGAGCAGAGCCCCAGGCACACACCCTGGTAGTGAAGTTCTCGGTCCAGAGTCCGAATGTGGAAACTATGAAATCATATATACCGCCTATGATACCTGATATCACCAGCGGCTTGGCCTGACCGGCACCCTTCTCGCCCGATATGAGCACCTGCGTGGTGGCGGTTGCCTCGGGGAAAGGATACTTGCCGTGCATATCCTTGACAAAATACTTACGAAAAGGAATAAGGAACAATATTCCCAGCACACCGCCCAAAAGTGAACTGATAAATACCTGCATGAAGTTCACGGTCATGTCAGGATATTTGGCCTGAAGAATATACAATGCGGGAAGCGTGAAAATTGCACCTGCCACAATAACACCCGAACAGGCTCCAATGGACTGTATGATCACATTCTCACCAAGTGCTCCCTTGCGCTTGGCTACCGATGAGACACCAACAGCTATGATTGCGATAGGTATTGCAGCCTCAAATACCTGACCTACCTTAAGTCCCAGATAAGCTGCTGCAGCCGAGAACAGCACAGCCATAAGCAATCCCCATCCCACTGACCAAAGATTGGCCTCAGGATACACCTTGCCAGGTTTCATGATAGGTTCATACTGCTCACCCTCCTTAAGTTCACGATACGCGTTTTCCGGCAGTTCAACCGGTTTCTTCTCTTCTTCCATATTTTAAAGATTGAATTTATATCACAAAAACAATTTGCGAATATAGTCAATAAATGAGAATCTCATGGAACAAAATGTGACAGATTCTAAAAAATACCATTACATTTGATGCAGAAAACCACATTTACTAATTATATAATTATGAGAAAGAATCTGATTTTTGCTGCCGCAGCTGTGATGGCTATAGCAGCAGTGCCGGTTCAGGCACAAAATTCAAGAATCGTTGAAGAAGGCGGTACAGGCCCCTACAAGGCAATCATGATGGAAGAGGCTTCACTTACGACACACACCATTTTCCGTCCTCAGGATTTGAGCAAGTTCGGCAAGAACAACCTTCTGCCGGTAGTGGTATGGGGTAACGGCGGTTGCGCCAACTCTCCCAGCGGCCACATCAACTTCCTGAACGAGGTTGCATCGCAGGGATTCCTTATTGTAGCAATAGGCCCCAGCAATTACCAGCAGATTGAGGCTCCACGTCCCGGCCAGACCGGTGATGTTCCACGTATGGGCCAAGGCGGCATGGGAGGCGGAATGCCTCAGATGGGCGGTGGAATGCCCGGCGGTATGGGAGGCGGAATGCCTCAGATGGGTGGCGGCATGGGCGGTCAGCGTCCACAGGGTGCTCCCCAAGGTGGCGGCCAAGGTGGTGGAATGCCTCGTATGGGCATGGGCGGTGGAATGCCCGGCGGTATGGGAGGCGGTATGCCACAGATGGGTGGCGGCGGAATGTCCATGGGTGACCCCGCTGGCCTGAAGACAGCTCTTGAGTGGGCTGTTGCCCAGAACGCTGACAAGAACAGCCCGTATTACCAGAAGCTTGACCTTGACAATATTGCAGCAGCCGGTATGTCATGCGGCGGCCTGCAGGCTCTCCACATGAGTGATGAAGCACGCATCAAGACCATCCTGGTAATGAACAGCGGTTACTTCGGCACCGATGAGAGTGAAGACAAGGCCAGCCTTGCCAAGATGAAGCAGAAATCAGTAATCTGGATCCTGGGCGGTTCAACCGATATCGCATGGGAGAACGGTAATGATGACTTCAAGCGTATGTCAGGTTCAATGCCAGCATGCCTGGTAAGCCTTGACGGCATAGGCCACGGCGGTACCTACATGCAGCCCAACGGCGGTGACTACGCAAAGGTAGCCGGAGCATGGCTCAAGTGGTGGCTCAAGGGCGATAAGGAGGCCAGCACAATGTTCACAGGCTCAGAGCCCGGCGTAAGCAAGATGGCCAATTGGTCAATTGAGCGCAAGAACATCAAGTAACATTGATTTCCTTAAATTGAAACGCGCTCCCGGCAATGCCAGGGGCGCGTTCTTTTTTTATAGGATGAATGCTGTTTTAAAACATATCCTGTTTTACAGACGGCCTACAGTCTGAAGAATGAATAATACACCTTATCAGCCATTGCGGTTTGCTTCTGCTCATTCATATAGTTCAGCTTGGGAAACTGGTCCTTATCATAGCAATATACCAGTTCCTTGTCATTCAGTTTGCAGAGACGAGCCTTCTTGGTAATCTTCTCTCCTCCGTCACTCTCCTCGCAGAATGTCAGGCTGCCGTCCGGTCTCAGAGTATAGTGTCCCTCCATCGTAACCATGCTTGCCACAGTCAACGGTGCGTCACCGTACATGACGTACGAATTGGGACTGAGTACAAGATTCCACTTGCGTTTATTTACGGTAGTGTTCCTCTGTATCCGTTTGGCATCACAGTAATAGGCCACATCTGAAAAATACCAGTTGCCCTCAATTTTCCTCTTCCAGTACATGAACCGCAGTTCCTGTACATAATTCCAAATCTTCCTCATAAAGATAATCCTCTCTGGTTTAGTATGTTATTCATTGTCATAGTCTATAATGTGACTGCCGTACTTGGCCTCCCATTCATCTATTGATGCGGTAAACTCTATCGGCCTGTAGATGGAGCCTGCGTTCATACCCAGGACAAACGTGTACTGGAGGCCCAGCTCGAACGTATCATCGGGAATAACTCCTGACAGAGGTATAATCTGGGTTCTTCCCTCACTGGCTCTGTAACGTGTACCATCATAGTCAAATGCATCTATATCAAACACCACCTCAACGTAATGGTGTTCCGTAAGTACCTCGGGCACCACATATACCCTATGGCAGTCCTCTTTTGTCAATGTCAGACCGTTTTCCGATATGTATAACTCGTGATCTTCACCATATTCCACAAAATCATCACCTTCAAACAGGACTATATCCTGACACTTGGGGCTGGGAACCCAAAAGCTGGAATTACCGTCCACGACAAAGGTTCCTTCAGTCGGCATTCCGTGAATGACAACCTTACGGATATGCATAAGACCCTTAAGCTGGTCATCACCCGTAATGTCACATACCTTAAAGCCTATGCTGTTGGTTATATGATGGAAATTAAGGTTGACTGTCTCATGGGTTTCATCACATCTCATTTCAACGTAATTTGATGCCAACGGACCTTTCTTTATATCATCGGCAGAGAAAGATACAATGTATGAATAATCCTTGTGGTAGCTTACAGCGCTTGTATAGGGATAGAACGCACTCAACGTCATAATACGGCTTGACAAGTATGATGTTACGATATTTGCCGACCTTACGCCTTTTGTCTCAGGTATAGGCTGATTGTCAACCAGAACATCCATTGATTCATGATCTATGCCTACAAGACCGAATGCAATGTCCGGATCAAGATATGCCTTTTTCTTTTCCGTATTATATGAAGTCCTGGAATCCACGTCCGACTTTGTATTTGACCTGGTCCTGGTCCTTGTATTCTCGGATAAAGAGATATTGAATATAGTTTCTGTCTGCAGAGCATCAAATGAGGCATCCACCCTGTCATCGGCCGAACAGGAGGATATGACAATTGCGGCAAACACGAAGAGAATCGAATTAGCGGTAGTCTTTTTCATAATCATTTTGTTTCGTATGGTTTCTTCCCAAAGATAGATGGTTTTTCAGCTTCCTGATATATCAAAACAGGTAAATTTGAATAATCTGATTAAAATTATTCATGATTCGGAGTATTTCTCCATAAATAAGGCCACATGTTTTATTTTGTACCTCAATTTGTACTTTTTTGAACATACCTGATACCATAAAATGAAGATTCCCTATTTTTGCACTGGATAATTTGATAACACTTTAGCTATGAATATACTCATAAACAACGGCATCATAGTATCAATGGATGCAACAGACGGTAACGGACTGTACTTTAAAGGCCATGTAGGTATTGAAGGCGAACGTATAGCATTCGTCAGCAAGGACAAGGCTATAGCTAAAGATTTTTATGCCAGACACGTTCCGGACTGCATCAGGATAGACGCTTCAGACAAGATTGTCATGCCAGGTCTCATCAACACCCACACACATGTGGCCATGGCGCTTTTGCGCGGAATATCCGATGATGTACCTCTTATGGAGTGGCTTGAGCAGCATATATGGCCTGTAGAAGCTAAGATGGGTTATCAGGAGGTTTTTGACGGTGCCAGACTGGGAATTCTGGAGATGCTCATGGGAGGCACCACAACCTTTGTTGACATGTACCCGTATGAAGAGGCTATTGCCGAAGCGGCTGAAAATGCAGGAATACGTGCTGTTGTAAGTCCATGCCCCATGGATTTCAGGATGGAGCATTTTGAGAATGACTGGCGTCAGGTTCAGAAACGTTTTTCAGACAGCCGTCTTGTAACAATGTGGATGGGACCGCATGCCATCTATACACTGTCAGAGAAAAACCTGCAACGCTCCATCAGCCTGTCCAAGGAACTGGGCGTAGGCAGCCATGTCCATCTGGCGGAGACACAGACTGAGTATGATAACAGCATGGCTCAGCACGGTATGAGTCCTACGGAATATTTAGAGAAACAAAGCCTGTTCTCAACCAAGACACTGGCTGCACACTGCGTAGTAATGTCTGACCATGACATAGAGATCCTGGCCAGGAACGGTGTATCTGTGGCCCATAACCCGCAGAGCAACATGAAACTGGCATCAGGAATAGCACCTGTCAAGAAAATGCTTGATGCAGGAATAAACGTTTCAATAGGCACTGACGGGGCTTCATCAAACAATGACCTGGATATGTGGGAAGAGATGCGCACGGCATCACTGCTCCAGAAAGTGAGCACTATGGACCCATGTGCCATACCTGCATACACCGCCCTGCAAATGGCTACGGTAAACGGCGCAAAGGCAATCGGCCGCGAAGGAGAGCTGGGTATCCTTGCCACAGGCGCGTTCGCCGACATCCTGCTGATAGATATGGAAAAGTCGCACCTGTATCCGCATACAAACCTGATTTCCGAACTGGTTTACAGCACTCACGCATCAGATGTTGACACAGTGATAGTGAACGGTAAGATTGTGGTTAAGAATCGCAAGTGCCTATCTATGAACGCCGCAGATGTCTGCGCCACCGCTCAAAAACAGATTGACGCTTTACTTGCAAAATAAAAAGTGTAAATCCACACTAAAAAAATTGCAATTGCTTTTGGCAGATATTACCAAAACCCTTACCTTTGCACCGCTTTACAGATAATGCGGCAATTGGCGACAAGCCGAGAGCAAAGAGAAGTTTACTTATCTTTGCCGAGGCGCGAAAGCCAATCGCGCATTTGCGAAGCAAATGCGGCAATAGCTCAGTTGGTAGAGCACGACCTTGCCAAGGTCGGGGTCGCGAGTTCGAGTCTCGTTTGCCGCTCAAAAAAGATCTTTGATTTATTTTGGAAATGCCCAGGTGGCGGAATTGGTAGACGCGCACGTTTCAGGTGCGTGTGCCGCGAGGTGTGCAGGTTCGAGTCCTGTTCTGGGCACTTCTCTGGAGAGATGGCGGAATTGGTAGACGCGCTACTTTGAGGGGGTAGTGACAGTTATGTCGTGTGAGTTCGAGTCTCATTCTCTTCACCAAAGTTCATTGATATTTCTGGAAATAGATTTGCACCTGCGTATCCAAACGCACGGAGGCAATGGTCGCACAAGCCGAGAGCAGAGGGAAAGTTTACTTTCACTATGCCGAGGCGCCGGAGACCTTCGCCGCAAATTTTTTCCAGAGAAAAATTTGCGGCAATAGCTCAGTTGGTAGAGCACGACCTTGCCAAGGTCGGGGTCGCGAGTTCGAGTCTCGTTTGCCGCTCCATTTCAAAACCAAGCAGCTGAAATCAAAGCTGCTTTTTTTGTTTTTGAACCGATGAAACGTCTTTCAACATTGTTGTTTTCCATACTGTCGTTCCTGTTCCTGCAGGCACAGACCAAGCATACCATAAGCGGCTACATAACAGACCGTTCAAGCAAGGAGACACTGATAGGTGCCACCTTACTGGACAACAACAGCGGTCGCGGAACGATAACCAACGAATACGGATTCTACTCACTTACCCTACCCGATGGCCGTATTGAACTGAGGACTGGATATGTAGGTTACAAGCCTGTGACTATTACGTTCAATCTGGTCCGCGATACAATATTGAACATAGACGTTCAGACGATTGAAGACCTGAATGAAGTCACGATAATAGGCAACCGCGAGATTCTGGGAGTAAGAGGCTCACAGATGAGTGCTGTGGATATACCCATAGAACAGATCAAGGCTGTTCCCGCCATGTTCGGCGAGACGGATGTTCTCAAGGCACTGCAGTTGCTTCCCGGCGTACAGGCAGGAACAGAGGCCACTGCAGGAATCTATGTACGCGGCGGCAACCCCGATGAGAATCTGCTGCTCATTGACGGTGTGCCGGTGTATAACGTAAACCACATGTTCGGGATGTTCTCAGTATTCAACCCTGACGCAATCAAGAACGTGACGCTTTACAAAGGCAGTTTTCCCGCTCACTACTACGGACGTCTGTCATCGGTAGTGGATATCCGCATGAAGGACGGTGACCTGAACAACTACCACGGGAATGCATCAATCGGAGTCATCTCATCAAAGTTCAATCTGGAAGGCCCCATAATAAAAGGAAAGACATCATTCAACATATCGGCCCGCCGTACATACTCGGACATAATGCTTAACGCTGCCATGTTGCTGAACAAAGTGATAGAATATGCCGATATCGATGACCAGAGCATGGGATACTATTTCTATGACCTGAACATTAAAATAAACCATAAGTTCAATGACAGGGACAGGCTGTATCTTAGTTTTTACAACGGTGATGATGACATATTCTTCAATTACAAGGGTTCTGAGGGTATTGTGGAAAACCGTACCAGACTGAACTGGCGCTGGGGCAATACGGTGACTGCAATAAGATGGAACCATGTCCTGGGCCCAAAGTTGTTCATGGACGTGAGCGCCAACTATACCCGCTACCGTCACAAGATGGGCATAGACATAAATGAGGAGAACAACACAATCCAAAGCACCAACGCTGCCGGCATAGAGATGAGGTCCGGAATATATGACCTTTCCCTGCGTGCCGATTTACATTGGTCACCGTCATTCAGACAGGACATAAGATTCGGAGGCAGTTACACCCACCATCTCTTTACGCCCAATGTGGTGGATATCATGATCAATTCCGAGAACCGGAACGACAGCATAAAACCAGTTGATTTCAACCAGTCATACGGCTCACATGACGTGAAAGCGCATGAGTTTCAGATGTATGTTGAGGATGACATAGAGTGGACCGATGTAATCAAGACCAACATCGGCGCCGGACTGGCAGCATTCAACGTAAACGGGCGCCATTACAGATCCGTTGAGCCAAGGCTTAGCGCCAGATTCCTCATTACAGACGAGCTCTCTTTAAAGACCGGTTACGCATACATGACACAGTATGTGCACCTTCTGTCCAACAACATGATAAACCTGCCCACCGACCTGTGGGTTCCCGTTACCGACCACATTGAACCTGAGCATTCCCACCAATGGGCCGTGGGAGCCGCATACAGCATTGAAGGACTTGCCGATTTCACCCTTGAGGGCTATTACAAGCAGATGGACAACCTGCTTGAGTACAAAGAGGGCTCCAGTTACATGGCAGGAGACACCGACTGGCAGAACAAGGTTGCCATGGGCCAGGGATGGAGCTACGGCGTGGAGTTCATGGCACAGCGTTCCATAGGTAAGTTCAACGGTTGGATAGCATACACATGGAGCAGGTCACAGCGCAGGTTCGACCGCCCCGACATGGTGATAAACGGAGGCCGCGTCTTCGATGCCAAGTATGACCGCCGCCACAAGCTGGACATAACCTGCAACTACAAGTTCAGTGACAGGTTTGACATGTCGGCCACATGGCTGTTCGAGACAGGAAACTGCGGCACCATATACACCCAGTATTATAATTCCGGCAACCTGATAGATAACACAGGAAGGGGAAAGACCTTATCGCTGGGTTATTATGACAACCGCAATAATTTCAGGCTCAACCCCACACACAGGCTTGACCTGGGATTCAACTGGCACAGGAAATACAGTGACAGGGTAAACCGTACGCTCAGCCTGAGCATATACAACGCATACAATAACCGGAATCCGTTCCTGGTTTACATATACTCCGAGAGCGATCAGGAGGATGATGGCAGTGAATATAAGGAGAACCGCACACTGCGCCAGCTGACCCTGTTCCCTATCCTTCCGTCAATAAGTTACACAGTATCTTTCTGATATAGCAATGAGACAGCATATTGCCATAATATTAATATCAGCAGCAGCAATCCTGACATCCTGCACCAAGGACATAGACTACAAGGGGCCCGACGGTGACAGGATGCTCATAGTAAACTGCATAACCCAGGCCGGTGAGGCTCCGGTATTTGAGATGAGCCACAGCGCATTCTTCCTGGATCCTTACTATTCGGGCAATACATTAAGCAGCGGAGTTGACGTAAACGTAACCATTAACGGCCAGACAGGTAACGCCCATTATTCCGACAGCCTTAAGGGATATACTGACGGCAGGATATTGAATCAGGGTGATATCATATCGGTAAAGGCCACACACCCTGAATACGGCACTGTTACGGCTACCGACACTGTACCGTACATACAGGAGTGCAGCACACTGGGATATACTGAGAAATACGTGCCGGGACAAACAATCAGGCAGATGTTCGGCAGACGAAACAGGAAATATGATGATTCAACCGTTGATTCCACATGGGTTGTCCAGGTTGAGATAGGCGGCCGTGCCGATGAACCTGATTTCTATTTCCTTACGATAGAGCCTACCATGACATGGTTCAAGTACAACGACCTCAAAGCCTGCTACGACACTATAACCGACAGTATCCTGTACAAGATACCGGCCAGGACCAGGATTCTGCTCGGACAGGCCAATGCGGCCACGACAGTGCTTGACGATGCCGGAATAGACAGCCGGCTGGAGTACAACAAGCGGAGCTTTATATTTGATGACCTCTACCTGAAGGACATGGACAATGTCAGTTTTGACCTGCTCATGCAAAAGCCCGATACTCTTGAATACATATATACATATGGTAAAGACAGCGTAAAGACGGACAGCACGGCATATTCCATTGCACACAAGATCAAGGACGAAGTGATATATGAGGCAAACATAAAACTGTATACGCTCTCCGGCACATATTACCGCTACCACAAATCGGCAAAGGATTTCAGCAGCTCAAGCACCATCCTCATGGCAGAGCCGGTAACCGTCATCCATAACGTGAAAGGCGGTGCCGGTATCCTGGCTGCATATTCACTAAAGGAACTCAATGCCAGATACACCTACAAGTTCAAATAAGTGGAATAGCCTGATTATTTGAGCACCTTGTAGCGTGCAAACTTGAGCAGAAGTGTTTTCTCACCCACGTTGAGGAATTTTATGCGGGCCTTGGCGCTGTCGCCTGTACCCTCTACCGACAGGACGCTTCCTATCCCGAAACGCTCATGTTCTATCACATTACCCTCATGCAGGCCGCAGTCAGACTGTGACGGTGCAGCCTCCTTGAGCATGGATTCCGTCACCACCTGGAACTTACCCTGCTCCCATGGCTTGCGGGCAGGCTGCAGCGGCTCCAGCTTCTTCTTGGCCTGGAACGGAGGAACCGATGGATGCTCACTACGCCGGAACACAGGTCTGGAAGTCTCTTCATCATACACGGTTGATGACGGACGGCTGTTCCAGGATGACTTGATGCCCTGGCTCGGCATATTGAGATAACGCTGGTCTATGTCTTTCAGGAAACGGCTGGGAGTGCAGAAATCAAAACTGCCGTATTTGAAACGTGTGGTTGCAAAAAGCAGTGTCAGATGCTTGCGGGCGCGGGTCATGGCCACATACAACAGCCTTCTCTCCTCTTCTATCTGCCGCTCGTCATCACCGCTCATGTCACTTGGAAACAGATTCTCTTCCAGGCCCACTATGAACACCGCATCAAACTCCAGGCCTTTAGCGGAGTGCACTGTCATCAATGTCACCTTCTCGACATCATCCTGTGTCTCATTGTCCTGATCGGTCATGAGCGATATCTCACTCAGGTAATCGGTCATGAGGCAATGCTCATTGCCCTCCTCCTTGCGGTCCTGGCAGAACTGGGCAATATTGGCAAGCAGTTCCTCCACATTCTGCAGGCGGCCCTCACCTTCAACGGTCGTATCGGAACGCAACTCTTGCATTATTCCGGTTTCCAGGACAATGCGGTCCGAGAGCTTTTGGGCATCAAGGGTTGAGGCATCGGCCATAAAACTCTCCATCATGTTACGGAAAGCGGCAAGTTTAGATGCCGTGCCGGAATTAACATTAAGCGAATAATCTGCAGGATTGCATATCACACTCCACAGGCTCACGCCGTTCTCAATTCCTATGGAGAGTATCTTGCCTACCGTGATCTGGCCTATCCCGCGTGCCGGATAGTTTATGATACGTTTGAACGCTTCTTCATCATTGGGGTTAACGCTCATGCGGAAATAGGCAATCACATCCTTTATCTCCTTGCGCTGATAGAAAGACAGGCCACCGTAAATCTTATAGGGTAATCCGCGTTTGCGCAGCGCCTCCTCAAGCGGACGTGACTGGGCGTTGGTCCGGTACAGTACGGCCATCTGGCTCCAAGGAACATCCTTGAAGGTATGCAGGTCCAGTAAACGGTTCACTACCATCTCACTCTCCTCCAGGTCTGAGTGTGCACATTGCACCTTTATCTTGTCACCCTGTTCATTCTCAGAGAATACTTTCTTGGGAATCTGGGCGTGGTTCTTGCATATAAGGCTGCCGGCCGCCTCAACTATGGTCTGCGTGGAGCGGTAGTTCTGCTCCAGTTTGAACAGTCTTGAATCAGGATAGAGCTTTGAGAACTTGAGCATGTTGTCCAGATTGGCGCCGCGGAAAGAGTAGATGCTCTGGGCATCATCACCTACAACGCAGACCTTGGCCCCGTTTCTTGTAAGCTGCCACACTATGCAGTGCTGGGCGTAGTTGGTATCCTGATACTCATCCACCAGGATGTGCCTGAACGTTGTCCCGTAACGCTCCAGCACATCGGGGTTGTCACGGAACAGTATGAAAGTATTAAGCAGCAGGTCATCAAAGTCCATGGCATCGGACTGACGGCAACGCTGCTCATAACGCTCGTATATCTTGCCAACCATGGGTATGCGCTTGAACTGGTCATGTTTGTAGATATCGGCATTCTGAACATATCCCGATGCCGTTATCAGCCGGTTCTTGGCGTTCGATATGCGGTTCTGCACCACGTTTGGCTTGTAAGTCTTGTCATCCAGCTGCATATCCTTTATGATGGACTTTATCAGATTCTGACTGTCAGTCTGGTCATATATGGTGAAGTTGGAGCTGTAACCTATCCTGTCAGCTTCACTCCTTAATATCCTACTGAATATGCTGTGGAAAGTGCCCATCCAGAGATAACGGGCACGGTTCTCTCCCACCCGCGCAGCTATTCGCTGTTTCATTTCTCCCGCCGCCTTGTTTGTAAAGGTGAGAGCAAGTATGGACCATGGCTCGACACCCTCCTCAAGCAGATGGGCAATCTTGTAGGTAAGCACCCGTGTCTTTCCGGAACCGGCACCCGCAATGACCATGCTGTCACCCTCGGTATAGAGTACGGCGTCGCGCTGACTGGGATTCAGTTCACTCTGGTAGTCTATCATATCGGAACAAGAAGAACAATATATATTTGACGCGAAGTTACAAAATCACATTCTTTTAATTATCTTCGTAGCGTAATAAGAGACAATGAGTTTTCAACAACTGTTCCCGGTGACTGACAGCATCTGGATCTGCTTTGTGGTCCTGACGCTGGTTCTTTTTGTGCCTATGCTCTGCAAACGGCTCCGTTTCCCGCAGATAGCAGGCCTGATAGTGACTGGCACGCTCATTGGTCCCGGAATGCTTGACATACTCCATATCACACCGGAAATCAGTTTCTTCAGCCGCATAGGACTGCTTTTCATCATGTTCTTTGCCGGGCTTGAGATTGACCTGGAGGAGATGAAACGCAACAAGGTATGGGGCATTGTGTTCGGTGTGACGACATTCATTCTGCCTTGGGCATTATGCTATGTGGCAGGGCTTTACGTTCTTGGACTCTCTGCACGCTCCGCTGCCGTTACAGCGTGTATCATGGGTTCCCACACCCTGATATCCTATCCCATCATAAGCCGATACGGACTGGGACGCCGCAAGAGCGTTACCATATCGGTGGCAGGTGCTCTTGTAGCCATTCTGCTGGCACTCATAGTTTATGCAGTGGTGATGTCCACAAACGGTAACGGAGATTTCAATCCCCTATGGTTCTCCCTAAAGATTGCTGTCTATATCGCTGCGGTCATTATTATATATCCGCGCATGGCCCGAACATTCTTCCACCGCGTGACAAACAGTTTCTCACACTTCCTGTTCGTGATGATCCTGCTGTCACTAAGTTGCGGTCTGGCACAGATAATAGGGCTTGATTCCATAGTAGGCGCATTCCTGGCCGGCATAGTGCTAAACCGCTATATACCCAAGTCATCGCCCCTGATGAACCGCTTGGACTTTGTGGGCAACACGCTGTTTGTGCCATTGTTCCTGCTGGGTACCGGACTTATGATAGACCTGTCTGGCATGACCGGCAACTGGCTGTTCCTGACAGCTTTCGCCGTACTTTTCATAGTAGGTACCATCGGAAAATGGCTGGCCGCCCTGCTGGTACAGAAAGCGAACGGATTCATGCGCAATGACAGACGTATTATATTCGGTCTAAGCGAATCACATGCAGCAGGCGCACTGGCAATTGCCATGGGAGCATACGCAGGCGGTCTGATGGATAACACCATACTCAGCGCAACAGTTCTGATAGTGCTGTTCTCATGCATATTGAGCAACATAATAACCGAGAACGGAGCATTGGCCCTGCATCAGGACGAACAGACCGATGTCACCGCCACAGAGTCCCGCCTCATGGTGATGCTTACAGGATCCAACACTCTGCAGGCGCTAATGGACACCGCCATAACGCTATATGACAGAAACAGCCCCGAGCTGGTTGGACTGTACGTGACCGTAAACGGAGAGCATGCCCCCAAGTACCTGCAGGACGGCAAAGGCCGTCTGGAAGAGGCATCCAGGATTGCGGCATCGGCCGATGTTCCTTTCATTGCCCACAACCGCTTGGGCAACAACATAATTGACAGCATAATCCACGCATCCAACGAGTTCGGCACAGACCGCATTCTTATGGGACTGCCGCTGCGATTAAGCATAGACCTGCCTTATCTGGACAACATAATAAGCCCGCTCAATGACAGGTTCCACGGTCAGATAGTACTGCAGCGTTTTGTCGCGCCCATGAACACCATACGGCGCATTGTGGTGCTGGTGCCCGGCCCTGTGCTTCAGGATGACGCGTTTGAAAAATGCATGGCAAGCATCTACAGCCTGACAATGGCCATGGGTTGTGCCACAGAGTTCTACGGCAAGGACCAGCCCATATCGGCAGTGCGCGGAACAGGATTCAATTTTGCAAGCGGAAGGGTACTGTACAATGAGGTCAGTGAGACCGCCGATATGCACTGGGTAATAAGCGGCCTTAAGACAGACCACCTGCTCATGATTGTAGGACCGCGCGACAGCGAAAGCCATGCTGGCCGTTCATTCCGTCACCTCTACGAGCGCATACATATGCCTGAGACCGATTTCTCAACCATGCTGCTGTTCCCCGAAACCAAGACCGTAAAGGGAAAAGAAGAAGCCACGCTCCGTACGGAACGCGACTTCCTTAAGATGCTCAGGATGTAACCGGACATCTCACCAATCTCCGGCCGGGTAAAACAAAACCCCTGACGCGCTATGCTGTCAGGGGTTCTGTTTTACTTAACTGAATCACATTATTATTTGAAGATCAGCTGAGCGAAGTTGTAGAGACCATACTTCCATACAACGAAGTTGTGACCTTCCTCGGGATACTTAATGAGGGTGCAGGGAATACCGTTCTCATCGCAGAAAGCCTTGAGTTGTGTGCTGTTGCCTATAAGACCGTCGTTTCCGCCACATACCATCCAGAGCAGCTTGTTCTCCTTCTTGACCTTATCTACATCAGGAATGAGCTGAGCGGCACGCTGGGTATTGGGAGCTGATGAGAAACCACCTACGTATGCGAATTTATCCATGTTGGCAAGGCCAAAGTTCAGTGACTGGCCACCACCCATTGACAGACCAGCAATAGCGGTGTGCATCTTGTCTGTGTAAGTGCTGAAATGGCTGTTGATGTAAGGCATAAGGCTACCGATGAGGTCCTTGTCAAATACGCCGAAAGCTGCAGATGAAGCCATACCGCCGGCACGTGAGTCATTCTCTGCTGCACGTCCGTTAGGCATAACCACGATCATGTCAGCTACCTTGCCGTCTGCATAGAGGTTATCCATGATGATGTTTGGAACACCGCCGTCATTCATCCATTCCCACTCGTCACCGCCAATGCCGTGAAGCAGATAAAGAACGCTGTACTTCTTCTTGGGATCATACTTGGGAGGAAGATAAACGTTGGCCTTACGTACTGTACCTACTGACTCTGACTTGTATTCAATGAGCTGGACGGTACCGTGAGGTATTCCTGCACGCTCCTGGTCAAAACCTGCGGGAGCAGCCACATACTCGTCAAAGTTAACATCGGTCTGCTGACCACCGCCAAAACCGCCGAAGCCACCGAAACCACCACCAAAACCGCCGAAACCGCCCATGGGGAAGTTTGGCTCCTGTGCACCGGCACCTGCTGCAACGAGGGCCAGAGCTACTGTAAACAATACTTTCTTCATATTCTGATAAATAAAACAATCTGTTTCTAAATATATATTTTTCTTTAATTAGTTAAAATCCATTAAGCAGAATAACACATTTTAGGCAAGAATACCATTCATTATCTCCTTAACTCTTTCCAACCCTGACTCATAAGAGAAATGACTCAGATAACTCTCTCTAACCAATGCTCTTTCCTGCTTATTTTCCAGAACTTGGGCAGATAGTTCCTGAACCGCCTCACCAAATTCCGATGGATTCATGAAAGATTTGAAGTACGGTGTCATCAACATGGATTCATACCCGCTCTTGGAATGGTCATGTACTATCACAGGTATTCCCAACCTTAGTCCATCCATTATTCTTAACTTCAATCCACTTCCTGTTTTGGCAGGGCAAATGTAAATATCACCTTGCGCAACTACTTCATTCATATCACTGGGATTCGGAATCAAAGTTACATTCTTATGCTCATTGCATAATTCAACAACCTTTCTGGTAGGGTCAAGTCCCGATATTATCAAAGAACTGTTTTCAGGCAGATACCTGTAAAGTTCATTAAAGAAATAAACAATGCCGTCTTCTCCCTGTTTATTGCATAGCAGACCTGTAATGACAAAGACCAAACCGTTTCTTTTATCCGGTACAAGAGAAGGAATAACCTTGTATTCAAATACGCCTATCCGGAAATTCAAAGACCTGATTCCAAAAATATCCTCATATTTCTGTAGGTCATCAGGGGTCAGAAAAAGATTGGCATCGCTGTATTTATATGCTTTTTTTTCCAGGTTCCTTATATGGAAAAGCATCATGCCGCGAATTAAAGGAGTCTTAAAATTATCTTTAAAGTATTCTCTTTCAAAGTTATGAAAGATTGTTATGACCTTAATACCGTTTGACTTAAGAAATCTGACCATTGATCCGCTTTCACGGCAACCATTTATAACTATGGTTGAGTAAACGTCAGAATCTTCTTTAATAAGTTTCTTCACATAACCTGAATAACGGTCAATATCACCTGTAAATAATGAAATGAATCTGGACAGTATAGTTCTTTTAGGTACCCTGATTATTTTATCATAACGTATTGAGTCATCTATTACAGCCTTGCTCTCTGCCGGAACACAAATATCAGCATTGCCATTGAAACATTCACTGAACGCCTTGGCATATGCATGACATGCAAAACTGCCACCTCCTATTTCAAAAGGATCGGAATGTGATACGACAAGCAACTTTCCCGACATCTCAAAAGCTGTATTTTTCCCTGTAATTGAAACTATATTTAAGTCCGCTCTTACGGTCAGACATATATCTTGCAGGAACCCCTCCTACGACAGTCATAGGGGCAACATCCTTGGTAACCACTGCTCCACAAGCCACGACCGCTCCCATGCCGACATTCACACCCGGAAGGATTGTAGCACGGGTGGCAATCCACACATAATCATCTATTCGAACGCTTTTCTTTACAAGAACATGCATATCATCATTATAGTCATGCTGTTCTGTCAATATGAACACATCCTGTGCAATATCCACTTTGTCACCTATGAAAAGTCCGCCCCGTCCATTCAGCACGACATTCTTGTTTATTACGCAATGATGTCCTATTGATATTTGATCTGGTGCTTTAACATCAACATTCCGGCCTATATAAGTCCTTTTTCCCAATGATTTTACAAACAATCTCAAATACCATCTTCTGATATCCGCAAACGGTAGCCAAAAGAAAAAAGGACTTGTCAAATTAAAAATGACAATATAGATAGTATGGAGCAAATGTTTCATCGCACATGAAATATATTATTCACTGAATCAAAAAATGCGAAACAGAATAATCACCTTTTTCTGAAAAACATAGTTCTAAAAAAGTTCAGTATCTTTTTACCAAAATAAAATGGAAGGAAAATGAATATGAAAGTCAAAACTGACCTCACGCGGGAATATCCAAGGATCTGATGATATATGGAAATATTGTATTTTATCAGGGGAAACTTATCTCTTGACACAGAACCTTTTCTTATCCTATAACAAGCCAACGGTTCTTTAACGCCATACGCTATACGGCATTTTTTTATTAGCCGTATATTAAGTCCCCAATCCTGACGTTTTCGGATCTCAGGAAGCAGTTCCAAGCCCGTAACCTTTTGATCATACATCATTGTCAGAAAACCGATTGCATTATCGCATATAATTCTCCAATATCTGATTTTTGACCTGCACTTGATAAGCCCTGTGATTGCAGCCTCATTATCACAAGTATAGTAGCTGGAATAAACCACACCGCAACCGGTGCTTTTCATAAGATCTAATTGTTTCTCCAGTTTATCAGGCATCCAGATATCATCGCTATCCAAAAAAGCTAAAAAACGTCCTCGAGCATTCAAGATAGAGTTGTTTCGAGCCACTCCAGGGCCTCCGTTCTTTTCCAATCTCAGCAAACGTATTCTTGCATCTTTTGCAGCGTATGATTCCACGATTTCAGGGCCGCTGTCAGTAGAACAATCATCTGTAATAACCATCTCCCATCTCTGATAACTCTGATTCTGCACAGACTCTATCGTCTGTCCAATGAAATCTGCTGAATTATATATCGATGTGATAATCGATACAAGCCCATCCTGCATCTCTAATGATTGAAACTCCATTAATGCCCAGTTACACTAATAACCTAATCGTATTAAATACAAAAGTAAACATAATGTATTTTTTGGCCAAGGCGTCATAAACATTTTTTTTATAAAATAGTAATACATCAAACATGATAGGATGAAACACATTTATTTTTATTTTTGCAGATAATAAAAATATTTAAATCAAACATGCAACCTGCTATTTCTGTAATAATTCCTACTTATAAGCCTGGAGACTATATTAATATATGCCTCTGTTCATTGGCTCAACAGGATCTATCAAAGGAATTATTTGAAATACTGGTTGTTTTAAATGGATGTGGAGACCCTTGGTTGTCACAACTGGACCATTCAATTATTGAGTTCAAGAATAGATATGGAATAAGCTGTACCCTTCTTTATTCAGACACGGCCAGTGTATCTAATGCACGTAATTTAGGACTGGATTCAGCAAAAGGAGATTATATATGCTTTATTGATGATGATGACTACGTTTCGTCTTCATATCTCAGACAGCTACTTGAAAAATCCAATCATGAAACCATTGCACTTTGCCGACCATATGCTTTTTTTGATGGTAATGACAAAGAAATAACATCATACAGAATAAAAAAAGACTGGAACAAATATCATAACAGAGGGATAATACCATTCCATATTCCAAAACGTTTTTTTGATGGACCATGTATGAAGTTGATTCACAGAGATATTATTGCAGACAGGAGATTTGATCCAAGATTCCGGAACGGAGAAGACAGCATTTTCATGTTCCTCATTTCCGATAAGATCAAATATGTGGCATTCTGCAATGACGATGCAATATACTATCGAAGATTCAGGGACGGAAGTGCACAATCACTTCTAAAAGATTGGAAAGAAAGGCCTATAGTAGTTTGGAATAAATACAGGATGTATACAAAATACTATTTTTCCTCACCCTTCAAATATAGCATGCGTTTTTATTTTTCAAGATTGATCGGAACTATCGGAACTCTATTAAATGGATAACCCCCAAGAAGTAAAAAGAATCCTGATGATTGCCCCGGGCTCTTTCCCGGTAACATCTGCCGAATGTATTGTAAACATCAAATTGTTGCAAGCTATGACCAGATGCGGACAATTTGAGGTTGATTTAATATCTAAAGCCCTTAAATGGCAGGATTATCCATCGGATTCCATGGACAATCTGGGCATTCGTTTAAATAGCCATACCGTTGTAATAGCCGATAATAGGCTTAATGTTAAGACCATATTACAACATATCAAATGTTTCTTATTATTCGGAACTGTTTACAAGGGTACTCATTGGGCCGCAAACGCCTTTCCACATGTCAAGAAACTGGTTAAATCCCACAAATACGATTATATTCTGACAAAGAATGAATCCTCATTCCTGTTGGGTTATTATTTCAAGAAACACAATGGGATCAAATGGATTGCCACATGGAATGACCCTTTCCCCAGGATCCTCTACCCTGATTCATACATCAAATATTGGAACTTAAAGCCTATGCGTTCTGACAAGAAATGCATCAGGATTATACAAGATTACACTGACAATAACATTTTTCCCAACAATCGTCTTCGCGATCACTTGCTTAAGACAATTGAGTTACCACAAGATAGAACAACCGTCATTCCACACGTAGTATTGGACAACAAAACACAAAAACGTCAGAGGCAGCCAAGACTAAAAATCATTCATTCAGGTAACATCAACTATCCCAGAGACCCGGAATTGTTCTTTACTGCATTGGAAAATTTCTTCAAGAACAGGCCTGATGCGTTGATGGATATATATATTCTTGGAGTTACCGGCCAAGACATAGGACAGAAAATATCTGTTCACTCTCTATCAGGACACGTTCACACAATAGCCCCGGTTTCTTACAATACAAGCATCAAGATGCTTCAAGACTATGACGTAGCAGTCATTATCGAGGCTAAATGTGAAGAAGGTATCTTCCTGCCTACAAAAGTATCTGATTTCATGCAGGAAGGTATACCCGTTTTTGCCATCAGTCCCGAAACAGGAGTATTGAATGACCTCCATAAGAACGGCAATATACCATATTTTGCTTCAAATGAAGATTCCGGACAAATAGGAACAGAAATTGAAAGACTTTATCAGGATTATTTGGATGACAACATCGGAAACGGACGTATAATTCCAGAGAACTATACTGAAAAATCGGTTACTGAAACATACCTGTCATTTTAGAACGTCTATAATACAGTCAAAAGATAAATCATCTTTTATTCCTATTTAAAAAGTGATTATATAGGTACATGAAACTTTCCACCTTAAATACGTAATTGATAACGACATATACTATACATCCCATAATAGCCTGAAAAATCAGGACTGAAATAGGACTTAAATCAGTATGTCCTATCCAAAAGACAGACACCCCCATTACAAAAGCGGTTATGTAAGATGGGAGTACATCTGCAATCTGTTCCCGGATCCTATAATCAAGCAACCTGATATTTGGATACAAGTTTATGAAAATACACAAGAAATTATATAGAGCTACACCGCAAGCTATTGCCTTAAGTCCTAAACAGCAACTAACAACCAAAATACTGATATCAATTAATTTTTTTATGATTTCAAGTTTCAATGTGATGTTACTGTATCCCAAAGCCTTTATAGCCTCAGCATTGGATATTGTCAATGGCTTGAATATATTTGAAATACACATTATTTGAATAAAAGGGACAGCAGGAAGCCATTTCTCTGTAAGCAAAAACAGCGTAAGCGGTTTTGCTGCAACAAAAAGGCCTGTCATCAGAGGGCAAATAACCAATGCAGTGGATTTAGTGGTACGGCGCATCATGGATTTGACACGACTTCTGTCATCCTGCTGTTCTGAAAGCGTAGGCAATAATACAGACTGAATTGCTGCAATTATATTGTCATTTATGAAAGACGGAAACTGGTCGCCTTTTTCATAATAAGCAAGATTAGACGGATTGAACATCTTACCTATAATAAGATGACGTATTTTTACAAACAGGGTTATAATGAAATTCGTAAGAAAGATCTTCCAACCGAATCCAAACAAAGTCTTAAAACTGTCAAAAGAGAAAGCCAGTACAGGACGCCATCTTACAGTGTACCACAATGTTATTGTTATAAATGCCTGGCTGGATAGTTTCTGGGCGACCAATGCCCAGACTCCCAATCCTTTTAAAGCCATCAAGCAACCTATCACGCCCGACAAGACAGCAGAAATCAGACTGCTAATAAAGAGTTTGTCAAAAAGCATCTCTTTTGCAACATATGCTCTCTGAATAGAATTCAACACGTAAAAAGGTAGCGAAAGACTTAATATCCTTATTACCTTTGTCAAAGAGTCAATCCCATAAAAACGGGCTATTACCGGAGATATAAAATAAAGTACAATATATATTAATATGGATAACCCTAACGATGAAAAGAATATAGTGGAAAAGTCTGTTTTGTCTGCATCTTTTTTTTGTATTAGAGCAGTATTGAATCCGCCTTCGGAGATGACTTCAGCCAATGATATAAAAATAATAATCATTGCTATGACACCATAATCCTCAGGATACAACCATCGGGCTAGCAGAATTGACACCACCAATGTGACAATCTGGGCGCTACCTTTCTCAAGCAACTTCCAACAAAAGGATTTAACAAATGAGTTACTGTTATATTTCATCACATATCATTTCCAAAATGCATTAAAACAATGTTTTGCAATCCTTGCTTCCTCAGGAGGTAACTTCATATAGTCACCATAAATCCTGCTCAATACTTTATCATAGTCCTGAGGAACATTAAATTCATACCCTTCAAATGAGAGTTTTCTTATAGGGAAATAACAATCCTGAGGTAATGCGAATTTGCGAAAAGTTATTGCGACTATATCCATCAAAGGGCCATCACTTTTGTATCTTTCATCATTTAACAGTTTCAGATGTCTTTCCTGAATATTCCGGGTGTTGTCAAACGAATACTGGAGTTTCTTTATGGCGACCTTGACACGTTCCATTCCGTGATAGAAAGACAGTTTCTTGTTTTTAATGATCAATCTGTGCACATCAGATCTTGAACGTTTCCATAATTCATCATACAACTTTTCTTCTGACGGAACAAAATCCAGCGGAAAAATGTCAATCTTTACTCCTAACTCCATATTTCCGTGGGATACGCTTTCTTCTATCAACAATGTCCTGTTATCATATACATTTGCATAAGTAGCATAATACTCAGGGTCAATCTCTGGAGCGATGACAAACAGATTAGGTATCTGCCCGTTAAAATGTTCCAAAAAGAAACTATAATCACGCCTTGGCATAATGATATCTATATCATCATCCCATGGAATATAACCCTTGTGCCTGACAGCCCCTAACAATGTTCCGAAAGCCAAGAAATAAGTGAGATTATTTGAATCACAATAATCAGCAACTTTTTTAAGCATTTCAACTTGAAATGTTTTTAATTCATCCAATGAAAATAATTTCATAACTGTTATTTCTGTTCAGAAGGTTTATATGGACTATGCTTATAATTATAGAAATATCGTTCAGAATACGAAGGAATATCTCTTTTTATTACATAATCAACAATATTAGTATAAGGAACATATCTGTAAGAGGTTGCTTTTGAATAGCATGTATAACATGAAACCATAAAAAGGATACATATATATATGATTCTTGACCTGTATTCAAAAGAAAGCAATACCATACCAACAGCTATTGCAAGGTAAACTGCAAAAAAAAGCTGAATTCTAGCGAAAACCTCAATCGTCATACCGAACCTGAGAAACATCAAATACAACATGGCTGCATTGAACACAAACAAACCTTTCCCCCCCCCTATATAACCGGCTATCCTGTCTCTGTAACATAACAGGAGTATTAAGATTCCTATATGCCACAACATTCCGAATGAAAGGAGCTTTCCTTGTGCATACTCAGAATCCAATAATAAATACCCTACAATCTTATCTTGGATATAAGGTATATTTCCAACCAACAATGTCAATATGTTAATAACACGTTCTCTGCTTGCAAAAAAAACATTTATAAGCACAAAAAACAATACATAAAACCAATTGCTTATATTTCGGTTCAAAAGAGGATACGTCAACAAGATTACAAAAGATGATATATGGAATGAAGTAGCAAGGAGCATGCAAAACATGAACTTCCAGAATTTATGTTCAACAACATATCTTACAGAATAAATAAAAATAGCAATGGCAATACAGTTACGCATAGGATTATCTATAAGCAGATACATCCCGAACCACGGCAGGAAATACATCAGAGTTAAGTATCCGCTTTCCTTGCAATAATCAAATATGGTTTTATATATAACAATAAAAACTATAGTTTTTGTCATTATGAAGAATGGCCAGAATTCTATACCCAAAGACTTGAACAACAACATATATAGATAATATCCTGGCTCTGCATAATAATCAAAGAACAATCGGTTGAAGTCAATATTATAATACCACTCTTCATATACTCTCCAGTCAGTTCCTGTCATGTAACCGAAGCAATAGAAAAGGCACAGGTATACACCCAGACAAACATACCATCTCCTGTTGGCTGACAACTCCCTGACAAACGGAGTTACACCACAGAGCACAATCGGTATGAAGTATAGGGCTATGCTTACCATCTCATCTCAGGAGGTCAATGGAAATCACTGCACTCACACCACGGTGAGGCTGAAGCTGATTGTAAACATATCATCAATCCTCATCCTTAGAGAACAGACCAATGATACTACGCTTGTTGAAACTGAACAGGAACCATGCACACGCACCCACACCACCAAGAAAAGCAAACAATACTGCTATAATAGACTTCTTGGGCGAAAAGTGCCACTCCGCCAGACGAGCAGGTTCCAATACCGTGAAAGCAGGAGTCTGCTCCTGAAGCTTGGCACGCGCCGCAGCAAGCTGGGAAGACATCTCCTGATACACACCGAACGATATGTTGCACTCGTTCTCAAGACGAACCGCCTCTGCCTTAACGCTCTCACGAACCAGGTTTGCGTTGCGGTCCAAAAAGGACGCGTATGCCTGCTGGGCGGACATGTAATCTTCCCTGGCATCGTCATACAGCTTCTTGACTGTCATCAGGTCATGCTGAGCCTTGTTCGTCTTGTATGCCGTCACGTACTCCTGAAGCTTGACGCACACGCTGTCTGCTACCATGCAAGCTACCTGACGGTCCTGCATCACCGAAGTCACACTGATTACGCTCGTCTTAACATCCACCTCGCACGTGACAAGCTTGCGGAAACTATCTATCACAGTCATCTGGCGCTTGCTCAGACGGTATGGGTCAAGACCGTCCGAAACACCCTTCTCCTTCTTGCGGAACAACAACTTCAGCTTGCTCTTGGCACGGCTCCACCAGGGACTCTTCTGATGAGACGACAGGTAATGGTACAAGTCACCGGAGTATGATCCGTCCATCGTGCTCACACGCATCTTCAGGACATCTACACTGAAGGGAATAGTGTTGATGATGTCTGGGTAAAGCTCAGGATAGATGGCGTCACTGCCAGGGGCTCCGATTCCACCACCCAGAATTGAGGTGATGGAGGACGCGGCGGACGACAGCTCCGACTCCGATGACTCAGGAGCCATAGTAACTACCGTACGATACTTCTTAGGGATGTCAAGAGCAAGAACGAATCCAACTACCCCGCTCAGAAAAGCGACAAGGAGGATTGTCCACTTCCTGCTCCATAACTGAATTATAAGCTCTATAAGGCTTATCTGAGGCAACAGCTTCTCCTTTTCCATCGGCTTCACTTCAATAGGTTCATTAGTGCCAATACTACCGTAGCAAGCGACGCTGACGTGGAACCCAGACTCAACACCTCCGTGGCCTTAAGGCCCTCACGATCCTTCCTCGCAGGAACAACTATCTCACATCCCGGCTGAACCTGACGAGACGAGTGACGATGACCCTTGGCAACCGAACCGTTCATGTATACAATATATACCTTGCTGCGCTTAGCCTTCTGGGAGTAACCGCCAGCCTTGTCTATGTAGTAACCTAGTGACTTACCCTTAACGTAAGGAGCCGTGTTCGCGAACATCACCTCACCGTCTATCTTTACCGTGTTGTTGAACATCGGGATAATGATGCGGTCACCGTCACGAAGGACTATGTCAGACGAACCGCCCGGGTGGCGAACCGCTTCACCAAGGTCGATGCCTACTGTGTAGCTCGTGGCCGTCTCCAGCTTCTCGATGGCACGAGACAGAACAACAGAGTCGTTGGAAGCTAGCACCTCGGCCGTGCTAAGCATACGGGAACGCTCGTCGGCCGTGATAACGCGCTCAAGACGAGCGCCTGCAGGATAAGCCTCGGAACTGAACTCACCAACACGGGACATGATGTCGCTAAGACGCTCGCTGTTCGTCGCCAGTGAGTAGTAACCAGGGAATAGAACCTCACCCTCTACCATGACGCGGCGGTTGACCGCGTAACCCGGACTGCGACGGATATACACCTCGTCGTAGGGCATCAGACGGAATCCGTCGTCACGGATGGACAGGTCCTCCGATATGCTGAAGGAGTATGTCACAGACAGGGAGTCTGACTTAACAAGAGCGTCCTTGTCACGAGTGCGGCGAACCACGTCCACCTTCGACAGGGACGCGTCCTCCTTAAGACCGCCAGCCTGAAGAATCAGGTCCTCTATGCTCGTGTTGTCCGCGTAACGGTATACACCCGGGAACAGAACCTCACCGTAGATGCCGAATGTCTTCACCTCTCCTATCTCAAGAACGCTAGGGACAAACAATACGTCGTCGTTGCGCAACGTCACGTCTGATACACTACCTTCTATAACACCCTTGATGTCTACAGACAGGTTCGTCAACGTCTTGTCGGGGTTGGTACGGCTCAACAGCGCACGGGAAGGGAACGCGTCATCCTTCAGACCACCGGCTACTTCGACTAGGTCACGAAGAGTCGTGATGCTTCCGCCTATCTGGAAACGACCAGCACGGTTCACCGCACCGCGGACCTCAGCCATGTTGGAATAGCTGTCACGGATGGAGTCTACATACACGTAGTCGCCGTCAACAAGAGAAAAGACCGACATTCCTGATTCCGGTACCGTGAAGATCTCACGCTGGTAGGTACCCATGCGAACAACACGAAAGTCCTTGCGGTAGGCATCCGATGACAGACCTCCTGCGTAATCAACCAAAGTCGACAACGTCTCACCTGACTTCATCTCGTAGTACATAGGACGACGCACACGGCCTTCTATGTTAACCAGAACGGAATGCGCAGACACTACAACGGCGTCGTTGTCCTCAAGACGGATCTCATCGCTCACACGACCATGCATGATGTATTCATACATGTCCACAACCGCTATCTCCTTGCCGCCGCGGTACAGACGGATGTCACGGAGCGAACCTATGTCGCTCACACCGCCCGCCATGTACAACGCGTTGAACACCGTCGCGAAAGAAGACAGCTGGTAAGTGCCGGGAACTGACACCTCACCCATCACGTTTACCTGGATGGAACGGTTCTGGCCCAACGTCAGCTTAATGCTGGAGTTCGCGTCATCACCAGACAAACCGGAATATATCTGACTGAACACTTTCTTTATGTAAGAGTCTGCCTCACGGACCGTGCGGCCGTTAAGGTAAACGGGACCAAGGTCGCGAACCATGATGTTGCCGTCGGGAGAGATAACCTCACGAACCGTCGTCTGAGAAGCGCCCCAGATGTCGATGATAACTTCATCACCCGGACCAAGACGGTAGTTGGACGGGGTGGCAAGGTTGGAACTCGGAGCAAAAGTAAGGTCACGGCTGCTGAATAGGTCGTGACCGTAGATGGACACACCACGGGAAATATCAGAGGGACGGACAGACAACAACGACGAGTCGGCGAAAAGGAACGCAGACTCATCATACATAGACTGGGACACACCGTCGCTGATGTCAGAACCGCCCACACGGTTGAACGCGCGACCTGCTGAACGAACACGGGACGGGTCGTCTTCAAGCTCGGACGTCGAACCGAAAACACTGGACGACTGCTGGCGGCTGTACTTGTCACGCATGCGCTGAAGCTGCTGAGGGGTCACGCCCCGGCGGCCCAGCTCCATCACAATCTGTTCCTGAGACGCACCCTTGGACTGACGATCGCTAACGTAACGCAAAATCGCATCCTCGGACATCTGACCGAATACGCACAAACTCATAACAGCACAAAACAACGACAGCAGGATTCTTCTTATAAACATACTCTGCTAATTTCTTTAAAATTAAAACTTACGGCCACTGAAAACAGACAATACCGTGCTAGCTATGATACGAAGGTCGGTGAACACCGTACGAGTGTCAAGGTACTCCAAATCGTACTCAAGACGCTTAAGCATCTTGTCCATGGTGTCTGTGTAGCCGTTGTGGACCGTCGCGTAAGACGTCACGCCGGGACGCATCAGGTAGATGTAACGGTAGTCGTCTGTCTCACGGTTGATCTGGTCAATGAAGTACTGGCGCTCCGGACGGGGACCGACAAAAGACATGTCACCCTTAAGAACGTTCCAAAGCTGGGGAAGCTCGTCAAGGTGGTGAGCACGAAGAAAACGACCGAACGGCGTCAGGTACAGGTTGCGCTCGCTCTCCAAACGGGGGATACTACCGTGAGACTCCGCGTCAACACGCATCGTGCGGAACTTGTAGATAGTGAACGGACGACCACCGTAGCCTATACGCTCCTGACGGAATATAACAGGACCGTCACTGAACAGAAGTATCAGTGAGAACAACAGGATAAAAGGGGATAAAACTATCAGACACAACAGGGACAACAGAACATCAAAAAGACGCTTCAGAAAATGCTGGAAACCACCCATCGCATCCCTGTGCTCCATAACACCCAAACCACCGTAACTCCTGATATCGTACTTTAACATCACTCTTGACTTTTTATTTTTATAACGCGCACATAATGCAATTATTGCTTAACTAAAAAGAAAGAAAAACAATAATACCGGCACATGGGAGAATCCCACGAATATCCATCTTTAACATGCGCAGCATAAAGACTTATGAGACAATATATTAATACAAATATTCATGATAACTTCATGACATATATTCCCCTTTTTCCGGTACGACAACTGTCAAAGAAAACAAATCGGCCGTCATGTGATACCCTGGGATGCAAATCACAAGCTATATGCCCCTTTTTAGGACTTGATTGAAACATTTTAGGAGAATATACTGACGCTAATAAATCCGTCTTGTCGGTTGCAATATCCACTTTATAAATATAAGCCATCCTGTATTTGTCAGGATACGTGTCTGTAACAAAGCTGTAATCATCAATAAAGCTCTGATGACCATCAGAATTCAATACCGACGATGCTATAATCTTATAAGATTTTAAGTCATTCATATCATACAGGACATGACAGCTTATGCCGTCAATTACGCACGAAGCTATTATCTGATTATTAGAGTTCCAAACACAATGTGACCCTGATAACTGTGTAGGCAACTCTGTCAGGTTACCGGTTATCCTGTCATATACCATTATCCTTGTCCATCTTAAAAGATCAGTACCGGTACGCAATCGCCATCTGTGAAGGAATGAGACATAACGGTCATCCGGCGAAAATTCAGTATGAGTAACATAATGTATATATCCTTCACGATACATGTCAGGAATGCTTTCAGTCAATGAGGCAAGCGAAACAATCAGATCTCTTGTTCCTGTATTCAGGTTAACAATAAACAAGCCTGTCTTTTCCGGAGAATCCAAATCCAAAAAGGAATCATCTGAATAAGGATAACCATATCCTGACATACAATGTTCTAGTCGTTCATAGCTGAATGAAGTCGCAAATTCCGCATTATGGCTCACTGAATCAATAGGATAGCCAATTGTATGTGATTCACCTGTTTCAATATCCGATATAACAGATATAAGTTTTCCGCTATACGTCGAATTATAAATAACATTATGTTCATCAAGCCATTGCAGGCGGCATCCCTTATGATAATTCCAGGCTGATGTAGTCCCCAAAAGATGGAAATCGCCCAAAAGACCGTCAGAATTGAAATCAAGATATCCAACTTGTTCGGTTTCTCCGGCCAAAGGCATCCTTAGGTCAAACGATGGCCGATGGACAAGTAATCTGGAACCATCAGCTGATAATTCCTGGAGGTCGTGAAAACCAAAATAGTATCCCTCTTTGAAATCAAATTTATATTTGAAATACTCTTTCTTGCGTGGAAACAAGTCAAAGAAAGATTGATATGAATTCCTTATGGCGTTTTTTAAGATCGGATTCTTTCTTACTAAACAATATATGAAAGACTCTATTCTATTCATTTTATTTTTGCTCCAAACGGCCTGCAAAAATATCAAAAAAATCGTTATTGTCCAAAATACACTCTTCTTTAGGAATTTCATGGGCATTATGCGATTTCTGCAAAAGATTCTCTTGAGTAAGAGATAACAGCATTTGTTTTATCTCTCGGTCATCCATAGCATTAACTGCATATCCTGTTCCCATTGCCAAAACACGTTCTGCCAAATATGTTCCGCTTGAGACTATCATCGGAACCTCGAAATACGTTGACTCATATATTTTATTAGGTTCCGCGAACCTCACATTATCAATGCTTGAATCATACGTACATAACAAAATATCAATATTTGAATAAATTTCCGGCAAATCCGACGGATTGGAGAACGGTCCGTGATAAAAACAGTTATCATATGACAACAGTTCATTGAAACTGTCTTTGCTCTCAGAAACAGGCAAACCGTAAAAATGCATCTCATGCAGAGGGAATGAAGTGCAAACGACCTTGGCAAAATTAAGAACAGTGTCAAACCTGATCAAACCCACGAATCCTATTTTAAGATGATCCGTATCAGGTAGATATTCTTTGACGATGGAATAATCCAGTATCTTGGGATTAAGCTTGTTGAAAATAAACGTGACATTATCCGGAAGAAGGTTATTACCATAATGAAATTTAGCAAAACCTTTAGAAAGAAAAACAGTTAGCAAAGACTTACGTATTATCTTTTTATCCCAATATTCGAACAGCTTTCTCAAAAGGCCGGAACTGAAATATGTATGCCTCAAATCCGCCTCTTCATATATGAAAGGCTGCTTTCCTCCTATCAGATAATACAGTAAAGCCATATCATTGTTAATAAGATAGAAGATAACATCCTCACCTTTCATTTTCCTTATGACACTCCTCACATCCTTATATTCCGACTTTATACGCTTCATATAAGAAGACGAACCTCGCCCCACCTCACCAAGCACATTGTATACTACACCCTCTTCCCTAAGAAACGGACGTTCCGGATCGCGACAATAGCAGAAAACCTCCAGTTCATACCCACGTTCCCGGAATTCTCCGATCCTGTTGGGAACACGCGGTTCATTTATATTACTGGTTAAAAAAACTACCTTCATTTCATTGCATCCTTTTTGAACAATCCGGTCAATATGCCTTTTAATCTGAACAATGAATATTTAATTATGAACAAAGGTAATGAGTTTGAACATCTGAAACGTTCTTTTCTTACCTTAATTTCATTTTCTTTTGACAATCCACGGCTGTTTTCATACAATGATATGACCATATCAAGATATTGACTCTTGACTCCGGCACACTTCAAACGATAGAAAAAATCATAATCAGCCGCATATTTGTACTTAAGATTGAAAGGATTGTCTCTAAGAATGCATGTCCTACAGAAAATGGACTGATGACATGCCGGCATAACGGAATGAACCCTCAAGTCACCATATTTCACCAAAGTTCGTTTGTCACATTCAACGAATATGGCATCACCAAAAAGGAAACCGGTTTCATCACTTATTTCCCTGTCAAATGTATCAGAAACAGTATCCATTGAAAAGAATACGTCTCCTGCGTTCATGAACAGGAGCCATTCACCACCAGCTTTTGCAGCCGCCTTGTTCATGGCATCATATACCCCGTGGTCAGGCTCACTGACAAAAATGTCTATCCTGTCAGAATATCGTCTTATTATATCACAGGTTCCGTCTGTGCTTCCACCATCAACTACTATATATTCAATATTGGAATATGTTTGGCCCAACACCGACAATAACGTTGATTCAATGTCTCTTTCAGCATTATAACATACTGTCACTATTGTTACTTTTGGATTACTGTTTTTCATTTTTCCAATCATTTTGATTCAGGATGGCTTAAAAGCTTCTCTATTGCAAACGGCTGTACAATCCCGTATGGAAGCAGGCACAATCCTGTGGCCAAAACCACAATAACCCATGATGCTCCGTTTCTTGATCCAATCACAATAAGGAGTATCTTGAAAGGAACAGCTAACAGGAAAAATACAAGTTGAAGATTAAGTCTGTTCAAACCTGTAACAATTGCAGACTGCACAGATACCCACATTCCTACTATACTTGCAAAAACAAATACTGCAGCAACTGAGTAATTGACAGTAATAGCCTTGTCCACAAGCCAGAAATTCACAATGGGCTGCAGAAAGACAGCAAGCAGAATCTGGATTACAAATGCAACACCAGCCAAGCAATAAAGCAAGCTCCTCATTTTCTTAATCCAATTTATCTTTCCCTCAGCATAAGCCTTGGTAACAGCCGCCACAATAGGCAATAATACCAACATGAATATATTTGTCAAAGCCTGGAACAAGCGGTTATAAATCTGATATTCCACAACATCATCAGGAGAAAAGAACCTGGACACGAACCATTCATTGGTGACGGATATAACCATAAACAGGAGTTGAAGAATAAAGAATACAACTCCCACATACATGACACCCCTGGCTGCATCCCGGCTTATGTAACGGATACTCGGAAAACAACCCCTAAGTACAGGTAAACAAAATGTTATGGCCATTGTCAGCAACAAAGGGACATTTACAATAATGCAGTATGCCCATGAAATGCGCATCATGTTCTCCACAGGATCAGATGACGGTTTTGCCAACAACAACCACACAACCAGCAACAACGATGTAAAGAATGATATTATGTTGTTAATAACCGGGAGCTGAATCGCAGCATTGACCGAGGTGACAAGACGCAAAAAAAACGATATGATAAGCCCGGAAAGAGTAACAGTCACCACTTTTCTGATACTAACCGCCGGTACGATACTTGCAGACACATTGAAAAAGGAATTCCAGTCAATATACCCTGATGACAACCACATAATAACCAAAAGCAAGGATGACACCAGGCCAAGAATAAAATATCCGGAAGAAATGATCTGACGCATCTTCAACCTGTCGTTCCGTGCAATTGCAATCGTAAGATTGTTCCTCAGGCCGTTTCCAATACCCAAATCAAACGATATTATCCAGTTTATGACGGAAAGTACGGTAAACCAAACTCCCAGAACAATCTGATTGTCAAAAAAGCGAATGTATAAAGGCATGGATATCAGACTCAGAAACAGTCCAAGTCCCTTAATGAGTAACACACCTGCTATATTACCGGCCAAAAGCCGGTTTCCATTCAACAAACTCTTTATATCCGCAAGACCTGTCCCCATTACTCAAAATCGATTTCATTAGTAAAAGGACTATGATCCATGTTGTAATAATAACGTTTGGAATATGACGGAAACTCTCCTTTCAACGCATAATCCAGATAATTCGTATATGGCACATAACGGGCGGAACTTGTTATTCTATCGTATGAAGCATAACAAGCTACAGCAAACAGCAGGCACATATATAGGATTCTTGAACGTAAATCAAACGATAGTATCAACAAACCGATTGCAATTGCCAGAAACGCGGTAAAATACAATTGGAACCTACTGAAAATATCTATGGTCATGGCAAATCTGAGCAACAACATATATGCCATTGCGGCATTAAATACGAATTGGCCTTTTTCTCCACCAATCTGTCCTGTTATCCTCTCCCTGTAACAAGCCATAAGCACAAACAGGAATATCTGCCACACCATACCGAATGAAAACAGTTTTCCTTGAGCAAATGCTGAATCCATAACCAGATAAGAAAAAACCTTGTTTTGGAAGAAAGGTATTTTTCCAAAAACAAAAGTCAACATTCCTACAAGTATCTCCCTATCGGCAAATATGAAATTAACTACTATAAAAAGCACCACATATACCCAGGTCTTTATATTTCTATTAAGCAATGGATAAAAAAAGATAATCAACAATGCCGAAAAATGGAAGGACGCTGCCAAAAGCATGCATAACAGAAATTTCCAGAATTTATGTTCAATGACAAAGCTTACAGAATAAATGAAAATTCCGACTGCAATACAGTTTCGCATAGGATTATCTATAAGCAGGAACATCCCAGACCACGGCAGGAAATACATCAGAGAGACATATCCGTTTTCCCTGCAAAAGTCAAATATTGTCTTGTATATTATTATAAAAATGACTGTTTTGGTAAAAATAAGGAATGGCCAGAATCCTATACCCAATCTGTTGAAGAACATCATATAAAGATAATATCCCGGCTCTCTGGAATAACCATAATAGAATTTGCTGAAATCAAGGTTATAATACCAGTCTTCATATACTCTCCAGTCAGCTCCTGTCATGTAACCGAAGCAATAGAAAAGGCACAGGTATACACCCAGACAAACATACCATCTCCTGTTGGCTGACAACTCCCTGACAAACGGAGTTACACCACAGAGCACAATCGGTATGAAGTATAGGGCTATGCTTACCATCTCATCTCAGGAGGTCAATGGAAATCACTGCACTCACACCACGGTGAGGCTGAAGCTGATTGTAAACATATCATCAATCCTCATCCTTAGAGAACAGACCAATGATACTACGCTTGTTGAAACTGAACAGGAACCATGCACACGCACCCACACCACCAAGAAAAGCAAACAATACTGCTATAATAGACTTCTTGGGCGAAAAGTGCCACTCCGCCAGACGAGCAGGTTCCAATACCGTGAAAGCAGGAGTCTGCTCCTGAAGCTTGGCACGCGCCGCAGCAAGCTGGGAAGACATCTCCTGATACACACCGAACGATATGTTGCACTCGTTCTCAAGACGAACCGCCTCTGCCTTAACGCTCTCACGAACCAGGTTTGCGTTGCGGTCCAAAAAGGACGCGTATGCCTGCTGGGCGGACATGTAATCTTCCCTGGCATCGTCATACAGCTTCTTGACTGTCATCAGGTCATGCTGAGCCTTGTTCGTCTTGTATGCCGTCACGTACTCCTGAAGCTTGACGCACACGCTGTCTGCTACCATGCAAGCTACCTGACGGTCCTGCATCACCGAAGTCACACTGATTACGCTCGTCTTAACATCCACCTCGCACGTGACAAGCTTGCGGAAACTATCTATCACAGTCATCTGGCGCTTGCTCAGACGGTATGGGTCAAGACCGTCCGAAACACCCTTCTCCTTCTTGCGGAACAACAACTTCAGCTTGCTCTTGGCACGGCTCCACCAGGGACTCTTCTGATGAGACGACAGGTAATGGTACAAGTCACCGGAGTATGATCCGTCCATCGTGCTCACACGCATCTTCAGGACATCTACACTGAAGGGAATAGTGTTGATGATGTCTGGGTAAAGCTCAGGATAGATGGCGTCACTGCCAGGGGCTCCGATTCCACCACCCAGAATTGAGGTGATGGAGGACGCGGCGGACGACAGCTCCGACTCCGATGACTCAGGAGCCATAGTAACTACCGTACGATACTTCTTAGGGATGTCAAGAGCAAGAACGAATCCAACTACCCCGCTCAGAAAAGCGACAAGGAGGATTGTCCACTTCCTGCTCCATAACTGAATTATAAGCTCTATAAGGCTTATCTGAGGCAACAGCTTCTCCTTTTCCATCGGCTTCACTTCAATAGGTTCATTAGTGCCAATACTACCGTAGCAAGCGACGCTGACGTGGAACCCAGACTCAACACCTCCGTGGCCTTAAGGCCCTCACGATCCTTCCTCGCAGGAACAACTATCTCACATCCCGGCTGAACCTGACGAGACGAGTGACGATGACCCTTGGCAACCGAACCGTTCATGTATACAATATATACCTTGCTGCGCTTAGCCTTCTGGGAGTAACCGCCAGCCTTGTCTATGTAGTAACCTAGTGACTTACCCTTAACGTAAGGAGCCGTGTTCGCGAACATCACCTCACCGTCTATCTTTACCGTGTTGTTGAACATCGGGATAATGATGCGGTCACCGTCACGAAGGACTATGTCAGACGAACCGCCCGGGTGGCGAACCGCTTCACCAAGGTCGATGCCTACTGTGTAGCTCGTGGCCGTCTCCAGCTTCTCGATGGCACGAGACAGAACAACAGAGTCGTTGGAAGCTAGCACCTCGGCCGTGCTAAGCATACGGGAACGCTCGTCGGCCGTGATAACGCGCTCAAGACGAGCGCCTGCAGGATAAGCCTCGGAACTGAACTCACCAACACGGGACATGATGTCGCTAAGACGCTCGCTGTTCGTCGCCAGTGAGTAGTAACCAGGGAATAGAACCTCACCCTCTACCATGACGCGGCGGTTGACCGCGTAACCCGGACTGCGACGGATATACACCTCGTCGTAGGGCATCAGACGGAATCCGTCGTCACGGATGGACAGGTCCTCCGATATGCTGAAGGAGTATGTCACAGACAGGGAGTCTGACTTAACAAGAGCGTCCTTGTCACGAGTGCGGCGAACCACGTCCACCTTCGACAGGGACGCGTCCTCCTTAAGACCGCCAGCCTGAAGAATCAGGTCCTCTATGCTCGTGTTGTCCGCGTAACGGTATACACCCGGGAACAGAACCTCACCGTAGATGCCGAATGTCTTCACCTCTCCTATCTCAAGAACGCTAGGGACAAACAATACGTCGTCGTTGCGCAACGTCACGTCTGATACACTACCTTCTATAACACCCTTGATGTCTACAGACAGGTTCGTCAACGTCTTGTCGGGGTTGGTACGGCTCAACAGCGCACGGGAAGGGAACGCGTCATCCTTCAGACCACCGGCTACTTCGACTAGGTCACGAAGAGTCGTGATGCTTCCGCCTATCTGGAAACGACCAGCACGGTTCACCGCACCGCGGACCTCAGCCATGTTGGAATAGCTGTCACGGATGGAGTCTACATACACGTAGTCGCCGTCAACAAGAGAAAAGACCGACATTCCTGATTCCGGTACCGTGAAGATCTCACGCTGGTAGGTACCCATGCGAACAACACGAAAGTCCTTGCGGTAGGCATCCGATGACAGACCTCCTGCGTAATCAACCAAAGTCGACAACGTCTCACCTGACTTCATCTCGTAGTACATAGGACGACGCACACGGCCTTCTATGTTAACCAGAACGGAATGCGCAGACACTACAACGGCGTCGTTGTCCTCAAGACGGATCTCATCGCTCACACGACCATGCATGATGTATTCATACATGTCCACAACCGCTATCTCCTTGCCGCCGCGGTACAGACGGATGTCACGGAGCGAACCTATGTCGCTCACACCGCCCGCCATGTACAACGCGTTGAACACCGTCGCGAAAGAAGACAGCTGGTAAGTGCCGGGAACTGACACCTCACCCATCACGTTTACCTGGATGGAACGGTTCTGGCCCAACGTCAGCTTAATGCTGGAGTTCGCGTCATCACCAGACAAACCGGAATATATCTGACTGAACACTTTCTTTATGTAAGAGTCTGCCTCACGGACCGTGCGGCCGTTAAGGTAAACGGGACCAAGGTCGCGAACCATGATGTTGCCGTCGGGAGAGATAACCTCACGAACCGTCGTCTGAGAAGCGCCCCAGATGTCGATGATAACTTCATCACCCGGACCAAGACGGTAGTTGGACGGGGTGGCAAGGTTGGAACTCGGAGCAAAAGTAAGGTCACGGCTGCTGAATAGGTCGTGACCGTAGATGGACACACCACGGGAAATATCAGAGGGACGGACAGACAACAACGACGAGTCGGCGAAAAGGAACGCAGACTCATCATACATAGACTGGGACACACCGTCGCTGATGTCAGAACCGCCCACACGGTTGAACGCGCGACCTGCTGAACGAACACGGGACGGGTCGTCTTCAAGCTCGGACGTCGAACCGAAAACACTGGACGACTGCTGGCGGCTGTACTTGTCACGCATGCGCTGAAGCTGCTGAGGGGTCACGCCCCGGCGGCCCAGCTCCATCACAATCTGTTCCTGAGACGCACCCTTGGACTGACGATCGCTAACGTAACGCAAAATCGCATCCTCGGACATCTGACCGAATACGCACAAACTCATAACAGCACAAAACAACGACAGCAGGATTCTTCTTATAAACATACTCTGCTAATTTCTTTAAAATTAAAACTTACGGCCACTGAAAACAGACAATACCGTGCTAGCTATGATACGAAGGTCGGTGAACACCGTACGAGTGTCAAGGTACTCCAAATCGTACTCAAGACGCTTAAGCATCTTGTCCATGGTGTCTGTGTAGCCGTTGTGGACCGTCGCGTAAGACGTCACGCCGGGACGCATCAGGTAGATGTAACGGTAGTCGTCTGTCTCACGGTTGATCTGGTCAATGAAGTACTGGCGCTCCGGACGGGGACCGACAAAAGACATGTCACCCTTAAGAACGTTCCAAAGCTGGGGAAGCTCGTCAAGGTGGTGAGCACGAAGAAAACGACCGAACGGCGTCAGGTACAGGTTGCGCTCGCTCTCCAAACGGGGGATACTACCGTGAGACTCCGCGTCAACACGCATCGTGCGGAACTTGTAGATAGTGAACGGACGACCACCGTAGCCTATACGCTCCTGACGGAATATAACAGGACCGTCACTGAACAGAAGTATCAGTGAGAACAACAGGATAAAAGGGGATAAAACTATCAGACACAACAGGGACAACAGAACATCAAAAAGACGCTTCAGAAAATGCTGGAAACCACCCATCGCATCCCTGTGCTCCATAACACCCAAACCACCGTAACTCCTGATATCGTACTTTAACATCACTCTTGACTTTTTATTTTATAACGCGCACATAATGCAATAATTGTGCAATCTTGACAAAATTGCCAATTAATATTTAATCGTCATGCCGAATGATGACTACTTTTGCACAAGTTATTGAGAAATGCGCATCAGTCCATAACGGACCCGCGAAGATAACCATTTTAAGTTGGACAAACTAATTATTTTGATATGAAAGCATATGTGTTTCCCGGACAGGGTGCCCAGTTCCAGGGCATGGGAAAAGACCTGTTTGACCAGTTTGACTGGGCAAAAGAGTTGTTTGCAGAGGCCGATTCAATTCTTGGTTTCAAGATTTCAGACATAATGTTCAGCGGTACGGATGAGGACCTCAGACGTACTGACATAACCCAGCCCGCAGTGTTCATCCACTCAGTTGCAGTAGCCAAGTCACATGGTGCAGATTTCAAGCCCGATATGGTTGCAGGACATTCCCTGGGCGAGTTTTCAGCACTGGTAGCCTGCGGAGCGCTCTCATTTGAAAGCGGTCTCAGACTGGTTTCAAAGCGTGCCAACGCCATGCAGAAATGCTGCGAGAAGGTTCCCGGCACGATGGCCGCAATCATAGGTCTGGCCGATGATAAGATTGAAGCCATCTGCGCTGACCTGAATGCCAAAGGAATGGTGGTTGTTCCCGCCAACTACAACAGCCCCGGTCAGGTGGTTATTTCCGGTTCAAAAGAGGCCATAGCCGCTGCCTGTCCGCTCATGCAGGAGGCTGGCGCCAAGCGTGCCCTGCCCCTTGTGGTAGGAGGTGCATTCCATTCACCCCTTATGACTCCCGCCAAGGACGAGCTTGCCCAGGCCATCAGTGAGACACAGTTCAACACTCCGGTATGTCCCATTTATCAGAACGTGGACGCAAAACCCCATGTAAACCCCGATGAAATCAAGGCAAATCTGGTAACCCAGCTCAACTCACCGGTGCGCTGGACACAGAGCGTACTCAATATGATTGCCGATGGTGCTGAAGAGTTCACGGAGTGTGGGCCGGGTACAGTTCTTACAGGTCTCATCAAGAGGATCAGAGGTTAAGCCGTATGGAGAAAGCCGTCATCTACCAGATATTCACAAGAGTATGTTGCAACAACGGTGGAAAGAATGTCCCTGGCGGTGACATCCGGACTAACGGCTCAGGAAAAATGAACAGTTACACTCCTGTCGTACTTGATAATATCAAGTCGATGGGAGTTACTCATATCTGGTTCACCGGGCTTATCGCACACGCATCATGCACAAGCTATAAGAAATACAGGATTCCTGAATCACATCCTGAGACAGTCAAAGGCCAGGCCGGTTCACCATATGCCATACGCGACTACTATGACATAGACCCAGATCTGGCGGAATCAGTTCCGGACCGCATGGAAGAGTTCATGTCACTTGTGGATAGAGTCCATAAGGCAGGCATGAAGTTCATCATTGATTTTGTACCTAATCATGTAGCCAGGGAGTACCGTTCCGTTGCCAAGCCCAAAGGTGTCAGAGACCTTGGCAAAACAGATGACCAGACTGTGGCTTTCAGCCCCATGAACAACTTCTATTACCTGCCCGGGCAACAGCTTGCAGGTGAGCCCGATTGGGGCGGCTACAAGGAGTTTCCCGCCAAGGCCACAGGCAATGACCAGTTTACCGCAAACCCCTCATACTCAGACTGGTATGAGACTGTCAAACTCAATTACGGAGTGGATTACGATGGCGGCGGCAGGCACTGTTTCGACCCTATCCCTGACACCTGGAAGAAGATGCTCCATATACTGCTCTATTGGGCAGGAAAGGGAGTTGACGCATTCCGCTGTGACATGGCCGAGATGGTACCGGTTGATTTCTGGCATTGGGCCATAAGGCAGGTTAAGGAAGCTCATCCTCATATACAGTTCATAGCCGAGATTTACAACCCCGGTTCATACTCCAGCTACATAGATTGGGGAGGATTTGACTATATATATGACAAGGTAGGACTTTACGACACACTCCGTGCCGTTGTAGAGTCACGCGAATCAGCCACTGCCATTACACGCTGCTGGCAGCAGAACGGCCAGAACGGCCCGCACATGCTGCACTTCATGGAGAACCATGACGAGCAACGCATCGCATCCCGATTCTTCGCTGAAAAGGCCGAAAAGGGACGACCTGCCATGATTGTTTCCGCCCTCATGGACAACTGTCCTGTTATGGTTTACGCCGGTCAGGAAATAGGTGAACCAGGTATGGACCAGGAGGGATTCAGCGGGCTTGACGGACGTACCACCATATTTGACTATTGGGCTCCCGATACCCTTACCCGTCTCTATAATGACGGAAAATGGGACGATACCCGACTCTCCAACTATGAGCGTGAACTCAGGGCTTTCTACTCCGCTCTACTGCTCATCTGCAATCAGGAACACGCCGTACGTGACGGCAAGTTCTTTGACCTTATGTATGTGAATCCGCTGTCAGAGTCATTCAATCCTCACAAACAGTACGCATTCCTGCGTTCTGACGGCAAAGACGCAATCCTGGTTGTCACCAATTTCAGTGACCAACCGCTTGGCACCACAGTCAATATCCCGCAGCATGCGTTTGACTACATGGAACTTAAGGAGAAGGACGGCATTACTGTTAAGGAACTGCTTTCCGGCCAATCGTTTAAGGCTGACATACATCCGGATACTCCCATCCGGGTTTTGGTTCCGTCACACTCAGGTGTTGTACTACGCTGGAAGAACTAATTTTTCTCGCCGCTTTGCGACTCGGTTTTTTTGACTTTTTTGGCCCCTTGGGCCTTAAAAGTCATTAATTGGAAACTCATCTGCGTATTAGAAACAACCTTTTTTTAGTTTCCTTCTGGAAACGCGCTCCCTACGGTCGCTTGCCGGCCTCCGGCCGGGTAAAACTAACCCCTCACAAGCTCTGCTTGTGAGGGGTTAGTTTTACTTGGTGCAGCTGGATACTTATTTGAAACTGTCCCAACTCTTGATTGGAATGTCATCGATATCCACGGTGCAGAAGGCATTGATGAACGAGCTGGCCAGGCGGGCATTGGTAATCAGCGGAATGTTCAGGTCAATGGCTGCACGACGTATCTTGTATCCGTTGGTGAGTTCGTGCTGAGTGAGATTCTTGGGAATGTTCACCACCATGTCTATCTGCTTGTTGTGCAGCATGTCAAGTGCCTGAGGCTGCTGCCCCTCATCACTGGGCCAATAAACACGGGTGTTGGGAACTCCGTTCTCCTCAAGATACTTTGACGTACCGCCTGTAGCATAGATATTGAATCCGTTGGCGGTAAGCATCTTGGCTGCATCGAGCATACTGGCTTTCTGCTTTGCGGTACCGGTTGAGAGCAGGATGTTCTTCTTGGGGATACGGTAGCCTACTGACAGCATTGACTCCAGAATGGCATAACGCTGGTCATCACCCAGGCAGCCTACCTCACCGGTCGATGCCATATCCACGCCCAGCACAGGATCAGCCTTCTGCAGACGGTTGAATGAGAACTGTGAAGCCTTGATACCTACATAATCAATATCGAACAGGCTCTTCTCAGGCGCCTCAACAGGTATGCCTAACATGATCTTGGTTGCTATCTCAATCAGGTTGATCTTGAGCACCTTGCTAACGAACGGGAATGAACGTGAAGCACGCAGGTTGCACTCGATAACCTTTATGTCATTCTCACGGGCCAGATACTGGATATTGAAAGGACCGTTTATATGCAGTTCCTTTGCAATCTGACGGCTGATGCGCTTGATGCGCTTCACAGTCTCAACATAAAGCTTCTGTGGCGGGAACTGTATGGTAGCGTCACCTGAGTGAACGCCGGCAAATTCAATGTGCTCACTGATAGCGTAAGCAATGATCTCACCATCCTTGGCAACGGCATCCATCTCAACCTCCTTGGCATTCTCGATGAAGCGGCTTACTACAACCGGATGCTCCTTTGATACCTCGGCGGCCAGCTGAAGGAATCTCTCCAACTCCTCCTGGTTGCTGCAAACGTTCATGGCAGCACCCGAGAGCACGTATGAGGGACGTACCAGTACGGGGAATCCCACCTTATCAATAAACTTGCCTATCTCCTTCATTGAGGTAAGCTCACTCCACTCGGGCTGGTCAACGCCGATGCGGTCAAGCATGGCCGAGAATTTCTCGCGGTCCTCGGCATTATCGATATCCTTGGCACTTGTACCCAGAATAGGCACGTTCATGGCATCCAGCTTCATGGCCAGGTTGTTGGGAATCTGTCCGCCGGTTGATACAATCACGCCGTAAGGATTCTCCAGCTCTATGATATCCATAACGCGCTCAAACGTGAGCTCGTCAAAGAACAGACGGTCTGTAACATCATAGTCAGTACTTACGGTCTCAGGGTTGCAGTTGATCACGATGTTGCGGTAGCCCTCCTTGCGTACTGTGTTCAGGGCCTGAACACCGCACCAGTCAAACTCAACCGAAGAACCGATGCGATATGCACCAGAGCCTATTACGATGATAGACTTCTTGTCATCAAAGAACGGTATATCGTGAGCGCAGCCGTTATAAGTCATATACAGGTAGTTCTCCTTGGCCTGATACTCACCGCCCAGGGTATCTATCTGCTTAACATAAGGAACAATGCCTAAGCTCTTACGCTTGTTACGTACAGAGAGAAGACCGGCCTGTGTGCCCAGTTTCTTCTCCTCACCTATGGCGCGTGCAATCTGGAAATCGCTGAATCCCATCTTCTTGGCCTTGCGCAGCAGGTCTTCGCCCAGAGCCTCTATGCCCTTA